>Ga0256839_1005119_pt1 | contig 12323 bp, 10 predicted proteins | sample 354166metaG_FD_185968 | JGI IMG/M metagenome (GOLD analysis project Ga0256839, IMG submission 185968) | Hydrothermal vent microbial communities from Mid Atlantic Ridge, Atlantic Ocean - 354-166 | ecosystem: Environmental > Aquatic > Marine > Hydrothermal vents | place: Atlantic Ocean: Mid...
GCAACGTGGCCCACTCCATGACCATCGCAGGAGTCTCCGGGGCCAGGCCAGCCCTGATCAACTGGTCCGCAATCTCCTCCAGGCGGGACAACCCCATGAAAACCACGATCGTGCCCTGCAGCGAAGCGAGCTTCGACCAATCGATCGTGGCCCCCTCCTTCTCTGCGGCTTCGTGGCCGGTGACGAACACGAGGCAGGAACTGTAGGAACGTTCGGTCAAGCTGATTCCTGCACGGGCAGCTACTGCCGTCGCAGAGGAAACCCCGGGAACGATCTCGTAGGGAATCCCGGCGCGGCGCAAAGCGATCAGCTCCTCGGCCACGCGACCGAAGATCGTCGGGTCACCCCCCTTTAAGCGGACCACGCGATATCCCTTCAGCGCATGCTCCACAACCAGGCGGTTTACCTGTTCCTGGGTCAACCGCTTGCGGCCGCATCGCTTCCCTGCTTCGATCAGGCGCGCCCCCGGCCGCACCAGAGCAAGCACCGCCTCGGAGACGAGCGCGTCATGGATCACCACGTCGGCTTCCTGAAGCAGCTGGGCGGCGCGTAATGTCAGCAGCCCCGGGTCACCCGGGCCAGCACCCACGATGTGCACCGTTGGGACCGAACGTTCCATCCGCTTCTTTCACCTTTGTGCACACGCGGAAGGCTACAGCTACAACCAGCACCGTGCACGGTCGTCCTTCCATTGTTCGCTTCCGCCTTGGAGGTGTTACCAACTCGCCCGGAAAGACGGCCTCACCGTTCCCCCCGGCGTGTGGTCCGGCTTAACGGGTCCGTTTCGATCGTGCCCCTCGATCCGTCGCTGCTGAACCGCGCGCGAAGACGCACATGTCGTTCAACGGGCATCGATCGCAGTGCGGTTTGCGAGGTCGACACAGTTCGCGGCCAAGACGGATCAGATAGACGTGGTAGGGCAATACCAGCTCCGGCGGCACGAGCTGTTCGAGCAGAGCGTGGGCTTTTTCTGCCGTGCACCGTTCTGGCACCAGGCCGAGCCGCCGGCTGGCCCGCAGCACATGCGTGTCCACCGGGAGCACAGGCATGCCGCACGCAAAGAGCAGGACACAGGCCGCGGTCTTTGGACCGATCCCGTCCAGCGCTTGCAAGGTTCGTCGCGCCTCATCTACCGGCATGCGGCTCAGCGGGCGAAGGTCGGGGCGCCCGAACGTCCGGACCGTCCACTCAAGCACGCGTTTGATCCGGGGGGCTTTTTGGTTGGCCAGACCGGCGGCTCGGATCGCCTCGGCGATTTCTTCGGACGAAGCGTCCAGCACCTGCTGCCAGGTGGGGAAACGGCGTTTCAGCTCAGCGTACGCACGCTCCGTGTTTCGGTCGGCCGTATTTTGGGAGAGGATGGTGAAAACGAGTTCGCTGAGCGGATCGAATTGCCGCGGTCGCCTGGCCGGTCCGTAAAGCTGGGCCAACCGATGGCAGACCGAGGCTACGCGGTTGGAGGCGGATTTCGCCGGCGAACGCGCCTGGCGGCGCGCACGTGCTGGAACCGTTCTTCGCCGCCGTGAACTGCTATGCCCTGGCATCCTCGTCCCCCTGCCCCCTCAGACTCACCCGCTTCGTCCGCCGGTTGCACAACCCCGCTCGCAGATTCTACCCGCTACGAAGCCGGCGACGATCAGGCTGATTGTGAGAGCGAGCGAAGTCCTTGCCGGGCCGTCCGCGAGCAACGCAACCAGGATGCACCAGATGACAGCCACAAGCATGCCGGGCGCTTCGGCAATGGGCCAGAAGTATCGAAAGAAGGGGGCTACGGTCAGGACCCTGGCCCAGGGGATGACACCCAACTGGACGCCGACGAGGACGGAAAACCACACGGTCGGCAGCCCAAGCCCTATGCCGACTGCGGCGAGCCATGCTGCCAGCACTGCTGCGGCTCCAAAGAAAGCGGCGAGACAAACTCGCCCGAGCCGAAACTCAAGCGGTGCCCCCACAACCAGTGTCCACCATCCCGCCAGGAAGCAGAGTGCCACGCTGCCCCACCCCTGGCTTCCGGTGAGCCAGGTGTTGAGAAACCCTGGACCGGTGCTGAAGGGGGCAACCGCGGCGGCGCCGAACGCTAGGAGCGCTGCAGCGCGGGTCACAGGGCCTGCTGGTACAGGTATCGTCGTCCGCAGGAACATGCTTGCTTCCGGATCAAGACGAACGTCGGGCCAGGGGGTGCCATGGGCTCGAAGCCGGCACTTAGGATGTTAAGGAGAAGCGCACCGTCGCTGGCACGGCTTCAATCTTGACAGGTCGACGGTTGGGGTCAACTCCAACTGCCACGCGGTGCGCGATCGAGGTGCCTGCTGGTCCTTACCCGTCCGCGGGATGCGCAGATAGGGGACGAGGCGGAGGCGTTTCCGCCCGGTCACGCGATGGATTCTGTGGCACGACAACGGTAGCATGAGAGTTCGCAGCGGTGCAGCTTCAGATGGAACGGGGGTAAGTCGATGCCGCCACCGCCGATTGTGGATGTGACCGCATTCGATTACGACCGTCCGATTGTCGATATCGAGGGGATCCGTGCGGTGCTGCCCCAGCGGTACGAGATGGAGCAGCTCTCGGGCATCGTACACATCGATCCAGACCAGCAGTTGATTGTCGGGTTTAAGGACGTTGGTTCGGACGAATTCTGGGTTCGCGGCCACATGCCGGGCTTTCCGCTCATGCCCGGTGTTCTCATGTGTGAGGCCGCAGCCCAGCTCAGTTCGTATTTTGTCACCGTCCAGGGGCTCCTTTCGGGAGATTTTGTCGCTTTCGGGGGGCTGGAAGATGTGAAGTTCCGCGGAGTCGTTCGGCCGGGCGATCGGTTGGTGCTGGCGGCCAAAGCGGCCGAGATCCGCCCGGGGCGGCGAGCCAAGTTCTACTGCCAGGGCTTCGTGAACGGACGGATGGTCTTCGAAGGCACTGTGATTGGCCTTCCCTTCGTGAAGTCCAAGGGTAAGTAGGGTAAGCGGTGGCGAGTTTCCTGCCGGTACGTGTGGCGGCTTCCGCCATCCTCCTGCTCCGGATGCTGCCGTCCAGCACAACCCCGGCGGCGGCCCCCGCCGGTTCCTTCAGGAAAGTCGGTTCGGGGCCGCGTCCTTGAGGCAGAGGGCGAGTTGGGGGAGTTCGCTGAGCAGCAGATCGGGCCGCATGGATTTATCCTCGAGCTGCCCGCGCGAAGCGCGCAGGGCCGCCCGATCACCGGCATAGAGCGCGGTGCGCATCCGCAGTCGCTTGGCCGGGGCAATATCACGCTCCACATCACATCCGACGTGGAGCACATTTGTTGGATTCAGCCCCCTTTCGGCAACCCGGCTCAGCACCCGCCGAAACAAGGTCTCCGACGGCCGCCTGGCGCCGACCTCGGCCGAGATGGCGATCAGCTCCGGGTCGAAAAGCTCCTCCAGACAGCCGAGTTTGCCTTGCCGGCGTAGGGCTCGTAACAGTTGCAAACGCGTGAAGACTTGTCCGTCCCCAATGATGCCCAGTGTGTAGCCCCATTGGCGCAAGGTGCGCAGGGTCTGGAGTGCCCCGGGTTCCGGCCCTACCCCCTGCAGGCTGCGATGGAAAAAGTACGCAACACATTCGGCGAACCGATTGAGCGACCCATAGAATTCCGTGTCGATCGGGTACTCCTTCTTGAGCAGACGTTTGACAATCCGCTCCCACACCTCGTTCACACGCACCTCCGGGTAGCGCTCCTGTCCGGCCGGCCGCATCTGGAGTTCGTCGAGGATTTGCCGGTAGATCTGCAGCATATACTCCGACGGCTTCCCCGGCTTGCGACTCATGTACTGCCACATCTTGAATTCCTGGATTGTCTTGTCCAGAGCTGTATCCATCACGAACGCATTCGGGTGGACAAGGTGAAGTTCGCCGTCGCGAATCGCCAGAAGGGTGCCGTAGGTGTTGAAGGTGATGATTCGGATGTCGCGAAGGCGACGCAGATGGGGCTTGGCCTTCGCCGGTTCAACTTTCGGGGGCGCCGGCCAGTAGAGATCGTCGCGTTGGTCCAACCACGTGGCATACTCTTCCAGGGATAGTGGCATGCGAATCCACCTCGTTCGAAGCCCAGCGGAAACAGCCGACGCTACATCCTATCCGTGTCCCCGCTCCGCAAGCCAACAGGGCGCTCCAGAGGCAGTCCAGCTTGGGGGAACCGATCTCGGCAAGCTCACAGGCGGTGTGCCGGAGCAGCTCCCGGAGACCAGGTGCAGTCGAAGGGCAGCGTCGCAGCAGGAGACTCCAGGCAGAACCTCATCGGGCTGCCCAGTAAGGGGTGCAGCTTGCAGCGGGCGTGGTCTGCAGCAGGGTCACGCCTTCGGGAGCCGGCTGGAGCAGGTACTCGCCGGGACCGGTCACCAGAACAGTATCGCCGCGCGTCAACAGCTCAACACTCCGACCGGTGCTCAGCACTGTCTCGCCGTCCAGCACCATCCAAACCAGCCAGTTCCCCGTGAGGCGGACCGTCGCTGCTGATCCCGCCCGAATCCGGTGGAGCTCAAACGCATGGCATTCCCCTGCCCCAAGTAGCCGCTCCACGCGGATTGCCTCCGTCACCAGAGACGGTATCGGTTCCACCCGCTTTCCGCCCCCATGGCAGGTGCACGCGACGGCCTGCTCCAGATGCAACTCCCTGGGCCGACCGGTTGCCGGGTCGATGCGGTTCCAGTCGTAGAGCCGGAAGGTAACGTCCGAGGCTTGCTGTACCTCGGCCACGGTCACGCCGGCGCCCAGGGCGTGTACCGTCCCGGCAGGTATGAAGAAGGCGTCTCCCGGTTTGACGTCGTAATCCTGTAAGTAGCCCGCGATTTCGCCGGATCGAGCGAGCTCCAGCAGCTCGCCCGAGCAGCAGTTCTGCTTCAGCCCTACGAAGACCTTACTCCCTGGCTCAGCCGCAAGCACCACCCAGCACTCCGTTTTTCCGAACTGACCGGCGGGTAGCAGCGGGTGACCGTCCGGGGGATGCACCTGCACTGAGAGGTTGGAATCGGCGTCCAGCCACTTGAAAAGGAGGGGAAAGGTGCCGGCAGGCTGTCCGTTGGCGTCTACCCGCACATCGCCGTGAACGATCAGGTCGCGGAGCGTCCGGCGGTTGGGCGTGGGACGTGCGAGTTCGCTTGCGGCGTCCCCGAACGAGAACAGTTCCCAGGATTCGCCGAACCGCTTCTCCACCGGGGCCCGTCGGCCAAGAAGAGTGGCTAAACGGTGTCCGCCCCAGGGGCGTTCCTTGAGAACAGGTCGGAACCTGTACACCGTACCGGTACCTGCCATCGGTCACTTGACTGGCCGCTATCGCACGGCGGCTGGTTGCTTGACCGGCACAACGATGCGTTGCCCCTGGCGGGGGGCATCGACCTGAACGGAACCCGGTAGCTCACGGCGGAGCCGTTCAACCAGCGACAAACAGCTTTCTTCCTCGCCGTGCACCACAAATACGTGCCGTCGTTCCCGGCACCGTGTGACAAAGGCCGTTATCTGGTCCTGGTCGGCGTGGCTGGAAAACACACTGTACTTCCGCACGACCGCTCGAACCGGGATCCTCCTGTTGTCCATACGCAGTACCCGAGGCTGTCGTCCGAGTGCGATGGCAGCCAATTGACCCGTGGGAGTGTGCGGCGGTGCGTAGCCCACCACGAAGAACGCGGTGGTCGGATCGTCGGCAAGGGCGCGGATGAGATCGTGGCTGGCCGCATGCCGGCCGTCGGCCGAGGACGCGATGGTGATCGAGGGCCGCGGTGGTGCTGTCAGGCCGCTGCGATTGTCGAAGCGCACCCGACGGTACCGTACCCCAAGCCACGGGTCGCTCTGGCGGAGCCACTTGCCCAACAGATAGGCGCCAAATCGAGTGCGCTGCCGCCACCACTGCTCATAAAGCTCGGTGATTTGTGCCGCAGTACCGCTGGTCAGGTAGACGGGCACATCAGGCGACAGGTAACGCCGCTGTCGGGCCAGCCCGATCGCCCAGAGCAGCTTTTGTGTGCGATCCAACACGAAAGAAGGGATGATCACCCTGCGCCGTGCCCGGATCTGTTCGCCAAGCTGCTGCACGAACCCAGAATAGGGATCCGGGGGGATATCGCGGTGTTCGCCCCCATAGGTGGCTTCGACAATCACCACATCCGCCCGATCAACCAGCTCTGGTTGCTTCAGGAACGGGTGGTAACCGTTGCCGTAGTCACCGGTGTAGGCGATGCGGAGCGTGCCGTCCTGCGTTTCGATGTCGAGGACGGTCACGGCCGATCCGGGCAAGTGACCGGCGTCCAGGAAGGTGCACGTAACCCCCTCGGCTACTAGGAACGGTTCCTTGTAGCCGTAGGCGACAAATGGAGCGGCGACGTCGCTGGGGGTAACTTGCCGCAAACGGCGGTCATCCTGGAACCGCAATTGCTGGCGCAGCATGAACAGGGAGATCTGTCGGGTTAGCTCGGTGGCGTACACCTTACCGCGAAACCCGGCGGCGATCAGATGGGGCAGTCGTCCGACGTGATCGAGATGGGCATGGCTGAGGATGACGGCGTCTACGGTTTTCGGATCGAATCCGAACGCAAACGGATCCTGACCGGCTTGGGCTTCGTACAGAGCTCCGATATCCAGTACCAGACGGCTGGTATCGGTGTCGATCAGGATGCAGGAACCGCCCACCGTGCGAGCCGCTCCCAGGAAAGTAATCGCGATGTGGCCTGGTGGCGGCCGGGGGTGATCGCGGGAAGAGGCTCGTGGTGGCGTGTGGAAGCCCGGCCGCTCAGGCTCGACCACGCTCACCTGTTCGGGCCGGGTGAGTCGGATCTGCGGGCGACCTCTGTAGAGCTGGACCCTGCCTGTCACCCGGAGCGTTTTGCCCTCCCAGCTCTCCACCGTGCGCCGATCGAAACGTTCCCGGTCACGTCCAACTATGACCAGGTAGAAGTCCCGGTTGCCCGGCCGGTACGGGCGGTAGTTCAGGAAAGTCGCACGGCGGCCCCATTCCACTTGCACGATTCGCCCCTCTACCACCACGAATTCCCCCACATAGTCGGCCGCTTCGTCGGGCGATATGACCGGCAGCGAGCTGCTTCTTTGTTGGGCAACTACCCCCCGGACCTGGACGGCTACCGATGCGACCAGGAAGACCGCTAACGCGCTGACCACAACCAGTGGCGGTGCAATCGCTCGACGATTCATGGCCGCCCCCCTGTGCTATCGACGCACTTGTCCCGATCAGGCTGATAAGCCCTGCCGCTGGGCAGGAGCTGGCCGCATAGCATGGTAGACAGGACGAGGGCCAAGCTGTGGGAAGCTCGGTACCCCCGTCCCGCTGGTCGTATCCCTGTGCATGGACGAACGCTAATGGCGCGGCGCAAGATCAAGTTTAGCTCGGACGAACTGGCGAGGGTACTGGTGGAGATCACGGGACCCGTGGACTGGGCGACGCTGTTCGGCCGACCAGGTCCGGTGGAACTGGACGTTGGCTGTGGCAAGGGGTTGTTTCTCGTGCAGGCCACATCAAGGGATCCGGAGCTCAACATGTTGGGCATCGAGTGGAGCGGACGGTACGCTCGGGCTGCGGCTGAACGGGTACTGAAGGCCGGGGTGCAGGAGCGTGTCAAGATCGCACGAGCGGATGCCCGCCACCTCATCGCCCAGTACATACCCAGCCAATCGGTGCGAGCGGTCCACGTCTATTTCCCGGATCCGTGGTGGAAGAAGCGGCACAAGAAGAGGCGTCTCTTCACGCCTGAGTTTGTCGCCCAGGTGGCACGCGTGCTTCAGCGAGAAGGTCAGCTTCACATCGCTACCGACGTAGCGGAGTACTTTGAGGTGATCCGGAATCTGGTCGGTAGTCAGCGGGAGTTCGTGGAGATCCCGCCTCCGCCTCCGCCGGCCGGGAGCACGGATCTGGACTACCTGACTCACTTTGAACGGAAGTACCGACTGGAGGGGCGCCCGATCTACCGGGTGAGCTACCGCCGTGCGTAGCCGGTTGTCGCTTCAGGTAGCGCCTGTGTTGCCTGAGGGCAACGCAGATAGGGGGGACGCAGCCCAGGCGGACGGGGTATATCGATCTGACTGGAAATCGCGCCCCACACGCCCTTTCGCGGTCCGAATTGTCAGTTGCAAGCGTTTCTTCAACTGTGACAGGATGGGGGCCGTGCGCCGTCTCCGCAGGCAGCTCTTCTGTTCCGCTCTCGCCATGGGGGTTGCCGGTGTCTCGGCATGGGGTTTGCGAGTGGAACGAATGCCGCCGCACTGGGCGTGCAGACCGCTGTACAATGAGATCGCAGCGTTTGACACATGAGGCGGTTTTGGTATCCTGATAATTAATGCGGCGGTTGTGTGCTGTGCCGTGGACGGCACGGCAGGTCTGGGGGACCCCGGTCATGCATGGTGGCAGTCGACTGGGACAACGCAACACGCGGACCGGGTGGCATGATCCAGAAGAGTCGTATCGAGCGGGCCGCACGGCCGGATTCGTCGCCGAAGAAGGCGTCGTTTGAACTTGATTCGATTGTCGAGTCAGGCTCGGCAGTACCCGATCAGCTCGGACAAATCAGCACTCACTGGAGCGTCCTGGTGGCTGCATGCAGCGAGCGGCCGGACGCCCATGAGGCGATGACCGAATTTGTCATGCGTTACCGCCCCGCGATTATCCGGTACCTGCAATCCCGCCTCCCCTCACGCGATGCCGTGCACGACGTCTGTCAGGAGTTCATGATCCAGTTCCTGGACAAGAAGATCGGCATGAAGCGGCCGAGGGGGCCATTTCGCTACTACATCAAAGGGATTCTGGACAACTTGATTGCCGATTACCATCGTAAGCACCGCAGGTGGAAGCAGCGGCGAGGTTCGACCGAGGCACTCCATTCCGTTGGCGTACGGGATGACCAACTGGAGGACCGGTTCACACGGGAGTGGAAGAAGCAGTTGCTGGAGACAGCCTGGGCTCGCTTCAAGCAGTCTGAGCAGAAAAAGCAGCCGTCGATCTACTATCTGGCCCTGAAGCTCCGCCAACGCTATCCGCGCGCCCGATCGAACGAGCTGGCCGAGCGATTGTCGAAGTTGGTCGGTCGGGAGATCAACGAGACTTACTTCCGAAAGGTGCTGGAGCGGGCGCGCATGAAACTGTTCCGGTTCGTACTGGATGAGGTGCGACGGTCGTTGCCCGAGGGGGCGGAGGATCGGGTGGAGGAAGAGCTCCGGGAGCTTGGGTTGTACAGCTTCTATGAACGCTGCGTTAGAATGAACGGCGAATAAGCTCAGAGGTTGGTTCGGGTGTAACTTGATCAGCGCGGATTGGCAGTGGGCGGGCCGTAGTGCCCCGCAAGAGGGAAAGGACGATGCCGTTGGTCAAATGTCCCGGCTGTGGCGGGCAATTGCGCGTCACCTCGCTGGATCGCCGAGTGCGGTGTCCAAGACCGCAATGTCGGACCGTCTTCGTGCCGGCTCAGGTACAGGAAGGCGCCACAGCTCAGCCGGCGGCTGCCTCTCCGACTGAAGAGCCGCTCGGCCAGACGGCCGCCTCAACCGGGCCCGGGGATCCCTTTTCGCTCGATGCTTTGTCGGACGAGCTTCTGGCGGGCGCACAACCCATCGGGCCTGTCGAGCAGATGCCAGGCGTCCCTGCGGCCGCTCCTCCGCCCCGGCGCAGCGCGAAACAGAAGCAAACCAGCAATCTGGGCATAATCGCAGCGATCGCTGGGGGCGCTGTTGCTGTTTTGGCCCTGATTGCGATCCTCGTGTTCGTGCTCATTTCTGGTGGCGGTTCGTCTGGTGGGAGTGGGCTGGCGGCCAGCACGCCCCCGCAGCAGCCGGCTCCACAACCACAACCAAAGCCGGCTCCCCCCACCCAGACAGCTCCGCCTCAGCATGCCCCGCCCCAACGGCAGCCGGTCGCGCAGGCCACACCTGCGGCCCAGCAGCGGCCGAGTCGGCCTGTACGGGACCTATCGGCCTTTATCGCTAAGGATGCCGAGGGGTTTGTACGTATCGCCGTGGCGCGTCTCCCGCAGAACGCCGTCTGGTACGAAGAACTTATCGCTACCATTCGGCCCGTCACCGCCCAGGTCGATCGCAGCGTGGCGCCGGTGAGCGAACTGCTCGTCATCCGGAAAGGGGATGAGATTGTCTATGTGTTCCGATTCGCCCAGGCTGTAGATGAGAGCCGTTTTGTGCGGTCGTGGCGGCTACAACGAGCAGCGGACGTCTCCGGCATCCCCCTCTACACCGTGACGACCTCCCCTTACCGGATTGCGTTTCCGGACCCGACGACGCTGTTGGTTGGCTCGGAGCAGTTGGCCCGGACAGTTCTGGGACAGGTGACCTCCGCCGCTGAGCCGGCCATCCATCCTCTTCTGGCCCAAGCAGGGCTGAAGCAGGGCAACGAAGCGCCACTGGTGGCTGTGGTGCCGACCAATTGGATGCGAGGGCAACTCACCAAAGCCCTCACCTTTGTGGCCGAAGAGCAACACGAAGAGCTGCTCGACGCCATGCAGAGGCCGCATACGACGGCGCTGATCTTCTCTCCCCAGGGAAACCAGGGGGCCGCCAACATCGATCTTTTCTTCGAGTGCGAGTCGAAAGGTCAGGCGGATGTATTCGCCCAGTGGATGCGCGGCCTGCCCGATTTCGCCCGTCGCCTTCAAGAGGCGGTCTCGGGCAGGAGGCGCCAACAACCACAGCCGCCCGGGCCCCAGGGCGAGGGGGACGCAGAGCAGGCCCAAATCCCCTCCGATCCGGGGCGCCATCGGCGGAGCCAAATTGCCGGTGCTGTGGCAGCGATGGCGGGCATCTGGCGGGAAGCAAAGGTGAGCGAAAACGGTGCCGTGGTGCTCGTCCGCACCCCGGTGCCCACCTCTGAGGATTGGCTCACGAACCGGGTCGAGCTTGTGACAGCAACCATTAGCGCCGTACTCGGTACCGATGCTGTGGGCACCTGGCCCTATGCCGGTCCCTTGATCCGCCTCAACGGGGGAATCGCTGGCTTCCTGGCCGAACATAACCGAACCTTCCCGCAGGGGGCCATACCGAACAAGGCGGCTAAGGGTTTCCACTTCCTGCGGATGAGCTGGCTGGTGCACATCCTGCCCTACATCGGTCGGCAGCAGCTCTACGACAGTCTGGATCTGAAGGGATCGTGGACGACTTCCACAAACGTGCGGGCTGCGCTCACGGTCGTGGACGAATTTCTCGACCCGCGCGTTCCCGTGCGCCGCGGCGAAGTCCAGCCCTATCTCGGATTGGCGTTGACCCATTTTGTCGGCATGGGGGGCGTTGGCTACGACGCACCAACACTCCCACCAGATCACCCCCGCGCCGGCGTGTTCGGCTACGACCGGAAGACGCGAGTGGCCGACATCAAGGACGGGGCCGGTCAGACCATCATGCTGATCCAGGTCTACGACATCTACGGACCCTGGGTTGCAGGGGGCGGAGCAACCATCCGATCCGCCCAACGCCCCCCCTACATCGGAGTCTCTGGTGCCTTCGGTTCTCCGGGTGACCCCCCAGGGGTCTTCGTCCTGATGGCTGACGGGTCAGCTCGGTATCTGGCCAAAGACATCGATCCACGCGTCTTCGAGGCCCTTTGTACCATCGCCGGTTCGGAAAAGGTCACTCTCGAGCAACAAACAAGCCTTCCGAATGGCGTGCCGGTGCTGACGGGTAAAACGGGCAAGAGGACAGAGCAATGAAGCGAATGGGATTCCGATTGGCCCGCACTGTCGCTGCCCTGCTGCTCAGCGTGGGAATCGTGGCCGATCCCCCAGCGCAAGCTGACTACATCGAAATTCGCCTCGGATCCTCTTCCTTCTGGATCGAGGGAACCCACCGCGTTCTCCCCGGCCGTATCGTCTCCGTACGGCACGCCGGCCTCAAGGAACAACTGTACCTGAAACTTCGCGACCCATCAGAAACGGTCTACGTGGACCGAATCGTCAAGGCCCCGCTGACGAGCGTCGTGCTCAACAAGAAGCTCCGCGAGGCCGAAAGCGCCACGCTGGACGAGTGCTTCGATATCGCCCTCTGGATCGCGGCGCGCGGACAGACCAAGCATTTCCCCCGCCTGCTCGAGATCATGCAAACCAAAAGTCCCGACGACCCGCGCGTTCAGAAACTCGCCCAATTCTGGCAGCGCATCAAGCAGCCCTTGCCCGAAAAGCCCGGACAGCGCGAGCATATCGCCAAAGTCGTCGGCAGTGGCATGAACTACAAGACCAGCGATCACTACCTGTTGGCTTTCGATCCGCCTGGAGAGAAACTGGCCGACAAGCGGCTTCAGTTGATGGAGCGGGTGTACGAGAGCTTCTACCTCTGGTTCTATCTGAAAGGCCGGGAACTTCACCCCCCCGATAAGAAGC
>Ga0256839_1005121_pt1 | contig 12322 bp, 8 predicted proteins | sample 354166metaG_FD_185968 | JGI IMG/M metagenome (GOLD analysis project Ga0256839, IMG submission 185968) | Hydrothermal vent microbial communities from Mid Atlantic Ridge, Atlantic Ocean - 354-166 | ecosystem: Environmental > Aquatic > Marine > Hydrothermal vents | place: Atlantic Ocean: Mid...
ATGTTTTGTCGTATTCGGGGCTATTTATCCACTTGTCGAAAACAAGGGCTGAGTGCATCCGATGCGTTGGCGTTGGTTTTTGCGGGAAAATTACCCCATTTTGATTTAATGGGCTGAGTAGTTACGACAGAATTATATAAATGTCTTCGTGAAAAAGCTCCTGAAATCAAAGACCTTGGTGAACGTTCTGAAGATTTTAACAAAATGCTGCGTTCTTTAGCATCAGTTTTGGACGCTTTAAATCCAATCAGAAATAGAGCAAGTGTTGCACATCCTAATGATAATTTAATTGGTGAAGCTGAAGCTAAGTTTGTCATAAATATTGTAAGTAGTGTTCTCCACTATCTGGATGAGAAGCTTCAGCAATAGAATGTAACAAGGCACTCAAGCGGACTGTGTGGCAGGACGGGGTCAGTTCTTGTTCGAGCGTATTGGCGCCTGCCTCTTGGTATGCCGGCAGGATGCCGGCGGTCCCAGGGGGGGGGCGGGATTTGGTATTGCCTTCGATGTTGACAGCCAGTCTTCGTGTCTCAAGTTTCGCAGTTCATGTCGTATCTAAGTCAGTGAGCAACCCATTGATGCAAAACAAATAATGCGTTGCAATAGGTGGTATTGTTGATCCTTGGGTCGCCACATCAGAATCCATCAATTAGTGGTCAAACGCTCAAGACCGGCGCTGTCCCTGGAAACAGGGCTGCCACCTTTGACAACTTCCCCTTTTCCAAGGGGGATTGAGGGGGGATTTATACCCCCTCACCAGGCCAAAACTCCGTAGCACCAATCCCTCCAAACCTCCCTTTGCGAAAGGGAGGCTTCTGGTGGATCCTCCGCGACGGGGCTGCATTCTAGCTTCCACGTTTCCCGGGGAATTGGCTGATGGGCAAATCTGAACTCTGAAACTTGAGTGCGGAAGATCTACATCGTTCGCAGCTGTCTCCTGAGTTCATTGCATGATCTGACAGGCAGCCCCCTTCAGGCTATGATACGCGCACCTGAACAAGCGGTTTTTTCACAGATATGGCCAGTAGTTACAACGCAGCAGATATCGAGGTTCTCAGCGGCCTGGAGCCGGTGCGCAAGCGTCCCGGCATGTATACGGATACGACGCGCCCGAATCATTTGGCGCAGGAGGTGATCGACAACAGCGTCGATGAGGCGATTGCGGGCCATGCCAAGTGTATTGACGTGATTTTGCACAAGGATGGTTCGCTGACGGTCGCGGATGACGGGCGTGGGATGCCGGTGGATATTCATCCGGAGAAGGGTAGGCCAGGTGTGGAGGTGATTCTCTCCACCTTGCATGCCGGGGGTAAGTTTTCGGATAAGAACTATCAGTTCTCCGGTGGTTTGCATGGGGTTGGCATTTCGGTTGTCAACGCGCTGTCGAAACATCTGGAGATTTGGGTCAAGCGCGATGGCAAGGAGTACAACATTGCCTTTGGCGGTGGTGAACTGGTGTCGCCGCTGGAAGAGGTCGGTACCGTTGGCAAGCGTAATACAGGCACGACGTTGCGTTTCTGGCCCGATGCGAGTTATTTCGATTCGGCTAAATTCTCCGTGCGTCAGCTCAAGCATGTGCTGCGGGCGAAGGCGGTGCTGTGTCCCGGCTTGCAGATCACTTTTGAAGATGAGGTGACGGGTGAAAAAACCGAGTGGCATTATGAAGATGGCCTGGTCGATTACCTGCTCGAAGCGGTAGGTGATGCTCCCCGCTTGCCTGAGGTGCCGTTTACCGGGTCGATGCAGGGCGAAAAAGATGCGGTCGAATGGGCGCTGCTGTGGTTGCCAGAGGGCGGCGAGGCGGTGAATGAGAGTTATGTGAACCTCATTCCAACGCCGCAGGGCGGTACCCATGTGAACGGGTTGCGTACTGGGCTGACTGAGGCGGTGCGGGAATTTTGCGAGTATCGCAACTTGCTGCCGCGTGGCGTCAAGTTGGCGCCGGATGATGTTTGGGACCGGCTTTCCTTCATCCTTTCGGTGAAATTGTCGGATCCGCAGTTTGCGGGGCAGACGAAGGAACGCCTCTCCTCGCGCGAAGCCGCGGCGTTTGTGTCGGGTGTCATCAAGGATGCGTTTAGCCTCTATCTGAATCAGCATGTGTCTGTGGGTGAGGAGATCGCGCAACTGGCGATCAGCAATGCGCAGAGCCGTCAGCGTGCGGGCAAGAAGGTGGTGCGCAAGAAAGTAACCTCAGGCCCGGCGCTGCCAGGCAAACTGGCCGATTGTAGCTTGCAGGATTTGTCGCGAACGGAGCTGTTTCTGGTGGAGGGGGATTCCGCCGGTGGGTCGGCAAAACAGGCGCGTGACCGTGAGTTTCAGGCGATCATGCCGCTGCGTGGCAAGATTCTGAACACCTGGGAGGTGCATTCCGATCAGGTACTTGGTTCGCAGGAGATTCACGATATCTCGGTGGCGATTGGTGTCGAGCCGGGTTCCGACAACCTCAAAGGGTTGCGCTATGGCAAGGTTTGTATTCTTGCGGATGCCGATTCCGACGGTCTGCATATCGCCACGCTGATCTGCGCGCTGTTCTTCCGCCATTTTCGACCCCTGGTAGCGGCCGGGCATGTGTATGTGGCCATGCCGCCGCTGTTTCGTATCGACGTTGGCAAGGAGAAATTCTACGCACTCGATGAGGCGGAGAAGGAAGGGATTCTCAACCGTATTCAGGCAGAAAAGAAAAAGGGGAAAATCACTGTCACCCGCTTCAAGGGGTTGGGCGAAATGAATCCGCTACAGTTGCGTGAAACGACCATGGCACCCGACACCCGCCGCTTGATTCGGTTGACGATCGACGAGGGGACGGAGACCTCGAAAACGATGGACATGCTGTTGGCGAAGAAACGGGCATCCGATCGCAAGCATTGGTTGGAGACGAGCGGTGATCTGGCGGAAGTGATTCCCTGATGGGGTGGGACGATGGTGCGCACGCATGAGGCGCGCACACCCTTCAATTCCGGTGTGGAGCGATTTTGTAGGGTGGGCGCGAGCAGCGTGCGCAACAGGAGGTAGGAACTCAAGTTTCGGAGTTCAGATTTGCACATCAGTCGGTTTCCCCCTTTCGCAAAGGGGGGTGAGGGGGGATTGGAACGGCCATGGGTTCGCAGCAAGCCCCTGAAAATCCCCCTCAATCCCCCTTTCTCAAAGGGGGAAGCCGTCAGACGCGATGCTAGTATTGCTACGGGTAGCGTGCCCAACGCAAGGTAGGACAACTCAATCAATTGAGCACATTATGACGCAACTGTTTACGCAATCGATTATTGCCATTGTCTGGGACTTCGACAAGACCCTGATTCCAGGCTATATGCAGCGCCCGCTGTTCGAGAAGTTCGGTATCGATGAGCAGGCATTTTGGGCCGAGGTGAATGCACTGCCGGAAAAATATCGCGCCCGTGGTTGCCAGCAGATTTCGACTGAAATTCTCTATCTGAATCATATTCTCGAATATGTTCGCAATGACAGATTTTCGGGTCTCACCAACCAGATGTTGCGTGAACTGGGTTCTGAACTTGAGTTTTATCCGGGGTTGCCAGATTTTTTTGCCGTATTGAAAAACGAGGTGCTCCAGGATGAGGTGTTCAGGCATCATGATATCGAGCTAGAGCATTATGTGGTCAGTACCGGCCTGTCGCAGATGATTCTTGGCAGCGCTATCGAGCCATTTCTCGATGGTATTTGGGGCTGTGAATTGATCGAGGATCTGACCGAGGAAAGTGAGGTGCTCGCAAACCTTGGTTATGTGTTGGACAACACCACCAAAACCCGGGCTATTTTCGAGATCAACAAGGGCAGCAACAAGCATCCGGAAATTGATGTCAATGCACGCATCGCTGAGCGTGATCGCCGCATTCCTGTGCAGAACATGATTTATATCGCCGATGGTCCGTCCGATGTGCCGGTGTTTTCCGTCATCAATCAGGGCGGGGGAAAAACCTATGGTGTTTATCGTCCTGGTTCCAACCGGGAGTTTCAGCAGGTCAACCGGTTGCAACAGCAAGGCAGAGTGCAATCCTTCGGTCCGGCCGACTACACGAAAGGCTCGCAAACGCACATGTGGCTCTCGAATGCGGTCAGTGAAATCGCCAATCGCATCGTTCGTGACCGGGAAAGAGCGTTAGGGGAAAAAGTGGGGGAGGCCCCGCGGCATTTGAATGGCTGACGAGACAATGCAACGCCAGGTTCTAACCCGGCAGTAGAGATCGCCGGGTTAATCGTGAGCAGGGGCGCTGAGTTGTTAGGTTAGTAACGTAGCTGGGTCGTGGTAGTCGAAGCCCAGCGCCGTCGCCACGTTGGCGTTGGTGATTTTCCCATCCATCACATTCAGTCCCTGGCGCAGATGCGGGTCTTCACGCAGTGCGTCGATACCCTTGTCGGCGAGCGCCAGCACGAAGGGCAGGGTGGCATTGTTCAGTGCCCGGGTGGCTGTTTGCGGCACGGCGCCGGGCATATTGGTGACACAGTAGTGAACCACGCCTTCGGCGAGATAGGTTGGTTGGCTGTGACTGGTGGGCTTTGATGTTTCAAAGCAGCCGCCCTGGTCGATGGCGACATCGACCGCCACCGAGCCGGGCCGCATGGCCGCGATCATGTCGCGGGTGACGAGTTTCGGGGCCTTGGCACCGGGGAGCAATACGCTGCCGATCAGCAGGTCGGCGCGTGGCACCCATTGCTCCAGTGTATGGCGGGTGGAAAACTCGGTATTCACTTGTCCTGCGAACTGGTTGTCCAGGCGCGTCAATGCTTGCGCCGAGCGATCGATGACGGTAACGCGAGCATGCATGCCGAATGCCATCATCGCCGCATTGCTGCCGACCACGCCACCACCGACGATCACCACGTTGGCTGCTTCGACGCCGGGCACCCCGCCCAGCAATTTGCCACTGCCGCCGTTGACCTTCTCCAAATGATTGGCGCCGGCCTGGATGGAAAAGCGTCCGGCTACTTCTGACATTGGCGTCAATAATGGCAAGCTACCATCGGATGCCGTCACGGTTTCATAAGCGATGCAGGTGGCGTCAGATGCCATCAGGTCGTGGGCCTGGGCGGGATCGGCGGCGAGGTGCAGGAAAGTGAACAGAATTTGGCTAGACCGCAGCATGGCGCGCTCCGATGCCTGCGGTTCTTTGACCTTGACGATCAAAGTGGCTTCTGCAAAGAGCTCGGCTGCGCTGTCCATGATGACCGCGCCTGCGTTGCGATAGTCGTCATCAGTGGCGCCGATGCCGCTACCTGCGCCGGTTTCTACCAGCACACGATGGCCGTGGTGCGCCAGCTCGTGGACGCTTTCGGGATTCATGCCGACGCGAAATTCGTTATCTTTGATTTCTCTGGGGACGCCGATGATCATGGTGTTGTGTCATGGTTGCTGTTGTCGTTCGACTATAGGCGTTGTCTTGCGGTGCTGCAATTCACCCGTCGCTATCGAATTCGTAACTACTCACTGGTTAGGAAAATCTCGCTGTGACTGCTCAGATTGCCGCTGGAATGCGTCAGATCAAGGCGGGAAATGTGAGTTTACGCGTGTAAATGACCATTTCCCAACGCAGAGATGGCGCATTCCAGTGGTGAGCTGAGCAGTTACTCGAATTCGTCACCATAATCGATCGTAATTTCTTCGTCGGGCTCGATGTCGCGAATGGCGTAAAGGTCGAAACCGTCGAATTCCGCGTTGGGCGTCGTGGTATGGTTGATGTAGCGCAGCAGGTTTTCGCCGTCACGCCCGATCCATTCACCATTTGATTCCTGCACCCACAGCACGTGCATGCCGTTTTCGCGGGTCGTCTGTCCATCGTAAGTGCCGAGATAGCTCTCCTGCGGAATCGGCTGGCGGGCGAACAGCCCCTTGCCGTGGATGTCCGATTCCATGACATAGAAGAGTTCGTCGAGATTTGGAGCGTCGTCAGGCATGGGGCGATTCTGGTTAGCAATACGGGATCGGGGCATTGAAACAAAACTCAGATGCTGTTGGAAGTAGTGTCGCTCCGAGTGTTGTGGTTGAATACCGCAGCAATCGAAACTGAGACCTCAAACCATGCGAAATCCTTTGGAACTGAACGTCGAGCGCGATAGTGATGGCTACCTGATGGAGCCTGAAGTATGGACGCCAGAGCTGGCCCATAAGATGGCTTCGGAGTGGAATGACTTCGAGCTGACCGATGCGCATATGCAGATTCTTGAGTATATGCGTGCCTGGTTCGATGAGCGCCAGATCGTGCCTGATGTTCGGGACATCACCAAACACCTCACCGAAACCACGGACATGACAAAGAAAGAGGCCAAGCAGTATCTGTTCGAACTGTTCCCTCATGGCTACATGCAGCAGGCCTGTCAGCTTGCCGGCATGCGTCGGCCCCGTGCCTGGAGTGTCGGATAGGTTTGGTGAATGGCACGCAGCATGATGACGACAGCCGCTTCATCAGTCGCCATCGAGGTGATGTCTATGCCTTGCTGCTATCGGTGCTGGAAGGCCTGTTTCCAGTTTTCACGCTGGTGACAGTGGCGGCGTTCGGCGCGCTGCATGCCTATTTCTATACCATTCTGCTGGCGACGACGGTGTTGCTGGCGCTCATCGGCTGGCGTGGTGAGCTGACCGCGCTGTTCGATCGCGGCGCGCGGCTGGATCTGCTGCTCACTTCCCTGTTCATCACCTCGCTATTCGTGCTGATTTTTATTGCATTGCGCTATACCACGGCGGGGAACGTGGCGGTGATTCTGGTGTTGCAGCTTTTGTTTTCCTATCTCTATTTCAATGTGATCGGACGAGAGCGCATGTCGCTGGCGCATAGCATCGGTGCGGCACTGATGGGCGTCGGTGCGATCGTGGTGTTGTTCCCGGAAGAATTCCGGCTGAACGGAGGTGATGCGCTCGCGCTTGGGGCTGCGGCGATCGCGCCGATCGCAAACTATTTCCAACAACGGGCACGGCGTCGGGTGTCGAGTATTGTTGTGCTCGGCTTCCGCAATATCGTCGCGCTCCCAGTGCTGTGGCTGCTGGCGCTGATGCTTGAACCCGCCGCCAACCTGTTTGGTGACTATCCCGCGCTGTTGTTGCTGGTTGGCAATGCCTTGCTGATTTTTGTCGTCGCTAAAGTGTTATGGGTCGAGGCACTGAATCACATCAGTATCACCCGCCTCAGCGCCATGGCTTCGTTCATCCCCGTGTTCACGCTGTTGTTTGCCTGGGTTTTGTTGGGCGAAGTGCCGCAGCTGCGTCAGGTTCTGGGTGTCATGCCGGTCATATTGGGGGCGTGGTTGATGACGCGGCCATCGGTAATAACGTGACGGGCAGCGTGACCCGGTTATTGTGTCAGTCACCTCTGGCTCGGATCTTCTTCAAATAGGCAGATTTCATCGCCTGTTCAAACTCGGTGTTGCTGCCGTAACTGAAGCCGAATACCGGTTCCCAGAAACGCTGATTTTCCATGCATAGATAATAAAAGACGTTTTCCTTCCAGGCTGCTGGAAAGCTGTGATAAGCGTGAGAAAACATATCCAGTTTGATGTCGTCGGGGTAGGAGTATTTGCCCTCGGCATCGACCAGCGGCATTTTCAGGATTTGCGTTGCCACGCCGCGTTCGCGAATTTCCCGCATCACCGGCTTGATGTAGGTGAGTGTGCCGAGAGACACCAGTGCCACCTCGTCGGGATGAAACTGGCTGGTCAGCGTTTGAATCACCGCCCGGTAGTCTTCCTTCCAGGCGTCGTAATGCACCATGGGATGAAAATGGAAGCCAACGATGCCGCCTTTGTCGGCAATGGCGCGGGCGGCGGCGATGCGCTTGTGCAATGGCGCGGTGCCATGCTCTTCATTTTCGATCAAGGTGGGTGTGTTCAGCGACCAGGTGCAGATGACATTGGCCGGCAAGTCATTTTCCAGCAGGTGTTTGACGTTGGCGGATTTTGTCTTGAATTCGAGGATGACGTTGGGATGGCGGCGGGCGAAATCGAGCAGTGCATCGAGAACGCCGTGGCTGTTACCCCACATCAGTGAGTCGGAGGATTGGCCGGTGCCGATGTGGTAGATCTTGTCAGGGTCTATTTCCAGCGCTTCGAGCTTACGCGCAAAATCACGGTCGAAACTGATTTCCTTACCGTCATAGAAAGACTGGATGCTGCAATAGCTACAGCCATAACCACAGTTGTCCACGGCATCGAGTGTCAGCAGGTTGCAGCAACGGGTTTTTGGCGAGGCAACCGGGCAGTAGCCGAGGCCGAGTTTTCCTTTGGTTTTTTCCACCGGGATGGCGGCCGCGCTGATACGGGTTTTGCTGCCTGAGCGCGGGTAGCGGTTGGGTGTCTCGCGCAATTGCTCCCAGCGCGCAGTGATGTGTTGCAGCAGCTGTTGAGCACGCGCCTTGCCTTGGCCAGTGAGCGCATCCGGCCCGGGCCAGATGGTGGTGATGTCCCCGCTTTCCCACAGATTGAGATCCAGCGCGATCTCCGCCAGTTGGCGCAGCTGCTGGTGGCTGAAACGGTATTGCTTGGCCTGCTCGCGCAAGAATGTCTGCTGTGTTTCCGGCAGACGAGAGAAGAAGGTTTTGTCCGTGAGGTTCGGAAAACGTTCGGCGTAAGCGGTAGATGTCGACATCGGCGTTGTGAATGGCTTCAGGGCTGTGAGCTGGTTGTGCGCATTATGCACGAGTAACTGCTCAGCTCACCACTGAAACACGTCATCTCTGCGTCGCCTACATGGATGTAGGTGAGGGGCGTGAGCAGGAAGCGGAAGCTTTGGGAAATGGTCATTTACCCATGTAAACTCACATTTCCCGCCTTGATCTGACGCGTTTCAGCGGTAATCTGAGCAGTTACGGTTCTATTTTCTTACCTACTGAATACTTACATGCGCGATTGACCAGCGCGCGCCGTATTTCCTCCCAGCCGCTCAAGCTTTTAAGGATGGCGCGCGCGCAGCGTGCCCCCCCATTACCGGGTATTTGGTGCGCACCTGAAGGCGCACACCCTACAAGTTGAACCGATTACCGAAGTAGGGTGTGCGCGCGATAGCGTGCGCACCATTGCCGTTGACGCGCCTGACCATCACGGCTGGATAATCAGTTCCGGCGGATGGCCACTCTCGCGTGATGCGTACTCAAGCCAACTGCCGTTGGTGTTGCCGATTTCCAGGCTTAGAACACCGTCTCCGGTCTGTTCGCTGCGAACCAGGTTGCTTATATCGAATTCGAGATAGCCGGTTTTGCCATGTTGCCGTGAAGCGATGAGCGGCGCATCGAACCAGGGGTAGCCGGTTTCGGCAGGGGAGCCCGAAGCTTCATTCCAGGTGTCGCTGCGGGCCTGCCAGATCTTTGTGGTTGTTTCGTCATCACTGGTGATGTAGAGGCGCAGCGTTGCGCTGCCGACTTGCTCTATGCGCTGGCTCAGGTCGAAGCGGAGGAACAGATGAGTCCAGGCATCCGCAAACAGGATGGGTGATCCGCCAACTTGTGTCGCGCCCAGGTCGTCGGTGGGGTTGAGCGTCTGAACCGGCGTCGATGCGCCGTTGCGGATGGTGACGGTCAATGATGCGGTTGCTGTTTTGCCATTGGCGGTGGTGATGGTGAGCCCGACCGTGTACACGCCGGGTGCGCTGTAGCGATGCGCCGGATTGGCCGTGGTGGCGCTGCTGCCGTCGCCGAAGGTCCAGCGCCATTGCGTGATGCTGCTGCCGGGAGCAGTCGATTGACTGCTGCTGAACTGAAGTATTTGCCCTGTTTTTGCTTCGGTTTTATCGACGGAAGCCACTGCGACTGGCGGGTTCGGGCTGCCGGCGGGCTGCACAGTGACATCGTGGCTTGTCATTGCTGTCGTGCCGACATTGTCGGTAACGCTGAGGCGTATGCGATAGGTTCCGGGGTCGGTATAACGGTGGCTGGTGGTAGTGCCTTGCAGCGTGGTGCCATCGCCGAGCTCCCATTGATAGCTGGTAATACTGCCGTCGCTGTCGCTGGCGGCCCTGGCATCCAGGTTAACGCGCAAGGGTGCTGGCCCGGACGTGGGGGTAACGGTGAAGCGTGCGACCGGGGGTACGTTGGTTGTGCCCGTGCTGCTGCGTGTTTTGACGACGAGCATCGGTGGTGCGGAGCCTTCCTTGCTGCTGTATTCACGCCAACCGGCTTTGTTATTACTGATTTCAAAAGAGGCGATCTTGTCGCCGCCCAGTTCGCCGCGCACGAATGCGGTCACGTCGAAATCGAGATAGCCCGCCTTGTTGTGACTGACGGTGGCCAGCGAGGTCTCGCCGCTGTAGGAATAACCAACTTCTGCGGGGGTGGCGGTATTGTCGTTCCAGTCATCCCTCGATGCCGCCCAGACGGTGGATTCGAGCGCAGCGTTTTCCAGACAGAAAACACGCAGCATGGCCGATTCTATGGCGCCGTTGATGCTGCCCAGGTCGTAGCGCAGAAAAGCGTGATCCCATTTTTCGATAAACAGTGTCGGTGAACGGAAATTATCGTCAGCACCGACGTCGGCAGTGGGCAGTAATTCCCGTGTTTCGCCTGTTGTCGGCGCGGCGGAGACGGTAATCGTAGTCGTGGCGGTACTGGTGGCGCCCTTGTCGTCGGTAACCGTCAATGTCACTGGCCAGGTGCCCGCCTGGGTGTAGCGATGGGTTGCGCTCGCGCTGCTGGCTGAGGCGCCATCGCCAAAATTCCATGACCAGCCGGTGATGCGGCCGTCGCTATCGCTGGATCGGTCGGCGCTGAAACGGACGTCGAGTGGTGCCGTGCCCGTGGCGGGTGTCGCGTCGATCACGGCCTTGGGTGGCTGATTCGGTGTTGGTGCGGGGCTGACCTTGATGATTTTCGTGGTCGAACCGCTGGCTCCCTGCTCATCTGTGACGGTGAGTTTTACCGCTCCGCTGCTGGGGGAAAAACTGAAAGCGGCTTTCGGTGGCGTATTGGCGGGTGGTTTGGTCGTGACCGAAATCTTGTGAACGATGCTCGACTTTTGTCCTTTGCTGTCGCTGACTTCGAGTTCGACGTTATAGACGCCGGGGGTCGTAAAATTGTGGCTCGTCTTTTTTCCGCTGGCCTGGTTGCCGTCACCGAATGTCCACCGGTATTGCTGAATCACGCCTTCGACATCGCTGGAAGCGGAGCCGTCAAAACTGACTTGCAGCGGTGCTGCACCGCTGGTGGGTGTCGCGGAAAAACGTGCAACGGGTGGCTGGTCCGGGCTGCCCGGTTTTTTTACCAAGTCGGCATCGAAGGTGAGCGTGACCTTTATGAATTCTTCCCGATCATCAAAGGAGGGATGCCCGGTCAGATCGTTGTGATCTTGTGACAGCCCAAAACTGGTTGAGAACTTGCCATCGGCAACAATACGAGAAAATGCCTGTTGAGGGATCGTTGCATGGCCGTAAACGACTAGCGGTGAGTCGCTGCCGTCACCCCAGAGTGTACCCCGGTCGTAATTGTCGCCCCACCAGTCTTGCTCCAAGCCCATGTTGAACGCATCGTTTGCGAGATTGCCATCGAAAATACGGCCCAGGGAATAGCCGTCCAATGCCACCTCGATCCACTCCACGTCATAGTGCTCATCGGCTCGGATGTCGCTGATTTTTGGTGGCAGGTCGGGATAGCTGTCGAGGTCGCCAAAGGTATCGAGCCGGATCGTGGCTGGGCCGTTGGCGCGGTATTCGAAACCCTCGGGCGGTGGTGGCAGCGCCAGATCGATGGTGAAAGTGCGGCCGACTTCGAGGATGTCGTAGATCCCGTTGTTGTTGAGATCGGTCTGACCGTTGAAGTAACCAAGGTCGGGATTGCCGCAGGTAAAGCTGAAGCCTCCGAGCCCGGCGCTACAGTAATTGTCCAGTCGTTTTTCTAGTTGATAGGTTTTTGCCAGGGCGGAATTCACGCCCAGTAATAACAAGACGCAAATTGCCGCTATAGAGATTTTCATGGTGCCCCGATGTTTTTTTGTTCACTGTCATTAGGGCGTGGTGAGCTCGAATGGTTTTACGGAACTGGCGGACTCATTCGTTGGCACGGTCGAAATGGGAAGGTCGTCACGATTTATTTGTGATAGGGGAAAGAGGACTTGGGCGAGTCGGGAAAATCGACGCGCAAATCGTGAAAACGCAATAACGCAAGCCTGACCCTATGCTCCGGTTAGCGGGACCATGGCGGTGTTGTGCTCTGTCAGCGATCCAGTTTGCGCGTCACCCGTTCCCAATCGATGATGACATCGGGCAATACACCGGCTTGCAGGCTGTCTTTCAGTTCGGCCACCAGCGGTTTGCCATATTCGCCATCGACGAGCCGATAGACTATGACAAGTCGATCTTCCGGGTGCACTAGCCAGTATTCCTGTACGCCACTGC
>Ga0256839_1005122_pt1 | contig 12317 bp, 8 predicted proteins | sample 354166metaG_FD_185968 | JGI IMG/M metagenome (GOLD analysis project Ga0256839, IMG submission 185968) | Hydrothermal vent microbial communities from Mid Atlantic Ridge, Atlantic Ocean - 354-166 | ecosystem: Environmental > Aquatic > Marine > Hydrothermal vents | place: Atlantic Ocean: Mid...
CGCATTTTACTCTACCGGGGCATGTCGCTGGTACAGGAGGGCAAGCCCTACGATGGCTGCGATGATTTTAAACGCGCCTACCGCATGGGCGAAACCAAAGCCCGCAATTATATGCGGAAATACTGCAATTAGCAGCGTAATTAACCATCATAGGGCAAAATACCAAAAGCTGGGCTTGAAAAAGCGAAAGCAATTATGAAACTTTATTTTGCGCAAAAACCAGAAAAACAGCCGCCATGGGAAATAAGAAATAAAAAATTTACACATCAGATGAGGTAAAAGATAAGCATTCAGGCAAAGTTGGTACCGATAAGCGGGATAAGTACGAATATGAACTCAGGCTTGATTTATTAGGGGAAATGATAAAACAAGCCCGAAAAGAGATAAATTTGACGCAATCTCAATCAGGAGAGTTGGTTGGCGTACAAAAAACCCAAATATCAAGGATGGAAAGAAATGCAAAAAACGTTACCATAGAGACAATCTTACATGTTTTTAGCGATAAAAGCTCAGGTATATTTTAATGTTGCGTTACTTGACGGAGAATTCAGGAATGCCTAACCTACACCGGCAAAGCAGCAGAAGTTAATAGGTGCCGGCCAGCGCCCGGGCTTCATCGCCAAGGTTAAGCGCCTCGATATAGCCCGGGTTGGAAACTGCGTTGTAAACCGGGTAAAACCCGGCATCATCCCACACACTACGGGCAATTTCAGCCTTAATATAGGCCATAATATGTTTTTTCGACTCCCGGAAATCTTCCTCCCTGAACGTTACGCCCTGCCGTTCCCCGAGGGCCCGTACCTGCGCCAGCAGCCGTTGGTCAACGTTGAATTGCGCAATATACTCTTCCAGGGTGTAATCCTCCAATTCCTGCCGGTGCTGCAGGTAGTATGTTAAGGTAAACTCCCGCAAGGTACGGGAAGTAATCAACGCATTGTAATAATCCGTGTTGAGGGTAGAATCGTAAGGCACAAACTTGTCCGGCATAATGCCGCCCCCACCATATACCACCCGCCCCTTAGGGGTAGTGTATTTGAGGGAATCATTAAAGTGAATGCTGTCCTGATAGTAGAACTCACCATGCTCATAGCGTTGCACCAGGTCGTGGGCATAGCTGGCATTTTCACCCTTCACATACGGCTTTTGAATACTCCTGCCCGAAGGCGTGTAATACCGGGCAATGGTCAGCCGCAACTCCGAGCCGTCTATCAGGCGGATAGGCATTTGCACCAGCCCTTTGCCGTAGGACCTGCGGCCAACAATCAGGGCCCGGTCGTTATCCTGCAAGGCCCCGGCCACAATCTCCGAGGCCGAAGCACTGTACTCGTCAATCAGCACAATTACCGGTTGTTCCTCAAATATCCCCTGCCGCTTAGCTTTTACTACACTGGTATATTTCGGGGTTTTACCCTTTTGCGAGACTATCACCCGGTCTCCGCCAATAAGTTCATCGGCAATGCGTTCGGCTGCCGCCATATAGCCACCGCCATTTCCCTGCAAGTCGAAAATAAGCCGCTCCATCCCCTGGCCAAGCAATTTCTCCAACGCTTCTTTAAATTCATCGTAGCTGTTGGCACCAAAACTCACCAGTTTAATATAGCCTGTTGCCGGGGCAGCCATGTAGGCCGCCACCACGGTCTTCTGTGGTATTTTACCCCGGGTAATGGTAATCTCCTGTGGCTCGCTGGCCCCATAATGAATTACCGTAATGGTTACCTTCGAGCCCTTTTCGCCCAGCAGCCGGTCGGTAACGCCTTTGTTGCCGATAGCAATACCGGCCACTACTTCATCGTTTACTTTGATAATCTTATCCCCGGCCCTGACCCCGGCCCGTTCCGAAGGCCCCCCGGCTATGGCTTTGACCACCACAATGGTATCGCGAATAATATCAAACTGTACGCCAATACCATCATACCCGCCTTTGAGATGCATATTGGAGCGTTCCAGTTCTTTGGCCGAAATGTAGGCCGTATGCGGATCAAGCTCCTGCAACATATTCCTTATGGCAATATCTACCAATGCATTCGTGTTTACCGAGTCAACATAATTTTCATCAATACTGCTCAGTACCTCCCGGAATTTAACCACCCCTTTGGAGGCGCCCCGAACAATGGGCCTGGAACCGGTGAAAGCCGTGCCAATGAAAATGCCCCCGGCCAGGGTCAGGGCCAGCAGCAGGGGCAAACGAATCTGTTTGGTAGAGTTGTTAATATCGGGCATAGGATGCAAAATAAAGGCCGTAAAGTAATAAATCCTTAAACGGCCGGGGGAATTATTTGTTGGCTTTGGACAAATATGCATACTATTGACCAAAAAGCCATTAATTTTGCACTTTGGTAAACTTGAATATGGGCAGGATTCTGGCAATTGACTATGGTACCAAGCGCACAGGTCTGGCGGTAACCGATCCGCTGAAGATAGTGGCTAACCCATTAACTACGGTACGCACCCATGAGCTTATGGCCTTTATTGAAAAATACCTGCACGAAGAAGAGGTGGAAGCCCTGGTGGTTGGCATGCCGCGGGATTTGTTTAATCAAGACAGCCATTCAACCCAGGCCGTAAAGCAATTTGTCAGCCGGTTAAAAAAAACGTTCCCTGCCTGCCCGGTACACGAACACGATGAACGGTTTACCTCAAAAATGGCCCTTGAGGCTATGATCAGCAGCGGCTCATCAAAAACCGACCGCAGAAAAAAAGAAAATATTGATAAACTCAGCGCCACCATTATCCTGCAATCGTTTATGGAGGCCCAATCTTATTTACCATGATCTACCCGATAGTTGTATATGGCGACCCGGTGCTGAAAAAGCGGGCCCGGGAAATTGAACAGGGGGAAATTGATGTAGTGCAACTTGCTGCCGACATGTACGAAACCATGGAGCAGGCCGATGGCATTGGCCTGGCCGCCCCGCAGATAGGCAAAAGCATCCGCATGTTTGTGATTGATGCCCATAAGTTAGAAGACCCGGAAGTAAATGAATTTAAACAAATTTTCATTAACCCCGAAATTATTGAGGAAAACGGGGACACATGGGCTTTTGAAGAAGGTTGCCTGAGCATCCCCGAGATACGGGAAGAAATCTACCGGCCCGAAAAGCTGCGAATAAAATATGTGGACGAAAACTGGCAACCCCACGAAGAAACCTATGACGGCCTGAAAGCCCGTATCATCCAGCATGAGTACGACCATATTGAAGGCATTTTGTTTACCGACCACCTGAGCCCGTTTAAAAAGCGGCTACTCAAGGGCAAACTGCAGAACATCAGCAAAGGCAAAGTAGCTATCCACTACCGCATAAAGGCCCCGCTGGCCCGCTAACATTATATTTGCCCGTTTTTACCGGCAACATAGGCAGATTGGTTACATTTGAGATGTTTAACCTGTAAAAACATGCACGCTAAATTACCCGATGTGGGCACCACCATTTTTGCGGTGATGTCAAAAATGGCAGCCGACCATAACGCCATAAACCTGTCGCAGGGCTTCCCCGACTTCCCCATCTCCGCGCAGCTTATCAGCCTGGTACAGGAAGGTATGCGCCAGGGTATGAACCAATACGCCCCCATGCCCGGCCTGCCCATGCTGCGTGAGGCCATTGCCCAAAAGCTGGCCGACACCTACGGGGTTACTTGTGACCCCGAAACCGAGATAACGGTTACGGCAGGAGGCACCCAGGCCCTGCATGCCACCTTTACCGCCCTGGTTAACCCCGGGGATGAGGTCATAATTTTTGACCCGGCCTACGATTCCTACGACCCTGTGGTGCGCATCAACCAGGGGCGGCCGGTACACCTGCAACTTAAACCACCCAACTTCTCTATCAACTGGGACGAAGTGGAGGCAACGGTTACTAAAAAAACCAAAGCCCTTGTTATCAACACCCCCCACAACCCTTCGGGGGCCGTACTCAGCCATGACGACATGCTGCGGCTAAGTAAGATTGTGACGGCCAATAACCTGTACCTGATCAGCGATGAGGTTTATGAACATATCATTTTTGATAACCTGAGCCATAATTCCGCCCTGAAATACCCTGACCTGCGGGCCCGCGCCATCGCCATTTATTCTTTTGGCAAAACCTTTCATGCCACGGGCTGGAAGACCGGCTACATGGTGGCCCCGCCCGAAATCACCACCGAACTCAGAAAAATGCACCAATTTACGGTATTTTGTGCCAATACACCCATTCAGTACGGTATCACCAAATACCTCGAAGACGGTGACCATTATTCTTATTTAAGCGGATTTTACCAGGCCAAGCGGGATGAATTTGCCACCATTATGGCCCAGACCAGGTTGACCCCGGTGCCCTGCCATGGTACTTATTTCCAACTTTACTCGTATGAGAATATCTCCGACATGCATGACGTGGAAATGGCCGAATGGCTCACCAAAGAACACAAGGTAGCCACCATTCCCGCCTCGGTATTTTATGCGCGGGGCGAAAACATAAAATACCTGCGCTTTTGCTTTGCCAAAGCAACTGAAACCATGGAAAAAGCTGCCGAACTGCTATGCAAGATTTAACCATTACCCTGGTGCAGCCACAGCCGGCATGGCATCAGATAGAAAAAAACTTAACCTACTTCTCCGGGCTGCTGGCCTCCCTCCACCAGCCTACCGATGTGGTAGTGCTGCCGGAGATGTTTACTACCGGTTTTACCATGGATTCGGCCCGGGTAGCCGAAAAAATGACCGGCCGCACCCATACCTGGATGCAGGCACAGGCCGCCAGGCTAAAGGCAGCCGTTTGCGGTAGTATTGTTATCAAAGAAAACGGACATTATTACAACCGCTTTTTATGGGTTACCGCCAATGGCGAGACCCGGCATTATGATAAGCGCCACCTGTTCCGCATGGCCGGGGAGCATGACCATTACCGTGCCGGCAGCAAGGTGATAACGCTGGCGTACAAAGGCTGGCGGCTTAGGCCCATGGTCTGCTATGACCTGCGCTTCCCTGTCTGGGCCAGGAACCAGACAGAAAGTGACCGGTTAGCGTATGATCTCTTGCTGTATGTGGCCAACTGGCCGGCTGCCCGGGTAAACGCCTGGGATGCCTTACTCAGGGCCAGGGCCATTGAAAACCTGGCGTACTGTGCAGGGGTAAACCGGGTGGGTGAAGACGAGAAGAGCATTGTTTACAATGGCCATTCTGCCCTCTACGGACCAAAAGGGGAAAAGCTTTGCTTTATGGAAGAAAATGACACCATTGCCACCATCACCCTCAGCAAAACTAACCTTGAGGCTTTCAGAAAACAATTTCCGGCCTACCTTGATGCCGATAATTTTAACCTGATAAACGAATAAATTTGCATTGTGGTGTTTTTTAATATAACGGAATCAACAATATTGCCGCACAGGTTACCAAAGCCGGGAGCTGGTGAAATTATTTAGTATTTTGCAAAATATTTTGTTCCTGCATGGATAAGTTCGTCATTGATATTGACCTTATTTTCAACTCTTTCTCCGGCCGTGGCCTCCTCTTGTTAAACGAAAAAGGGGTGATAATTAAGGCCAACAATGATGCAGCCGGCCTGACAGGTGAAAAAGAAGCGAAAAGCATCATTGGTGCCACCTGGGATGACAAATTTGGCAAATTAAGCCAAGAAGCATTCAGGTTTGTCAACCTGATCAACGCCACCACGAGTTTCCTTTATTTTGAGCTGGCCGCAAAGACCTCTGGCAGGCCAGAGCTGATAAAAGTTAAAATTGACCCTTTCGAATTCTCCGGGAACAAAAGCCAGGAGGGTATTTACTATTTTATCACCCTGATTAAACAGCAGGCAGGCGACTGGGAGGATATGCTTTACCAGGTGATGAAAGGCACCGAAAGGAGTTTTGGCAAAGACTACCTGCAATCGGTTACCAAAACCCTGGCCAAAACCCTGCAGGTAGATTTTGCTTTTATCGGCCAGTTGGCCGAAGGTAAAGACCAGGTAGAGGTTATTTCATTTTGGGAAAAAGACAAGTATAAAAAGCCTTACCGGTATGCTTTGGCCGGCTCTCCCTGCGAAGATGTGGTTGATAAAAAGAAAACACTGGTACCCCGGGATGTTGCCGGACAATACCCCGAAGACACATGCCTGGCGCAGATGGGGGTTGAAAGCTATTTTGGTGTGCCCATTTATTATAATGATGGCAGGCCCCTGGGCCTTCTGGTAGTCATGGATAGCAAACCGATGCTGGAGAACCCCGCCTTTGCTTACATATTGAACATTTTCGCCAATCGTGTGGGGGCCGAAATTGAGTGGATGGAAACCCAGAGGACGTTAAAAAAGAAAGACCGTAAACTACGGAGTGTTATCGACTCTATCCCTCACCCAATCTTTTATAAGGATAAACAAGGCCGCTATGAAGGGGTAAACAAAGCCTTCCTTGAAGCAACGCAACTGAAGGAAGAAAATATCATTGGCAAAAAGAGTATCCACCTGGATAACAAAGGGCTTGGGGCGCCCAATGACGAGATATTATTAAGCAAAAAAACACAAATCACTTACGAATCACCTTACAAGGGCAGCAAGGGTACAAACCAGCATTATTTGATGACGAAATCTACCATCACCGATGAGGAGGGGAATATTGAAGGTATTGCCGGGGCGGCCCTGAATATTACCAACCTGAAATATGCCGAAAATGAACTGAAAATCAACGAGGAAAAGTACCGCACCTTGTTCTCCACCGCCCACGATGCTATCCTGCTTATGAACCAGGGAGTCTTTATTGACTGCAATGAAAAAACCCTGGAAATGTTCGGTTGCTCGCGGGAAGATATTATTGGCCACTCCCCAGATGAATTTTCCCCTGAACACCAGCCCGATGGTAAGCGTTCAGAAGTAGCTGCCCTGACCAGGATAAAAGAAGCCTTAACAGGTCAATCACAAAACTTTTATTGGCTGCATAAAAAGAAATCCGGTGCAGAGTTTGATGCCGAAGTGAGCCTGAATGCTTTCAAAATTGGCGATGAAACTTACATCCAGGCTATAGTAAGGGATGTGACCGACAAATTGCAGTTGGCCAAAAATGTTGAAATCCAGAAGGAGAGGATGGAGAAAATGTACGAGTATATTTCAGCCTCCGACATCTCTTTTCAGGATCAGTTGGCCAACTTGCTGGAACTGGCCACCAACTCCCTCGGCATGGAAGTGGGCCTGCTCAGCAGAATAGAAGGCGATGACTACGTTATCATTGACTATTTTAGCAAGGGGGTGCAACCGGAGAAGAACAAGGTAAACAAACGCAGCAGCACCTACTGCGATATCGCCTTTAACGAAGACCGGTTAATCTCCATCACCGAGATGGGGCAGTCACCATACCAAAAACACCCCTGCTATAGCCTATACCACATGGAGTCTTACATTGGCGTGCCCTACTGGGTGCGTGGCCAGCGGTACGGTACCCTGGCCTTTATGAGCCCCAAACCGGTTAATAAATACCGCCCCATTGACCTTGATTTTGTGCAAATGCTGGCCCAGTGGATAGGTTCAGCCATGGAACGGGCCCAGTTTGAAGAGAACCTGTTGGAAAGGGATGCCTTGCTGGAAACTATGCTAAGGGAAATACCGATAGATTTTTCAGTCCGCGATGCCAACCTGAATATGGTAATCCAAAGTGACCTGAGCAAAGAATACTGGGGCAACAACGAGGGCAAACCAATAGATTACCGCGATGTAGATGAAAAAGCCGCCCGCAAATGGCGTAACATTTTTAGCCGGGTACTGCAGGGCGAAGTGGTTAAAGGGGAAGACCGCGTAGAAATTCATGGTAAGCCTTATACCTTTTGGAGCATCACTTCCCCGGTAAAAGTAAAAGGCAAGGTAACCGAAGTGATTATCATCAATATTGATATCAGTAAGCTAAAAGAAACTGAGCAAAAACTAAAAGAGCAGAATGAACAGCTTACCAAGTTAAACTCTGAGCTCGACCGGTTCGTCTATAGCGCCTCACACGACTTGCGGGCCCCGCTGGCTTCGTTGCTGGGCCTGATCGACCTTACCTCACGGGAAATGAACACCGATTCCACCAAACAATACCTTGAACTGATGTCGAAAAGCATCAACACGATGGACCGGTTCATTGCCGACATCACCGAATACTCCCGTAACTTACGGTTAGATACGGTGGCCAATAAAATTGATTTTGAGAAGCTGTTCAAAGAGGCTTTTGACCACATTCAGTACATGCTCCCCGGGCCGGCCACGTATAGCATTCATATCAAAGGAAAGGCCTCGTTTAATTCTGATTATGAGCGGCTGAAAATGGTAATCAATAATTTGGTTTCCAACAGCATCCGCTATAAAGCCTATGGCCGCGACCCCCATATAGAATTCAGGGTTGAGCTAGCCAAAAAAATGGCGAAAGTTGATGTTATTGACAATGGCATTGGTATCGATAAAGAACACCTCGATCATGTTTTTGAAATGTTTTACCGGGCCAACGATAAAAATGTAGGTTCCGGCCTGGGCTTATTTATTGTTAAAGAAACGGTAGAAAAACTAAACGGCACCATCAGTATTTCCTCAGAACTCAACGCAGGCACCAAAGTACACCTGGAACTACCCAACCTGAAAAAGAAAGCCGCCACTACCGGCTGACAACAAACTTTACCGCGCTTTTTTTACCCCTGCCATTGGTTGCATAAACCAGGTAAACCCCGGCCCGCAGGGCCTGCACATTAAGTTGCTGCCGGGTATTTTTTGCCAACGATATTTTAGTAGTCAGTGTCCGGCCAAAGCAATCAATTATTCCCGCCTCAACATCCTGGTTAGCCACCAGGTTAAGGAGCTTATCAGGCCCCACAGGATTGGGGAAGGCCGCAACCCTGATGGCCAGGTCAACCTCCTGCTGCTCATCGTTTACATTCTCTATGAGTTGCACCCCCCCCGACCACAAGCCCAACACTATGGCCGGCAGCCGGGCCCCGGTTAGGCGGGTAGTCGTCAGGCTTGCCCGCAGGCCAAAGGAAGAATTATAACCCGTCAGGGTTTGTCCATCCAGCAACAGGTTTTCGTTTATGCTGGCCTGGCCGGTAAAATCGGCATAAATGCGCAGTGTTCCCCCATCATCATAGCTTATCATATCCGGTTTTCCATCGTTGTCCATATCATCTACGGCTATCCGCAGGTTACGGGCCTGGTAATTATCGGCAATCCCCAAAAAGCTGTCATCAAGTAACTCCCACAACGGGTGGGTTACTGTTCCGCGGTTGATATAACGCTGCAGCCCCCCTTCCTCACGGCCAATAACCAGATAAAGTTTACCCCCGGCATGGTAAAAAACCGGTTGGTCAAAACTACCCAGGGCCGGCAGGTCAAGGGTTGAAAAATTACCCGTAACAAAAGGTTGCAGGGTATTATCGGTATGCCAGTAAACCACCACTTCCTGGGTACCCCCGCTAACCCTGCTGATCAGCAAATCGGGTAAACCATTTTGGTTAAGGTCAACAAATTGTGGCCGCAGGTACGTATAACCGGAGGCTTTTAATTGCAGGTAATCAGTGTCCTCTAATACAAGTTGCGGGGCCAGGGCATCGCCCCCGTTCCGCCAGAATACCAGCGCAGCGCCACTCCCCTGATTACCTGAGCCGATGAGCAGGTCTTCATCGCCATCGCCATCAATATCGGCCAGGGCAGGTGCAGCGGCATAGCCAAGGTCTATCATCCCCTCCTGTAAGAAAGACTTGCCCGCCAGGCGGTACCCCGCAGCCGTTTGTTCATAAAACCAATTGTTGGCCCGGTAATCTGTCAGGCCATCGGCAACAAACATATTGGAAGTGGCCAGCAAGTCCTCATCCCCGTCAAAATCCAGGTCGAGGTTAAACACGGCTGCATAATTCAGGGTAATCGGGTTGGCAGCCTCCGGAAAACTGAAGTCAACGGTCGTCATCAACGGGTTGTCGGCTGTACCGTTATTACGTAAAAAGCCATAAAAGGAGCAATTCTCCTGGCCGATGCCAATATCCTGACGATCAGGGGTAGTGTAGGGGTAGCTGACAATGGTTTTGCCCCCCGAATGTTGTAACCGCCCCCCGGCAACACAAACCTCATTGCCGAAAATGTACTCTTCGCAAGTGCACTCGGCAAAACCGCCATAGCGCTCGGTAATTTTTACCAGTTCCAGGCCACAACTGCCGCTGCGTTCTATACTCATATTTTTATGCAGGTTAATGCCACCCCCCAGGGCAAAATCAAAAACCATAATGTCCAGGTCGCCATCAGCATCATAATCAACAATGGCCGGCAGGTCAAGGCTGCTTACCTGCAGGTTGATCTGGCCGTTGGGGTCCTCGGTAAAAATAGTTTCCTGTACCAGCGACCACTGTAACGGGCCATCTGCTGTCGTAACATTCGCATACAACGACATCCCAAAAACAGACGAAGTGAATAAATCCTGCCGGCCATCACAATTATAATCGCGCAGCAGTACCCAGTTTTCCAGCCCGGCCGGGAACAAATGCTCATATTCCGGAGCGTAAACAAACTTGTTTTGTAGCTGCAGGAAAGTTAGCACCTTATTATTGTCCCGGTTAAACACCATCAGGTCAAGGGTACCGTTATTATCTAAGTCAATAACATTATACTGTCCGGTAGTTAACCCTCCGGCCCAGGGCTGTGGCAAAAGGCTGTTCCCCTGCACTACCGGCACCGACTGGTTAAAACGATATTGAAACTGGGCTAAGGTGCCGTACCCGGCCAGGGTGAATACGAGTAAAACCAATAATCTCTTGCTGCCCATAGGATCAAAAATAACCACGCGTTTTAAAAAGAATCATGATGAACGTCACCTGACTTTTTTATTATACGGAATACCGGCAGGTTTATTTACAAAATCGTTTATTTTCGTTTTATGATTAGCACCCAGCAACTCTATGCCCGGTTTCGCGATGCTGCCGGAGCCTGTACCGATACCCGGAAAATAACCCCGGAGGTTATCTTCTTTGCCCTTAAAGGGGAAAAGTTTGATGGCAACCAATATGCTGCCAAAGCGCTACAGGCCGGGGCAGGCTTTGCCGTGGTGGATGACCCTGCGGTGGTAAAAAACAACCGCTTTTTACTGGTTCCTGATGTGTTGCAGGCCCTGCAGAAGTTGGCAACACACCACCGGCAGACGTTGGGCATCCCGGTTGTCGGGCTCACCGGTTCCAACGGCAAAACCACGACCAAAGAACTGCTGCGGGAAGTGCTGGCCGTAAAATACCGGGTGGTGGCCACCGAGGGTAATTTCAACAACCATATTGGTGTGCCCCTCACCTTGTTACGCATGCAACAAGACACCCAAATTGCGGTGATAGAGATGGGCGCCAACCATGTGGGTGAAATTGCCGCCCTTTGCGAAATCGCCCAACCTACCCACGGCCTGATTACCAATATCGGCAAGGCCCACCTCGAAGGCTTTGGCGGCTATGAAGGCGTATTAAGGGCCAAAAGCGAGCTTTACCATTATTTGATCAAACACGAGGGGGTCATTTTCGTCAACTCAGAGGATAACGTGTTGATGAACATGGCCAAACGCATGAACAAACCGGTGTTATATAACGCCCCCGATGATTTTTATACGTGCAGGCTGTTGTCGGCCAACCCGTTTGTGCAGTATGCCGATGAGGACGGAACAACCGTGAAAACCCAATTACCTGGCACGTATAATTTTAAGAACATTGCTGCAGCCCTGTGTGTGGGGAAATATTTTGCCGTCAACCGTCAGGAGGCCAACCAGGCCATAGCCGGTTATGTGCCTCAAAACAACCGTTCGCAGATTATCAACACAAAATCCAACCGGCTTATCCTCGATGCCTATAATGCCAACCCTACCTCCATGCAGGCCGCACTGGAGACCCTGGAGGCCACGGAATACCCGCAAAAAGTGGTGATCCTGGGCGATATGTTTGAGCTGGGCGATGACAGTAATCCTGAGCATGAAAAAATCGTTGCCCTGGTGCAGCAGATGCAGCTCACTTCGGCCATCTTCTGCGGAGAAGCCAGTGCCAGGGCAGCAGCTAACTTAGATTGCGGGTTATCCTTTAAGACAAAAGATGAACTAACCAATTATTTAAAAGAAAAGCCCATTTCTAATGCCTTAATACTAATAAAAGCCTCACGAGGCATGGGGTTAGAGACGTTGGTGGAGTATCTGTAAGGAGTAGCCGGATTAGCTCAATTTATTGATTTCATTCCAGGGTAGAACCCTTGTATTAACCCGAAAAATTCACAAGAATTTTTCGCCCACAGGGCCGATGAACTGCAAAATACTGTAATACAATATGTTAAACACAAAATACAACATAAACCCAAATTTAAGCATAACCCAAATTTGGGGCT
>Ga0256839_1005123_pt1 | contig 12313 bp, 9 predicted proteins | sample 354166metaG_FD_185968 | JGI IMG/M metagenome (GOLD analysis project Ga0256839, IMG submission 185968) | Hydrothermal vent microbial communities from Mid Atlantic Ridge, Atlantic Ocean - 354-166 | ecosystem: Environmental > Aquatic > Marine > Hydrothermal vents | place: Atlantic Ocean: Mid...
GGGTCGGCCCAAGGTCGGGCTCGTGCTGTCGGGCGGCGGAGCCCGGGGCGCCTACGAGGTGGGCGTGCTGCGCTACGTCTTCGAGCGCATCGGGGGCCGCTTCGACGTGGTGGCGGGCACGAGCGTCGGCGCGATCAACGGGGCGTACGTGGCGGCCACGGCGGAGCGGCCGCGGGCCACCGGGCGCATGCTCGCGCGCGTGTGGAAGGACCTGCGCATCGATCAGGTCTATCGGATCGGCTGGCGGCAGGTGCGGTCGCTGCCGCAGGTGCTTTTTGGGCGCAGTCTGCCGAAGGTGACCCACGGCGCGCGGCTGGGCGGATTGGTCGATCCGGGCTACCTGGAGACCATCGTACGCAGGCGGATCCCCTGGGCCGGCATCGCGGAGAACCTCCACCGCGGTCGGATCGCCGGCGTGAGTGTGGCGGCGACGGAGCTGGCGACGGGGCTTACGACGTTGTTCGTGCACACGCGCAGCGGTCGCTTGCCGGCCGCGTGGAAGGTCGAGCCGGGGCAGAACGTGGTCGCGACCCCCGTGACGGCGGCGCACTGTCTGGCGTCGGCGGCGATCCCGGTGCTGTTTCCGGCGGTGCGGGTGGGGGACCAGTTCTTCGTGGACGGCAGCTTGCGCCAGAACACGCCGGTGCGGCCCGCCATGCGCCTTGGGGCCTCGCGCGTGCTGGTGGTGAGCCTGCGCCACGCCGAGGCGCGCAGGATCGAGATCGAACGCGCGCGCGAGGAGGGCCGGCGCATCTACCCGAACGCACTGTTCATGATGGGCAAGATGCTCAACGCCCTGATGCTCGACAAGCTGGAAGCGGATCTCGCGCGGATCGAGCGCATGAACGAGCTGCTCGACGCGGGGCGTCGGTTCTGCGGCGATGACTTCGCCGAGCGTCTCAGCCGCGCCATGGCGGGCCACGCCGCGCCGTACCGTCACATCGACGTGGTGCTCGTCCGCCCCAGCGAGGACTTCGGACGGATCGCCTACGACGTGGTTCGACGCACCGGGCTGCGGCAGTACGACGGGGTCATGGCGCGCTGGATCCGGCGCACCGTCGAAAGCGGAGACGGACCGGCCGAAAGCGACCTGGCGAGCTATCTGCTCTTCGACCCGCAGTACGTGGCGGCGCTGATGGACCTGGGCTACCGCGACGCGGCCGCGCAGCACGCACGCATTGCAGCCCTGTTCGACCGGTAGCCCCGCGGGAACCATGGTATCCTTTGGCGGTGATGTGGATGCGAACGAACCTGCGAAGAGATCACGGACGAACCAGCCCGCTCGCCGCCGTTGCGCTGTGTGCGGTGGCTTGCGGCGGGACGGGGGGCGATGCGTCCACCGGGGCCACGTCAACGACGAGCGGCGGGTCCGCCACGGCTTCGACGAGCGGGACGATGACGACCTCGGATGGGGCCACGGCCGGGACGGCCTCCACCTCGACGACCGGCCCGGCGCCGACCGACATGGGTGAGGGCACGTGGTGCGACGGCCCGGACGAGGAGGTCTTCACCATCCGGCAGGTGGAAGACTACAAGGTGGATACCAGCATCTCGGATCAGTACCTGTGCGTGGGGCTGACGGTCACGACCGAGGAGCTGCGCCACGTGGTGTCGTTCCGTCCTATCGTGGATAATCCATTCCTGCTGCACCACATGATCGTCTACCGGGTGGATCAGGCGGACCCCGCGGAGCCCTTCCCCTGCGCGAACATCCCGGACAGCGGGTTCCGGTACGGCTGGGCGCCGGGGGTCGGGCAGTTCGACCTGCCGGCGGAGGCGGGCTTCGTGATGGGGGACGCCGACGGAGACCCGAACGCGGCGGGGATCCAGACCTTCTACCGCCTGGAGATCCACTACAACGTGCCGGACATCCAGAACCCGCCGCCCGACGACATCGACAGCTCCGGCGTGGAGATCTGCACCACCAAGACCCTGCGCCCGAATGACGCCAGCGCGCTGGCCCTCGGCGACCTGGAGTTGAACATCCCGCCCGGTGTCCCGGACCACGAGGAAATCGGGGTGTGCAGCGAGACGTCCACGTCCCTGTTGCCGTGGAACATCCACGTGTTCGCCTCGTTCCCCCACATGCACTTGCTCGGGCGGCAGATCTGGACGGACCATCTGCGCGACGGCGCAAAGGTCGGGGTCCTCGGCGAGGATCTGGCCTTCGACTTCAACCTGCAGAAGACGATTCTGGAGGACGCCACCATCCAGCCCGGAGACCGCCTCGAGACCCACTGCGTGTACGACTCGACGAGCTGCCAGATCGGATCCTTCCAGACGAACGCCTGCATGGAGACGACGACCTTCGGCGAGGCGACCACGGACGAGATGTGCTTCAACTTCTTGTTCTATTGGCCGGCGCTGCCCGGGCAGATCCCCCCGTGCGTGCAGTAGCGGTCCTGGCGGCCGCGTTCGTGTCGGGCTGGGGCGGACGGGCGCACGCCTCCGACCAGAAGCCGCGCACGCCGCCGTCGTTCGGGGTGCGGCCGTGCCTGGTGGAGGTGAACCGGGCGATCGATCCGACCCTCGTGGTGCCCTACGGCCTGCCCCTGGAAGACCCGCCGTCCGATCCTCCCGAGCTTCCGGACCACCGGACCCACCAGTTCTTCCTGGCGTGCCGGGATCTTCCGCCCGACGGCGCCATGCCCCCGTGGATCGACGAGGACGACGTGGCGCGGGCGACCATGGCGGGGCTGTTGGACACGCCGGTCGATCCGGCCGACGTCCTGGCCCTCTCGCCGGCCTGGTCCGAGGGACACGACGGCGCCGCGGGCACGTGCGTGGTGCCCCTCGTGGACAAGTCGGCGCGCCGGCCCATCGAGTGCGCGTCGGCCTCGGAGCCCGTGGTCTTCGACACGACGGGCCTGCCGGCGGGGGGCTACGTCCTGCTCGGCTATACGTTCGAGGCGCCGGCGAACTTGTGGACCCGCCGCCTGGGGGTGGCGTGGATCCACGACGGCGACGGGGCGGCGCCGCCGGCGGCGGCGCTGACCGTGCCCTGGTACGAGGGGTCGCGCCTGTACGTGGGGGATGCGCTCACGCTGCGCGGCTGCGCGGCCGGGTCGGCGGGGACGACGGTGACGGTCGAGCGCGCGCCGGTGGCCCAGGCGGCCGACCCGGCGGGGTACGTGCCGGTGGGCACGGTGGTCCTCGCGGGGCCCACCTGCGGCCTGGCGCTGCCGTTCGTGGCGCAGGCCGAGGACGCGGGGCAGGCCTGGGTCGTGCGCGTGCGCGCGGTCGCGCCCGACGGCGCCGAGTTCGTGGGCTACGCGCCGGGCAAGCTGCTGGTGCTCGACGGCGACGGGACCTCCGATCCGGGCGAACTGCCCGTTCCGCTGGACGTGTGCGGCGTGGACCTGGCCGGGACGGACCCGCCGGACGTGTGCATGGCCGCGGACGGCTCGACGGGTGGGACCGCGGGGACCGGGACCACCGGCGGCACGGGCGCCGCCGATACGACGGGGACTCCGGGCACCGCGGGCGGCGCCGAGGGCGCAGGGGCCGGCGGGTGCGGCTGCGAAAGCGGCGGCGGTGGGTCGGGCATCTGGCTGTGGCTGGTGCTCTTCCCAATCTGCGCGGGGCGCGACAAGATGGCCCCATGACCGTTCGAGTCCTGTGCGCATGTTCCTTCGCGGTCCTCCTGGCCGGGTGCGGCGGCGACGACGGTTCCGGCGGCGGCGGCACGACGGCGGGCGGCGGCACGACGGCGGGCGGCAGTACGACGGCGGGCAGCGGTTCGACCGGTGGGTGTGATACGCCCGGCCACGCGGACGCGATCCAGCCCATCTGGGATGCGTACTGCACGAAGGTGGGTTGCCACAAGGGGCCGATGGGGGCCTTCAACCTGGTGCTCGAGGACGCCTACGACAAGATCGTGGACGTGCCCTCGGCGCAGGTGCAAGGCCTGATGCTGGTGGACTCGACCTCGCTCGACGACAGCTACCTGTGGCACAAGATCAACGGGACCATGGACCGCGTGGGCGGGGGTGGTGTCCCCATGCCCGCGGACCTGCCCATGGGAATGTCGCTGGCCGACGCCGACCCCGACGCCGTCGCGACGATCCGCGCCTGGATCGAGTGCGGCGCGCCGCCGTGAGCATTCCCACGGACCGCTGACCCACTTGGGCTTTGCGGTCCCCGCCGCCGGGGCGGATGCTTGCCGCCGACATGACGTACAAGCTCGTAACCCTCCCCGGCGACGGCACGGGCCCCGAGGTGATGCGTGAGGGGATCCGTGTGCTCGAGGCCGTCTCCGCCCCGCTCGATCTCGCCTGGGACGTGGAGACGATCCCCTGCGGCGGCAAGTTCTACCTGGAGCACGGCTCGCGGGACTGGCCCGAGGGAGCCGAGGCGGCCTGCGAGGCGGCCGACCTCATCTTGCTGGGGGCCGTGGGCTGGCCGGACCCCGCGGGCGGCGGGCCCGTCACCATGGCCGATGGCAAGATGGCCGGCTTCTCCCCGGTGATCGGCAACCGGGTGCGGCTCGACCTGTTCGCCAACGTCCGGCCGGTCAAGCTCTACCGCGGGGTGTCCCACCGGATCCACGGGGCGCACAAGCAGGTGTGGGAGCCGGGCAAGGTGGACATGGTGATCCTGCGCGAGAACACCGAGGGGTTGTACGCACCCACCGGCGGCAAGCTCGCGCCGGGCGGGCGGACGCAGGTGGCCGTGGACTCCCGCGTGATCACGCGCCGGGCGAGCGAGCGGATCATCCGCATGGCGTTCGAGCTGTGCCGCAAGCGGGGCAAGGGCGCCCCGAAGGACGGCAAGCTGCGGGTGACCTGCATCGCCAAGGACAACGTGCTGCACGGCTGCCAGACGTTCCGCGACATCTTCTTCGAGGTGGGCGAGGCCTACCCGGAGATCGAAAAGGACCTGGCGATCGTGGACGCCTTCACCCAGTGGCTCATCGGCCAGCCCGAGTACTACGACGTGTGCGTGACGACGAACATGTTCGGGGACATCGTCACGGACCTGGCGTCGGTGCTCCAGGGCGGCATGGGCATGGCCGTGGGGGCGAACGTGGGCGAGCGGCACGGCATGTTCGAGCCGATCCACGGCAGCGCGCCGCGGCACGCCGGCAAGGACAAGGTCAACCCGATCGCGATGATCCTGGCGGTCAAGGAGGGGCTTTCGTGGCTGGCGGATCGCAAGGACGACCCGCGCCTTGCGCGCGCCGCCGAGGCCATCGAGGGCGCCGTCGAGGCCGTGCTGGAGGCGGGGGAGCCGCTGACGTACGACCTGGTGGGCGAGGCGAAGGCGGCCCGGTGCAGCGACGTGGGCAAGGCGATCGCCGCCCTGGCGGCCGAGCGCATAGCGTGATCGGCGCCGCCCTGCCGGGCCCGTTTCGCGGGAGAACGCGTTCTTTGCGCACACGTGCCTGCGCTCGAACCGCCGGTCGTTCGCCGACCGGCCCGGGGGCCTGCTAGCCTCCCGGGTGATGGGCCCGCTCGCCCGCACCGCCGGCCGCGCCCGGACCTTGCCGCGGATCGCGCGGCACACCCTCGCGTACGCCCGCGATCTGGTGCGCGGCAACGCCATCGCGGGGGACGTGTCGTGGACGAGCCCCGGCGCCGTGCCCGTGGTCCTGGCGCACGGCTTCCTGGGCACGCGCGGCTCCATGCAGATGCTGGCCCGCCGGCTGCGGCGCGACGGCCGGGTGGTCGTAAGCTACAGCCACGGCACCTTCCAGACCCGGTCCCTGCGCGCCTCCGCCCAGGAACTGGCCAATCACCTGGCGCGCCTGCGGGACGAGCTTCGGGTGGAGCGGTTCGACGTGGTGGGCTTTAGCATGGGTGGGCTCACGGCCCTTCATGCCGTGAAATTCCTGTCCCTTGCGCCACTGGTGCGCAGGCTCGTGTTGTTGGGCACGCCCGTGGAGGGGACCCGGGCGGGGTACCTGGGGGTCGCGGCGCTGGGTTGGATGAGTCCGTCCGTGTGGCAGGTGTTGCCGGGCAGCCGGTTCCTACACGAGCTACACGCCGCCCCCACCCCGCGGTCCGTTCGAGTGCGCCAGATCCACGCCGCCCACGACGTCCTGTGTCCCCTGCCCGCCCCCATCGAGGGCGTCGCACGCGAGGACTTCGTCGTCCTGCCGGGCGGCCACTCGTCGCTGGTGGTCGCCCAGCCCTTCTACCTCAAGGTCCGTGAGTTCCTGAACCCCGAGGTGGAGGTGACGGAGAGCGGCGCCCGGCCCATCGCCCCCCCGTTCCCCGAGGCCGGCGACCTGGTGGGCTCGTAGCCCCGGCAAGGACGCACTCGACGAAGCCCTGACGGCGGCGCCGCTTCACGGTGCCGCCAAGCGCGCCGGGCGAGTGATCTCGGCCGGTGCGAGGGCCGCGGTGCGGTCGCCCAGGGTGAACCGGATCGTGGTGGCTCCCGACAGGTCCTCGTCACCCACGGGCACGAGGACCTGCACATCGGCGCTTTCGGGGACCGGCAAGACGATCCCTTCGACCGTTCTCATCCCGTCCACCCCTTCGATGCTCACCGAGGTCCTGGCGGACAGCGCAGACGGATCCCAAAACGACGGCTCGATGAATGCCTCGGCGGAGCCGTCGGGGCGGATGCGTACATGCAGGACCTCCATGGCGCCGTCCCACGGATCGCCGTCTTCGAGTTCCCAACTGCTGATCGTCTCGAGCCGCGGCAGGACCAGGCGATAGCCCCACTCACTGACCCACGTGGAGGTGCAATAGGTCATGTAGTCGTGGTCCGACGGCTTGGAGATGCGAGGCTGCGGGCCGTAGACGTCCATTCCGTAAGACTCCGTGTCGCCTTCTGGATGGTCGGGATAGGAAGGATTGGGGCTGCCTTCCTGGCCGCTGCAGGCCACGTGCCGCCGCCCTTGCTCGTGTCCGATCTCGTGGACGAAGGTGTCGGCGGTCTGGGTGAAGCTTCCGTGCCACACACCCCAGCCGACCCGCTGGCTGGCCTCGAACTTCGACGGGCCGCCGAGCAATGCGACGCCCGAGAAGTCGGGACCGCTGTCGCAGGGACGCACCACACCATAGTAGTACATCCCCGGATCGGCTCCGTCTTGCACCCGTAGCTGTTGGAGCATCGTCAAGATGCCGCCGGCCTCCTCGGCCGACCCCGTGTACGACACCGGATCGTGCACCTGGACGGTGACCTCGTCCACGGGGTTGTGGGCCGCCAAGTGGTTCCCCAGAAAGTCTGCCTTCGTGGCGTCGCTCTCCTCGGGGTTCCAGGGTTCGAGCAGGTCGGGCGGCTCGGGGCAGTTCGGTCCCAGATCGTGGTCGATGGGGACCAGAACCACCCGCATCTTCATGTAGCTTTGCTCGACCCCGAGGATCATCGAGCTTCCGTCTGCGGGAAAGACTGGGGTCTTGTCCGAGGGGGTGTCCTCGTGGCCGGGCGCCGTTTCGTACAGGTTGATCCGGTAGCGGGTCTGAGGGCGGATGTCCTCGCCGTCCACAAAGAAGTTGAAACTCCCGATGAAGGAGCCGTACCGGCAGTCCCATTGCGGTTGTCCTTTGCACGTCTCGATCTCGCCGGCCTCTGCGAACGCTTCGTACACCTTTTCGGATCCGTCCCCGAGGTCCAGGGTGAGCCGGGCGAAGATGAGGCGCGGTACGAAGCCCGGGTCCAATTCGTAGAACGCCCGGATCGCCGTGTTCCGGCCCTGGAGCAGCGGTAAGTTGCGCTCCGTGCCGCCCACGAGCTCGCCGCCGATGGCGACCGGGACGCGGACCCCCTGGTCGGCGGTAACATCCACGATCTCGATGCCGGTCGCGGGGGGAGGGCTGGGCTGAACGTCTCCGGTCGTCGCCCCAGTGGCGCCCGCCGTCCCCATCTCGGTGCTGGAACCGGTCGTACTCCCCGTCGCGGAATCGATGCCGGAGGCTGCGCCGGTCTCCGAGGCTTCGGGACCGCAGGCAGCCACGATCCACAGGCCAAGCCCGGCCAGGAGAACGAAAGGTTCGTTTTGGCGCCGCATGACCTCAATACCTAGCAAATCCCACAGACCAAACAAGAGGAGACGAGGAACATGCGACGTTCCGCCGCATCTCGTCTGGAGCGGCCTACGACCAGGCGACGAGGCCGGCCTTCGTGAGCTTGACGAGGGTCCGCGTGGCGTCGAGGTCGGAGACCTCCGAGCGGTCGAGCACCTCCCGCCAGGTGCGGTGCGCGTAGATGGCCTGCAGCAGGTCGAGCTCCTCCGGGGCGAGGTCGCGCCAGCGCGCCTTCGCGTCCGCCACGATCGTAAGTTCGTCCTCCTCGCTCGGAAGCTCGTGCTTCGAGGTGAGCACGGCCAACTCGTCCTCCTGGCGGGCGGCCTCCATCAGCATGTGTTCGAGCGAGGTCTGGATCCGATCCTCGACGGACTCGTCCACGGCGCCGTCGAGCTCGAAGATCCCCTTCTTCCAGCGCATCATGCGCAGCAGCGCCTTCTCCGGATCCAATGTGGACCGCCCTTCGATGGCGGCGTGGAACACCTGCCCGTTGCGAAGCGACAGGCGTCCGGCGCGGCTGCCGTCCTCGTTGCGCACGTTGAGGGTGCCGGTCTTGCGGCTCGTGGCCAGCCACTGCAGCACGTCCACCAGCGGGATGTCCTCCAGGGAGCCGCGCATGGAGCGTCCCGAGCCCGTGTCCTCCGAACCGCCCAGCGGCCCCGGCGTGGTGACCGCGCGGCCTCCGGTCGTCTCGGTCACCTCCTCCCGGACGGACAGGCGCAGCAGGTGCGCACCGATGGCGATCCGGTCGCCCGGCACGAGCCGCTGGCGCTCCACCCGGCGCCCTTCGACCCACACCCCCGAGCGCGACCCCACGTCCACGACCCAGGGGTACCCGCGGCGGTGGTAGAAGCGCGCGTGCTTGCGGCTGGCGGCGTCCTCGGGCAGGCGCAGGTCCGTGTCGGAGCTGCGCCCCACCACGAGCCCGTGGCTCGGGTCGAGGACGGCGGTTTCGCCGGCGCGCGGCCCGTGGAGGATCTCGAGGACGTGGATCGTACCCATGCGCCCCCGACGATAGGCGCCTGCCCGCGAGGAGGGCAAGGGCCGGCAGTGAATGGCCGAGCAGGCTGCCGCGTATCATGAAGGGGGCGGCCCGGCCGTCGCCGCCCCACGGGCGTTTTCGCCCCATCGGGTTGCCGCGGGCCGCGGTCGGCCCAACACTGCAAGGGTGGCTTTCGCCGCCGCGTAAGGAGATCGTCCATGTCCGCTCGTCGTCCCCACCTGCTCGTCGCCTCGCTGCTCGTCGCTGCGGGCCTCGCCTCGGCGGGGTGCGCGAGCCGCAAGGCCCGTGCCGGGGCGTCCAGGGCCCCGGCCTCGAGCAGCCAGGGGCAGGGGGCGACCCCCACCGTCGTGGCGACGGAGATGCCGTCCGAGGCGTCCCTCGTGGGCGAGATCCCGGCGACGCAGCCGCCGCCGGACAACCCGGAGGTCGTGGGCTACGCCAAGTTCAGCGACGGCACCCAGGCGCCGGTGGTCCAGTACGTCCACACCTATCCGGAACCCATCGAGTCGTTTCCGCGCGTCTACGTGGGTGGGGTGTGGTACTACAACGTCTACGGCGACTTCGTGTACTACAGCCCCGCCTTCGGCACGTGGGTCTACTTCTGGGGGCCGCCGCCGCCGGTCGTGACGGTGTGGAACTATTATTACCCCTGGGTGCCGTACGTGTGGGGCGTCGGAATCTACGGCCCGGGTTGGTACTGGGGGGGCGTGGGCGCCTTCGGGTTCCACTACTGGGCGGGGCCCGTGGTGGCGGGCTACCACCACCATCACCACCACTACGCGGCGGTCTCGCACGGCCGCCCGATCCACGCCGCCCACCGTGGCCGGCCGGCCGCGCGGGGTTCCGCGGCCGGTCGTCCTGCCCAGCCAGGCGCCCCGCCACCGCGCGGTACGGCGCCGGCGGGCCCGCGGGCCACCGCGGCTGGCGGCGCCCTCGCCAATGTCCGCGCCCCTGCGCGCGCCCCCGCGTCGCCGGCCGGATCGCCCCCGAGCCGTGCGCCCGCGACGAAGGTGACGTCGAGGCAGCCGGCCCCGCAGCGTGGGCCCGCGACGAAGGTGACGTCGAGGCAGCCGGCCCCGCAGCGTGCGCCCGCGACGAAGGTGACGTCGAGGCAGCCGGCGCCGCAGCGTGCGCCCGCGACGAAGGTGACGTCGAGGCAACCGGCGCCGCAGCGTGCGCCCGCGACGACGTGGACGAGTCGGCCGACCTACGCGCCCGTCCTGCGGGCGCCCTCGGCCCCGTCACGCGCGCCCGCCTCGGCCCCGTCGCGTGCGCCCTCGACGACCTGGTCGAGCCGCCCCGGCGCCGCATCGCCGTCCCACCGCGCCCCCTCCAGCCGGAACTCGTCACCGTCGTACCGGGCACCGAGCCGGAGCCCGTCGCCGTCGTACCGGGCGCCGTCCCACCGCGCCCCCTCCAGCCGAAGCTCGTCGCCGTCGTACCGGGCGCCGCGCCGCCCCGCGCCGTCCCGCTCCTACCGGGCGCCGAGCCGGAGCCCGTCGCCGTCGTACCGGGCGCCGCGCCGCCCCGCGCCGTCCCGCTCCTACCGGGCGCCGCGCCGGGCGCCGTCGCCGTCGTATCGCGGTCCGAGCCGTGCACCGAGTCGCGGGGTCCGCCGTCCTCACGGCGCGTAGGCGCCGCTGCCGCGCCCGTGGGCGGCCCCGGAGGCGAGCCATCCTCCCGTCAGGCCGCCGAGTCGTCCCAAAGGCCCGTCCAGAGCCGTCGGTCGCCGGCGGCGGCGTGGGCGGCCCACGCGGCGCGGTCCGAGCCCCAGAACAGTTCGGGGCCCTCGGGGGTGTGCACCACGAAGGTCGGCGCCCCGAACACCCCGCAGGCGACCGCCCGCTCCGTGGCGTCGAACAGGGCCTGTTTGCCCTCGGGGGCGCCCGCCGCCTCGACCAGCGCGGCGCCGTCGAAGCCGTGCCCGTCGCAGATCGCCGCGACCTCGCCCGGGTCCGAGATGTCGCGATCCTCGGCCCAGTAGGCGCGGAAGAACGCGTGGGCGAGGGCGCGGCCCTCGGCCGAGGCGAGGCACCCGGACGCGAGGGTCACGCGAAGCGGAAGCGTGGTGCGCATGGGAAAGCGCGACGGGAACCGAAACGGCAGGTCCAGCTCGGCCGCCTGCCGCGACACGTCGGCCAGGGCGTGGCGGCGCTTGGCCTCCGAGAACGTGGCCAGGGGGACGTTCACCTGGCCCACGGCGCGAAACACCGCGCCCAGGAGCATGGGCCGGTACGTGGCGTGGTCGCCCAGCAGGCGTTCGGCGCGGGCGAGACCCAGGTAGGCGAAGGGGCTGGCGTAGTCGAAGTACACGTCCACCGGATGCACGGGGGGGCCGGGGGCGTCCGTGGCCGCGACGCCGCACGCCCGCTCGATCATCGGGAGCCGGTCCACGCCCCAGTACAGGGCGTCGCCCACGACGAAGGTCGGCACGCCGAACACCCCGCGCTCGAGGGCCTCGTCGGTCCGGCGGCGCAGCTCGTCCTTGACCGCCGGGTCGTCGATCCGTGCCACGACGGCCTCGCCGTCCTCGCCGGCGTCCGCCAGCACCCGTGCCAGCACGGCGCGGTCGGACAGGTCGCGCCCCTCCACCCAGTAGGCCCGAAACAGGGCGCGGACGAGCTCCATCCGCGTCGGGCCGGCCACCAGCAGCGCGCGCAGGGCCTCGACGCTGCGGCGCGGGTGCCCCGGCGGTACGACCGGCGGGTCGGCGCCGAGCACGGCCGCGGTGCGTCGCAGGTCCGCGCGGTTGTGCCGCGCCTTCGGGGCCGGCAGCACCTCGGAGAGGTTCTGCGGCACGCGCCGGGCCCGGAAGATCCCCCCGAGCAGGAGCGGCCGCGGTTCGAGGTCGAGCCCGCAGCGGGCGGCCACGGCCTCGACCGTCGTGGAGGCCAGGTAGGCGTACGGGCAGGTGACGTCGAAGTAGAACGCGAGCGCGGGCACGGCCGCACGATAGCGCGCCGGGGGCTCGGGCGCCGCGGCGCCCGGCGCCGGGGGCGCCCCGGCAGGTGCTAGCCTTTCGCCCGCCGTGTCCGCGCCGACGAACCCCCCGATCACGCCGATCCCCTGCCTGCGCGACAACTACGCCTACCTCGTCCGGGTGCCGGGCGGGGCGCTCGTGGTGGACCCGTCCGAGCCGCGCCCGGTGCTCGACGCGCTCGCCCGCGCGGGCACGCCGCTTCTGGGGATCCTTGCCACGCACCATCACCCCGACCACGTGGGTGGGGTCGCGGCGCTGTGCGACGCCTTCGAGGGGGTGTTCGTGGCCGGGCACGCGCGCGACCGCGGCCGGATCCCGCGGCAGACCGTGTTCGTCGAGGCCCCCCAGGAC
>Ga0256839_1005124_pt1 | contig 12311 bp, 7 predicted proteins | sample 354166metaG_FD_185968 | JGI IMG/M metagenome (GOLD analysis project Ga0256839, IMG submission 185968) | Hydrothermal vent microbial communities from Mid Atlantic Ridge, Atlantic Ocean - 354-166 | ecosystem: Environmental > Aquatic > Marine > Hydrothermal vents | place: Atlantic Ocean: Mid...
CACCAGGTTCTCCATCCCCGCCAACTGCTGCGGATCCTCCGCATGCTCCTCCAACAGGAAGTACCGCATCCGAGGCCGGTACGCGGCCAACTCGGCCGGGCGAACGGAGGATCGAATGATGTACGACCAGCGCGTGAAAGCTCAGCGGGACTACCGGTGGGCGATCGAGACTGCCCGCGCGCCTGTGGCGTATCCCTGGCAGCAGAATCCGGCTATGTCCTATCCGCGTGGCATTCGCTTTGTGCTCACAACCCAGCCCGGTCCACCCACCTTGCCCACTCCCCCTCGATTCTCTTGTCTCGAAGGTCCCCCAGCCCATAGACTGCCGCGCCAATGCCGCAGTTACCATTGCGCGGCAAGAAAGGTCCCTCTCTCCACTGAGCCCTTGGAACCAGAACCATGTCGCATCGATCACGCGTTTTCAGCCCGCTGCTTGCCCGCCGCGCCGCCTGGACTCTGGTATTGGCAGCCGTTGCCTTGTCGAGTCTGCCCCAGCCGCATGCTGAAGGAGCGGATGCTCAGTGGATCTGGACCAACCGTCACCAGACGGGACACGTTCCCCATCGCGCGACCTGCTACTTCCGCAAGTCGTTTTCGGTTCGCAGGCCCGGAGAAGCCAGACTCACGATCGCTGCGGACGACGCCTACGAGGTCTATCTGAACGGCCGCAAGGTCGGCAGTGGGCGTCACACGCGTCACACGGACAAGTACGATCTCAAGGGCAAGCTGATCCGAGGCCGCAACACGCTGGCCGTGAAGGTCGTCAACGAAAGCGGCTCGACGGCCGCGTTGATGGCCCAGTTGATGGTCCGCGACGGCGGGCGATGGCGGTCTTATTCCACCGATGATTCGTGGAAGACGTCGACTCAACCGCTGCCGCTGTGGCAGAGTACGTTCTACAGCGATGCTCTCTGGGAGACGGCGGTCGAGCTTGGCCACTTCGGTGAAACGGCACCGTGGGACCGGGCCGAAAACGTGGCCAAGGACGATGTGGGAGGTGGCGAGCGGTTTTCGATCGTGGAAGGATTCGCCATCGAACGAGTCCTTGGAAACGATGTCACGGGCTCGCTGATTGCCATGACCTTCGATGAGTTCGGGCACTTGATCGTGTCGCGCGAAGGACACGGATTGCTGCGCATCAAGGACACCGATGGGGACGACATTCCCGATCAGGTAAACATGTATTGCGATCGCGTCAAGAATTGCCAGGGAATCTTGGCGCTCAACGGCGACGTGTTCGTCACGGGAGATGGACCGGACGGCGCTGCGCTCTATCGATTGCAAGATGTTGATCGGGACGGGAAGCTCGAGAAGGTGACAGCCCTGATCCGCTTCGAAGGAAGCAGTTCCGAGCATGGTGCTCACGGTCTGGCTCTGGGCCCCGACGGCCTGATCTACGTGGTTGTCGGCAATCACGCGAAAATGGAAACGAAACCGGCGTTTACCAGCCCTTACCGGAATCCCTATGAAGGTGACTTGGTGCCTCGCTACGAAGACCCCGGTGGCCATGCCAAGGGCGTGCGCGCTCCGGGAGGCGTGGTGCTGCGAACGGATGTGGAAGGAACGACCGTCCAGGTGTTCGCCGGCGGGATGCGCAATGTGTACGACCTGGCGTTCAACAAGCAGGGAGATTTGTTCGTCCACGAAAGCGACATGGAATCAGATCTGGGCATGACCTGGTATCGGCCGACTCAAGTCTTTCACGTCACGGCGGGAGCCGACTTGGGATGGCGCAGCGGCTGGGCCAAGTGGCCGGCGTACTACATGGACGCCTGCCCGCCACTCGTTTCCACAGGCAGGGGTTCACCCACCGGGTGCGTCGTCTACGAACACACCGTTTTTCCTCGAGACTATCACGGCGCGCTGTTCTTGGGTGACTGGTCGGAAGGTCGGATTCTGGCAGTGCGACTTCAACCCCAGGGGAGTACGTACCGTGCGACGACGGAAGTATTCCTCAAGGGGCAGCCACTCAATGTGACCGACTTGGACGTCGGCCCCACGGGAGCCTTGTACTTCGTAACGGGTGGCCGCGGTACTCGTGGCGGAATCTACCGCGTCCGTTGGACCGGGCCCACTTCCCCCGACGCGCAACGCAAGAGCAAGGGCATCGCCGCCGTGATTCGACAACGTCAACCGTCGGCCGCGTGGGCCCGCCAGATGGTGGCGCAACAAAAGGAATCGTTGGGTACCCAATGGGATCGACTCGTACCCGGTGTCGCGACGACCCGTCAGAACCAAATCGGTTATCGGACCCGCGCCATGCAACTCATGCAGTGGTACGGTCCCTTGCCTCAACCCGAGTTGCTGAAAGAACTGGCTGACGAATCCAACGAAGAAATCCGCGCGTGGGCCGCCAAACTGATGGGCTGGAACATCCGCGAACCCAACATCGAGCAACTGGTCGACCTGTTGGGTGACCGAGAATCGCTCGTACGGCGTGCGGCCTGCGAGGCGTTGCTTCATGCGAGCGAGCCTCCTCCGGCAGACACCGTCCTCCCGCTGCTCGCCGCAGAAGACCGACTGGAAATGACCGCCGCTCGACGGCTGCTCGAGCGGATTCCCGTCGACCAATGGCGAGCCGAGGTGATCCGGCACAACGATCTGCGAATCTTCCTCGTCGGCTCTCTGGCTCTGGTAATCGCCGCCCCCGATCGCGAAGACGGTCTCGCGATATTGCAGCAGTGCCGTGAACGGATGCAGCACTTCATCAGCGACCGCGATTTCCTGGACATGTTGCGGCTGATGCAAGTCACTATCGAACGTTGTGAACTGGCGCCCCAGCAGTTGGCCGACTTGGGAACCGTGCTATCCGAAGAGTTCCCCACCGGGAACGCTCATTTGAACCGCGAACTGATGAAGCTGCTGGCATTCCTGGGAGCGGACGAGTTTCTCGATCGGGCGTTGGATTACCTCGAAAGCGATGTTGAACTTGCCGAGCGCATCCATGTCGCCATGCTGCTTCGGTTCGTGCCCAAGGGGTGGACACCGGAGAAGCGGTTGCGCGTCCTGAGTTTCCTTGAAAATGCCCAGAAGGAGAAGGCTGGAGGCAGCTACACCCTCTATCTGATCCACGCCACGCGAGACTTCGCCAAACAGTTCGGTCCGGAAACGGCCAGGGCGGTGATTCTCCAAGGCGACCGGATGCCCAATGCGGCGCTCGGCGCGCTGTATACGCTGGGACACGACATCGACCCCGAGATCCACGAAGCACTGGTTGCGCTCGACGAGAAACTGGCCGGACGAAACGACGACTCGGCACAGCGACTGCGAGTCGGAATCGTGGCCGTGCTCGCTCAAAGCGGCGACGCGCAGTCTCACGCCTATCTGCGGAAGGTGTGGGAGGAGGACCCCTCACGGAGGAATATTGTGGCGTTGGGCCTCAGTTCCTCTCCCGACGGCGAGAACTGGAGCTACCTCGTCCGCAGCATTCCCATCCTGGAAGGCGCGGCATTGCGCCAAGTGTTGCGCCGACTGCGAACCGTCCCGCTCGCGCCCGAAGAAGGCGAGTACTATCGTCACGTCATCCTGGCCGGACTGCGGTTGGGGGAGACGGGAGCCGCCGACGCGGCGTCGCTGCTGGCGTACTGGACGGGCGAAGAGCGTTCCTCGAGCGGCGAAGGCGCCGAGCGGATGAAACCCTGGCAGCAGTGGTTCCGGAAAACCTATCCCGATGGCGGCACCCCCGTTCTGCCGCAAAGCACGGCCAAAACCAAGTGGAAGCTCGATGCCCTGCTGGAGTACCTGGAAGGCGAAGGGAAAGAGAAGGCCGTCGCCGCTCGAGGATCGATCGTGTTCCGCAAAGCCAATTGCGCGAAGTGCCACCAGTTCGACGGTCGCGGCGAACCGTTCGGCCCCGACCTGACAACCGTCGCCAAACGGTTCACCCGGCGCGAAGTACTGGAATCGATCCTGTTTCCCTCTCACGTCATCTCGTCGCAATATCAGGGCAAGCGCGTCCGTTTGGTCGACGGCCGCGTCCTCACGGGGTTGCTGGTGCCCGCCGGCGACGACGAAGTAGCGCTGATCCAGGCCGACGGCTCACGATTGACGTTTTCCGAAGACGATATTGAGGAATCGGCTCCCTCCAAGATCTCGCCGATGCCTGCCGGCTTGCTCGAGGATCTCTCGCTGGAGGAAGTCAACGACTTGATGGCCTACCTGTTGCGAGTACCCGAAGCGAGAATCTCGCGGGCTCCCCGGAAATAACCGACCCGGACAGCATGGCGGACAAAACCACCTGTCCGAGTCGGTACCGGGGCGGGGCACAGGACTCGCTAAGAGGCTGTCACAAAACTCCATGCCGCAAGCAACACGCCCGAGGCCGGGAAGCGGCTCGGCGGGTTTTGTTACAGGCTCTAAAAGGTTGTCAGCAGAGCTGCAACTCTCCTTGGCACTGGTCGACGAACGATGTGTCACTTTGACGAATCTGAAAGCGACTCACCAGCTTTCCGAGCATTTCGGCCTGGGCGCCCAGTTCCTCGCTACTAGAAGCCATTTCCTCGCTGCTGGCCGCCGATTCCTCGACAATCGAAGCGACTTGAGAGATCGCTGAGGATACTTCCGTCGCACTGGACGCCTGCTCTCCCGTCGCCGCGGCGATCTGGGAGATCATCTCCGCGGTCGTTTCGACGCCCTCGATGATCTGCTCCAATACGTCTCCCGTCATGGCACTCAGTTGGGCACCATCCTCGACTCGCTGGCTCGACTCCCGAATGAGATTCGTGATTTCATTGGCAGCTTCACTCGATCGTTCGGCCAACTTCCGCACTTCTTCGGCCACGACGGCAAAGCCCATTCCGTGCTCGCCGGCTCGAGCGGCTTCGATGGCGGCGTTGAGCGCAAGCAGGTTGGTCTGGCCGGCAATCTCGGAAATGACCTGGATGATCCGTTCGATCTCTTCGGAAGACCGGGTGATCCGCTCCATCGCCTCGATCGACTTTTGCACGGCTTCTCCACCGTTCTTGGCCAAGACGCGAGTCGACTCGGCCGTATCGGCTGCTCGGCCGGCGCTCTCCTTGACCGTGTTGACGCTTCGAGCCAACTCGTCGATAGCGGCACTCATCTTCAAGTAATCGTCCGTCAACTTGACGAACTCCGCTAACAACTTCCGCTGCTCCTGAAGACTCTTACGGACCTCTGGAGTCGGCGCCGGCGGAATGACCGTTGTCGTTCCAGTCTTCGGGTTCAGCACGGCCTGGCCACCGTTGGTCAGCGCGTCGAGCGTCTGCAACATCAGAGAACGCGTTTTCTGGTAGGGCACGTCGAAACCCTGTGTGACCAGCAGGATCTCCTTCATGTGGCGCTGGTTCAACATTCGTTGCCGACCAGCAAGATTGATCACGACAGCATCCGTACGTTGAGACCTCAGCGTCATTACCGTGTAAAGAAGTATGCCACCGAGTGCCAGAATCAAGAACAGAGGTACGCTCGTCAGTTTGGTGCCCACACTGAGCCGTCCCAGCAGTGAAGCGCCCCATCGTCGATTCCCGCTCTCTGACCGGTTGCCAGCCTGCCCTTCGCGTCGTGGTGTCGTCATCGTTTGCCCCTTCTCGGTCATCGGTTGCATTCGCCCTCCGGTCGACCAATCCACGTCCTCCCTGTCATCACATCGTGTTGCGAAAATGTAGGCCATGTTTGCAACGCATCCGACGAGCCAGATGAGTCGGATCGTGTGCCCGCGCGCCCGGAGTCGATCAGACGTGATCAGTGTGTCAAAGCCGGACACTATTACTGGGCGGAATGGACTCAACTCGAATGTCAGGGCTTCGTAAACAGAAGTAGTGGGCGACCGTATGAGACAAACAGATGAAAAATAGCGACTTGTCGACCATAATGTCCGCTTTGTCCCGCACATTTGGCAAACGCGGCATCATCGGCGCTGATTTGTGCTCTTTTCGCCCAAAAAATCGCAAGAGCGGTCCCCAACCGCGTCCATGCCGAAACAGAACCGGAGACGCCGCCGCCCGGCGGGCCCTGCGAAGAATCGGTCGCTACGGACGACGGTCCCAACGGTACCAGCGCAGGCTCAACCAGAACCAGACCGCACTGGAAGTCGCCATGAAAATGGCCGAGGGCCAGCCGCCATCCGCCGTGTTCATGATGAGTGACATGCACGATGCAGAGGAGTCTTGGGAGAGATCCTACGCATCCTGGGAATCATCGGTCCGGTTTGAGTGTAATCGTCATGGGGCGGTCCGATTCGGGAGCCGAACCCGCTATCCGCAACCCGTTGTCGACTACCGTCAATACGAAGGGCTTTCCACTTTGCGGCTCCACCAGGTACTCCGGACTGGCCATCCGTTCGGCAAGCTGAGCGGTAGACATGGGAAACGAGCCGTTCTCCGCCTTGTAAACCAACGCGGCTGCCGCAGTAACCGCCATCCGACATCGGGTCACCGCCTCCACTTGTCGCAGGTAGAGTTGCCGCATGTTGATGAAGTGGTGGACCACCCAAATCTCGCCAAGGCGCCGGCCGATCACTCCAGGAGCCAGGTCGGCCGGTTTGCCCGCTTGCTGCTTGAGCTTGTCGAGATCTCGATAGAGCTGATCGATCTGCCGCAGGACATCTTCGTGGCTGGAAGATCTCAGTGCGGCAACACCTCGATCATACCACTGGTTGATCATCTTCAACGACTCATTGAAATCGATGGGCATGGCGAACGCCCATGTCGGAAGCGGATTCACATCGGGAGAATAGTGGCCCGGCGACTGAGCACACCGAGCGGCAAGCTGAGCGATTTCCAGTGCTGACCAGCGAGTCGCCCGATCGAGAACTTCGCCGAGCCGCGGAGCGATCGGACTGACGACCAGTCCCTCGAACAGCCGCCTGGCCTGGTCACCGGCAAGCCGCCCATCTTCCAGCAGTCTCCGCGCGGCCTCGGCCGACCATAGCGCCACCTCGTAGCCGATGCTCAGTTCGATGGCGGTCTCTCGCTGGAGCAGATACCAGCCGATGCGCTGGCAAGCCAAAGCATCGTCGACAGCCGGCTCGACTTCTCCGCTCCCCAGGTGCAACATCGCTCTGATCGCGAACATGCGCCCCAAGTACTTCATCTCAATGATGCCATATAGCGGCGTTCGAATCATGCTCGGCTGCGCCTGACCCACATAGGGCTGCCGAAACCGGCTGCGTTTCAATTGCCTGGCTGCATACTCCAGTTGCCGCCCGTTGCGCGCCAACAGCGCGGCCACAGTGGGACGCTGCGATGGTTTCCAGGGAGCCACCGGGCCCGCCAACAGCGACGCCGTCTCGCTGCGTCCCCGCGGCGACGCCAATCGAGGCATTCGAGCACCTCCGCGTTCCGAGAAATCGAACGCCATCGGACTGAAAAATGCCTCGCGGTCGGCAGGCTGGACGATCTGAGGGTCCAGCATCTCCCACAGAACCACTGCGAAGTTGTCACCGGGGTCCACTCCGTCCATCTGCGCGCGACTCACTGCGCCGAGATAATCGACGTAGCCGGATTCGTCGAGCGGCTCCGTGATACGAGTGGTCTCCTTGGCAATCCGCACGTTGTCGTTCTTGGCGACAGCGGTGTTTCCGGTAGATGAGCCGTCCTTGGAGGGCCGGCAACCGATGACGGTGAAGATGAGTACAACTGCGCCGACGATCGGCGCACATCGGCTGAAAAAAGACTGTTGCATGGTCGCTCCCTTTTTTCCACGATGCATCGACTCCCCCAGCCTACCGAATCGGGCAGCTCGAGCGAACTCCTTATGGCAATTCATCCACGTCCGGTTCGGCCATGTTGTCACGGCTTTCGGGAGCAAGGCGCTCGTCCACCGCCGTAATTTGGCAGTTCGGCAGAGTTCTTTGTGCGCCGGAGGACTCGACTCGCGGCGGTACTGCGGCGTGCCGGCCCGAAGTCGATCACCACCGGCTTCCGTCGGCCGGCGTCTTGCCACCGTCTGTTAGTTTATCTCACACATGCGCCGTTCGTCGGCCTGCCGGTGCGTGTATAATCGGCACGTGGCCAAAGCCGCCACCGGACATATCACCTCGTCAATGTTGCCACGATCATGGTTGATAGCTCGAACCAGGCACTTTTGCTGCAATCTCGCAGGATTCTCATCATCGGCGGGCTGCTGCTCGCATATTTTCTCGTCGATCTGGCGATCCCTTTCACTTTTGAATTCAGAACACCCCACGCCGCGGTTGCTTTGCTGGGACTGTGTGCGGGGCAACTCACGCTGATCGCCATCTGGGCGGCGCTGGCTCCCGGCAGCGTTCTGCTCCGTCTCCCGTGGGCATTGTCGCTCGGCACGCTGATGTGGTACGGACTCATTCTGGGCAACCACCTGCGAGCGGCGTTATCGGCGAGTGTATTCGGTATGCGCGGTCGGTTCTTTGAACCGTGGCTATTGCAGCGTCCCGAAGCGCTGACACTCGGCGTGATGGTGCTCATCAGCGTGACGCTACTCCAAGTCCCCTTTTGGCTGATGAATCTGGTGTTCCGTTGGAAACTGGTCTGGGCCGAGGATCCCCACGGTCTCGAGCGTCATCAGTTCAGCCTGCGTCACCTCATCGCGGGCACGATCCTGTTCGCGATCCTGCTGGCAATCGGTCGGGAGATCCTGCCCAAATCGGGTAAGCTGGAACTGATTTCCGATGCGGAATTATGGCAGTTGTTCTCGGTAGTGCTGGCGGGCGCCACGGCGCTGGTCTCCCTTCCGGCGGTGACTCTGATCGTCGCGGAGTCCCGCCACCGCCTGACGCTCGGGCTGGGATGGATAATCTACATGTTGCTTTTGTCGCTTGCCGAGTATTCGCTGCTTGTTTTCTTCGGCGGAAGCCCGCCCCCGTCGCGACGACTCGAGGTGCAGTTGACGATCGTGCTACTCCACTTCACCCACGGCGGGAGCGTCATCATCAGTTTGCTGGTGCTCGCTTTCGCCGGACTGCGATTGGCGCGGCCACGGCGAACGCCGGCGATGGGGCCTCCGGGGACAAACTGAGCCGGGATTGCTTGCATCACGGTCCGCGGCGTCCTAATCTGACGGATCGGGCGGGACAGCGCAGGTCTCGCATAGCTCAGACATTCGTTCCAAGGACCACCGCATGGCAGGCCGTTCCACCGACCTTACGGATCGTCGACCCTGGTATTCGGGAATCACGGGCTATCAGTGGCTCGTGCTTGTGATCGCCTCCCTGGGATGGGTGTTCGACGTGTTCGAAGGCCAGGTGTTCGTGGCCTCGATGCGGGATGCCATGCCGGCACTGTTGGGCGTTGAGGCCGACCATGCCAGCGTATCGCAGTGGAACGATCGAGCGTTTGCCAGTTTCTTGCTGGGAGGCGCATTGGGTGGCGTCCTGTTCGGCATCGTCGCCGACCGCATCGGCCGATCCAAGACGATGGTGATCACCATCCTGTTTTATTCGCTGTTCACCTGCGTCACAGCGTTCGCTCAGACTCCCTGGCAGATCGTGCTGTTGCGATTCTTCGTGGCGATGGGAGTCGGCGGCGAGTGGGCGGTGGCGTCGGCGATGGTGGCCGAGGTGATGCCGACTCGGTCGCGGCCGGTCATGAGCAGCATCTTCCACGGCAGCAGCGTGTTCGGCACGTTGATGGCGGCGGCGGTCGGGGCATTGGTTATCGGCAATGAAGCGCTGGGAGAAAATGCCTGGCGGTGGGGCTTTGCCATCGGTGCCGTTCCCGCTCTGCTCACGGTATGGGTCCGCTGGAAGCTGCGGGAGCCGGATGAGTGGGTGCGCGCCAAAGACCGAGCGAAAACGGACTCGGAAGCTCAGGTGGGACGCCTATGGGACCTGCTGGCGCCGCCTCACCTGCGGAACACCCTGGTCGGCGTGACGCTGGCATCGATCGGCTTGGTCACGTTCTGGGGAGTCCACATTTACGGCAAGAATGCGTGGCTCCGACAGGCTCAGACGACCGCGCTGCACTCCGAAAACGTGCCACGAATCCCTCCCAGCGACAAGGATGCCAAGGTGGCCTACAAGAAACAACGGGCGGCCGCTTTGGCCAAGCATCGCAGCCGTATCAAACGAGCGGAAATGCTCAGCATGACGTTCAACACCATCGGCGGCGGGCTGGGACTGATCCTGTTCGGCCCGATCGCCATCCGCTGGGGACGCCGCAAGACGTTCATCTTCTACCATGCGGTCGCCTTCCTGATGGTGCTCGTGCTGTTCCAATTCCTCATTCCCCGCAACCCGCCCGCCTGGCAGCTCGCCCTGGCTCTGCCTGTCTTCGGCTTCTTCACGCTGGGAATGCACGCCGGCTATGCGGTCTATTTCCCCGAACTCTATCCGACTCGGCTGCGCGGAACCGGCTCGGGTTTCTGTTTCAACATGGGACGTCTGGCCACGGCCGCCGCGTTCGTCGGATTCGGCATGGTCACCATCACCGACGAGCGCAAGGCCGTACTGCTGGCGCCCCTGTACCTGGTGGGTGTCGCCGTCGTACTGTTGGCGAGGGAAACTCAGGGACAAGACCTGCCGGAATGACACACTGGTGTCATTCCGCGATGAGAATCGCCGCGATCAGCGGCAATCCCAGTGGATCTGGTCGATCTTGGCCGCCAAGATGAAATCGTTCTCGCTCAGCCCGCCGATGGCGTGCGTCCACAGCTCGATGGCGACCTGGCGGTATCGCGTCAAATGCAGATCGGGATGGTGGCCGTCCTGTTCGGCGATGGCCGCGACCTGATTGAAGAAGTCGATGGCCGCCATGAAATTGGCCGCCGTCCACTCCTTGCGGATCCGCTGACCATCTTCCGTGAGGCTCCATCCCCCAAGCCGCTCGAGCTGCTGGAGTGCTTCTTCGCGCGTCGCCGGATCGACGCCTCCTTCGCACGGCTTGCACTTTTTCTTCACCAGCGAATCGGCCGATTCGATATCCATGGTCGTTTCCTCCCGTCTCTCCACCGTAGAACCGATGATCGAACCTTAGTGCATGGTACTCGACGGGCAGCGAGGAACCAAGCCGCGCCGGTACGCCGTTCACCGGCCGTTTGCGGGTGGTCAGGCCCGCTCGGTCCATTCTCGGCGAATCCGCACGGCAACCAGCGGATCGACCATGGCAGCCGTGGCGATCTGCACGGTTTCGGCTCCCGCTTCGAGGTAATCCCGCAGGTGGGAAGTTCGAGAAATGCCACCCACGCCGATCAGTCGAATCGGGAGTTGCCGCCGGGCGATCCGCCGCGCGAATGTGCGGGTCTGCTCGAGCGAGGCCCGGCGTGTCGCCTCGCCGCAGATGCCGCGTCGAGCTCCATCGAACAACCAGGAGCCGTCTGCCTGACGAACGCGAGTCGCCACGCTGTTGGTCATGGCCAGACCGTCGACGACCGAACCGAACTGGTCCAGCAGCGCGTCTGCCAGGCTGTCTTGGGTAACGTGGCCGATCTTGAGAATCAGCGGTGTCTTCCCGACGGCGTCACGAATGCGCCGAGCCACGATTCCGGCGCTGGGGGGATCGGTGTAGAGCTGCCCATCGCAAGTATCGACGTTGGGGCAGGAAAAATTGGCTTCGACCGCGTGAGCGCCGCTATCGACAGCCCACCTGGCACATCGAGCGTAGTCGTCGGCGACTTCCTCGATCGTCCAGCCGGGCTGGACGGTAGCGACCACCGACACGACAAGCAGTTGTCCCGGTTCGAGCTTCTCGCGAGTCTGCTCGACGTCGCGCCTCCACACGTCCGGCTCGGCGCTGGGCATGCCGAACGACACGGCCCAGCTCCCCTCCATCGACACCATGGCCGGCAATTCGTCTTCCGTGCCCTCAAGCGGCCCCGTTTTCACGGGAACCAAATTGGGCAGGGGATAGCAGGGATGCCGCCGGCTGCGCACCGTCTTATAGGTGAGGACATCGAACCCGAGTCGCGCGTAGTAGAGGACCCACCGGCCGTTGAGCAGAGGGCCGGCCGGGATGCCGATGGGAGATCTGACTTCCAAACCGAGGAACTTCCAGTTTCCGAGGATGGGCGGCACGTCGACATCGACCGGATCGGGAGCATGCGCGTAATTCCAGTCGTAATCTCTTGTGGGATCATAGCGAGGCAGCGTGTCGGCCATGGCAAATCAAGCGCTCGGCGTCATGTCCTGTGGGGCCTGCTTGCCATCCGATCGAGCTCGCAGCGCTTTCACTTCGCGCTGCAATTCGCGGATTTCGCGCTGGAGTTCTCGGCGTTCGGCCTCGCTCTGCTGAAGTCGCTGCTGGAGGATCCGCAGAGCCGCCTGGTAGCGATCGAGGCTCTTCTCCAGCAGGGCCCGGCGGCGCGAATCGGTTCCCGCGGTATCCTCTTTCGTGGCGGCGACGGCGGGGTTGGGCCGCCGTTTCGAGTCGTCGGCCAAC
>Ga0256839_1005125_pt1 | contig 12310 bp, 7 predicted proteins | sample 354166metaG_FD_185968 | JGI IMG/M metagenome (GOLD analysis project Ga0256839, IMG submission 185968) | Hydrothermal vent microbial communities from Mid Atlantic Ridge, Atlantic Ocean - 354-166 | ecosystem: Environmental > Aquatic > Marine > Hydrothermal vents | place: Atlantic Ocean: Mid...
CCCCCGGGCCCAGCCGGGATCGGCCAGATCCACCTGGTGGAGGGCCACGGCCACCCGGCCCAGGCCCTGGGTCTGGGCTCGAGCCCGTTCCAGGAGCTGGGAGCAGCCGTCCACCCCCGTGTAGCGACACTCCAGGCCCTGATGCTCCAGGAGACGGGCCAGGCGGCCATTCCCACAGCCCACGTCCAACACCGTCAGAGGCCGCTCTTTTATCCCTTCCCAGAGATGGGGTACAATGGCCAGAAGCCCTGGGGTCCAACTTCGACGGGTGGCGTCGAAGGGAGCCGCGACCCGGGCGTAGAACTGCCGGTTGAGCTCCAGCAGCCGTTGGCGGATCTCCTCGTCCATCGTGTGCTATCCGCCTGGGGATGCGATGCCGGGCCCGGGCCGGGGGGAGATGCCTGCCCTCCTGCCCACCATCCACCTGGGGCTGGACGACCTCCAGCCCGGGCCGTGCCAGGCCCGGCCAGATCGTCCCAGGGGCGGATGGGTGGAACTGAAGCGGATGGTTCGAGCCATGAAACGCGTCCTGGCACCCCACGAGATCCCGCTGGACGTGCGGGAACAGGGACGGCGTTGGCAGCAGCGGCGCCGGTTCCAGCCCGAAGACCATGTGGAGGAGCTGCTCGCGATCTTCCGGGCCATCCGGCAGATCCAGGAGTCGGACTGGCATGGCCACGACTCCATGCGCCCTATTTTAGCGCGCCATCCCAAGGAGGGCAAGGGGTTCTTCTCCAAGGCCGATCTGGTGGCCGGCTACCGCTTTCTGGTGGAGAACGGGCGCATGGCCCCGGATCCACGCCTCCTGGAGCGGATCCGCATGAAGCCGGTGCGTACGGCCAGCGGCGTGGCCCCGGTGACCGTCCTCACCGCGCCGGCAGGATGTCCGGCGCGATGCATCTTCTGCCCGGACGACTGGCGCATGCCCAAGAGCTACATCTACGACGAGCCAGGGGCCCAGCGTGCGGAACGGGACGGCTTCGACCCCTTCCGGCAGACCCTGGGCCGCATCCAGGCCCTGGAGAGCATCGGCCACCCCGCGGACAAGGTGGAGCTCCTCATCCTGGGCGGCACCTGGAGCGCCTACAGCCGGGACTACCGGGAGTGGTTCGTGCGCCGTTGCTTCGACGCCATGAACGCGGCCGGCAACCCGGACCACGCCCCTGCCAACACCCTGGAGGAAGCCCACACGGCCAACGCCCGGGCCCGTCATCGAAACGTGGGGCTGGTGGTGGAGACCCGGCCCGACTGGGTGACCCCCCAGGAGATCCACCATCTGCGTCGCCTGGGCGTCACCAAGGTCCAACTGGGCGTCCAGAGCCTGGACGACCGCATCCTGGCCCTGAACAAGCGGGGCCATACCGTGGCCGCGGTGCGCCGGGCCGTGGGCCTCCTGCGCACCGCCGGTTTCAAGGTCCAGCTCCACTGGATGCCGAACCTCTACGGCGCCACCCCGGAGAGCGATCGGGAGGACTTCGCCCGCCTCTTCCAGGATCCGGCCATCCGCCCCGATGAGCTGAAGATCTACCCCTGCTCCCTCATCCAGGGCACCGAGCTATACCGCCTGTGGCGGGCCGGCCGGTACCGCCCCTACAGCCAGGAGGAGCTGATCGGGCTCCTGGCGGACGTCAAGCCCACGGTGCCCCCCTACGTGCGCATCAACCGCCTCTTCCGGGACATCCCGGCCCACCACATCCAGGCCGGGGTGAAGCTGAGCAACCTGCGAGAGGCTGTCCACCAGGAGCTGCGGCGTCGGGGCCAGACCTGTGGCTGCATCCGCTGCCGGGAGGTGCGCCGACAGCGGATCCAGGAGGACGAGCTGGCCCTCCGGGTCCACACCTACGAGACCGACCTGACCGTGGAACATTTCATCCACTTCCTGGTGGCGAGCCCTCCCGCCCACCCTCCGGCCCGCCCCCCTCTGGCCGCCTTCCTCCGCCTGAGCCTGCCCAAGGCGCCGGACGTGGGCAGCCGTGCCTTTCTGGACGAGATCCGAGGCCACGCCCTGATCCGCGAGGTCCACGTCTACGGGCCGGCCCTGGCCATCGGCCAGGCAGAGCCCGGCGCGGCCCAACACACAGGCCTGGGCACCCGGCTGATCCGAGAAGCCCGCCGGATCAGCCGGGAGGCCGGCTTCCGCCACATCAGTGTCATCGCGGCGGTGGGCACCCGGGAGTACTATGCCCGTCGAGGGTTCCAGCCCGGGGAGCTCTACATGAGCGGAGAGGTCTGAATCCGAGGAGGCGGCGGACTCAGCAGCCGCCGAAAGGCCACCCACACCACCCGTCCCGGCGCCAATGTCACCCGGGCAGCCACAGGGATGCCGAAGACCTCCACCCGATAGGTACCTGGGGAAAGGCCGTGGGCCGTCCACAGCCAGGGCCTCGCCTGGTCCTCGCCGATGACCCCCTGCCGCACCGCGCCGTCTGGGCTGTGGACGCGCACAGGCCAACCCCGTCTTCCGGGCACCTCCACCACCAACGCCGCGTCCTTCTCCCCGGCGGCCCGCTCTTGGGTCCTCTGGTCCACCGTCCATCCCGGGCCAGGGTTTGGAAAGGTGACCACCGTCCGCTGATCCGGTCGCACCCGGAGGCCCGGCTGCACGTGGAGGCCCGCCACCAGGGTATAGACCCCGGGTCGCAGCCGGCCGAACACCGTCTTCCCCTGTTCCAGCCGCTGGGTCCAGGCCACGCCGTCCTCGCCCAACAGGCTGGCCTCCTGCACTCGAGCGTCCTCCACCTGACAGACGATCTCCCCCCGAGGGGCCCGGGGCGGGGGACACATCTCGGGGGGCAGCTCCAGGATCGCGGCCACCGTGTTCTCACCGTCCAGGCCCAGTCGAGGACGCCCGACCTGGGGGGCCTCCGCCAGGTGGAGCGCGTAGGCCCCGGGCGGCAGGTCGGCAAAGGCCACCGTGCCCTCCGCATCGGTGACAGCCCTCCGCATCTCCTCGCGCTCGTCCACGAGCACCACCGCCTGTTCCGCCCCGGCAGGCCGGACCTGGGCCACCACGGTGGAACGCCGGGGCCACCGTGGGCTGGGCGACGAGAAGACGAAGCGGAGTCGGATCGTGCCCCGGGCGGGAACCGCCACCTTCACCTGCAGGGGCGCGGCCGAGCCGTCGGCCGCGTAGGGGTCTGTCAGGCCGATGAGCTCCACCCGATAGGTGGTCGGGGAAAGGGGGCCCACGGTGCCCATGGCCTCCCGACGGCCCGACTGGCGAACCATGGGCACCACCCGAGGTTCCTCGCCAGGACGGCTCACCCGGAGGGCCGGCATGCCCTCCCGCAAGGCATGGGCCGGGAGCTCCACCCAACACTCCAGGTGGGCATCGGGTCCGCTGGGATCCGGGACACGTTCGTGGCCCCAGCCGTCCACCCGCAGGTCGACCCGGGCCGACTCGCCCCCCCGCAGCTCGATCCGGGGCTGGCGGCTGCCCCGGGGCTCGTGGACCCACACGGTGTAGAGCCCGGGGTCCAGGTCCACGAACCGGTAGCTCCCGTCGGCCCGGGCCAGGGTGCGCCACAGAAGGCCGTCGGCCCGAACCAGGTACAGGACCGCGCCGGAGCCGCCCCGCACGTGGCCATGGAGGGTGGCGCGCCGGTTGGGCCGTCCCGCGGGCGAGCCGGACGACACCACCACGGCATGGGGTTCTCCCGAGGGCAAGGGCACCTCCGGGGCCTCTCGGGGCAGCTTGGGCTCCTGGGCCAACGCGTCCACCACCGGCAGGTGTCCGCCGGGCCAGCGGGGGCTGAACCAGGCCGCCTCCTCCGGCACCTCCCGGGCGCTCTGGATAGCTTGGCCGGCCAACAGCCAGAAGGTGGCCGCCAACAGGAACTCCGGAGCCCGGGGATAGCGGCGGCTGCTCCCCATGAGAATGCGACACAGCTCTAGGGTCAGGGCCATGTGCAGTCGGGGCGTCACCGCAGGGTATCGAGGATCCGTGGCATCGCCCACCTGATAGCCGGTCACGGTAGCGATCAGGGGCAGAGGGCGGCCCAGGCGGGCCTGGGTGGTGTGGGCCACCTCCTGGTAACTGCGCCAACAGGGGGTGTCCAGGCCCACGGGGCCGGGGCGGCCCCGGCGAGCCTCTCGGCGGCGCAGAGCGTTCACCTGACTTCGGGTACGGCCCTGCCAGGGATCGGTGGGTCCTCCCTCCTGGGCCAGGGTGCGGTACAGGGCGGGGGTGACAGGCAGCCCGTCCTGGTTCACCGGATCGTGGGGGTAGTCCGGGGGTCGGTTGCCCGGCCTGTTGTGGACGGCCTGCCAGACCGGTCCGGCCAACAGGTCCTCCCGGCCCAGATCCAGGAGCGCGCCCACCAGATCCCACTCGGGCGTGGGTTCAGTGGCCGGGAGCCCGGGCAGCCCCCCCCGCTCCAGGATGGCCTCCAGATCCTGGGCCAGGGCCAGGGCCACCCGGTGTCGGGCGTCCTGGGGGATCTGGTGGGGCCAACGTTGGGGCGCGTCGGGGCGTCGCCCCAGCTCCAGGTAGACCACACCGGCCCGGAGCAGATCGTCCACCAGGGCCAGGGTCTCTGGATCCAGGGGGGCGTCGGGTTGGGGACGCTCCAGACAGACTATGGGCATGATGCCGGCGGCCCGGAGGGGCTCGGCCAGGGCCAGGGCTTCCCGGGCCTCGGTGAAGGTGACCCAGGTGGCGCCCAGCTCCGCCAGCCGGGGCAGCCACTTCTCCACCACCTGCTCCCGGGAGAGCAGGCTCAGGCCGGGGCACCAGTGGAGCCCGTAGCCGGTATCCCGGGGAGGCCTGGGGAAGCGATGGAGATCGCAGGGGGGGCTCATGCGTCGTCCAGGGCCCTACGGATGAGTTCCGGGTCATCGGTGACGATCGCGTCCACGCCCCAGGCGGCCAGACGGCGCGCGTCCTCGGGCTCGTTCACCGTCCACACGTTGACCATGTAGCCCTGGTCGTGGGCCCGCTGGACGAAGTCGTAGTCCACCAGGGAGATGTGGGGGTGCAGGGCCTCGGGGGCGATCAGGGGGCTGAGCCAGGCTCGCTCCAGGTAGGCCGGCAGGTTGCGCCGGAAGATCAGGCCCAGGGGGATGCCCGGGTCCAGCCAGCGGAGCTTCATCAGCACGATGGGGTTGAAGCTGGAGACGATGACCTGCTTCATCAGTTGCCGGGAACGGAGCAGGTCCACCAGCAGCTCCAGGGGCTCGTGGCCGTCCAGGTCCAGGGACTTCACCTCCAGGTTGAGCAGGACCTGGTCGCCCACCAGGTCCAATACCTGTTCCAGATCCGGGACAGGCGTGCCCGCGAAATCGGCCTGGAAGAAGCTGCCGGCCTCGTACTCGTCCAGTTCGGCCCGGGTCAGATCCCGGATCCGGGGTTCCGGCTCGCCGCCCTGGGCTCTCTGGGAACGGCGCCGACGGGCCGTCCGTCCCACCTGGAAATCGTGGATCACCACCATGCGCCGGTCCTTGGTGAACTGGACGTCCAGCTCGAAACCGTCCACGTGCCTCTCCATCCCGGCCTGAAAGGCGGGGATGGTGTTCTCGGGGGCGACACGGTTCAGGCCGCGATGGGCCAGGATCTTGGGGCGAGGGGACATGGCCACCTCCAGGACAGGGCACGGATGTCTAGCACCGGAGCGCTTGGGTCGTCCACCTCGATCCACGGGCCTACGATTGGGCCATGCAACGCCTGGAGACCGCGCCGGGGAACCTCCTGGGTCCGGGCATCCCGACCGTCTGGTCCACAGCGCTCACATCCCCACGGTGTCTGGATCCATTGTAGTCCAACTTAGGACGAAGATCCAGTGGGCTTCCCTGGGAAAAAGGGGCATGGTCACCGGATACATGGGGAACTTTCCGGCCCTCTCCGACGTAAGAACAGGGACAGAAGGGGCCTGTGTCGACATGCACGGCCGGTGCCCCTTCCGGGCAAGCCGGTTCTCCGGGGCGATTTGGTTTTTTGGTGCATTTGTGCTATACTGATGCTGTTAAGCTGGGCTATTCGCCTTGGTATTCCAGCGATAGCCTGGCCATCGGCCGAGCGAACGGCGTTCGGCCCTCTTTGCCGGGGCGCAGCCTCGCTAGCTAGAGAGGGGAGTAGGAGTACCACATGAGCATCTCCAAGGAAGAGAAGGCTCGTATCATCGAGGAGTACCAGCTGAACGAGCACGACACCGGTTCTCCGGAGGTCCAGGTAGCTCTGCTGACCACCCGCATCAACGCCCTGATCGACCACCTGAACAAGCACCGGCACGATGAGGGCTCTCGGCGGGGGCTGTTGAAGCTGGTGGGGCAACGCCGCCGCCATCTGGCCTACCTGGCCCGCAAGGATGCCGAGCGCTATCGGCGGCTGATCGAACGGCTTGGGCTGCGTCGCTGACTTCAGACAAAGGGGGCGGGGTCAACAGGGACACCGCCCTTTTTCGTGGAGGAGACCACCGAAAGGAGGTCCGAAGACAGACACAGGGGCTGTCTGACCACGTCGAGAGGACGTGGAGCGCTTCCAGGCCCGATGCAGGCCCGGTGAGAACGGCCTCGTCCGAGGGAGACGCGGGGTGTGCCCGGCACACACACGAGGTCCGGAATTGGAGAGCGTGCCGAAAGGGCACGCAGCGTCCTTTCGGAATGCTCTCCAGTCCCGCACCTCGTACCCGCGTTGGAGCCCTCGTCCCAGGTTGGGCTCGTCCTCGCCTGCATCGTCCCCTGACCGTTCCCCAGACAGCCCAACGGATACCCAGGAGATGGAACCCCCGCGTCCCGGGGTCTCTGCCCCTCCCATGCCGCGGGGTTCGCCCCTGGCTCAGCCTGTCAGCAGGCGTGGACCCCACGCCGAACCATTCACTGTTTCACTGTACGAGGTGCAACCATGCAACAGAGTTCCCTTCCCAACAACGAGAACCATGCCCCCGATGCCCAAGGCCCATCCCCGGCCCAGGCCGGCCCCGGCTCCCCTCTTCCGCCCCAGGTGTCGGTGAGCCCGGTGGCGGAGGCCGAGTGGCGGGCCGATCCCGAGAGCCTGCGCCTCTTCCCGGAGAGCCACTTCTACGTGACCCAGTTGGGCGATCGCCCGGTGACCATCGAGACCGGCGTCCTGGGCGCGCAGGCAGGGGGCGCGGTGACCGTGCGCTGCGGCGACACCGTGATCTTCGCGGCGGCCACCATGTCCCGGGAGACCCGCCCAGGCATCAGCTTCTTCCCCCTGACCGTGGACTTCGAGGAGCGCCTGTACGCTGCCGGCCGGATCCCGGGCAGCTTCTTCCGACGAGAGGGGCGGCCCAGCGAACAGGCCATCCTCCTCTGTCGCCTGGTGGACCGGCCCCTGCGGCCCCTCTTCCCCAAGGGCTTCCGCAACGATGTCCAGGTGATCCTGACCGCGCTGAGCGCGGACGGCGAGCACCTGGTGGAGCCCCTGGCCATCATCGCCGCCTCTGCCGCGCTGGCCATCAGCGACATCCCCTGGAACGGGCCCATCGGCGCGGCCTCGGTGGGCTACGTGGACGGCCGCTTCGTGGTCAACCTCACGGCCAGCGAGGCAGACCGCAGCACCTTGAACCTCCAGGTGGCCGGCACCGAGGACAACATCCTCATGGTGGAGGCCGCCGCCCGGGAGATCCCGGAGGAGCTGATGTTGGAGGCCCTCCAACTGGCCCACCAGGCCATGCAACCGGTCATCCAGACCATCCGCCAGATGCAGGCCGAGCTCGGCAAGCCCAAGTGGACGGACTACCCCGTCTTCCTGCCCCGGGAGGAGACCGCGGAGAAGGTACGCCAACTGGCCGCGGAGAAGGTGCAGGAGGTGGTGCGGGCCGGTCTGGGCAAGGTGGAGCGCAAGGCCCGCCTGGACGCCGTCCTCGCGGAGGTGGAGGCCCATCTGCTGGAGGACCTGGAGAACGGCGTGGCCACCCCCGAGGACCTGGCCACCGCCTTCGAGGACGTGGTGAAGGAGGCCGTACGCCGACACATCCTGGAAGAGGGCATTCGGCCAGACGGTCGTCGTCCAGAGGAGATCCGGCCCATCCACATCCAGGTGGGCTCCATCCCCCGGGTCCACGGCAGCGGTCTCTTCATGCGGGGGGAGACCCACGTGTTGACCATCGCCACCCTGGGCACCCCAGGGGAGGCCCAGCAGTTGGACACCCTCCAGGCGGACGACGAGAAGCGGTACATGCACCACTACAACTTCCCGCCCTACAGCACCGGCGAGGTCTACCCCCTGCGGGGGCCCCGGCGCCGGGAGATCGGCCACGGCGCCCTCGCGGAGCGAGCCCTGCTCCCGGTGGTCCCCGAGGACTTCCCCTACACCCTGCGCCTGGTCAGCGAGGTGATGAGCAGCAACGGGTCCACCAGCATGGCCTCGGTGTGCGGCAGCACCCTGGCCCTGATGGATGCCGGCGTGCCCATCCTCGCGCCGGTGGCCGGAATCGCCATGGGGCTGATCCAGGACCCGGAGACGGGCCGCTACCGGGTACTCTCGGACATCCAGGGGATGGAGGACGCCCTGGGCGACATGGACTTCAAGGTCGCCGGGACCGAGCACGGCATCACGGCCCTGCAGATGGACATGAAGATCCGGGGGCTGGACTTCGAGATCCTGCGCCAGGCCCTGGAACAGGCTCGCCAGGGACGACTCCACATCCTGGGCAAGATGCGGGAGGCCATTCCCGAACCCCGGAAACAGCTCAGCCCCTACGCCCCGCGCATCCTGACCGTCCAGATCCACCCCTCCAAGATCGGCCAGGTCATCGGCCCGGGCGGCAAGACCATCCGAGCCCTGCAGGAGGAGTTCAAGGTCAAGATCGACGTGGACGAGGACGGCACGGTCTACGTGGCCGGCGCGGTGGGCTCCCGGGCCGAAGAGGCCGTGGAGCGCATCGCCTCCATGACCGAGGAGGTGGAGGTGGGCAAGATCTACACCGGCGAGGTGGTCCGGGTGGAGCCCTACGGCGCCTTCGTGCAGATCAAGCCCGGGGTGGACGGCATGATCCACATCAGCCAGTTGGCCGACTACCGGGTGGACTCGGTGGAGGACGTGGTGAAGGTGGGGGATGAGCTCACCGCCATGGTCATCGACGTGGACCCCAGCGGCAAGATCCGCATGAGCCGCCAGGCGGTGTTGGAAGGCTGGTCCGCCGAGGAGGCCCGGGAACGGGATCGGGGCGGCCGGAGCAGTCGAGGAGACCGGGGGCGCGGTGGAGAGCGAGGCCGGGGCGGCCGCGGGGGCCGCGGCCGAGATCGGGGAGGTCGGGGCGGAGAGCGCGGCGGCCGGGAGGGAGGTCGTCGCCGTCGGGTGCGTCGCCCCCTGTAACCGGCACATGTAGACGAACTGTCAGCGTGCTGCAAGACCCCAGGCGCCAATTTTCGGGCCTGGGGTCTTGACTTTCCACGCGAAAGGCTGTATCTGTAGTACATCAGGACCCCATACGGTCAAAATCGTAATAGAAGCCATCCAGCAAAGTTCATCCCGATCATGGCAACCCGATCCCATCTCTCGGACGCTTTCGAACCCCCAGAGGCCGCGTCCCCCCCGGCCCCGAAGCCAACCCTGCCGGAGAAGGCGGCGAACCCAGAGGCCGACAGCCCCCGGCCGGCCGAGGAGGGGCGTCGGCCTCCGGGCCGCCGGCCGGGGCTCGGCGCGCTCCTGGGCGAGACCCTCCAGATCGTCGTGCCTGCCGTGCTGCTGGCCCTGGTGCTCCACATCTTCATGGCCCAGGCCACAGTGGTCTACGGCCAGAGCATGCAGCCCAACCTGATGCCGTCCGAGCGCCTGGTGATCGAGAAGGTGAGCTACCGCTTCCACGAGCCCCGCCGGGCCGACATCGTGGTGCTGGACCTGCCCCAGATGTCCGAGCTCCTCATCAAGCGGGTGGTGGGCCTGCCCGGAGAGACCGTGGAGATCCGGGAGGGATATCTCTGGATCGACGGTCGCCCTCTGGACGAGCCCTACGTCTTCAACCGGGACGCGAGCTGGTACGGCCCCATCACCCTGGGTCCCGACATGTACTTCGTCATGGGCGACAACCGGAGCAACAGCAACGACAGCCGGGTCTTCGGCCCTGTCTCCCGGCAGGCCATCGTGGGGCGGGCCTGGATCCGCTATTGGCCCTTGAACCGCTTCCAACTCCTCCACTGAACCCAGACCCACCATCGCCTTCATGGCCTCCAAGCGCTGGAGCAACACCACCAAATCCGTGGTCATCGCCCTCCTGATCCTGGGCGGCCTGGCGCTGCTCCTGGTCTTTCGGGCGATGATCGAGCCCACCATCGTGGCCTTCCTCCTGGCCTTCATCCTCCACCACCCGGTGAACTGGGTCCAACAACGGACGGGGTGGAGCCGGGGGAGCTCCGTGGCCACGGTCTACGGCCTGCTGCTGATCCTGCTGCTGGTGGCACCGGTGCTGTTCGTGCCCGGGCTGGTGGACTCCTTCGTCTCCCTGCTCGACGCGCTGCAGACCCTGATCGACCAGCTCCAGGGCGCGTCGGGGGGGCCGGTGTTGACCGTGGGCGACTTCGAGCTGAGCATCAACACCCTGCTCCAGCAACTGGGCGCTGCCCTCCAGGACGTCCTCTCCCCGGCCGCGGCCGGCGCGCTGGGCCTGGCCCGCACCCTGACCACCGGCGTCCTCAGCACGGTGTACATCCTGGTCCTCACCTTCTGGCTTCTCAAGGACGGCCACAAGGCCCAACGGGGCCTGATCTGGCTGGTGCCCACCGACTACCGGGAGGACGTGGCCCTGCTGGGGCGGGAGCTGGGGGCCATCTGGTACGCGTTCCTGCGGGGACAGCTCCTCCTGGCTCTGGTCATCGGGTTGATGACCTGGGTGGCCATGAGCCTGGTGGGCCTGCCCAATGCCGCGGGCCTGTCCCTCCTCGCGGCAGTGATGGAGTTCCTGCCCACGGTGGGGCCCGGGATCAGCGGCACCATCGGCACCTTGGTGGCCCTCTTCCAGGGCTCCACATGGATGCCGGTGAACAACCTGGTCTTCGCCCTCATCGTCCTGGGGCTGTACGTGGTCATCACCCAGATCGAGAGCGTCTACCTGATCCCTCGACTGGTGGGCCGCCGGGTCCGGCTCCACCCGGCCATCACCTTCACCGGCATCATCAGCGCGGCCATCACCTTCGGGGTGTTGGGCGTCCTCCTCATCACCCCTACCATCGCCAGTGCCCGGGAGATCCTGCGCTACGTGATCTACAAGCTCCAGGACCTGGAGCCCTTTGCCCAGGACACGGCCCCCACCCAGGTCCGCATCCCTGGCCTGGTCGCGGGGCGACGCATCGAGGCTGTGGTCTTCGAGCTGGACGGCCCCCTGGTCCAGGTGGATTGGAGCCTGGCCGATCAGGTGGCCGCCCGCCTGGCTCGGCTGGATCCGGTATGGCCTCTCCCCCAACGCCAGGCCCTGTTCCGTCGGCTGCAGACCTGGCTGGAAGGGCCGATCTACCGGTGGATCGGCCTCCTGCGCTGGTTCCAGCTCCACGACGACCTGCGCCGCATGTGGCCCTGGCTGCGACGTCTCCAGGCCCTGGCACCGCCAGGCCAGGCCACCCCACGGCCCGGGGTGAAGCCCCTCCTGGAAGAGCTGGGCTTCCACTACCGCCTGGGTCTCCTCACCCTACGACCGGCCCAGGAGCTCCAGGCCCTGGTGGAACACACCCACCTGCCGGTGAGTGCCTTCGCGGCCACTGTCACCCAGGACGACGTGGGCGGAGGACTGGCCTTCCACAGCGACGCCCTGCAGCTCCTCCTGGATCGCCTAGGCGTGTCCCCGGACAGGGTCCTGGTGGTCGCAGACACCGAGTTCCTGTTGCGGCCCGCCCAGGCCCTAGGCGCCGTCCGCTGCGGCATGTTGGGCGGACTGGGCTCTCCCGAGAACTTCCGGGACGTGGATCTGGTGGTCGCCTCTCCGGAGGAGCTCCGGGAACACCTCTGACCGCCGAAGACCCCGCGGAGCTGTGCCCCACATCATCCATGGCCTTGCCGGAATGGATCCCCGAAGTCGGGAGACCTCCGCCGAAGTCTTCCCGCGCTCAGGCCCTCGATCGCCGTCCGGCTTGCGCTCTCCGCACTCCAAGCTCCCCTAACACGGCCCCCTTTGGCCCTGGACAGGGAACCCGTCCATTCGGGACGGGCGCCGATCCCCGGGTATGTTCGCCCGGGTCGGGCTCGGCCGTTCCTCTCGCCCTCCGGCACAGTGCGGGGTGTCCCCGCATCGCTGGGGCGCCAGGGGCCGAGGAGAGGACTGTCAAAACCTATCAAGAGGCGAGGAGGGCCTGTTCCGATAGGGCGTGATAGGCCGATTGCAATATAGTGGGAGCGTGCAGCCGGCCGCCTGCCCGCTGT
>Ga0256839_1005126_pt1 | contig 12310 bp, 14 predicted proteins | sample 354166metaG_FD_185968 | JGI IMG/M metagenome (GOLD analysis project Ga0256839, IMG submission 185968) | Hydrothermal vent microbial communities from Mid Atlantic Ridge, Atlantic Ocean - 354-166 | ecosystem: Environmental > Aquatic > Marine > Hydrothermal vents | place: Atlantic Ocean: Mid...
GACACGGCGTTCACGGAGAAATGAAATGCCAGGTCGTCGGGGCAGGCCACATCGCCACCCGGGGCATTGCCTCCCACTGATGCATTCTCTGTGTTCTCTGTGCCTCTGTGGTGAATAGATACGAAAAAAGCTTCTTGATGGCACGGGTTTGATTCCCCGTGACTGGCTTCGAATGCCGTCATTCCGGCATGTTTTTGGCCGGAATCCAGACGTTTAAACCCCTGGACGCCGGCCTGCGCTGGAGTGACGGGATGGCGCAAATGCCCCGCTTTCGCGCAACGAATAGTCCGAGCGTAAGAGTGAGGGCTTGCTCCGGGGATGTTTAATCGGCGTTAATCGGGTTTTCATTGGTAGTGAATGCCCCAGGGTCTTTGGATTGGTGGCGAGGTGTGGGATCAGGAATCTTCATTCTTCTTTGCGTCCTTTGCGTCGCTGCGCCTTTGCGTTTTGGGTCTTTATAATTCTGAACGATAGCGAATAAATGACATTATGATCTCCAGCCTGCACATCATCGGCAGCGGCGGCTTCGGCGGCGCCGAGCGTTTCTTCGTGCGCCTGGTGCAGGCCCTGCACGAGGCCGGCCAGCCGGTGGCCGCCGTGAGCCGTCCCGGCGGCATGGTGGCGCCGGAGCTGGGGGCGGAGATCGAGCACCACGGCGTGCCCCTGCGCAACGTGCTGGACCTGCCCTCGCGCTGGGCCATCCGTCGTCTGGCGCGTGAACTGCGGCCCGATATCGTGCAGACCTACATGGGCCGCGCCACGCGCCTGACCCGCCTCAAGGGGCGCGGCCCGGTGCACATCGCCCGCCTGGGCGGCTTCTACAAGCTGGACGGCTACCGCCACGCCGATGCCTGGGTGGGCAATACCACCGCCATCTGTGACTACCTGCGAGAGGGCGGCTTTCCCGCCGACCGCGTGTTCCATATCCACAACTTCGTCGATATCGCGCCGCCCCTGGCCGAGACCGAGCTGGCCGCCGCGCGGGCGCATTTCGGCATTCCCGCCGATGCCCGGGTGATCGCCGGCGTCGGCCGTCTGGTGGAAAAGAAGGGCTTTCAGGATCTGCTGGACGCCTTCGCCCGCCTGCCCGCCGAACTGGGCGAGCGGCCCCTGCACCTGCTCATCGCCGGCGACGGCCCGCTGGCCGAGTCCCTGGGCGAGCAGACCCGCGCCCTCGGCCTGGCGTCCCGCGTGCACTGGGCCGGCTGGCAGCGCGACCCGGCGCCGGTCTACCAGCTGGCGGAGATCTTCGTCTGCCCCTCGCGCCACGAGCCCCTGGGCAATGTCATCCTCGAGGCCTGGAGCCACGGCCGGCCGGTGCTGTCCACCGCCAGCCACGGCGCCCTGGAGCTGATTACCCCGGACGAGAGCGGCGTGCTGGTGCCCTGCGAGGATCCGCCGCGCATGGCCGAGGCCCTGCGAACCCTGCTGGCGGACGAGCCGGCGCGGCGGCAGATCGCCAGCGCCGGGCGCGCGGTGGCGGGCGGCCGCTATGGCCGCGCCTCGGTGGTGGAGAGCTATCTTTCCCTGTACGACGAGCTGCTGCGCCGCCTGCGCTGAGGCTGTGATAGCATCCGGGCCTGGTTGCCACTTCTTTCATTGCCGACCCTTGGGAAGCCATGTTTCAACTGCCTGATTTTTCCTCCGCCCGCGTCCTGGTGGCGGGCGACGTCCTCCTCGACCGTTACTGGTCCGGCGATACCTCGCGCATCTCGCCCGAGGCCCCGGTGCCGGTGGTGCGGGTGGCGGAGGTCGAGGAACGTCCCGGCGGCGCCGGCAACGTGGCGCTGGGCATCGCCGCCCTGGGCGGCCGGGCCTCGGTGCTGGGGCTGGTGGGCGAGGACGAGGCGGGCGCGGCCCTGGAGGCCCTGCTGGCGGGCATCGACGGCGTCACGCCCGCGCTGAAGCGCGTCGACATGGCCACCATCACCAAGCTGCGCGTGCTCAGCCGTCATCAGCAGCTGATCCGCCTCGACTTCGAGGCCGCGCGCCCGGCGCCCGCTGGCGAATCCCTGGGCGAGGGCTTCAGCGAGGCCCTGGCGGCGGTGGACGTGGTGGTGCTCTCCGACTACGGCAAGGGCGCGCTGCTGCCCTGCGCCCACCTCATCGAGCAGGCCCGCGCGGCGGGCCGGCCGGTGCTGGTGGACCCCAAGCAGAGCGACTTCGCCGTCTATCGCGGCGCCAGCCTGGTGACGCCCAATCTGGGCGAGTTCGAGGCCGCGGTGGGCCATTGTGCCGACGAGGCCGCCCTGGTGACGCGCGGCGAGGCCCTGATGCAGACGCACGACATCGCCGCCCTGCTGGTCACCCGCAGCGAGCAGGGCATGATCCTGCTGCAGCGCGGCGGGGCGCCGTTGGTGATCCCGGCGCAGGCGCGCGAGGTGTACGACGTCACCGGCGCCGGCGACACGGTGATCGCCACCGTCGCCGCCGGCCTCGCCGCCGGGCTGGCCCTGCCCAACGCGGTGCGCCTGGCCAACATGGCCGCCGGCATCGTGGTGGGCAAGCTGGGCACCGCCAGCGTGTCGGTGGACGAGCTGCGCCGCGCCCTGGCCGGCTTCGATGCCTCGCACCGCGGGGTGCTGGACGAACCGGCGCTGCTGGCCATGGTCGCCGAGGCGCGCGCCCACGGCGAGCGCATCGTCATGACCAACGGCTGTTTCGACATCCTGCACGCCGGCCACGTGGCCTATCTGGAGCAGGCCGCGAAGCTCGGCGACCGGCTCATCGTGGCGGTCAACGACGACGCCTCGGTGGCCCGTCTCAAGGGGCCGGAACGGCCAGTGGTGCCGCTGGCGCAGCGCATGGCGGTACTGGCCGGGCTGTCGGTGGTGGACTGGGTGGTGCCGTTCGGCGAGGACACCCCGGAGCGGCTCATCTGCGCGGTGCGCCCGGACATCCTGGTGAAGGGCGGTGATTACCGCCCCGAACAGGTGGCCGGCGGCCAGTGCGCCGGCGCGGTGCGTATCCTGCCCTTCCTCGACGGCCACTCCACCTCGCGCATCGTCGACAGCATCCGCGGCGGGGACGCCTGAAGGGGATGGATCTCGATCTGCTGCTGGCCGTCAACCAGGGCTGGGCCAGCCCGGCGCTGGATGCCTTCTTCGGCTGGATATCACAGAAGAAGACCTTTTCCCTGCCGCTGCTGGGGCTGATCCTGTGGCTGCTGTGGCGCCGCGAGGGGCGCGCCGGGCTGCGCCTGTGGTTGCTGCTGATCGTCGGCGTGCTGCTGGGCGACGCCATCGGCAACGGCCTCAAGCACCTGTTCGGCCAGCTGCGCCCCTGCGCCGAGCACCCGGCGCTGGTGCGCCTGGTGATGGAGCCGTTCCGCGTCGGCTGTGCCTTCAAGCCCACCGGCATGCCCTCCAATCACGCCCTCAACTTCTTTCTCACCGCGGCCTTCCTCGGCGGCGTGCTGCGCTCCTGGCGTTGGGGCCTGGCGCTGGGCGCGGTGGCGGTGCTGGTGGCCCTGTCGCGGGTCTATCTCGGCGTGCACTATCCCGGCCAGGTGCTGGCGGGGGCCGCCTTCGGCCTGTTGCTGGGGGCGCTGGCGGCCTGGCTGGTGGGGGCGGCGCCGGTCCTGCGGCGTTGGCTCTGGGCGGATGGAGAAGGCGTGAACGGCATCACGAAACGGTCTGTCCCGCGCGCCGATAGGGAGGGGTAATCGCAACCACCCACGGAGACAGACGGAATGAAGAAAGGCATCGTGTTCGCCGCACTGACGGCCCTGGCGACCCTTGGCGGGCCAGTGCAGGCGCAGGACTACAACGACGGCTTCCTGGCCGCCGCGGCCGGCGACTACGAGACGGCGGTGGCCAAGTGGCAGCCGCTGGCGGAGCGTGGCGACGCCAACGCGCAGTTCAACATGGCGTTGATCTATCACAAGGGGCTGGGGGTGGCGGCCGACGAGGCGCTGGCGGTGGGCTGGTATCACCGCGCGGCCAATAACGGCAGCCCGTATGCGCAGGAATTCCTCGCCGCGGCCTATGGCCAGGGCTGGTTCGGCCTGCCGCAGGACCGCCGGCTGGCGCAGTACTGGGAAAACCGCCTGAATCAGCAATAGGCCTGCGCGAGCAGGGTGTTTTCCCTGGGGCCGCCGTGTTTCGATACGGCGGCCTTTTTCGTGTCAACCCAATTCAGAAATGTCCCTTTTTCTGCCATTCAGAAGTGTCCCCTTTTGGTTGCGGGGTTATGGGTCGAGTGGAGCGGGGGAGTCCCCCTTCACTGAACGGCGCCATGGGTGGTCTGCCCGAGGCTTCCAGTTGGGCTTGTTCCGCTGGCGCAGCTTGGCCTGTTCGACGGTGTGGTGGACACTTTTCTCGTCGTCGAGGGGCGCGGGGGGTTCCCCTGTGACGAGGATGCGGTAGTCCAGGCGGTGCCCGGCATGTAACACGGTCACGGTGCCGTCGAAGGCTTCGCAGAGGGTGATGCGAGCACCTCTGAGGCGATATCCCCTGCCCTGGCCTTGGAGCTGGTACTCGCTGCTTTTGAACTGGAAGGTCAGGTTTTTGGAGAGGGTGCGGGTGTGGTGCAGGCAGAGGATCTGTGCCAGCTCTTCTGGGCTGTGGAGCAGGGGCCGATGGGCGTCGGTCGGATTCTGAGGCGAGACGGCGAAGCGCCGGTTATAGGCCTGGATGAACTCGGGCAGGAAGGCATTGGCCGTGTCGATGTCGCCGATATCCCGCAGGCGCAGTTCCTTGACCAGGCGATCCTGGAGGGTCTGGTTGGCGCGCTCGACCCGGCCCTTGGCCTGGGGGGTGTTGGCGTGGATGGGTTCGATGTCGAGGGTTTTGAGCGCGCGGGTGAACTGGGTCAATTCGCCCTCCCGCTGCGGATGGTTGACCCGGAAGATGCTGTGCTTGTCTGAATAGAAGGCCGCGGGACGCCCGTGCTGGTGGAGATGGCCGTCGAGGGTTTCCATGTAGGCCTGGGTGGTCTCGGCGGGCGCAAAACGCAAGGCCAGCAGCGCGCTGGTGGCATCGTCGATGAAGACGATGAGGGTGCAATGTGGCCCCCGCCCCTCGAACCAGTCGTGCGGGGAACCGTCGATCTGGACCAGTTCGCCCAGGCAGGGCCGGCGCGGGCGGCGTTGGTGGATGCGTGCCTGCTTGCGTGCCCTGGGTTTCCAGAGCCCTTCGGCGATCATCCACTGACGCACTGTCTCGACGGAGATCCTGTGGTCATGACATTCGGCCAGCTTCTCACAGGCCAGGGTGGGACCAAAATCGGCATAGCGGGAGCGGACCAGGTCGAGCATCTCACGCCGGCGCGCATCGCTGATCCGGTTGTTGGGGGGCTTGCCCCGGTGGCGGGAAACCAGTCCGGCCGGACCCTCGGACCGGTATCGCCTCACCAGACGCTTGATCTGGCGCACACTCAAACCCAACTGGCCGGCCGCCTCCTTCTGCTGAAGCTGTTTCTCCACGACCAGCCGGATGACCCCGGCTCGATCGACCTCCTTGCGGCTCATCGTAATGTGCTCCTTTGCCACGTCTCCCCCTGAAACCAAAAGGGGACATTTTAGAATTGGACAAAGGGGACATTACTGCTTTGGGCTAACACATCCGATTCAAATTGTTGAAGAAAAACAACAACCCTGCTATCCTTGTTCGACATATCGATAGGACAATTTCATGACCAAAGATCAGTTCACTGCGATTTGGAACACAGCCATGCCTGCACAACGTTTCACTGCCTTTGTCGAATGGATGACCGATAGCATTATCGGGTTGCCGCAATGGGTCGATCCAACGTTTCAGCTTGTAGACGGTCCTTTCAACGGCAACTGCCCGAGCTATCAACTGCCGCTGTCCGAGTTCCAGGACGATACGCTGGACAATGCCTGCAACCTAGGGTACGCCATCATCGAACAATGCTCGAACCTGGCGCAGGCCAACTACATTGAGGCCTATAAAAAGAATGAAAAAGCCCGCCAGAAACAGATCGATAAGTGGCTTGACAAGATGAAGAAGGAACTACTCAAGGATATGGCCAAGGCCTATAGCGAAATGGCCAAATACTACGCGAAGAAATACGAAATTGAGAGAGGGTCGTAAGTTTTACGGCATACCCCAATGGCATTTAAATTATTGACAAAAAACGAAAAAGCACTGCTCAAGGCATATGAAGGGCTGCGCACGAACCACGACCGCCAAGAACTGGTAGCACTGGCCGCCGAACGCGACGTGGCCTGGATCGATGAAGCTGGCAGTGTGGTCCTCTCGGCGCCGTCAATCCGAAAGTTGCCGCTTCGCGAACGGGCATATATCGAGGCGTCCTTTGCCGTGCCGCGAGCCGATGCGCTTGAACGTCTTGCGAACGCCGCCGACGCAATTGAGCGGGCCGAGATCACCCTTTCAGATCTGAGGCCGATTTTTGATGGAGGTGCCCGCGATGCCTGATCAGATACCATTCGTCGAAACCGCCGCTGCCGCGCTGGTACCCGACCAATCCTATCGCAACGTGGTGAGCGGACTGATAACCCGCGCTGCCAACCATTGTCTGGCGAGCCTCTTTATCGTCGATCCTGATCCGCTCGGAGATACAGACTTAGTAGTTGATGCGCTCTTGCACGACCTCGCTGGCGCGGCCTGGCGCGGTGCCGACGCTAGGCTGCTGATCGGTGGGTCACGGGGCACCGCGCGCATCCGTGATGTCTGCCTGCTTGCCCGGGCGCGGGCGCAAGGTCTTGGCATTCCAGCTAGATTGCGTGCGGCCACCGATCAACGCTCGGACCATGCGAAGATCGTGGTCGCAGACGATGCCGTGCTGCTTGGCTCGCACAATTGGTCACCGGGCGCGCTGACGGGTCAAACCCAGGACAGCGTCCTGATCTGGGACACGGCATTGGCCGGCTACTTCGTGACGCGGTTTGAAACTCAATGGTCAATTGCACGGGAGAAAGGTTTCGATGCACCGGTTTGATTGGTCCGATCTCGTGACGAAAGAGCTCCTCGACGAACTCCGCGAAGCGGCGGGCGACAAGTCGACGGATGCCGAATTGTTGCCGGTCGTGGCAGCGATTTTCAGAAACACGGGCGGATTGGCCATCGCCGAAAGCGAATGGAGCAAAGCGCATTGCACGTCGGCGGGTCGTCGACTGATGGCCGAAGCCATCGGGGCCGCGCTTCGTGAAGCGGGCACCCCCGGCCTTCCCGGCGCAGATTTTCAGGAAGAAAAGATCGTCGCGAAATCCCGGCTTGATGCGAATTCAGCAGATGCCCAAGCGCTTGCCGATCTTCCAGTAATAGGTCCCCAGCTTGCCAAACGCATGATTGTCGAGCGGCGGCGCGCAGGATCCTTTGAAAACCCGGCAGAGCTTGCCGTACGTGTCAGTGGCATTGGCCCCGCAGGCGCCGACCGATTGGCTGGACTCCTGTCGTTTCATGCAGTCCGCAACCGGCCAACAGATTTGGCAAAGCTCGTTTCTGTCTATCTCCATGACGATGATTTGCTGGTCGGCCTTGAGCGCCTTGCCGTATCGTCTGCCGAAAATCCCCATCCGGCCAGTCGCCATGGCAGAAGCCGCCCAGAACTTACGTCGGGGGGACTTCCGTTTCCCGAAACAGAAAAAACTGGCAAAATCGAGCTTCTGGAAGATGAAGCCTACTATCCACGCCTTTTGGCACTGCTCGACGGCGCAAAGTCCCGACTCGACATCGCCATGTTCTACATGTCCCTTGGGGGCGAAGACCATCCGAACACAAAGGTGGTAAAGGCACTTGGCGCCGCCATGACGCGTGGCGCTAAAATCCGCGTCCTGCTTGATCGGGATCAGCCCGATGACCCCTATGGATCGGCCATCATCAATTCCGACGCGGTGAAGGCATTGACCGATTTAGGTATCGAAGTCCGCCAGGACCCAGCAGAGAACTTGCTTCATTCGAAGTGTGTCGCGGTCGACGAAACGCTTCTGTTGATCGGCTCGCACAACTGGACCCGCGCCTCGTTCGAGACATACCACGACGTGTCGGTTCTGATCGAAGCTCCGGGGCTCGCGGCAGCCTGGCATAACCGGTTCGACATGCTTTGGTCCGGTTAGGATTGCGCGGTGCAATCCTGCTGTGGTATCGCCTTCTCATTTTGCTAGTAAGTGGGTGTTCAAATGCCACAATCACAGCTAACACATATGAGCCGTTTCTTTGTCAATAGGCATCGTAATAGGGGACAGACTCGAATTAACGATGTGTAATTCGAGTCTGATTCTGACGGCTAATCGGTATAAAATGAAAAATACTCCTAACACGGCGTTAAACCAGATCGGCGCCTCCTTCTTGCGGTGAAAGTTGTTGAAAACACGCGCTATCCCAACATTAATCGCGTTTGTACCAATACCAGCAGAGTTTTTTTGAATAAACTAAAAATGGGAAGAAGAGGCAGATGAGCGTCGCAAAAAAAACGCGAAGCGGTTTGTCCAGCTTTCGGGCGGAGGTGATGACGGGATATTTTGTAATCATCTCAAAAGATCGGTTGTATTTTTTCCCCATTTTTTGAGATCTGACGAAAGCCGAATCTCTTCTGCTGCATACAGTCTTTCGCTAAAACCACCAATATCCTCAAAGGCATCGCGTCTGCAATAGATAAAACTGCCAGCCGCGAGTCGAAACCGCAAAGAAATGGCTGTCCAGATTCCGAGAATTGCTCTTGAAAAGAGACCGGTAGGTCGGTCAAAAGTGATGACGGTGCCACCGCCGCATGCGCCTGCATCGAGTTTTTGCAGCGCCGTTTTCAAAAGCCCTTTTGGGATACATATGTCGGCATCCAGAAAAATAAAATAATTGCTTTTTGCAATATGTGCCCCGGCATTGCGGGCACGGGAGATTTGATTCTTGTCTTCAAAAACCACCCTTGCGCCGTATGCCCGCGCGACCTTGCTTGTTAGGTCGGTTGAGTTGTTGTCTACGACAATAATTTCCCCTGGAAGATCAAGCACTTCCATGATGGATTTCAGGTTTTGAAGTGTCTGAGGCAGCCATTTTTCTTCATTGTAGGCTGGAATAATGACGGAATAGCGGGGAAGTTTTTGTATCTGTGTTTTTTCCTGGGCATGCATCTTCTTTTGAGCTTAGGGCAATGAGGCGATGTCGTCAATCTTGGGTGTTCTTTTTTTCTGCGGGATGTGGAAATATGCCACAGTCTTCTCTCAATATTTTTATAAGCATTGAATAATAAAGGAAAAAAATTTATAAAAAACGCATGTTTTTCGGCATCATCTTTGCTCTTCTTGTGAAGTGTATTTGTAAATGGAGGGCGGGGTCATGTCGCAAATCATCTTAAAAAAGCATGTTGTTGTGTGTTGCACAGTGTTGTTTGCATTGACATCTGCTGTGACCTCAAATGAGTTGGTGTATGCGGAAAGTGGGATGCAAGAGGAGCTGCAAGCCCGTTTGAGTGAAAACTTAAAACAGGACGCTTTGATTCAACAGCAAATGCGCACGGCGCTCGGTGTTGCGACGCGGCCACATTCGGCTTGAGTATAGGAAGAATAAACGCCCTTTTCCCCAAAGTCCAGGGGTAGTGCCTATTCCACTGAAGATGACCGCCGATTCCACTGATTGTGACCGCCTTACTCACCGGTACCTCACTGGAGCTTGTGTTTTACACTGACCGGTCACGATCCGTCAACTTGGCGGCGTGTTTTCGCATCGACTCGCCCCGCAGGTTGAGTCGGTGCGCACCGTGGAGTAGCCGGTCGAGGATGGCGTCTGCCAGGGTCGCCTCGCCGATGTAGTCGTGCCAGTGATCGGTGGGCAGCTGGCTGGCGATCAGGGTGGATCGGCGGCCATGCCGATCCTCAATGACTTCCATCAGATCGTGGCGCTGGGCGGCGGTGATCTTCTGGATACCCCAGTCGTCGAGGATCAGCAGGTCCATCTTGAGCAACTGGTTCATCAGGCGGGGATACGAGCCGTCCCCGTGGGCGATGCGCAGCTGCTCGAACAGGGTGGGCAGGCGCAGGTAGCGCACCGACAGCCCCTGGCGGCAGGCCTGGTTGCCCAAGGCACAGGCCAGCCAGGTCTTGCCGCAGCCGGTGGGGCCGGTGAGGCACAGGTTCAGTGACTGGCGGATCCAGTCGAGGCTGGCCAGTGCCGCCATACGGGCTTTCTCCAGTCCCCGGGGATGGCGGTAGTCGATGTCCTCGACACAGGCATTGACTCGGAGCTTGGCGGCCTTGAGCAGACGGGTGAGCCGCCGGTTCTCGCGATGCAGTACCTCGCGCTCGACCAGCAGGGCCAGTCGCTCATCGAAGCTCAGGTCGTGGGTCTGGGGCTGCTCGCGTTGCTGCGCCCAGGCCTCGAGCATGCCGGTGAGCTTGAGGGCGCGCAGGTGTTCGATGGTCTGTTGGTTCAACATGGTCATCTCCTCCCTCAGTGGTAGTATCCGGCGCCGCGGACGTTGCCGTGCAGGGGCAGTGCCTCCTGGGAGCCAGCCTCCTCCTCGGGCGGCAGCCGGTCGAGGCCCTGCTTGAGGATGGAGGCCACGCTGTGGTAGCTGGCCGAACGGATGGCCAGCGCCCGCTCACAGGCCTTCTCCAACCGCTGTCGGTCATAGCGCCTGGCCAGGTTCAACAGCCCCAGGCAGGCGCGATAGCCGTGTTCGGGGTGCGGACGGTCCTCCAGCTGCCGCTTGACCACCTGGGCCGTGCAGGAGCCGATGCCGGCGGCCCAGTTCAGGAAGCGGCCCGGCGACCAGTCCCGGTGGGCTTGGTGGGACTTGGGCATGTGAGCGGTCTGGGTGGAGAAGCGCCCCTGACCGTGTCGGGCATGAGTGGCGACCCGCTTGCCCTTGTGCATCACCTCGACGGTGGTGGCGGTGATGCGCAGGTCCAGGGTCTTTCCGACCAGGGCGTGGGGCACGCTGTACAAGCGCTTGTTGACCTCGACGTGGTAGTCGATGCCTGGTTTGGCGCGGCGCCACTCGGCGTACTCGTAGTTGTCCTGGGGCAGCGTCTTGAGTGCGGGTCGATCCAGGGCCTCAAAGAGACCCTTGCGGCTCTCGGTGCGCCCCTGGAAGGGCCGTTTGTTGAGCTCGACCAGCAGCTCGGCGATGGCGGCATTGAGTTCGGACAAGGAGAAGAAGGTGCGATGCCGCAGGCGGGCCAGGATCCAGCGCTCGACGACTTGCACCGCCACTTCCGCCTTGGCCTTGTCCTTCGGCTTGTAGGGCCGTGCGGGCAGCACGGCGGTGCCGTAGTGAGCCGCCATCTCGGCATAGGTCTCGTTGATCTTCGGCGCATAGCGCGAAGCCTGTGTGACGGCGGCCTTCAGGTTGTCGGGCACCAACACTTCCGGCGCCCCGCCGAAGAAACGCAGCATGCGCTGGTGCGAGCCGATCCAGTCGGGCAGCGACTGGGTCCAGGTGGCTTCGGCATAGGTGTAGCTGGAGGCGCCGAGCACCCCGACGAACACCTGGGCATCCCGGACTTCACCGGTGTGGCGATCAACGACCTCCACGGTCGGGCCGCAGTAGTCGATGAAGGCCTTCTCGCCGGCCCCATGCTGCTGGCGCATGCTGCGCTTCTGGCGGGCCCGCCACTGGCGGTAGAGCTCACAGAAGCGGCTGTAGCGGTAGGCCCGCTCCTCGTGGCGGGCGACATACTCCGCCCACAGCAGTTGCAGGGTCACCCCCTTGCGCTTGAGCTCCTGGTGGATCTGGAATCCGTCCGGCTCGACGAAACGGGCGGGCTTCACCGGGGCCGGGAACAACAGTGCTTCAAGCGCCAACTCGTCCATCCCCTCGGGCAGGGGCCAGGTGAGCCCACGGGCACGGGCCAAGCTGACATACTTGGTGACGGCACCCTTGGACAGCCCGCAGGCACGGGCGATCTTCTCGTGGCTGAGCTTTGCCTCGTGCTTGAGGCGCAATACTTCGATGATTTTCTTCATTGGAATCCTCGCTGTCGGCATCCCTCGTCTCCTTCAGGCAAAAGGTGACGGTTGTGCCGGATAAAGTGAAAGAATTCCAGTGAGTTGGGGGAGATTACGGGGATCGTGACCGGGGTTTACGCCATCGTGACCGCGGATTCCGAAAAAAGGCCCGGAATCGGTCACGTTCGATCGTAATCGCCGGTCACGTTCCGTCGTAATGGGCGGTCACGTTCGGGTGGAATCGGCGGTCACGTTGGAGTGGAATACGCAGGTAGTTCACGTCTAACTGACCAGCTGCTGAGCCTGTCATTTTTGCGAATTCTTACTGAATTCCGCCATCATCGCCGAAAATCCCGCCTCTCCAGCTCCACTTTCCGGCCAATCCCGTCCCTCAGGCCAACCGATGTCCTGCCGCTTGCGTCAGAGTCGCAGCCCCTTGAGTG
>Ga0256839_1005127_pt1 | contig 12310 bp, 13 predicted proteins | sample 354166metaG_FD_185968 | JGI IMG/M metagenome (GOLD analysis project Ga0256839, IMG submission 185968) | Hydrothermal vent microbial communities from Mid Atlantic Ridge, Atlantic Ocean - 354-166 | ecosystem: Environmental > Aquatic > Marine > Hydrothermal vents | place: Atlantic Ocean: Mid...
ATAATTACCCCCCCATAATTACCCCCAATGATTATTTGATGACCTCTTCCAGTTTTTTTGCCATCACCTCAGGATCGGTTTGGCTTCTGAAATGGGTAAGATATTCACCCTGCCTGTCCATGAGATAAATATAGGATGTATGGTTGACCAAATAGGCCTCAGGGTCTGCGCCTTCCCTTTGCTGTTCCTTGGCACCGTAGGCGCGATAGGCTTTTTTCACATTTTTTATTTGTTCTATGCTGCCCGTCAGGCCAACCATATTTTCATGGAATGCCGGAACATATTGCGCCATAATATCGACCGTATCACGGGTTGGGTCAACGGTTATGAAAATCGGTGTTATGGCCTTCAGGGTTTTTTCCGAAAGCTGATCAAGGGCGTCAGACATGATTTGTAATTCTGTTGGGCAAACATCCGGACAATAAGTATAGCCAAAATAAACCAACATATATTTCCCGCTAAAACCCTTATTTGTCACGGTTTTGCCATGATGATCAACGAGCGTAAAAGGCCCGCCAATAAGGGCTTTGGCATTTTGTTGTGCGGTTTTTACCGGGGACGGATAAAAATATGTGATCGAAATGGCAAAAATTCCCGCAAGCAGCAAAAGTATGATCAGAAGGATTCGGGGTGTTGTCATTGTGTATTCCTGTTATGAATAAATCATTATTTTATTGTTTGAGCCCAAGTCCTCTATATATAATAGTCATCAGGAATGAAAGCGACCTAAAAACTGGAGTTTTGAATGCAATTCAATAAAATCGTCGGCATTGCCATAATTATGATCACATTTGGGCTGACTTCGGCGCAAGGCCAAAGTTTTTCGGCATCCTATAAATTTCTTAAAGCGGTTAAAGAAGTTAATTATCAGGATATCAAGATTGCCATTGAAAAAGGGGTGAATATCAACACCCGTGATTATGATGATAAAACAACCGCATTAATCATTGCCGCCAGGAAAAGAGAGCTGCCCCTTGTTAAATATCTTCTCGGGTCTGGCGCAAAGCCAAATCTGGTTGGAAAAGATGGTAAAACGCCTTTGGTGATTGCGGCGGAGGCCGGCAACAGGGCCATGGTTGACGTTTTGATCAAGGCCGGGGCGGATCTGGATTTGGGGGATAATAACGGAACGACTCCGTTGATCGCGGCCGTTTTGGTGAAAAGGGACCGGATTGTGGAATTATTGCTTAAGGGCGGCGCCGATTATACATTAGAAGATTACTCGGGGCGATCCCCTCTTCAGCATGCCATAGACCATAGGCGCGCTAAAACAGAAAAAATATTAAGAAAAGCCGGCGCGACATATTAGGCGCGACATATTAAAGGGAAGGTTTAAATTTCTTGTCTATCAGAAACCCCTGATACATATGGATGCCAAAAGTTTTGCCGAATTCAAGGGCGCCTTCCGTATCGCAATGACATAAAATAAGGCGCATATTGCCATGACCCGCTATGGCGGAGACGATTTTATCCTGCGCCGCACTTCCGATGAGTTTTATATAGTCTGGTTTCCAGCTGATTTTCAGGAAATCTACAGACAGGAGTTCTCTGTCTAATACAGGCAAAGCTTGAATGTCTATCGCATCCAGGGTAATTCGGCAGCCTAACCGGGATAGTTTTTTTTGCGCATCATAATAATTTTGAATATTGGAAATCACATCAAACATTCCCATTTCCAAAATCAAGGGCTGATTATTTTTTTGTTTGAACAGGGCCATGAATTTATCAAATTCAGGGGTTAACACCGTTTCCACATTGATGTTAATGCTGATAACCTGATCCCGTATGATGTTTTTTGCCGGCAAGCTCTGCATTATTTTGGTATCAAAAGTACGCGTCAGGCGCTTGAACAGCCATTTGTCAGCACGCAGGTTATAGGTGGGCAGCAGGCTTTCTTTAATTTCATCAACGGAAATATAATGTTCAATAAAAACGGGCTTTGCATTTTTGTCGCCGACAACAACAAAGGCTGTCTGATTGTTTATCATCCGATCGACGTCCATGTTGGTTAAGTTGCGTTCCAGTTGATCCAATTGCATGGGACCCATGGGCTGTGAGGCATCTTTTTTTGCGAGGGGGTCATAAGATGGTTTGGTGACATTCGCCGTCTTGAGACTTGGCGGTTTAGACTCTTCAGAATGGCTTAATGTCTGATTCAGATTGTTAATCATGGATTTCAGACTGGGCGCGTTCGGCGGGTCTTTTTTCCCGTTCGGACCTGATTCCTGCGTCTTTTCTGGCGTCTGTTCCGGGGCGTCCGGCGGCACTACGGCGTTTTTGAGGCCCGCCACCATATGCATGAAGCGCTCCATATCTATCGCCAGATCATACCATTCACAAAGTTCATCATCCCGCCCCTCTTCGATATATTTCTTAATGATCGGGCTGTCCTCTACGGCCCGCCGGGCCGCAAGAATGGCGATGTCAAGCTGGGCGAGGGAGCTGTCCTGACAGATAAAAACAACGTCAAAACCACTTGTCCAGAAAAGTTGTCCGCTTTTACTTTGGATGAGCTTGTTAAAGGCGGTGGCAATAGCTCTTCGGTGATAGGGTTGTTTATGGCCCCTGTCCAGAAGTGAAAAATGCAAATGGACGCCGCGATAACCTTCCGGGTGCCGTTTTATTTCGCGCATGGCAGAAATTAAGTCATCCACCTGACAAGGGGTGGCGGAACTTTCCATATGAGTTGAATTCTCCGCAGACGACATAATATTACTCTACATTAAGTTTGATCAATTACTTGAAATATATCATATTTTAGCAGAAATGTTATGGCATATCAAATAAGTGTCAAATTCGTTAAAATAGGACAATTGTGAAGGCAATATAACAAAACAGGCCGTTACATTCTATGCAGCCACCAAGCATTTTCATTAATGGAATAATAGGGCCGGTAATGCAATACGGCCTTTTCCTTGACCACATAGGAAATCTGGTTGTCAAGAACCAGCCTCTGGCCATCCACAGAGACCACCAACACGGCATGGGGGATATCAAGATTTGTATCCTGAACCACCACGATACGCATCATGTCAGGATCAAATCCCAATTCTTTTAAAGAGAGATATTTGGCGATGGCGTAATCTTCGCAGTCCCCGTCTTTGTCAAAAAATTGACGTAAAGATGCCCAATAATCCGGCACCCCCCAATTTATGATATCGGTTATATAGGGGGTATTATTCATATGAATATTGATTTCGGCGATTTGCTGGTCTGTGGGCTTGTCTTTCAGAAACCCCAAAAGTTCCCGCCATTCTTCCATATAACACTGGTTTTTGGTGGTGAGCCGGCAATTCTCCTGTGAATCAGGCGCGCGTTCAAGATCCATTTTAACGCGATCCAGCATATTGTTCCATTTTTTAAAGGCAACCAGCTGCCGGCTCATCGTCTCATAGGAGCCGAAAAGACCAGTTCGGCCGGATTTTGTTTCTTGCGCGCTGGTAATGGGGGTGATGAAGAGGGTAAGCCCCAGCGCAATAATGAGGGGGCTGAATGGTCTTCTGAAAGGGGATTTAAGAGTAAACAAAATTTAAAACTCATATGGTTCAATTAACAGGTAACTTTACAGTATTTATGGATGTGGTCTGCCAGTGTAAAATTACAGGCCATCCAAATCTTTACTTACATACTATATACGGGGTAAGGTTACCTAAATATTAAAAAATAAATTTGCGCGTTAAACTTTTCAGCAGAATGGACTTTTTATATGAGTTTGCGACCTTTATCAGCCGGTGCGGCACTGGGAATGCTTATCATAGCCGGTGCGGTCATTGCCTTGTTTCTGGCCTTTAGGTTTGCCCAGTCAGAAGCGGACAGGGACAGTCTGATATGGCAACGCCAGATGGCGGTTGTGATCAACAGTCGGGAGGTTGCCATAGAAGAATGGCTGGCCGAGCAGAAAAAAGTCATTAGCCATCTGGCGGAAAATCCGTCGTTGAGAATTTATCTTGGCAATATAGAGGCAGCTCCTGCGTCACATGACGTGGAAAATATGGCACAAGCGGCCTATCTTGAAAATCAGATGAAGGGGGCCGCGATCCAAAATGGTTATATGCCCGTTTTGGATCAGGATTTTAAATTAAAGGCAAATCTTAATAAACAAAGGGTTTCTGGCCTTGCGTTGACGAACCCCCAAGGTCAAGTCATTGTATCCACGCCCAATATGCCCTCGGTTATTCGCAGTGTTGCGGGTTTTTTAGATCAAGGCGCGGGCAAGGAAGTGATCAGTTTTGGGCCTTATTTGTCAGATGACAAACGGCCGGTCATTGCGTTCGTTGCGCCGGTTTTCGGGGTGCAGGATGATAACAGCGTCCCTGCCCTTGGTTTTGCTGTGGGCATCAAGACTGTGCCGGATGATTTTTATCAAAAATTGGCCCAACCCGGAGACATAAGCCAAACAGCCAAAAACTACATTGTGCGCAAGAATGGCACGGCCATGGAGTATTTATCCCCATTGCCCATGGAAAATGGTGACGTTACGCCGCCGCTCACAATGGCATTGGACGCGCAAAATACGGCATTGGCGGCGGTTTATGCCGTGCAGAGTGCCACAGAGACAACCGGCGGCTTTGCCGAGCGGATGAATTATGAAGGCAAGAATGTTCTGGTTACGGGGCGAAAAATCGCGGGAACCGACTGGGTGCTGGTGCGCACAATAGATTCGCAAGAAGTCCTCGGAGCCATTCAGGCCCGCAAACGCACGATAATCTGGATTGCCGGCCTGACCATTCTGGCGGTCAGCATTCTCATCATCCTGATTTGGCGGCATGGGGTATCTGTTCGGGTGGCGCGCGCCGCGGAACAGCAAAAAATCCTGAGCCGCCGGTATGAAAAGCTTAGTCAGTTCCTGCAGATTGTGACGGATAGTCAGCCAACCGTGATCATCGCCATTGATGGCCATGGCCGATATAGTTTTGCCAATGCGCCGGCGATTAAGGATGCAGGGCTTAAGGCCGCAGACATCATTGGTCAAAGAATTTCATCTGTCAGAGGCCGCCTTCAGTCGCCTGACATGGAAAAATATTACAATCAGGTTATGAAAAATGGCCGCCCGCTATCAATTATTGAGCAGCTGCCGGGGAATGAGGTCACCATTAAATCGGACTATGTCCCCTTATTGATTGATCAGGATCAGGGTGTTTTGATGGTGATCGAAGATATTTCCGAGCTGGTTCAGGAACGTGAACGCAGAGAAGTGGCCTTAAAGAGTTTGGTCAGCACCCTGACCATGGTGATTGATAGCCGTGATCCATACAGCGCCCATCATTCGGAACGTGTGGCCATGGTTTCGCGGGCTATTGCCATAGAAATGAATGTGGATGATGTGACACGCGAAACGGCCAATGTTGCCGGCGCCTTGATGAATCTGGGTAAAATTCTGGTGCCGCGAGAGCTTTTGATTCGCCCAAAAGGCTTGTCCAAAAATGAACTGGAAACGGTTCGCAGCAGCATTATGAAAAGCGCTGATATGCTCGAAACCGTGGATTTTGATGGCCCTGTTGTTAAATGCTTGCGGCAGGTCAGGGCCCATTGGGATGGTTCTGGAACGCCGAAAAATCTGGCGGGACAGGATATTCTGTTATCTGCGCGGATTGTGGCAGTGGCGAATGCTTTTGTGGGAATGTCCAGTGCGCGTGCGCATCGGGCCGGCATGGATATGGAAAAAGCCACATTATTATTATTGAATGATGCGGACCGAATTTATGATCGAAAACCCGTGACCGCTTTAATGAATTATATTGAAAATAAAGGCGGCGCAGAGCAATGGAAAGAATTCGGGACACCTCTGGCCCCGACTGATTCAGGGTAATTATTTATCATGCGGAAAGCGAGCAGGGCCTTTTTGGAAGCTTGCCCTGTAGCTGCGCCATAATTTTTTTGCCGCGTTCGCCGCCATACCCATCAATATTACAGGCAATAATATAATCCATGGCATTGAGGTGGGCTGCAATCACTTGAGGCTCAATGGTAGAAAATTCTTCGACCGAGCGAATATATTTATTGAGGGAATCGGCGATGTCTGTGATCATATAATAGCCGAAACTGCCCCCAAGCCCAATGACATTATGAACGAGATCAAGAATTTCTGTTCGGCGGTCTTTTGCTTTTCCCTGATCATTCGGGTTCAATGCCAAGTCACCCTGTTTCATGGAATGGAGATGTTTGTGGAGCTCTTTAAGCTGAATTTTTGTCCAATGTAGATAGCTGCCGTTTAATCTGTCGATAACGCCGCTATACTGGGAATGAGAATATCTTTCCAGAACCATTAATGCACCTTTTAATTGTAGTTATTTAAAATATTACAACCTAATAGGGTTAGGAAAAGGTAAAGACCATGAAATATTCAAAAAAAAACCTTGCCGGTTAAGGCAAGGTTTAGTGTTAAGTACTTATCAGGGCTAAAGTACTCAGGGTATATCAATAAAGAATATAAAAACAAGTTATGAGATGTCACCAGAGGTGAGGCTCAATCTTCCCATTTTTTCATGATTTTTGCACGTTGCTTGATCATTCCATCAGCAATATAAATACAATAACCACCGACAAGTATCGTTACGATCATAAATACTGCGGGCAGAAGTAAATGCGGCCCTGCAAGCATGATGGACATCAGTAATAATAGTGAGATGATGCCGCATGATATGAACGTAATTGTATTTGCCATTTTTTATCCTTCTTCAATTACATGAGTAGTTATAACAGCCCGTATAAACTGCTAACCTTGATATAAATCAATTTTTAGAAAGTTTCAATAGCCTTACATATCTTCGCGATAAAAAAGATGGCTGCCCACGTGAATGGTGGGTTGAAGATATTTGGCCCATCTTGGGTTCACATAGTCCGCGTGGTAATGCGTGGAACGTGCGGTCACGTCGCTTTGGGCATTCTTCAGCGCCCCGCCGGCGACGCGGCGGGCAACATTCCATGCGGCCATTTCATAGGGGTTATCAGACAGGCCGTCGCACGCAAAGGAAAACTGACATTTATGCCGGCGTTGTTCATTCTGAAATACCACGGCGCAGATATTATTGGGGTAACGTCTGTCTTTAACGCGGTTCATAATGACATAAGCCACAGCAACCTGACCTTCAAATGGTTCACTCCGCGCTTCGAAATATATGGCTTGAGCAAGGCATTTGAAGGATTTTTCGGATATATCCATGGGTAATTCTGCCAATAGCATATCCATATCCGCATCATAAATGCTGGCCGGGCTATATGGTGCCGTTATTTCAGTCGCCAATGTCCCGCCCTCCTGAATAGAGGCCTTAACTTCTGCTCTGGGTATGATAGAAAACCCCATAAGGCAAACAACGATAAAAACCGGTATAATACCAACCACGAGCTTATAGTTTTTCATAAGCCTTACTCCTGTTTTCCGGCTTACCAGCCGAATGGTGTAGATTGTTGAATTTTGACTCAACAATAATTTCGACAGAATGCTTTCCATCAAAACCCGCTTGCAACTTGACGCCTTTTTAGCGCTTATTATTATGAAATTTTAACAGTGGTCTCTTTGGACCTGTCTGCGTACCGGAAAGCCCTTCCGGATTTATCGGCCTCATTCTTTGGCCTTATGTTTCTGCAACTGTTTCTGTAACAATATTATGCGATTTAGATCATATTCGGTGATTGTTGCAGTGCAGTATTATCTGCCAATCGATGCGATTTATATCAAATTTTAACTTTTTGTCAATCTTTTGTCAACTTTGGCGATAATTCTTTGGCGCGCAGAAACCGCGTGCAATCATTCTCCGTTCGGGTTATTATTGCGTCTATGAAGAAAAAACCTATTAAACTCAACTCGTTACAGAAACGTACCTTGGCGTTATTTCAGCTATTGGCGGACAATCCGGAAAGCGCAACATTGGACATAAAAACCGGGGAAGTGACCATATCCTATCTGCCGGAAGTTCACGGCGACCATGTTCATATTGGCAATTACGTGGTTTCGGGCCAAGACGCCAGCGGCTTTTCCAATGAGGCGGTCTGGCGGGCGCTGGAACGTAAAGGATTGATAAAATCCGCCTTTCCTATTCAGGCGACCCTGACCCCTCAAGCGTTGGAATTTGATACGGGATTACGCGATAAATTTAAACATTCGGATCATTAAACGAAAAATAAGGATTAAAATATGACAGACCTAAACCGCACAACCATGGGTACAGGAATGACCAAATTACCGAGAGTATTCACATCTAGATTCTGGCCAACAGTTTGTATCATGTCAATGGCTATTGGCGGCATGGGATTACAGGCTCACGCCCATGAAAAGGCCCCTGACCATATGGCTGAATCGGGAAAAACGCTGGAGGCGGTTATTGCGGGGGCTCATCGTTCGGATGCCAATAAGGCGCGGGATCAATATCGAAACCCAAAAGCGACTCTGGAATTTTTTGGTTTGAAGCCAGACATGACGTTGGTCGAGATATGGCCCGGCGGCGGGGGTTGGTATCAGGAGATTCTGGCGCCTTATATGCATGCTAATGGGACATATTATAGTGCGGGATTTGACCTTTCCGCAACAGAAGGCTATCGTTTTAAATCAAATAACGCGCTTGCGGCGCGGCTGGCCAGTGATGCCGACCTATATGGCAAAGTGATTGTGACGGAATTGGCTCCGCCGGCAAAGGTTGAAATTGCGCCGGCGGGTTCCGCCGATATGGTGGTCTCTTTCCGTAGTTTCCACAATTGGCAAAGGAGCGGCGTTGAGAAAGATGTCCTGAAAGCGGTCTTTACCGCCTTGAAGCCCGGGGGTATTTTTGGTATCACGGATCACAGAAGCGAGAAATCAACGGGCAAAGACGGTTATATCAACCCCGCTGATTTAAAGGCGGCGGCCGCTGAGGCGGGCTTCATTCTGGTGGCGACAAGCGAAATTAACGCCAATCCAAAAGATACGCATGTCCATGAAAAAGGTGTCTGGACATTGCCGCCGACCTTGGCGGGGAATGATGCGGATAAAGATAAAATGCGGGCTATCGGCGAAAGTGACCGGCTGACCATGAAATTCATGAAGCCAGCCCAATAGTCTCATAAATATGAAAAGGCCCTAAGCCACTTTACAGGCTTGGGGTCTTTTTTTGTTCTGTGCCTAAAAAAAATAGTGATTATTTCCCTTTGAGCAGCATGGCAATGCTTTGCGTCAGGTCTGTAGAGAGCTTTGACAATTCTCCGGCAGCGGCACTGATTTCCCCGGATGATGCGCCTGTACTCTCAATCATCTCGCTAATATGGGAGAGGTCCGAGGAAACTTCCTGAGACCGCTGGGCCTCACTTTGAATATTGGCGCTAATCTCGCCAGTGACGGCGTTTTGTTCGTCAACGGCAGAGCTGATCTCACCATTAATGGTGCTCATACTCTCTACCGTACCGGAAATTTCCTCTATGGCTTTCACCACGGCGCCGGTTGCATGCTGAATATCGGTAATTTTCGTTGAAATCTCGGTGGTTGCCGCTCTGGTTTGGCCGGACAGGGCCTTGACCTCTCCGGCGACAACGGCAAAGCCTTTACCGGCATCGCCGGCCCGCGCCGCTTCAATGGTGGCATTAAGGGCAAGTAGGTTGGTTTGATTGGCGATTTCTTCGATCAACTTAATAACTTCACCGATTTCGTTGGCGGATTGGCTGAGTTTTGTGATCATCTCTTTACTGATATTGGTTTCATTTACGGCTTGCTTGGTGACTTTGCCGGCCTCTTCAATATTGCGCATGATTTCCCGAATGCTTGCGGTTAACTCCTCTGTTGCGGAGGCAACCCCCTGAATGCTTGCGGTTGTTTGTTGGGAATTTATGGTAACAGCGGCGGTTTTCTGGCCGGATTCAGTGGCAACCTGTGACATATTCTCGGAGGTTGAACTTAGCTCCGTTGCCGCCGCCGCGACGCCTTCTGAAATTTGCATCACGACTTTTTCTACCGCAACCTGATCTGTGATGATATCCCAGGTGAGCATTGGGCCGAGATAGGTATCTTTATCATCCGTGATCGCGCTGACATTCAGGAGCAGGGTTTCTTCACCGAGACTGATGCGGGCAGAATGCGGCAGGTTGCCGGGGTCAGACAGAATCCCCCGCTGCATGATGGGCTTCTTATGGAAAATATCAATACAGCTTCCCAGCGCCTGCTCGGCGGTGATGGGCAGCAGATGTTCAATTTTGCGCAAGGTATTCACGCTGGTTTCATTGGCATAATCAATCTTGAAACTCTCAGGATCACAGGTCAGGACATTGAGCGGCATTTTATCCAGCATATTCATCAGGCGAACTGTTTTCTTTTCTGTTTTATGCTGCTGCGTTATGATGCTCCATGTTAAGATGAAAGTATCCTCGCCCATTGCTGTGACAAAAAGATCAAGAAACTCATCACCCAGAGTAATCACCGTTCGGTAAGGCAGATTCTTCGGATCGTTGAGCATGCTGCGCTGGTGGCTGGGAACTTTATGAAATACGTCAATGCAGGTACCAATGAGGTCTTTGGGATCTATAGGCAGAAGATGCTTTAACGTATCAAGTGTCTCTATGCTTTGCTGATTGGCATAGGTGATGGTAAAGCTTTCTTTATCGCATAGCATGACATTAATGGGAATGGTTTCGAGTATGGTAAGATATAAATCAGATGCATCATCTTGCGCGTTGATGGCTGACATTGGGGCGATATCGGCTGGCTCATTGTTTTTCATGGACTTGAAAAGCATGATTATTCTCCATTACGGGTTATTTCGGTGGCGTAAGAGGTTTAAGCCGAACGCTATTTAAACTAACAACAGTTTTAATATTAATTTTATATAATATAGAGTCTTTATAAACTCTTAACTGACCGTCCTGAATAGATAAAACGATCAGGAAATACCTTCTTATGAGAATCATCGGGTTCAAGATGTAATGACTATAACAGTGATTTCCTAATGCTGCTCATCACCTTTCATGCCGATGGACCACATGAATCCAACGACGCCGCCTTTGAGGACGGGCAGCAGGGCCAGTGATATAACGATGGCGGCGGCGGCCCAGAAAATCATTTGGGCAACCACGGGCGGTTGATAATTTACTTCGACAATAACCAGGGCCGGAACGATGATATGGGCAGTGATGAAAATCGTGAGATACGGCGGAAAATCATCGGCGCGTATCTGCCCGATGGGGGCGGCGCAATTTGAACATTCTTCGGCAAGTTTCAAGTAGCCGGAGAATATTTTCCCCGCCTCACAGCTGGGGCATTTTCGCTTAAAGCCCGCCACTATTGACCGGATTTTTCCGTGACGGGGAAAGCTGATTGGCGGTGTTTCCGGGGTCATTTTTTCTTCCCTGATTAAAATGACGATGATTATTTTTTAAGGCGCGTGATCAGACTGGATGTATCTAACCGGTTGCCGCCTGCGGCCTGGATTTCCTTATAAAATTCATTCACCAAGGCGGTCACCGGTAATTTAGCCCCGTTATTTTGGGCTTCTGCCAGCACAATATCAAGGTCTTTACGCATCCAGTCAACCGCAAACCCAAAATCAAACTGATCCTCGATCATGGTTTGATGGCGATTTTCCATCTGCCATGATTGCGCCGCCCCTTTGGATATGACCTCCACCACAGCCATGGGGTCAAGCCCGGCGGCGGCGGCGAAATTCAGGCCTTCTGACAGGGCCTGCACCAGACCGGCAATGCAAATCTGATTAACCATTTTGGTCAGTTGGCCACTGCCGGCGGGGCCGAGCAATTTGGTTTTCTGGGCGTAGCTTTGTAAGATGGGATCAATTTTCTGAAAGATGGCTTCTTCGCCGCCAACCATGATGGTTAAGCGCCCCTTCTCTGCCCCGGCCTGCCCGCCGGATACGGGGGCATCAAGGAAATGCAGCCCCTTTTCCTGCGCCGCCGCGTCCAATGCCCGCGCAACAGTTGCCGATGCGGTGGTATGGTCGACGAATATGGCCCCGTTTTTCATGCCGGAAAAGGCTCCGTCCGGCCCCAATGTTATGGCTTTGATATCATCATCATTGCCAACGCAGGCAAAGACAATATCGGCATCCCTTGCGGCCTCGGCAGGGGTTTGGGCATAATGGCCGCCATATTCCGCCGCCCATTTTTCTGCCGTTGCGGTTGTACGGTTATAAACGGTGACGCCATAGCCGGCCCTTTGCAGATGACCGGCCATGGGATAGCCCATAACCCCAAGGCCCAAGAAGGCGATTTTGACATCACGCATAGGTTCCGTCCTTAATAATGTGGTGGCTTTTCATGTATTATGCTGCCATCTTCTGATGGGTTTTCAGGCGACGGATTCTCGAGATTTTCCAAACGTTCCCTGGCCCGCGCAAGA
>Ga0256839_1005128_pt1 | contig 12309 bp, 7 predicted proteins | sample 354166metaG_FD_185968 | JGI IMG/M metagenome (GOLD analysis project Ga0256839, IMG submission 185968) | Hydrothermal vent microbial communities from Mid Atlantic Ridge, Atlantic Ocean - 354-166 | ecosystem: Environmental > Aquatic > Marine > Hydrothermal vents | place: Atlantic Ocean: Mid...
GTAAAGGGAGAAGCCGATCGGGTTCCGGATGGGGTAGGGCATCTCGTTGATGATCTCCTCGATCGCCTTGTGCACCCGTTGATCGAAGGGCCCGGGATACCCATACTCCGAGCTGGAGCTGACCCGCCAGAGGATCTCCACCCGCCTCTCGCCGCGCTGCACCACGGCGCGGTACTCCGTCTTCGTCTTCTGCTTCAAGCCCTTCCGCGAGAGCGCGAAGAAGGGGAACACCAGGAGGTTCACCTCTGAGCGGATTACCTCCGGCGTGAGGAGGTCGGTCTCCTCCTCCGGGATGAGCCGTTCCTCCCTCTCGTTGAGGTCCTCCGGTTTCATTCCCTTCCCCCCGAACGTTGCCCTCTGGGTTCCATCGGAAACTCTACGACGGTCCCCAAGAGCTTACCACACCAACCTTCCCTCTGTGAAGTGAAAAAAGAAAATGTGCGTTCGTCTAAAACGTCTAAATACTCTTAGAACGTCTAAAGAACTACGGGACGACGAGAAATGCAGAACAGAACGGGACAAACCCTGCGTTCCGCTTCATTCAAACCCCAGTAATCCTTCATTCAAATCCCAGTAGTTCTTCATTCAAACCCCAGTAATCCTTCATTCAAATCCCAGGGGTAAAGTTCCTCATAGTGATGCAAATCGAGGATCTCGATGGCGCAGATAGAAAGCGATGATTCTTCGATCCTTCATTCAAAACCCAGTTCCTCATGGGGCCGCTCTTCATTCAAACCCCAGTATTCCACCGGTTTAGAATAGAATTTCAATTTAGATTTTATGCCCGGAAGCGCGGGCCCTCCCCCGGACTCCCCCGCGCTTCTTTGAAACCCCGGTAACGGACATCACGTTGGCGCGCTTCCCGGGTCCGAGGAGGCCTCGCGTACGGACAGGCCCAACGCTTTGACCAAGTGCCCGTCCGCTCCCTGCTCTTGGAACTCCGTGAGGACGCTGTGCAGCGCCGCTTGCACGATGTCGGATTTCGACACCTTGCTCCGGGTCATCACCCGGAGATCGCGCCAGACCACCTCTAAGGTGAAGAGCAGCTCCTCGGGGAGGTAGAAGGTGGCCTTCTCCTTGGGACCCGTATACGCGAAGGCGGGGGTGCGGGTATTCCCGCCTTCGGGCGTTCGGGTCTGCGGGCTTTCGGGCATGGAAGCCTTCGGGGATTCGGGTGTGCCCGCGTGCGGGCGTTCGGGTAGGGCCTGGATCTGGGTCGGCCGAGACGGCTCCTCCAAGAAGATGGCGGCGCCGCGGCCCTTAAGCGACGGTCGCTTGCGTGCGGCCATGGGAGAGCACCTCCTCCGTGAGATTGCGATAGTTTTGGGCTCCCTCGGACTTGGGGTCGAAGAGCACGAGGGGCATGCCTGCCAGCGCGGAGTCCGCAAAGCGGATGGTCCTCCGCACGACGGTGTCGAATACGACCTCGGGCCCGAAGACGCGCAGCAGCTCCTCGCTCACCTCGGTGGAGTGGAGGGTGCGCGCGTCGTGCATGGTGCGAAGGATCCACAGGCGGAGCTCCGGATTGCCCTTTCGCCGGACCTTCTCGATGATCCGCAGCAGTTGCCGGAGGCCTCGCATGGCCAGGTACTCCGCCTGCACCGGAACGAGCACGTGCTGGGCGGCCATGAGGGCGTTTGTGGTCAACACTCCGAGACTCGGAGGACAGTCGATGAGGATCCAGTCGTACTCGGATGCTATCGGCGTCAAGACGTCCTTCAGCGTTCGATCCCAGCCGATCTCCCCGATGAGCTCGGCCTCGGCTCCGGCCAGATCCAGGTTTGCCGCGACGAGCTCCACGTTCGGGATGCGGGTGGGTACGAGGACGTCCTTGAGGGAGAGCTCGTCCGACGCGATGAGTACGTTGTAGATGGTTTGGGAAAAGGCCTCGGGCTCGAACCCCAGACTCGTGGTCAGCCCCGCTTGGGGGTCCAGGTCGACGAGGAGCACCCGGAGATCGCGCTCTCCGAGGCCGGCGGCCAGGTTGGCACACGTGGTGGACTTCCCGACGCCCCCTTTCTGGTTGGCTACGGCGATCACCTTGCTCATGGCAGAACCTCCTCTGCTCTCCTGCCCGAAAGCGGGCCTTCGGGTATTCGGGCCTTCGGGCCTTCCGGCACACCCGACCGGTGGCGTTCGGGTGTGCCCGCGTGCGGGAACGCCCGCCTTCGGGCTTTCGGGCGTTAGGGTATGCAGGTATACGGGCAGGGGATACGACGGACGCCTGTCGAGGGACGGAACTTCGTCTTCGGACCAACGGTCGCTTGCCCTGCCCTCGCACCGTTTCGTAGTGAGCGCGGCCCCGAGGCGAGGGTGGGGCTGCTAGGATTAGCGGGCTGCCGACCGAGATCTTCACATGATGGGGCATGGGTAGTCGAAGGCAGAGGCCGAAGGTACATCGATCGCTTAGTGTGGGAGTTGACTTCGCTTATTATCCTCGGATAGAGTCTTCGGTCCAGGCGGGAATGGAGGCGAGAGCGACATGACCCGGATCTTGCAAGCCCTGCTCCAACGGAGCTTGGCTCCTGCACTGAGGGAGCTAAGGGTTGCGCTTGAGCGGATCGCCCAGGAGATCCAAAAGCTACAGCAGCAGCATGCCCGCGTTCTAGAGGAGCTTCAAGCCCTTAGGGGAGAGCGGGAGGCGGTCAAGCGCGCGGCGGAAGCGGAGCCGGATCCGGAGGTCGATCCCGGTGCTTCTGCGGCATGGAGGCAGCTGGAAGGGCGTATGGCCGTATTGGAAGAGGAACTGATCCGTCTGCGCGGGGCGGTTGACGGGCTTACGGCGGCGGTGCGGGCCTTCCCGAGGCCGGAGCCGTCCGCGGCCCCTGAGGGAACCCTGGAGACCGATTCCCGACCTGAGGAGGAAATCCGGGAAGCCACCGAAGTCCCATCCCCCCCATATCCTCACAAGCTCCCATCGAAGCGGGAACGATCCGAACCCGAAGGGGATACTTCCGCCGAGGAGCTTCCGGAAGCGCCGTTGCCGGCTGAGTCCGCTCGGCAAGTGGAGCGGACGAGAGCTGAAGAGCTCCCGCAGCTGCGCGTTCCTTCGATCACTCCCCGAACCCGGACACGGAGGCCGCCGGAGCAGCGCGGGGGGCGGCCTCGGGTCGGGCGGGAAGCGCGGGTGCGGGCTGATGTTCCAGAGATCCTGACGAGGACCTCGCCGTCGAGGGCAGTTCGAGCTGCGAAGGGGCTGGGACAAAAGCCGGAGCTGCTCTGCGTGAGGCGCGGCCGCGAGTGGGAGCTGTTGCTCAAGCCTCCCGAGGGGGCGGATGCGCTTGAGCTTGAGGTGAGGCAAGGGGACGGCTCCCTGCCGTGGGATGACGCTCTTGGGGCGTGGCTCCTCCCGCGGCTGGACGAAGCCGTGACCGTTGAGGGGCCTTCGGGTCGGCGGCGTGTCTTCGAGAGGCTGTCGACGGACGAAGGGCTGCTGTTCAAGCTGAACGCGGACCTGGACAAAGGTCGACGGGTGCAAAAGGCGTCCCAAGGGTGGTATCTGGCGATCGTCCCCGAGGGCTGGAAGCGCGCAGGAGACTCCCCGCCCGCTCCCGAACCCGTCGCGATCCCCGGCTATGCCGCGCACTACGTTGACCTGTCGGAGGACCCTCGAGTGGCCTTCCTCGTCGGGGGTCAGGAGCGGGTGCCCTGGCAGCGAATCGAGCTCCATCCGGTGGGGGAGCGGCTGCCGGATGCGGCCGAAGGGCTTGGGCCCTTGTTCCGGGGGCCACCGGCCGTGCGGGCGGATCGAAGCGTTTGGGAGACGATCGCAACCGTTGTGGTCGGGGAGGAAGGCCCGGGTGAGGGGCGCTGGAAGACTTCCTTCCAGCCCGATCCGACGCAGGAAGTGCAGGGGTTGCCTCCGGAGCTGGCCGCTCGGGGCGGCGGCTGGTACTTTCTACGGTTTTACGATCACGCCGACGAGCTGATCGACAGCATGGACTTTCGCTTCTTGAGCGGGCTTGAGGGGATTCGAGTTGAGCCAGGCGACCCCGTGATCGTGCCGGGGCCGGAAGGGCACCGCCCGGCCCGCGTGGAGTTTCGCCATCAAGAGGGATATCGGGTGGAACTCTGCGACCGAGCCTCAGCGCCCCTCCGGGTCGTCCGAGAAGGGCGGCGCACGGTGGTCATCCTCCCCCCGGAGCCGGGCTGGGACGAAACCCGCTGGCGGGTGCAGGCTCGATCCCAGGGGGCTTCCTCCCGTCCTGCGACGGTAGACCTCAAGATCCGCCTCCCGCGGCTCTGGTGGGCGCTGGCCGAGGAAGACGGACCGCCGGAGGAAGTGGAGTGGCAGGCGCGCCCCCTCTTGTTCACCCGCGAGGAGTTCAGGGCAACATCGAAGAAGGCGCTTTGGCTCAAGCTCCCGCCCGGAGTTCGGCAGATTCGATTCGGATTTCCCGGGGACCTGCGTTCCTTTAGGGCGAAGGCGGGTTCCTCTTCGGTGGCCGTTCCCCTATGGGAGTTCACGGAGGCCGAGACCTTGGACCGCCCGGGGGAAACCCCGCTGCGGGTCCGACTCCCCCTTTCGGAGCCGGAGGTGGAGGTCGAGGCAGAGGCCGGAAGATTGGAGGTCCGCCTTCGCTGCCGGCTCTGCGCCTTTGGGACGCGCGACAAAGGGGAGTTCTTAGAGCATCTCTTTCGAGAGCATCGTCCCCAGCTATACCGTGAGCCGACTTGGAGCGAGCTCCGACAGTGGATTCCCCACTTGCCGCGATACGTTCTTGCTTGCCCCTATTGCGACGAGTACGTAGCAGAAGCAGACGATCTGTATCCGACCAGCACGATAACGAGACACGTGGAAGAAACACATAAAACCCGAACAAAATATGGTTCAGGACCTAGCTATCGCATTGTGCAGGATGTGGAAGAGATTAGGAGAAAACTGACTAAATATAGGGACTTGCCACGCTTTCAGATCTGTCAGCTCTGTAAAGAGCTCTTCGATCTGCGTAACGTTCAGGGCGAGGAGCTCCTCCAACACATTATGAAGCGCCATTGGGGGGAGGTGTCCCAGCTGATGTAAGCTACGCATGGACATTTTGGAGCTATCCCGCGAGGTCGTAGAGCGCTATCGAAGGTACTTACTCACGACGTTCTCGTTCCGCGACCCCGTGCTGCGGGCCTCGTTCGAGGAGGCGCTCCGTCGGGAGAGCCTCAGCCGAGGGCCGTACATCGAGGCCACGCCCCCGTTCCGCCGGGGGAAGACCCCCTGCAAGCTCTTCCCGGAGCTTCTGGAAGGGCCGTTTGACGAGGGCTTTCTCCAAGCCCTCTATGGGGATCGGCCGCTTTACCGCCACCAGGAGGAAGCGATCCGCCGGGTCGTGGGCGGGCAAAACGTCGTAGTGGCCACGGGGACGGGCAGCGGCAAGACGGAGGCCTTCCTTTATCCCATCCTACTTCATCTGTACGAGGAGTTCCGGCGGGGGGAGCTGGGGCCCGGAGTGCGGGCCCTCATTCTCTACCCGATGAACGCGCTGGCCCACGACCAGCGGGAGCGGCTGGGGGAGATCTGCCGGCGGCTCGAGGAGTTCGGCTCCCCGTTTCGCTTTACCTTCGGGCAGTACATCGGCGAGACGCCCAAGGACGAGCAAGACTCTCGGAGGCAGGCGAGGGAGCACTTGGAGCGAAGGCTCCCCGGGGAGCGGGTGCTCCGCCGCGAGATGCGGGAAACCCCTCCGCACATCCTGCTCACGAACTACTCCATGCTGGAGTATCTGCTGCTGCGGCCGGACGACAGCCCGCTCTTCGACGACGGCCGGGCCCGGTGGTGGACCTTTCTGGTGCTCGACGAGGCCCATCAGTATCGAGGCACGCGGGGCACGGAGATGGCCCTGCTGCTGCGCCGCCTGAAGCGTCGCCTGCGCGAGGGCGGCCGCGACGGCCCCTTCCGCTGCCTCGCCACCAGCGCCACCCTGTTGGGCGGGGAGAGGGATAAGCCGGCGGTGGCCCGCTTCGCCGCGGAGCTCTTCGGCGAGCCCTTCTCCCCCAAGGGCGTGGTGCTGAGCGAACCGGAGCCCCTCCGGGAGCCGTCGGGGCCGGGGTCGGAAGCCCTCTCCTTGAGCGCTGAAGACTATGCGACCCTGCGGGCGGCCCTCGAGGGGGGAGAGGCGGAGGGTCGGGATCGGCTGGAGGCCCTGGGCCGTCGGGTCGGGGTCCCGCCGCCCTTGGGGGGAGAGGCCCGGGCGGGGTGGGCGGGCGGCCTCCTGCAGCGGGATCGGAGGGCCGTGCAACTCCGGCAAGACTTAGCCTCGAGGAGCTGGGAGGCGGAGGAGCTGACCGAGCGCCTCTTCCCGGAGCTCCCCGCCAAGGAGCGGGACGCGGCCCTGGAACGGCTCCTGGGGCTGCTCGTCCGGGCCCGCGACCCCAAGACGGGGACGCCGCTGCTGACCGTGCGCTACCACCTCTTCCTGCGCTCGTTGGAGGGGGCCTTCGTGCGCTACCGCCCGGAGAAGCGGGTCCTGCTCGAGCGGGCGGAGGGCCAAGGCCCCGAAGAGGGGGCCGTCTTCGAGGTCGCCCTCTGCCGGGAGTGCGGGCAGCACTACCTCGTCGGGCAGCTCCAGGAGGGGCGCTGGGCGGAGGCCGTGCGCGACCCCAGCCGGGAGGACTTCGGCGCCCGCTACCTGCGCCCCCTGGAGGATGGGGCCGGAGAGGTCCCCGAACGGGAGCGGGACATCGAGGGGGAGGTGCGTCTCCTCTGTGTGCGCTGCGGCGCGATCGGGGGACCGCGACTCGCCCCGCCGCCCTGCGACCATCCCGATTCCAACCTCCTGAAGGTCGTCTTGGAGCCCCCGCACGACGACGAGACGCGGGCGGACCAGCTCAAGCGCTGCTCCGTCTGCGGCTACACCGCCTCAGGACGGGACCCTGTGAGCGAGGTGATCTACGGGGGAGAGGGCCCCCACGCTGTGATCGCCACGACGTTGCACCAGCGGCTGCCCCCGAAGCGGCGGCGGGTGCTCGCGTTCGCCGACGGGAGGCAGCCGGCGGCCTTCTTCGCTTGGTACTTGGAGGGGTCGTATCGGGACGTGCTGGGCCGGCGGCTCCTGCTTGAGGCCGCCCGCCGCTTGGCCCCAGCGGCGGGGACGGAGGGGCTCTCGCTCGCAGACCTCGCTGCCGAACTGCGAACCCTGCTGCGGCAGCAAAAAGTGCTCCCCGCGGGGGCCAGCGATCTGGAGCTGCGCCGCGAGGCGTGGCGCCTCCTCTACCGCGAGTTTCTGACGGAGGAGGCGCGCCTCTCGCTCGAGGGGGTGGGGCTCGTCCGCTGGACGGTCAATCTCCCCGATTGGGTGGAGATTCCCGCCCTCCTGACCCGGCCACCCTGGGCCCTCTCGGAAGAGGAGGCCCGCGATCTCCTCCTCCATCTCTTGGACACGATGCGCCGGGAGAAGGCCGTCGAGCTGGGGACGGAGGAGGGCGTCACCCTGAATTGGGGCGATCTGGGGTCGACGGCCTCCCCTATGCGGGTTCGCTTGGGGCCGCCCCGGGGCGACAAGGGGGTGCGGGCTTGGGCCGGGCCTCGAGGGCGGAGGGTCCGGTTCCTCCGCCGGCTGCTCGTGGAGCGGGGCGTGCCGGAGGGGGAGGCCGCGGCCCTTGCCGAGGAGACGCTTCGCGCGATCTGGGAGGCGCTGAGCGAAGCGGACGAGCGGGCCCCCTCCACGGCGGAGCGCCTGCTGCTCCCCGTCAAGGACGCCCGGCGGCTCAACCCCCGGTGGTGGCGGCTCGTCCCGCTCTCGCCGGACGACCTCGTGTATTGCTGCGACACCTGCGGCCGTCTGAGCCCCCTCGCCGTCGGGGGGCTCTGCCCGCAGTTCCGCTGCCGCGGGCGGCTGCACCCCGTGGCCGTCCGCGACCTCCCGCCGGACCACTACCGCTCGCTGTATCAAGAGGAGCTGCCGGGCCCGCTGCGGGTGGAGGAGCACACCGCCCAGCTGGACTACGAGAAGGCCCGTGAGTACCAGCGGGACTTCAAGGCGGGCCGGATCCACGTGCTCAGCTGCTCGACGACCTTCGAGCTGGGGGTGGACCTGGGCGAATTGGACGTGGTCTTCCTGCGAAATGTCCCGCCGGAGCCGTTCAACTACGCCCAAAGGGTAGGCCGGGCCGGCCGCCGCGAGGAGCCGGGGTTCGCCCTCACCTACTGCCGCCGCTCCTCCCACGATCTCTATCACTTCGCCCATCCCGAGCGGATGCTCCGGGGGCAGATCCGTCCGCCCACGCTCACCCTGCGCAACGAGAAGCTCCTGCTGCGCCACCGGATGGCCGTCGTGCTGTCGGTCTTCTTCAAAGCCCATCCGGAGCGATGCCACTCCGTGGAGGTCCTCGTGGGGAACTGGGCGCGGCCCACGCTCCTCCCCGCGCTTCGGGCGTTCTTGGACGAGCGCAAGGGGGAGCTGGAGGCGGCTCTGCGGGCGATCCTCTCCCCCGAAATGCACGAGAAGCTGGGGCTTCTTGACGGGACGTGGGCCGATCGGCTCCTCGACCCGGAGGGCCGCCTGGCCCTGGCCGTGGCCGAGGTCGCCTCCGACTACCGCACCGCGAAGGCGCTCGAGCAGGAGGCCGCGGCCCGGGGGGACTATGCGACGGCCCGCTGGGCCCAAGCCCGGGCCAGGACCCTCGCGGACGAGGACGTGCTCTCCTTCCTCTCCCGCAAGGTCGTCATCCCGAAGTACGGCTTCCCGGTGGACGTGGTGGAGCTGGACACCCACCGGCTGGATAAGGCCGCCGGGGTGCGGGAGGCGACCGACGTCGCCCTCCAGCGGGACCTGCAAATCGCCGTCTCGGAGTTCGCGCCTTCGGCCGAGGTGATCGCCAACAAGAAGCTCTGGAAGGCCTATGGCTTAAAACGGGTGCCCGAGAAGACGTGGGACGTGTACGGCTACAAGCTCTGCCTAAAGCATAACACCTTCGTGCAGTGGAAGAGCGGGACGGAAGGGGTGCAAGAGCTTCCCTGCGGCTGCCCCGTCCGGTCGTACCGCTACATCGTGCCCAAGTTTGGCTTCGTCACGAAGCGCGAGCGGCCCAAGGATCCCCGAGGCCGACCGCAGCGGCTCTTCTCCAGCCGGCCCTACTTCGCCGGCGGGGTGGGCCCGCCTCCGGAGCGCCGTTCGATCCCGGGACCGGGAACCTCGGCCCCGCCGCTGATCGAACTGACGCCGGCCTCGCCCGGCCGGATGGTCGTCCTCTGCGAGGGCCGCCGGGGCGAGGGCTTCTACATCTGCCCGGAGTGCGGGGCCGGGGATCGAAACCCCAAAATCCGAAAATCCCACACCACGCCCTACGGCCATCCCTGTCCCGGACGGCCGGAAAACTTCTCGCTGGGGCACGAATTCATCACGGACGTGCTCCGGCTGGAGTTCCAGCTGAACCCCTCCGGGCTGACGGCCGAGGCCGCCCACCGGGACCCGGTGGGCTTCGCCTATTCCCTGGCTTATGCGCTGGTTGAGACAGCCGCTCAGCTCTTGGAGGTCCCGCCCACGGACCTCAACGCGGTGGTGGCTTACGAGGAGGGGCGGCTCATCCCGCCCATTTTGCTGTACGACGACGTGCCGGGGGGCGCGGGCCTGGTGGCCCGGCTCGAGGACGAAGCGCGGCTGCGAAGCTGCTTGGAGCAGGCCCGGGAGCGGGTCGAAGGAGCCTGCGGCTGCGGGGAGCTGGACAGCTGCTACGGCTGCCTGCGCAGCTATCGCAATCAATTTCTTCAGGAGCGCCTGCGCCGTGGGCCGGTACGAAGGTATCTGGAAGAGCTGCTGACCCTCTGGCCTGCTCCTCTTATGGAAGGGCAATTCCGCGCCGGAACGGATACCCTAAAATCGCGCTAAAGCATCGACAAGGGGGCGAGCGGACCATGGCGGAGGAGGCGAGAACGGGATCCCGGCACCGGCGGCCACGGCTGGAGCTCTCGACCTTGGAGCAGTGGCTCTGGGACGCGGCCTGCACCATCTGCGGGCCTGTGGATGCCCCCAAGTTCAAGGCCTACATCCTGCCCCTCATCTTCTTAAAGCGCCTCTCGGACGTCTTCGAGGACGAGCTGGAACAGCTGGCCTACGAGTTCGGCGGGCGCTACAACGCCGAGAAGCTCGTCGAGAAGGACCACAAGCTCGTTTGCTTCTACCTCCCGAAGGAAGCCCGTTGGGCGGAGATCCGCACGAAGACGACGGGCCTCGGGGAGTACCTGACGGACGCGGTGCGCGCCGTGGCCCGCGAGAACCCCAAGCTCCAAGGGGCCATCGACATCGTGGAGTTCAACGCCACCACCGCCGGGCAACGGATCGTGGACGAGCCGACCCTGGCCCGGCTCGTCGAGGTGCTCAGCCGCCACCGCTTAGGGCTTGAGGACGTCGAGCCCGACATCCTGGGACGGGCTGTCGAGGAGAACGGGCGGCGGAAGCTCCCTGCGGAGGTCGCTCCCCTTAAGCTCTACGGCCAGGAGATCAACCCTGCAACGTTCGCCATGGCCAAGATGAACGTGGTCATCCACGACATGGAGGCGGAGATCGCCTTGGGAAACACGATGACCGGCCCGGCGTTCACCGAAGGGGACGGGAGCTTGAAGCGCTTCGACCTCGTGGTGGCCAACTCCATGTGGAACCAGACCAGGACTTCCCCACGAGCCTCTACGAGAACGATCCCTATGAGCGCTTCCGCTTCGGCGTGCCTCCGTCGTCGAGCGCCGACTGGGGCTGGATCCAGCACATGTACGCCTCGCTCAGGGAAGGCGGGCGGATGGCCGTGGTGCTCGACACCGGGGCCGTCTCCAGAGGCTCCGGCAACCGGGGGAGCAACCGCGAGCGGGACATCCGCCGGCGGTTCGTGGAGTACGACCTCATCGAGGCCGTCGTCCTGCTCCCGGAAAACCTCTTTTACAACACGACCGCGCCGGGCATTGTTCTGGTGATCAACACCCGCAAGCGCCGCCCCAAGGAGATCTTGCTGATCAACGCTTCGAAGCTCTTTGCCAAGGGCCGGCCCAAGAACTACCTGACCGGGGAGCACCTCGAGCGGATCGCCCAGGTTTACCACGACTGGAAGGCGGAGGAGGGGCTCTCGGCAGTCATCACGAAGGAAGAAGCGGCTCGGAACGACTACAACTTGAGCCCCAGCCGCTATGTGACGACGGACGAGCAGGAGGAGGTCCTCCCCTTGGAGGAGGCCGTGCTCCTGCTGCGGGAGGCGGAGGAAGAGCGGGCGGAGGCGGACCGACAGCTGAACGAGGTTCTGAAGCTCCTAGGGCTGAGCGGATAAGAGCATGCCCAAGATCGACCGGCAAGAGGACGAAACGCTGGAGTTCAAGCGGCAGTGGACGGATAGGGCCCTGGAGGACCTGGCGGCCTTCGCCAACACCCGAGGGGGAACACTCCTCGTCGGCATCCGGGAGGACGGCGAGATCGTGGGGGCTGCAGCGGACGACCGGGAGATCCAACTATTTCGCCGGGCTGATCGAGCGCTTGGGGCACCGGGACCACCCGAATCCTGGAGCTCTGCCGCGGGCAGGGCCTGCCGGAACCCGAATTTGAGAACCACCAAGGCGGCTTCCTCATCACCTTCGCCAAGGACCCCTATACCCCCGAGCGCCTGCGGGCGGTGGGATTGAGCGAGCGGCAGATCCAAGCGGTGCTCTATGTGAAGGAGAGAGGTCGCATCTCGAATCAAGAGCATCAGGAGCTTGCCGGGGTGTCTAAGCGTACAGCGAGCCCAGATCTGGATGATCTCGTGCAGAGAGGGATTCTAGAGCGCGTGGGGGAAACCGGCAAGGAGACCTATTATGTCCTTAAAGGGCCACAAAGGGGCCAAAGGGGTCACGAAGGGGCCACAAAGGGGCCAAACGTGCCTGGGGAGGGGAGGGACACCATGCTTGAGATGCGTGATGCGAAAGCGCGAAACGTTTCTGACGTTCCTGACGGTTTCAAGCTGACCGAACTGGGCCCGTTGCCGGAGGAGTGGCAGGTGGTGCAGTGCCCCCCCACAAACCGCTCCGGCTCCGGCTCCGGCCCGGGCCCGCGCGCTCGGGGTTGGGCTTAGCCTCCGGGGAACTCCGCGGCCGGGGATCGGGTGGGGTGGGGTGGGGTGGGTGGGGTTCGCCGGGATCGTCCCCGGTTCCGGTCGGGAGGATCCCCCTGCAGTCCGGAAGGGAGGGCTTCTTCACCGGTCCGCGGGCTCCCCTTCCCCTCGCGAGGGGAAACACGCAGGGCTATCCCGTTTCGTGGATGGCTCCTCCCTTCATCTTCACACGCCCTTGCCGGTCACCCGCTCGTCGTGGGGCTTACCTAGACCCCAGCTTTACTTTCCTCCGCCCTCTCGATACGATGGATC
>Ga0256839_1005129_pt1 | contig 12307 bp, 12 predicted proteins | sample 354166metaG_FD_185968 | JGI IMG/M metagenome (GOLD analysis project Ga0256839, IMG submission 185968) | Hydrothermal vent microbial communities from Mid Atlantic Ridge, Atlantic Ocean - 354-166 | ecosystem: Environmental > Aquatic > Marine > Hydrothermal vents | place: Atlantic Ocean: Mid...
GTACGCCGGCGGCACGCATCAGATAGACGAACGCCGAGGCATAGTGCTCGCAGAAACCGGCGCGGCGCTGGAAGAGGAACTCGTCGACGGGACGGGGCCCCAGGGTCCCGGGACGAAGGGTGTAGCGGAACTCCTGCTCGCGGAACCAGGACAGCACCGCCGCCGCCAGGGCCTCGGGACCGTCGGCGCCTCGGCGCAGCTCGGCGAGCAGCTTCACGACCTCGGGACTGGGCCGCCCCGGCAACTGCAGCGCCAGGTTTCGCTCCAGGAGGGTCAGGGCCGGAAAACGGTAACTTTCGCGGGAAACCACCTCGTAACGCAGACGTTCGTCCACTGGCGCCCGGGCGCGGAGAACGCCGTCCCGGGTCAGCCGGGCCGGCGCCGGCACCGTCGCCGGAACCCCAAGGGAGAACAGCCAGCGGCGATGATGCGGCTCGACCGTCACCCAGTAGCGGTAACGCCGTCCCTGCCTCGGCAAAGGGCGCGGGCGGGGCCGTTCCATGGCCGGATGGCGCAGCCAACGGCGGCCGTCGAAACGCCAGAACACCTGGGCACGCCAGTAGCGCTGCGCCGGTGGCGGCGGCTCGCCGTCGAAATCGACGCGGAAGGCCAATTCCGACGAAGTCGCCAGGCGGGCGACGGCGCCGGGTTCCATCACGTCCGCCAGCCCGGTCCGCGCCGTGGCACCGAAGGACAGATGGACGAAGCCGCTCGGGGGACGGGGAAAGAACAGGAACAACAGCACCGCCAGCGGCAACGCCGGAAACAGCAAACCCGCCATCGTGCGCACCAGCGACCGCCAGCCGAGTCTCGTCGCCGCCTCGAAGCGCACCACCGCCGCGGTCAGCAGCGCGACGGCGGTGAAGGCGTACAGCGCCATCGGCAAGGACTGGTCGTAGAGGAACTGGGTCAGGGCCACGAACCAGCCCAGCAGCACCACGATATGGACGTCGCGGTCGCGTTTCAGCTCCATCAGTTTCAGCCCCAGTCCGGCGACGAACAGACCGGTGCTGGTGGCCAAATCGATGGCGCCCCGGCGCGAGACGATCACCACCACCGCCGCGGCCAGGGTCAAAAGCGGCAGCCACGGCCCCCGCGGCAACAGCCGGGGGCGGGCGATGCCCAGCCAGCGCCAACCCCAGAAGCCGAGGAACAACGCCACATGGCTCCAGCGGAGATGGAACAGATGCGGCCACACCACCAGCAGCAGCGCCACCAGCAGGAAGCGCAGACAGGCGGGCTCGATCACGGCCTCTCCCCCGGCATCCGCGCCAGTGCCCGCAGACACACATGCAAATGGGCCGGGCCACTGCCGGGGAGGATCGATCCACTCGGCAGACGCAGCCCATAGTGCCGCCTCGCCCGTTCCGCCGCCAGCAACCAGCGACACAGCCAGCCGAGGCGGCGTTCGACCGGCGCGGGCGGCAACCGCCGCCAGTCGAAGATCACCCCTTCGGCCTCGGCCGCCGGGGCGAAGGTCTTGGTCAACAGCCCCTGCCCCTTGGCCAGCCCCTTCCAATGGATCTGACGCGGCGCGTCGCCGGGGAGATAAGCGCGGAAGCCGTCGAATTCGCGTTCGCCGTCATCTGCCACCGTCGTTCCGGGCGGTGGCGGCGGACCGTCGGCGGGGGCGGGATAGACCCACAACGTCCAGGCACCCTCGAACGCTCGTTCGGAACGAAACCAGCCCAAGGGGAAATCGCTCCCCAGACGCAGAGCGCCGATCCGATGCACGCCGCGCTCCGGTGCCGGCCACAGCAGATCGATGCGGCGGCTTTCGCCGGGGGCGAGGGAAAAACGCACCGGCTCGCCATCGCCGACCACCGCCGTCAATCCCCACTTCGGCGAATCCCCCGTATTTTCGACCACCAAGGGCAGACGCGCATCCTCGCCGGCGAACACCGGCTCCGGGGGCAGTAGACGACAGGAGAGGTCGTACAGCTGACGACGGCTGTGATAAGCCGCCATCATGGCTACCCCAGCCAACAGGTAAGCAGGAAACCCAGATTGTTGCCGTAGTTGGCCGACACCGTCCACATCAGCGCCAGCATCGCCGCCAGGACGCTGCTGCGACGGGTGGGACGCAACCGCAGGGGCGCGTTCACGGCACCGCCACCGATTCCAGCAGCGTCTCCAGGGCGGCGTTCCCGTCATCCCCCGCCTGACGCAGGCGGTGACCGGCCACCGGCGCGAACACCTCGCGCACGTCGTCGGGCCAGACGCTGTCGCGGCCGTGGAGAAAGGCCCAGGCCTGCGCCGCACGCAGCAGGGCCAGTCCGGCCCGGGGAGAGAGGCCGAGGGGAAATTCCCCCATCTCCCGGCTGCGCCGCACCAGGGCCAGGAGATAAGTCAGCACCGCGTCGGACACGTGTACCCGATCCACCGCCGCAGCCGCTCCGGGGTGGTGCAGGGCTCGAGGTCGGGACCGTCTCGCCGGCCGCCGCTTCGGAGCAGCGCCAGCTCCGCATGAGGGTCGGGGTAGCCGAGGCGGATGCACATGAGGAACCGGTCGAGCTGGGATTCCGGCAACGGAAAGGTGCCGTGCTGGTGGAACGGATTCTGGGTGGCGATGACGAAGAACGGCTCGGGCAATGGATAGGTCTCCCCCTCGATGCTGACCTGTCCTTCCTCCATTGCCTCCAACAAGGCGCTCTGGGTCTTGGGGGAAGCGCGATTGATCTCGTCCGCCAGCACCACCTGGTGGAAGACGGGACCGGGATGGAAGCGGAAGGCCCGATCCCGTTCGTCGTAGATCGACGCCCCGAGGATGTCGGCGGGCAGCAGATCGCTGGTGAACTGGACCCGCTGATAACTCAGCCCCACCAATTGCGCCAGAGCATGGGACAGGGTAGGCTTGCCGACGCCGGGAATGTCCTCGATCAGCAGATGCCCCCGCGCCAGCAGGCAACATACCGCCAGGCGGATCTGCCGCTCCTTGCCCAGGATCACCTCCGCCAGCGTGGCGAGCAAAGGTCTCAATTCGGCATCCATGGTCACCTCATTTGAGAAAGTTGATCACGAACAGCACCGCCGTCACCGTCAGTCCCAGGGACCAGAACATGAAGCGATCCATGCGGCGGGCGAGCATCTCGATTTGGCGCTCCACCCCATCGAAGCGCTTGTCCATGTCTTGGCGCATTTCCTCGAAGCGCTTGTCCACCTGTTCGAAACGCTTGTCCACCTGCTCGAAGCGGCGGTTCATCTGATCGATCAGCATTTCGAAACGCTTGTCCATCTGCTCGAAACGCTTGTCCACCTGCTCGAAACGCTTCTCCATCTGCTCGAAACGCTTCTCCATGCCTTCGCGCATTTCCTCGAAGCGCTTGTCCATCTGCTCGAAGCGCCTTTCCATCAACCGGAATCCCTGCTCCATCAACTCACGCTGATGCTTGAGTTCTTCCTCCACCCGCACCATGCGCTCGCGCAACTCCAGATCGCGCTCGTGATAGAGGCGGGTTACCTTTTCCTCCACCAGGCGCTCCACCAGCGCCTCGATCCGCTCGATATCCTCTGCCGCAAGACTCATCGGTCACTCCCGTCGATCACGATACCTCTTCCATAGAAGATCACGTCGGGCCCTGTCAAGTTCGCCTTTGACCGTGCTTACCACCTGTCACTTCTGCCGAAGGGAGTTGGGAAGGGTCTGTCAGCGGCCAGGGAAGGCCGCGCCGGGCCTAAATTTAGGGACGAATTTCGGTCCGGCAGACCCTTCCCAACTCCCGTAAGCGTAAATTGATCGGTGTTGAGTTGACCGTGATCGCCGTCGCAATTTCCGCCACGGCCGCTCCAATCCGCCACCCATCCATCCGCCGATCGCCGCCATCCTCGACGCCCATCTGGCCCGCAAGGCACCGTTCCTACGGCGGCTGTACGCCCGCGACTTGGAACAACTGGCCCAACTGTGCCGGCTGCCGGGGATGGCGGCCGGCGCCCCTGTGTCCTGCGTGAACATCAACCCCTGAACGTCGGCGCGAAACGGCAGGGCGCTCACGGCCGCATCTCCCCACCCGGCCCACCCGGCATACCGGTGTGTGACGCCGTGCCCTGAAAGTGGCTTTCGACGAACGCCCGCGCCGCCGCCAAGCGGCCGTCGGTATCCAGCTCGGCGGCCCGGGCCAGTTCGGCCAGGGCGGCGTCACGGTCGCCGGTGAGATACAGCGCCTGGGCCAGATTGAGGCGAAAGGCCGGATCGCGCCCGTCTAGGGCCACCTGGCCGCGGGCATAGGCCAGCGCCTGATGATAGTGATGGCGACGGAAGGCCACCTTGAGGGCCGCGATCAACACATCCTTGCGCCAGTGGGGCGGCAGGTTCGGATTGGCCAGCAGGGCGTCGGCCGCCTCCAGCAGCACCTCCGGCGGCAAGCCCCAGCGGTCGTGGCGGTCGTCCTCCAGCAGCCGGGTCAGGGTATAGACCTGATTGGCCGCCACCGGCCCTTCCCGCAGGTGGGCCTTCAGATCCGCCAGCAGCGCCCGGTCCACCGGCTTGCCGTCGAGGGCGTCCAGGGTCAGCAGGCCGAAGCGCCCCACCAGGTAGTAATCGTCCAGCCGGTTGGCATGGCGGTAGAAGGTGCGCGCCAGTTCCCGAAGTTCCTTCGACTGGGGGCTGTCGCGCTCGAAACGTTCGGAAGTCTCGATCATGACCCGCCCGGCGGTGAAGGCGGCGCGCACCGACAGGGGGTGATGGCGCACCTCGGCGATCATCAGCAGTCGCTGATCCGACCACGACAGCGCCCGCGCCCAGGTGCCTCCCGCCGCCAGCAGGGCGAATCCCGCCAGCACCGCCGCCCGCAGGGCCAGCAGCGGCTCCGAAGCCGGCTCACGCCCGCCCCGCAGCCGCGCCACCACCTTGGCGAAACCGGGATGCAGCCCGTAATACCCCAGCATCAGGAAAATCCCCCAGGAAGGCAGGTAGTTGCGGTGCTCGTGGACGATCTCCAGCGGGAACACCGTCGATTCCATCGCGTGCCCCGCCAGGAAGAACAGGACGCCGAAGGCGAACACCGGCGCCCGCCGCCGCGCCCACAGGGCCAGGCCGGCCGCCAGCGCCCATTCCAGCAGGGCGAACAGGGTGGTCGGCGGCTCGAACAGTCCTTTCGACAGGGGGATGTCGTCATGGAACAGGCCCATGGCGCGGATGTCAGGCACCAGCAGCCAACGGACGTAGTGCCAGAGAATCCTGGGCTCGGTTAGGATCCGCTCAGTGAAGCTGAAGTCGCGCCCGGCGTAGCCGCCCACCAGCCGTTCGGGATGGACGAGCAGATACCATACCACCGCCGCCAACGCCGGCAGGCCGAACCACAGGGCGTGGGCCGCCGCCAGCGCCCGCCGGGCCGCCGGATGGGAGGTCCGGAAACGGAAGAAGATCCATTCGATCAGAAACACGAAGGCGACGATCAGCAGCCCGTTCTCCTTCGTCAGCGCCGCCAGCGCCCCGCAGCCGAGCACGCCCCCCAACATCCCCACCGCCCCGGCCGCCCAGCGCGGCTCGCTCTCCAGCCACCTGCGTCGGCCGAGCACGTACAGGATCATCCCCAGCAGGGTGAAGGTGGCCGCCAGGCTGGTCATGCGCTGGACGGTATAGAGCACCGCGGTCAGGTTCAGGGGATGCAGCAGCCACAGACAGGCCACCGCCACCGCCATCCAGCGGACCCGCAACGGCGTCAAGGGGACGCCGTCCGCCACCAGCCGGGACAGCAGCAGCCGGATCAGCCAATAGACCAGCACCCCGTTGACCAGATGGATCAGCACGTTGGTGAACTTGAACCAGACCGGATTCATCCCCGTCGCCCAGACGTTGGCGGCGAAGCTCAGCATCGCCACCGGACGCTTCAGGGGACCGGCGTTGCCGGACTCGATCACCGCCAGCACCGAATCCCAGGTGGGCCGGGCGTGTTTCAGGGCCTCGTTCAGGGCCAGATTGGGCTGATCGTCGAACAGAAACCCGCCCCCCAGCCCCGGGGCGTAGATCACCAGAGCCGTCATCAAAGCCGCCGTCAGCACCACCCCCGGCAACCAACCTTGCACGTCGCGCATCGTTCCTCACTCCCAGACGCTGTGAATCCGGAAACTCCATGCACATAACGGGCCAACGTATCGGGGCTGGTCGCCGGAGACGGCGGCCTAACCTGACTGTGCGCCTTCCACGGCCTCGAAGTTCACCAGCTCCATCGCCTCCTCCCCCATTCTCAACACATAGACACCGCGCCGGGTCAGCCAATCCACGTCCTGATCGGGAATCGCCAGCGCCCCGAACACGGGAATCAGCCGCCGGCCGCGGTATTCCGGAAACCAGTCGAAGAAGACCCCGAGGCGGACGAAATCGGCGAAACCGCGCAGATACTCGGGACGGATGGCGGCCTTGCCCTCCAACAACAGCACGTGGCCTTCCCAGGCGAACACCCCGTCGAACTCACGGCTCCGGCCCCGGTCGCCGGACAGGCGGCGGACGATGCGCTGCCCCTCGAATTCGATGGTTTCCGCCCCGAAAAACGCCCGCGCCACCCGGCGGGCGCTCGGATAGATGATGTCCTCCACCACCGTACCCAGCTTGTTGGCGATCTCGCCCCAGCGCTTGTTCATCGCCTTCCGGTCACGCCGGACCTCCTCCTTGAACGCCTGCATTTCACCCTTGAAAGCTTCCACGCCGTCCTTGAAGCCCTTCATCTCATCCTTGAAATCTTTCATCTCGCCCTTGAAGGCCAACATCTCGTCCTTGAAATCCTTCATCTCGCCCTTGAACGCTTGCATTTCCGCCTTGAAATCTTTCATCTCGTCCTTGAAGTCTTTCATTTCCTGCGAAAGCTGGCGTAGCTCCATTTCCGTATTGAACTGGGCGTAGGCCAGCTTCATCAGCGCTTCTTCGAGTCGATCGACCCGTTCGTCCACCCGGCTCATCGTCGCTCACCCCCAATCGTCGATGAATTTTCCCATTAACCGGAAAAGCGCCCCACCTGTCAAGGCGCCACCCATCACCCCCTAAACTGCGGTATATCACACACATTGCGGCATTTGCCGCAGTTGTGACCGACGTCACGAATCCGCTTTTCGATCGAAGCCCGCAGCCATGCCGATCCCATGGTTTGGCACGGAGCGTGCTATCAGCCTGCCGTACCGGCAGGGAAGCGCCAGGGAATCGGCGACAGCCGGATCGGTAAGGAAGCGGCCGGGAAGGCGAAAAAAGCGGCCGCCTAGGGCGGCACCCCGAAGCGGCCGTAATTTCACGTCAACGTTTATTGTTATTGTAGGAGAAAAACCAATGATGAACCTGAAACCGACGACAATCAAGACACGCAAGCGCCAGGCGGGTTTGACCCTGCTGGAACTGACCGTGGTTATGCTAATCCTAATCGGTTTGGCCGGACTGGCGTTGCCGTATGCATCCGGCTTCTTGCAACGGGCCCACGACTCGACAGGAGCCAGCAACCTACAAGCCATCAATCAGGCAATCGATCGCGTGGTGCTCCCATATCGATTACGGGGGGGCATCCGGCACATACCTCGCCTCGGTGGCTGCACTCGACCTGGACAAAGACGGTACCAATAGCGTAGCCGAACACTTGGCTGCAGCCTTCAAGGGCAATGCGGATCAGAAGATCGCTTACGACGACACCTGCTATGCATACATCGTTTTCGGCCTGGGCCCGGAAAACGACATGGTGGGCCGCACCATGAACGACGCCCCATGCACATCGCTGGCAAAGATACCATGATGCCTGACAAAAAATACAATCGCTTCGTGGTGGTGTACCGCGTGGACAAAGACAATGAGAAGGCCGGTTGCTCCTCCTATACAGAAAAGGCCAAACGAGTCGGAGCCGCCATGCTGATGATGAAAGACAACCTGTGGGGTTCGGCTGTCGTAACTGAACACGCTTGGACCAACATGACGGCTGGTACGCCTTAAGCTTATTGCACTGTGCTTTTCGGCGGGCGCTTCGGCGCCCGCCTTCCTGCTTCGCAAACCCGATGAAAACAGCCCGATTCCAACCCGGCTTCACCCTGCTGGAACTGACGGTGGTGCTGTTGATCCTGGTCGCCCTGGCCGGGGTGGTGGTTCCCTTCACCCAGGGTACGGTGGAACAGGCCGCCTGCCAGGCCACCGACGCGACCCTGATGGCGGTGAAGGAGGCGATCATGGGATCGGGTGCGAGGCCGGGGTATTACAGCGATATGGGCAACCGCCTTCCCTATTATCGAGATGGAAGCGGTAACGCGGATTGCCACGACGACACCCTTACCGGTGGCGGCAATCCCCGTTACCTCTTGCATTTCCTGTTCAACGTCTCGGCTACCACCGACACGCCGAAGAAATCACTCTGCCCCAAATCACTCCAAACGTTCCGACCCAACCTGGCCCTCGGCTGGCGCGGGCCGTATCTACAGAATGGCGGGGGAAAGTTGGCCGATCCCGCCAAACTGGACGCCAGCTTTTCCGACACCACCTATTACGTCAGCTTCGATCACAAGGCGACCACCTTCAAAGACGATCTATACGTATTCGATCATTACCGCTGGCGGAACCCCATCGTCCTGCAAGTGCCGACGAAATCCCTCGATTGTCCCGAACATCCCGGAACCAACGATGGGGATTGGTGCGCCCGGCTGGTCTCCGCCGGACCCGATGGGATTCTGGAAACCCCCATCGCCGATCTCAACGCCGCCCTTGATACCGACGGCGACGGCATCGACGACAGCCGCTACGGCGACGACCGGGTGCTTTTTCTGCGGATTCCAGATCCCCTACCCCAGGGGAATCAACCATGCGTGAGCAAATGAGACGGCAAACCGGCCTGACCCTGCTGGAACTGGTGGTATCGCTGCTGGTGATGACGATCCTGACCTCGGTGGCGATCACCTCGGTGAGCGGAATTCAGGAACAGGCGCGGTATGAGAAGACGGTGCGGTTACTGAAGGAATTTAGAAAAGCCATCGTCGGCTATGGCGACTGGAGCAAGGGCATTCGAGCCTACGCCTTAGACATGGGAACACTGCCGCCGAATTTGCGGGCTTTGATCACCCGCGACACGCAACCGACTTGGCGACTCGTGACGATCAATGCGGGAACGAGCGCTCAATTTCACATGGGATTCGGTTGGCGTGGACCTTATCTATACAGCTCCGCATCCCCAGACGACCCGGACGCGCTTCGCGACAGTTGGGGTGGCGTCACCAACCCCACCTATGACAACAATCAATATTATGGTTGGCTCGTCTTTCCTCTTTCTCCGGTCACTTCGATGCGTATCGAAAGCTACGGCAGCGACCACAAAAATGGTCCTTCCGACGACTGCGCCGCCTATGAAGACGACTGTCTGATCGACATCACTACGAACGATTGGCGGACCCCTGTCCCAAACATCACCTTGCAATTTCTCGACACGACGCCAACCACAGCCTTGTCCCCCGTAACCACCTGTTTGCGCCTTTATTATCGCGCCCCGACCCTCGGCGTTACCTCGATCACCAGCAATAGCGTTTCTTTCTCGATCACGACATCCAACCCCACCACGCGAAGAATACGTTTTGATTTCCCGGCGTCACTCTCCGTTCCAGCAGGCCAGAATTTCATCGCCCTCTTTCGCTGCGATGCTTCGGGAAACGTGACGAACGTGAACAATCTCTATCCAAACGATCACCGACCCATCCCCATCGATATGCAACCGGGCAGCACCATCCCCGTCGTCTTCTGGTAACACGACAACAAGAACAACAATAACGACCCTGCTTGATGAATCTTCCCGACAAACTCGCCCCCCTCATCGCCAAACTCCCCACCGCCGGCCGGCCGCGCCACACCCTGCTGTACATCACCGAGGCGATGACCTACCGCGCCGAGGCAGACGGGCGCGGCGAGCTCCTGGGGGAGGTGGCGGCGGTGGAGAAGACCTGCGAGGGGGTGGACTACCTGCCGGAGACGGTGGAATACGTCCTCACCAAGGGGGCGAAACCGGCGCGGCGGGTGTGGGTTCTCTACGACCGGCTGGAGACCCACACCCTCGCCCTGCCGGCGGCCCAGACCGCCGGCATCGGCGCCGCGGCCCTGACCCAGGCGCTGATGTTCGAGCTGGAGGCGGTGACCGGCATGTCGGTGGTCAACCGCCAGATCGGCTACTGCCTGACCGCTTCCGACGACGAGATGCGCAACTATTGGATCAGCCTGCTGTCGCAGCGGGTCTTCGACCGCCTGAGCCACACCGTGCGCCAGTACCGCGGCAGGCTGGCGGCGGTGCTCCATCCCGGCGGGCTGCCGCGGCCGCTCGCCGACGACGCTTCCCTGCCCTGGCTGCGGCTGGAATACTGGCCCGACCAGGCTGTCGCCGTCTGCGCCCGCCACCGCGACGAACCGCCGGAGGTAACCGTCGTCCCCACCGAGGGTATCGCCGACGGCTGGCGCGCCGAGATCGACGAGTGGCAGGAAGAACACAAGGACGTATCCCATCGCGAGGTTTTGATCGGCGGCCGGATGCTGCTCATGGAGGAAGACGATGCCCGGACCTGGCGTCTGGATCAGGAGGAGGCGCGCGCCCGCTGGCTCGGCGCCTGGGCCAAAGCCCTCGCCGGCCGCGGGCTGCACGTGCCGCTGCTGCAGGAAACCAGCGCCATCAACCCCGACCACCTCTATATGGGGCTGTCGGGGCTGGCGGCGCTGCTGGTGGTGGCGGCCCACTTCGGTTGGCACACCTGGCAGAAGCTCGACTATGAAGCCAAAGCGGAAGAGCTGCGCCAACTGGAAAAGCGACTCCAGTCCCTGCGCGACGGCATCAAGAACCGCCGCGAGCGCCTGGGAGCTCTGGAACAGGACGTGAACCTGCTGGAGAAGGGCTTCCGGCACTTTCCCGAGCTGTTGGCGCGGCTGCGGTCCCGGCCGGCGGAGCTGCTGGCGGGGCTGGCGCGCCACAAGCCGGCCGGGGTGGTGCTCGACGCCATCGGCCGCGACGGTGACGTGTGGAAGATCCACGGGGTGGCGGTGTACTACGACGCCCCCAACCGTTACGCCACGGCGCTGGAAGCCCCGGCGGCGCGCCTCGGCCTCGAGCTGCTGCCCCCCGACAAGAAGGATCTGGACCTGTTCGTCCACGGGGGGCCGTGGGAGTTCGATCTCAAGCTGAAGGATCTCGGTCTGGGAGGGATCGCCCATGGCGATGACGGCTGAGGAACGCGAGCGCCTGCTCAAACGCATCCTGCCGGCGCTGGCGGTGGGGGTGATCTATTTCACCTTCGTCAAGGGCTTCGTGGAGAAGAACACCGAAAAGGCGGAGCAGGAGTGGCGCGCCCTGGTGCAAAAAGGCATCAGCGCCTCGGCCATTCCCGCCTACGAACGCCAGATCGCCAACCTGGACCGGCAGATCGCCGAACTGAAAGCCAAAAAGGCCAGGCTGGACGAAAAACTGAGCGACGAGCTGGGCGGGCTGGCCTCCGGTCACGACACCAACCGCCTCATCGCCGAGCTGGCGGCGATCCTGACCCGCCACCGACTGCAGGTACTCGACGAGGGCCACGACGACGAAATCTTCACGAACGGCAGCCGCACGGTGCGGGAGATCCGCGAACGCCTGGAGACGCGGGGATTGGCGGAAAAGCTCCATTTCCAGGCCTGGCGGGTGACCTTTCTGGGGCGCTACGGGGCGGTGTACGCCGCCCTGCGGGAGATGGCCGACGACGCGGTGCCGCTGATCCCGCTGGAACTGACCATGCACCCCCCCGAAGACGATAACGATCCGCGGATGCGCTGGACGTTGACCATCTGGATCTGAGGTGACCACCATGGCGACCCCATCGGAACGACTGCCACGCGATGACGAACGCCGCCAACGGCCCCGGGACCTCCCGGCACCCCCGGCCCAGGCGATCCTCTACCGTCCCGACGGCGACACCGTGGAGGCGGCGATCGCCGACCTGTCGCCGGACGGAGCGGGCCTGGCGGTGGCCGGGCTGCAGATCGACGCCCTGGCGGTCGGCGCCCGCCTGACCCTCACCCTGGCGGTCGGCGAGCGCCGGATCACCCGGCGGGCGGAGATCCGCTGGCTCCGCATCGAAGGCGACGAGGCCCGCCTGGGGCTGCGTTTCGCCGATCCGGCCCGCTTCGACCCCCAAGATCATCTGCTGAACATGGAGGAAGTGCGGGTCCACCCCGAATGCGTCCTCAAGATTCCCGCCACCCTGGCGATGCGCAAGCGGGTGCTGCCCTTCGTGGAACTGGACGGGGTGCTGCATGTGGCCTGCACCGATCCCGGCCACCGCCCCACCCTGCGCATCGTCGAACGCATGACCAAACTGCCGGTGTGCGCCTGGAAGACGGAAAAGGAAC
>Ga0256839_1005130_pt1 | contig 12307 bp, 6 predicted proteins | sample 354166metaG_FD_185968 | JGI IMG/M metagenome (GOLD analysis project Ga0256839, IMG submission 185968) | Hydrothermal vent microbial communities from Mid Atlantic Ridge, Atlantic Ocean - 354-166 | ecosystem: Environmental > Aquatic > Marine > Hydrothermal vents | place: Atlantic Ocean: Mid...
ACAGCGCCTTCATTGCGGCATCGTTGAAGGTGAAGGCAGCCATGGATCCCATCATCAGCAGTGCGCCGCGCAGGTTGTCCGTAAGCGGTGGCATCAGCATGGAAATTCCTCCCGCCGGATCATCCCTCCGCCACCCGCTCGATGGCCCTGCGCACGGCCCTGTCGCTCACCCGACGCAGGCGCGGCATCCTGAAACTGACCATCATTCCGCGCGGATCCAAGAAGCGCTGGCCGCGCACCTGGCAGATCCCGGCCTGCAACGGCGATTTCCAGCCCAGGGAAATGACGCTACGTGCGGAAGGGGAATACAGGCTGAGATGCAGGGCCGTTCCCTGCGGCCCTGCAAGATCCGTCAGATTACGCATCAGGGCGAACTGTTCATCGAGCGGCAATTCCTGAGGATGCACGATTTCATAGCCGGCATCCCGAAACATCCCTTCAATTCGCCCCTCGTCCACCACGCGCGGTTTCGGCCACCGGCTGCGAGAAAGATAGACCTTCTTCGGGCCGTCGATCCGCGGCATCTCCAGCCTGTCCAGCGCCTTCGTTATCCATGAGCAGTACGTGAATTTCCTCTCGAAGGGCGCCCTTGGGACAAGAACGTCCTCATACCCCGCCAATCGAGTAACGAATACGATCTGGTCTCTGGAGATACCAAGCTTCTCGAAGAAATAATCTTCGTGGGAACCCTTGAAAACCCGCTTGAGAGTCCCGGGAGTTGGCAGGACGAAAAGAATCCTTCGCCGCGGGTGGGCCCGCAATGTCGGAGCGATGGCCACCAGATTGACAAGGGTTTCCGTGATGAAATGCCCGAAACCTGGATAGTAGGCACCGGCGTAGATGTAGCCTTCGGGGAAGCGCTCCCGCGGCTCCGCCGGGGGTTGAATCTTTCGCGGACCCACCGGGAAGCGACTTCCATTGGAAATCAGGATCGGCCACAGTTCGAGCCTCCTGCCCTTGCCATCGAAGACACCCGAACGAACATAGCCCCAACGCATGTGCCGCGGCGGAATGAAAAAGAGGATGGGGTAATGTCTCACCCCATCCTCCATGGATGCTGCGCCTGCAGGCATGGCCTCACTCGTCGCGGTTTTCAGGCAGGTCCGGCATGTCGGGGCCGCCTTCGTCGAAGACGTTGTCGAACTCGTTCTCGACAATGTCGTCGACCGGAGCGGCGAGGGCCGCCATGGCCTCGGCCTCTGCGCGGGCCTGTTCGATCACCTTGCGGTCGCGCTCGGCGGCGATGCGGACGATCTCCTGGGTGGCTCGGCCGGTGCCGGCGGGGATCAGGCGGCCGACGATGACGTTCTCCTTCAGCCCCACCAGCTTGTCGCGCTTGCCCTGCACCGAGGCTTCGGTAAGCACGCGCGTGGTCTCCTGGAAGGAGGCCGCCGAGATGAACGAACGTGTCTGCAGGCTGGCCTTGGTAATGCCCAGCAGGATCGGTGCGCCCTTGGCTGGGCGGCCGCCCTTGGCAATGGCCTTCTCGTTGGCGGCGTCGAACTCGGCCTTGTCCACATGCTCGCCCTTGAGCAGCGTGGTATCGCCGCTGTCCTGGATCTCCCACTTCTGGAGCATCTGCCGGACGATCACCTCGATGTGCTTGTCGTTGATCTTCACGCCCTGCAGGCGGTAGACGTCCTGCACCTCGTTGATCATGTAATCGGCCAGCGCCTCGACGCCGAGGATCGACAGGATGTCGTGCGGCGCCGGGTTGCCATCCATCAGATACTCGCCCTTGTGGATGAAGTCGCCCTCGGCTACCGGAATGTGCTTGCCCTTGGGCACCATGTATTCCACGGGCTCCAGCGTGTCATCCACCGGCTCGATGGTGATGCGGCGCTTGTTCTTGTAGTCGCGCCCGAAGCGGACGTAACCGTCGATCTCGGCGATGATGGCGTGGTCCTTGGGACGGCGTGCCTCGAACAGTTCGGCCACCCGCGGCAGACCGCCGGTGATGTCGCGGGTCTTGGCGCCCTCACGCGGGATCCGCGCCACCACGTCGCCGGCCTTGATCTCCTGGCCGTCCTCGACCGAGAGGATCGCATCCACCGACATCGGATAGGTGACGGGGTTGCCCGCCTCGTTGCGCACCGGCTCGCCATCGGGACCGAGGATGAAAATCTCCGGCTTGAGTTCGCTGCCCTTGGGCGTGGCGCGCCAGTCGGTCACGATCTTCTGCGACATGCCGGTGGCTTCGTCGGTCTCGTCGCGCACCGAGATGCCCGGCGTGAGATCGACGAATTTCACCCTGCCGCTCTTTTCGGCGATGATCGGAAGGGTGAAGGGATCCCACTCGAACAGCTTGTCGCCGCGCTTGACCTCGTCGCCTTCCTTCACGTGCAGCTTGGAGCCGTAGCTCAGCTTGTGGCTGGCCCGCTCCACGCCGTTCTCATCGACGATGACCAGCTTCATGTTGCGGCCCATCACGATGATCTCGCCGGCGGCATTTTCCAGCACGTTCGTGTCGCGGAACTCCACCTTGCCGTCGTGGCTGGCCTCGACGAAGGACTGCTGTCCGCCCTGCGCCACGCCGCCGATGTGGAAGGTGCGCATGGTCAACTGGGTGCCGGGCTCGCCGATCGACTGGGCGGCGATGATGCCCACCGCCTCGCCGATGTTGACCATCGTGCCGCGCGCCAGGTCACGGCCGTAGCACATGACGCAGACGCCCTCCTCGGCCTCGCAGGTCAGCGGGCTGCGCACCCGCAGGCTGGCGATGCCGGCCTTCTCGATGGCCTCGGCCTTGCGCTCGTCGATCAGCTCGCCACGGGAAACCAGAACCTCGTCGCCACCGGGCACCAGCACGTCGTCGGCCGCAACCCGGCCGAGGATGCGTTCGGACAGCGAGGCGACAACCTCGCCGTCGCTGACTGCTGCCGCAGCGGTGATGGCCCGGTCGGTGCCGCAATCATGCTCGCGCACGATGCAATCCTGCGCCACGTCCACCAGGCGCCGGGTCAGGTAGCCCGAGTTGGCGGTCTTCAGCGCGGTATCCGACAGACCCTTTCGGGCGCCGTGGGTGGAGTTGAAATACTCCAGCACCGTCAGGCCTTCCTTGAAGTTCGAGATGATCGGCGTTTCGATGATCTCGCCCGAGGGCTTGGCCATCAGCCCGCGCATGCCGCCCAGCTGCTTCATCTGGGTGACGGAGCCACGGGCCCCGGAATGGGCCATCATGTAGATGGAGTTCGGCTCCATCTCGCGGCCGTTCTCGTCCTTGCGGACAGCGGAGATGGCATTCATCATCGCCTCGGTCACCCGGTCGTTGCACTTGGACCAGGCATCGACCACCTTGTTGTACTTCTCGCCCTGGGTGATCAGGCCGTCCATGTACTGCTGTTCGAAGTGCTGGACCTGCTTGCGGGTTTCCTCGACGATCTGCCACTTCTCCTCGGGGATGACCATGTCGTCCTTGCCGAAGGAAATGCCCGCCTTGAAGGCTTCGCGGAAACCGATCGTCATGATCTGGTCGCAGAAGATCACGCTCTCCTTCTGGCCGCAGTAGCGGTAGACGGTATCGATGACCTGCTGCACCTCCTTCTTGCGCAGCAGCCGGTTGACCAGATCGAACGGCGCCTTGGCGTTGCGCGGCAGAAGCGCGCCCAGCTTGACCCGCCCGGGGGTGGTTTCATAGCGCTTGAGGTATTCGTTGCCCTCTTCGTCGATCTGCGGAATCCGCGCGGTGATCCTGGCATGCAGGTGCACGGCACCGGCGTCCAGCGCATGCAGCACCTCGTCAATGTCTGAGAAGATCATGCCTTCGCCTTCCATCCCCTCGCGCTCCATCGAGAGGTAGTAAAGGCCGAGGATCATGTCCTGCGAAGGCACGATGATCGGCGAGCCGTTCGCAGGCGACAGCACGTTGTTTGTGGACATCATCAGCACGCGCGCTTCCAGCTGGGCCTCAAGGCTCAGCGGCACGTGCACGGCCATCTGGTCGCCGTCGAAGTCGGCGTTGAAGGCCGAGCAGACCAGCGGATGAAGCTGGATCGCCTTGCCCTCGATCAGCACCGGCTCGAAGGCCTGGATGCCGAGGCGGTGCAGGGTCGGTGCGCGGTTGAGCAGCACCGGGTGTTCGCGGATCACCTCGTCCAGGATGTCCCACACCTCGGGGCGTTCCTTTTCCACCAGCTTCTTGGCTTGCTTGACGGTCGAGGACAGGCCCTTGGCCTCCAGCCGCGAATAGATGAACGGCTTGAACAGCTCCAGCGCCATCTTCTTGGGCAGGCCGCACTGGTGCAGCTTCAGCTCGGGCCCGGTCACGATCACCGAGCGGCCCGAGAAATCCACCCGCTTGCCAAGCAGGTTCTGGCGGAAGCGGCCCTGTTTGCCCTTGAGCATGTCGGAAAGCGACTTCAGCGGCCGCTTGTTGGCGCCGGTGATGACCCGGCCGCGGCGGCCGTTGTCGAACAGCGCATCGACCGATTCCTGCAGCATCCGCTTTTCGTTGCGCACGATGATGTCGGGCGCGCGCAGCTCGATCAGCCGCTTCAGGCGATTGTTGCGGTTGATCACCCGGCGATAGAGATCGTTGAGATCCGAGGTGGCGAAGCGGCCGCCATCGAGCGGCACCAGCGGGCGCAGCTCGGGCGGGATCACCGGGATCACGGTAAGCACCATCCACTCGGGGCGGTTGCCCGACTCGATGAAGTTCTCGACGATCTTCAGCCGCTTGATGATCTTCTTCGGCTTCAGCTCGCCCGTGGCCTCCTTGAGCTCCTCGCGCAGCTGCTCGGCAGTGGCCTCCAGATCGATGGCGGCCAGCATCTCGCGGATTGCCTCGGCGCCGATGTTGGCGGTGAAGGCATCCGTGCCATAGGCATCCTGGGCATCCAGGTATTCCTGCTCGGTCAGCAACTGGCCGTAGTTGAGATCGGTCAGCCCCGGCTCGATCACCACGTAGTTCTCGAAATACAGGATGCGTTCGAGATCACGCAGCGTCATGTCCAGCATCAGACCGATGCGCGAGGGCAGCGACTTCAGAAACCAGATATGCGCCACCGGCGCGGCCAGCTCGATATGGCCCATGCGCTCGCGCCGGACCTTCTGCAGCGTGACCTCGACGCCGCATTTCTCGCACACGACGCCGCGGTACTTCATCCGCTTGTACTTGCCGCACAGGCACTCGTAGTCCTTGATCGGCCCGAAGATTCGGGCACAGAACAGGCCGTCACGCTCGGGCTTGAAGGTGCGGTAGTTGATGGTCTCGGGTTTCTTGATCTCACCGTAGGACCAGCTGAGGATGCGCTCGGGCGAGGCAAGGGAAATCTTGATCTCGTCGAAGGTCTTGGGCGCGGCCAGCGGGTTGAACGGGTTGGTTGTCAGTTCCTGGTTCATCTTGCGTTCCTTGATACCGGGGGAAGGGGAAGGGAGGGGGCGCTGCGCGCGCCCCTACTCTTCCGGTTCCGCATCCAGGAGTTCCATGTTGAGGCCGAGGCCGCGGACTTCCTTCACCAGCACGTTGAAGCTTTCCGGCACGCCGGCCTCGAAGTTGTCCTCGCCCTTGACGATGCTCTCGTAGACTTTCGTCCGGCCCGCCACGTCGTCCGACTTGACGGTAAGCATCTCCTGCAGGGTGTAGGCGGCGCCATAGGCCTCCAGCGCCCAGACCTCCATCTCGCCGAAGCGCTGGCCACCGAACTGGGCCTTGCCGCCCAGCGGCTGCTGGGTAACCAGGCTGTAGGGGCCGGTGGAGCGGGCGTGAATCTTCTCGTCCACCAGGTGGTGGAGCTTGAGAAGATATTTGGTGCCCACGGTGACCGGGCGCGAGAACTGCTCGCCGGTGCGGCCATCGTAAAGCATGGTCTGGCCGGAAGTATCGAAGCCCGCGCGCTCAAGCGCGTCGTTGACGTCGGCCTCCTTGGCGCCGTCGAACACCGGCGTGGCGATCGGCACGCCATTGGTGACGTTGCCGGCCACTTCCAGCAGCTGCCCGTCGTCCATGTCCTTGATCGCCTCTTCCCAGGCCTCCTCGCCATAGGCGATCTTCATCGCGTCGCGCACCGGTGTCATGTCGCCGGAACGGCGGTATTCCTCCAGCGCCTCGTCGATCTTGAGGCCAAGCCCACGGGCCGCCCAACCCATGTGGGTTTCGAGGATCTGGCCCACGTTCATCCGCGAGGGCACGCCCAGCGGATTGAGTACGAAGTCCACCGGGGTGCCGTCGGCGAGGAACGGCATGTCCTCCATCGGCACCACCTTGGAAATCACGCCCTTGTTGCCGTGGCGGCCGGCCATCTTGTCGCCGGGCTGCAGCTTGCGTTTGACGGCGACGAAGACCTTGACCATCTTCATCACCCCCGGCGGCAGGTCGTCGCCGCGGCGCACCTTCTCGACCTTGTCCTCGAAACGGTGTTCGAGGGCGCGTTTCTGTGCCTCGTACTGGGCATTGAGCGCCTCGACCTCCTGGGCATCCTTCTCGTCGGCGAGCGCCAGCTGCCACCACTGGCCGCGGCTGAGGCTTTCCAGAAGCTCCTCGGTGATCTTCGACTTGGGCTTGACGCCCTTGGGCCCCTTCACCGCCACCTTGCCAAGAAGCATGTCCTTGAGACGAGCGTAGATGTTACGCTCGAGGATCGCCAGCTCGTCGTCGCGGTCGCGGGCCAGGCTCTCGACTTCCTCACGCTCGATCTGCAGGGCGCGCTCGTCCTTCTCCACCCCGTGGCGGTTGAACACGCGCACCTCGACAACGGTTCCGAAATCGCCCGGCGGCATGCGCAGGCTGGTGTCGCGCACGTCCGAGGCCTTCTCGCCGAAGATGGCGCGCAGCAGCTTTTCTTCCGGGGTCATCGGGCTTTCGCCCTTGGGGGTGATCTTGCCTACCAGGATGTCGCCCGGCCCCACTTCGGCGCCGATATAGACGATGCCGGCCTCGTCGAGGTTGCGCAGCGCCTCCTCGCCCACGTTGGGGATGTCGCGGGTAATCTCTTCCGGGCCCAGCTTGGTGTCGCGCGCCGCCACTTCGAACTCCTCGATGTGGATCGAGGTGAAGACGTCATCGCGCACGATGCGCTCGGAAATCAGGATCGAGTCCTCGTAGTTGTAGCCGTTCCAGGGCATGAAGGCGACGACCACGTTCTTGCCCAGCGCCAGTTCGCCCAGGTCGGTCGAGGGGCCGTCGGCGATCACCTCGCCCTTCTGCACCTTGTCGCCCACCTTCACCAGCGGGCGCTGGTTGATGCAGGTGTTCTGGTTGGAGCGCTGGAACTTGCGCAAACGGTAGATGTCCACCCCCGGATCGCCCGGTTCCAGATCCTCGGTGGCACGGACCACGATGCGCTGGGCATCGACCTGGTCGATGATGCCGGCGCGGCGGGCCATGATCGAGGCACCCGAATCGCGCGCCACGACGCCTTCGATGCCGGTACCCACCAGCGGCGCTTCGGCACGCAGCAGCGGCACCGCCTGGCGTTGCATGTTCGAGCCCATCAGCGCCCGGTTGGCGTCGTCGTTTTCCAGGAAGGGAATCAGCGACGCGGCCACCGAAACCAGCTGCTTGGGGCTCACGTCGATCAGATCCACCGTCTCGCGCGGGGCGAGCGTGTATTCGCCGGCCTGACGGGTGGAGACCAGCTCGTTGACGAAACGGCCTTCCTCGTCGAGCCTGGCGTTGGCCTGGGCCACTACATGGCGCATCTCCTCGGTGGCGGACATGTAAACCACCTCATCGGTGACCTGCCCGTTCACCACCTTGCGGTAGGGCGTCTCGATGAAGCCGTACTTGTTGACCCGCGCGTAGGTTGCCAGAGAGTTGATCAGGCCGATGTTCGGACCTTCCGGCGTCTCGATCGGGCACATCCGGCCATAGTGGGTGGGGTGCACGTCGCGCACCTCGAAGCCGGCACGCTCGCGCGTCAGCCCCCCGGGCCCGAGCGCCGACAGGCGGCGCTTGTGCGTGACCTCGGACAGCGGGTTGGTCTGGTCCATGAACTGCGACAGCTGCGAGGAGCCGAAGAATTCGCGCACCGCCGCGGCCGCGGGCTTGGCGTTGATCAGATCCTGCGGCATCACCGTGTCGATTTCCACCGAGGACATGCGCTCCTTGATGGCGCGCTCCATGCGCAGCAGGCCGACGCGGTACTGGTTCTCCATCAGCTCGCCCACCGAGCGCACCCGGCGGTTGCCGAGATGGTCGATGTCATCGATGTCGCCCTTGCCGTCACGCAGCTCCACCAGCGCCTTGACGCAGGCCACGATGTCCTCCTTGCGCAGGGTGCGCTGGGTATCGGGGGCGTCCAGCGCAAGGCGCATGTTCATCTTGACCCGGCCCACGGCGGAAAGATCGTAGCGCTCAGGATCGAAGAACAGGCTGTCGAACAGGGCCGAAGCGGTCTCGACGGTGGGCGGCTCGCCCGGACGCATCACCCGGTAGATGTCCATGAGCGCGGTCTCGCGGTTCATGTTCTTGTCCACTGCCATGGTGTTGCGGATGTAGGGGCCGACGTTCACGCCGTCGATGTCTAGCACGGGGATGTCGGTGATGCCGGCATCCAGCAGCTCCTTCAGCGTGCCGCCGGTGACATTGCCCTCCTTGTCGACTTCCCAGGTCAGCTCGTCGCCGGCCTCCACATAGATGGCGCCGGTTTCCTCGTTGATGATGTCCCGGGCCGCGAAACGGCCGATGATCTGGTCGAAGGGAACCAGCAGCTCCTTGACCTTGCCCTCGTCGATCAGCTTCTTGACCTGACGCGGGGTGATCTTCTTGCCGGCCTCGGCGATCACCTCACCGGTCTTGGCATCGACCAGATCGAATTCGGGGCGGATCCCGCGCACCCGCTCGGGGAAGAACCTGGTCACCCAGCCCTTGTTCTTCTTCAGCTTGAAATGGACAGTATCGTAATAGGCGTCCATGATCGCCTCCTGGTCCATGCCCAGGGCATAGAGCAGGGTCGTCACGGGCAGCTTGCGGCGCCGGTCGATGCGGGCATAGACGATATCCTTGGCGTCGAATTCGAAATCCAGCCACGAGCCGCGATAGGGAATGATGCGGCAGGCAAACAGCAGCTTGCCCGAGGAATGGGTCTTGCCCTTGTCATGGTCGAAGAACACGCCCGGGGAACGGTGCATCTGGGAAACGATGACCCGTTCGGTCCCGTTCACCACGAAGGTGCCGTTGGGCGTCATCAGCGGCATGTCGCCCATGAACACGTCCTGCTCCTTGATGTCCTTGACCGACTTGGCGCCGGTTTCCTCGTCGACATCGAAGACGATCAGCCGCAGGGTCACCTTGAGCGGCGCGGAATAGGTCATGTCGCGCTGCTGGCACTCGTCGACATCGTATTTCGGGGGTTCCAGCTCATACTTGACGAATTCGAGCACGGCGGTCTCGTTGAAATCCTTGATCGGGAAGACCGACTGAAAGACGCCCATCAGCCCCTCGCCGTCCTGCGGCTCGGGGCCGTCGCCCGAATTCAGGAACAGGTCGTAGGAGGATTTCTGAACCTCGATGAGGTTCGGCATTTCCAGGATTTCACGAATTTTGCCGTAGTATTTGCGGAGACGTTTCTGGCCAAGAACGGTCGAAGACATGCGCGTTGTCACCTTTCATTTTCGCAAGCGCACCAGCCGCCGGGGCCACGGCGGTACGCCCTCGAAAGAGGGGGTTGCGGATCCATTCCCGCAAGCCGTCCCACCGGCCTGCTCCCGATCCGAACCTCTCCCGGGAAAGAGCCCTGCCACGAAGGCCCTTTCCAAGACAGGTTCGGCTGAGCCCGGTTTTCCGGGCTCAGCCTGCTGTATTTCCGCGGGCCTTTCGGCCCCGATGCTCAGGCCAGCTCGACCTCGGCGCCAGCCGCTTCCAGCTTGGCCTTGACCTCTTCGGCCTCTTCCTTGGTGACGCCTTCCTTGATCTTGCCACCCGATTCGACCAGCTCCTTGGCCTCCTTCAGGCCCAGGCCGGTGAGGCTGCGCACTTCCTTGATCACGTTGATCTTGGAGGCGCCGGGCGATTTCAGCACCACGTCGAATTCGGTCTTCTCCTCGGCTGCGCCACCAGCGGCCTCGCCACCGGCCGGGCCGGCCACCATCACGGCGCCGCCTGCGGCGGGCTCGATGCCGTATTCTTCCTTGAGGATGTTTTTCAGTTCCTGGGCTTCGAGAAGGGTCAGACCCACGATCTCTTCAGCAAGTTTCTTCAGATCAGCCATTTTCCGTTTTCCGTTCTTTCAGATGTGTTCCAACGCGAGAGGTTCAACCCCGCGCAGATCCTTCGGTTGCTATGCGGCAGCCTTGTCCTCGATGGTGGAAAGGATGCCCGCGATGTTCGAAGCAGGTGCGCCAATGGCCCCGGCGATGTTGGAAGCGGGCGCGCCGATGCAGGCCGCGATCGAAGCGATAAGCTCGTCACGCGAGGGCATCTTGGCGACAGCTTTCACACCGTCGACGTCCAGAGCCGTGCCGGCCATCACGCCGCCGAGGATCACGAGCTTGTCGTTCTCCCTGGCATAGGCGTCGACGACCTTGGCCGCGGCCACCGGATCTTCGGAAAAGGCCAGTACGGTCATCCCCTTGAGAAGGTCGGCGATCGGTTCGCTCGGCGTTCCCTCAAGGGCGATCTTGGCGAGCCTGTTCTTGGCAACGCGGATGGATCCGCCCGCTTCACGCATTTGCGCGCGCAGATCCTGCATTTCCGCAACTGTCAGACCTGCGTAGTGTGCAACCACGACCACGCCAGAGCTTTCGAAGATCTGGCCGAGTTCCTCGACCACTTTCTCTTTCCGGGCTCTATCCACAGTGCTACTCCAAGTAGTGGAGGTGTGACCCTCCGGCTCTTCATGCTGCCGGGTATGGTCCCGGCATCGGGTCCATACGGGTCCTTCGCAATCTCGCCCCGGGGAAGCGCCCCAGGAGGTATTGTTCATTTCCCGTCTACGGCAGGAATTACGGCTTGCGCCACCCGCCGTCTTGGACGAATCACGCAGGCCGCCCGAATCCCCGAACGACCTGCGCCCGCGCCTATTAGGAGGTTTGCCGGGAAATGTGAAGGGAAAAATGCGCCTCTCCCGTCAGGGCAGGCGCTTTTCCATCAGCAGGAAGGTCATCAGCCCCAAGGGCGGCCAGGGGCGGCGTTCCACCACCTGCAGGCTGTCCTCGCCCAGCACCCGCCCGATCTCGAAATCCGAATGCCAGCCGAGGATGTTTTCCAGTGGTGCGGCCAACCGCTCGATGGCCGCCAGAAGGCCCTTTTCGCGGGCAAAATGGTTGGTGATCAGAACCTTTCCGCCGGGTCTGCAGACACGGGCCATCTCAGCCACCACGCGCTCGGGCTCGGGCACCACCGAGACAAGGTGCATGGCCACCACCATGTCGAAGTGATCATCGGGATAATCCAGGATGCGCGCATCCATCTGGCGCAGCTCCTTCACCTGGACAAGCCCCTTCTCGCGCACCTTGGCGCGGGCCTTTTCCAGCATCTCTTCGCTGAAATCGATACCACAGACCCGCACATGCGGCGCATAATGGGGCAGCGCCAGCCCGGTTCCGACCCCGACTTCCAGCACGTTGTGCGCCCCGCTTTCGTTGACGAAGCGCACCGCGCGGCGGCGGCCGCGGTTGGTGACCGCCCCGAAAGTCTGATCGTAGAACAGCGCCCAGCGGGCATAGGACGTGCGGACCGCCTCAATTTCCATCTTTTCCTCCCTTGCGCCCCCCCGCGGCAGAGCGGACCAGGCTGCGGATCACCAGCAGCACATAGGCCAGGCTGAGCAGGGCCAGCGTCTGCCAAGGATAGCTCAGCAATGCCGCACCGGCAAAAGCGATGCCGACGATGAAGTACTTGGCATTGGGCCGCGAGATCCTGGCCCTCTTGAACGAGGGCGTGGGGATCCGGCTGATCAGCAGGAAGCCCACGAAAATCATGTTCAGGCTGATCAGCCAGCCGGGCAGGATGGGCATCTCGGACACCGAAAACGAGACGAACATCGGCAGCATCGCCAGCATCGCCCCGGCCGGGGCGGGCACGCCGACGAAATCTCCGCAGGCGCCGGTTTCGCCGTCTCCGGCGCTCTGGGCACGGTTGTCGATGTTGAAGCGCGCAAGCCGCAGGACGCAGGCCACGGAATAGATCAGCACGGCGATCCAACCCTCCCGTGGCATGTCCTGCAGGGCCCAGAAATAGACCAGCAGCGCCGGCGCAACGCCGAAATTCAGGAAATCACCCAGGGAGTCCAGCTCCGCCCCGATCTTGGAGTCGCTCTTGAGCATCCGCGCCAGGCGACCGTCGAGCCCATCGAGCACCGCCGCCAGCACGATCAGCAGCACCGCCAGCGCGAAGTCGCCATGGAAGCCTAAGCGGATCGCGGTGAGC
>Ga0256839_1005131_pt1 | contig 12304 bp, 10 predicted proteins | sample 354166metaG_FD_185968 | JGI IMG/M metagenome (GOLD analysis project Ga0256839, IMG submission 185968) | Hydrothermal vent microbial communities from Mid Atlantic Ridge, Atlantic Ocean - 354-166 | ecosystem: Environmental > Aquatic > Marine > Hydrothermal vents | place: Atlantic Ocean: Mid...
CCCCGTTCCCTCGACGGCCGCTTGGGCGGCCCCGGGCAGGATCTCCTCCAGCCGCCGCCCGAGCACCGAGGCCGCCGCCTGGCCGGTGATCCGCTCCGCCTCCGGGTTGAAGGAGGTGATCCTCCCGGCGGCGTCGGTGGTGAGAAGCCCGCTGGTCAGGCTCTCCACGGTCCGCTCGTGCAGGCTCTGCAGGGTCTTGAGGTCGCTGGTGCGGCGGTCGAGGGCCTCGCCGGCCCGCCGGGTCTCCCGGACGAGTCCGCTCGCGAGAAGCGCCGCCACCACCAACAGCCCGGTCTGCACGCTCCACATCGCGGAGAGAACCCGGGCGTCCCCGCCCCCGAGCTCCGGCGCCTCGATCCGCCCCGTGTGCCCGAGGAGGAGAAGCCCCCCGTAGCAGATGCCCGAGAGGGCCGCCGCGGCGAAGGCCCCGCGGGAGTCGAGCAGCAGGGCCGCGTAGATGACGACCACCGCGTAGCCCACCGTGAAAAGCGATCCGCTCGCCCCGGTGCTCTCCACCAGGACCGTGATCACCCCCACGTCCGCCACTACCTGGGCCGCCGCCACGCCCGGGGAGGCCCCGAACCAGCGGCTGAGCCCGAGTGTCGCGCCGCTCGTGAGCGCCGCCGCAGCCAGCGCTCCGACGAAGCCCGGGGCCGGCATCGCGCCACCCCCGAGCGCCATCGAGGCGGCGAGCGCCGCCACCACCAGTCCGAGCCGGGCCAGCGAGAGCCGCACCAGGAGCGCCTGCCGGCGCTCCGCCCCCCCTCCTGCGCCCTCCTCCCCCGGGGCGACCATCCTCCGCCGCCTACTTGATGGTGTCTGCGATGGAGAAGATCGGCAGGTACATGGCGATCAGGATGGCGCCGATCGAGCCGCCCAGGAAGACCATCATCAGGGGCTCCATCAGCGAGGTCAATGCCTCGACCGCCGCGTCGACCTCGTCGTCGTAGAAGTCGGCGATCTTGCCCAGCATCGAGTCCATGGCGCCCGTCTGCTCACCCACCGCGATCATCTGCACCACCATCCCCGGAAAGATTCCGGACTCCCCGAGCGGCTCCGCGATGGTGCGGCCTTCGGAGATCGCCACCCGCGTCTTCAGCAGGGCCTCCTCGATCACCTTGTTGCCCGCGGTCTTGGCCACGATCTCGAGGCCGTCCAAGATGGGAACGCCGCTCGAAATCATCGTCCCGAGCGTCCGGCTGAACCGCGCGACCGCGACCTTCTTGAGGAGTGGTCCGAAGATCGGAAGCCGCAGCGCCAGCGCGTCGGTCCGCAAGCGGAAGCTCTCGCTCCGCTTCCGCGCCTGCCCGAAGGCGACCGCGACCACCGCCGTCCCCAGGATCATCGTGAGCAGGTTCGCCTGCATCCAATGCGAAGCGTCGATCACCATCTGGGTGGGACCGGGAAGGGTCCCGCCGAAGTCGGCGAACATCTTCTCGAAGACGGGAATCACCTTCACCAGCAGCAGCACCATCACGCCGATGGCCACCACCAGGATGGTGATGGGATAGACGAGCGCTCCCTTGACCTTTCGCCTGAGGGCGTCGAGCTTCTCCAGATAGGTCGCGAGCCGATGCAGGATGGTGTCGAGAATGCCGCCGACCTCACCCGCGGCGACCAGGTTCACGTAGAGCTCGTCGAAGGCCTTCGGGTGCTTCCGGAGGGCGTCGGCGAAGGTGGAACCCTGCTCGACGTCGGCCTTCACCTGCGCGAGCACCTCCTTGAAGGCCTTGTTCGGGTTCTGGCTTCCCAGGATCTCGAGGCACTGAACGAGCGGCAGCCCGGCGTCGATCATGGTGGCGAACTGGCGCGTGAAGACCACCAGATCGCGAACCTTCACCCGACCCTTGCCGAGACTGAAGCCCTCGAAGAGGTCCTTCGCCTTCGGCTTCACGCTCACCGGCAGGATCGCCTGCGATCGCAGCTGCGCCATGGCCGCGGCCTCGCTCGCGGCCTCGATCACGCCCTTGCGGGTCGCCCCCTGGCGGGTACGCCCCTCCCAAACGAACTGCGGCATCCCTCGTACCTCCCGCGGCGGCCCGTGCCCCCGCAGCTCCTGCTCCTCAAGCGGCGCCCGCCGCCCTCCGCACTCCGGCCCCGCCGGCCAGCATGTTCCGCAGCTCCTCCGGGTCGTGGCTGCGCTGCAGGGCGAGATCCATCGTGATCTGCCGCCGCTGGACGAGCTGTGCGAGCGACTGGTTGAAGGTCTGCATGCCGAACTTCTCCTGGCCGACCTGCATCTGCGAGTAGATCTGGTGGATCTTGTCCTCGCGGATGAGGTTCCGGATCGCGGGGTTCGGGACCATCACCTCGATGGCGAGCGCGCGACCCGGCCCGTTGGCCCGCGGCAGCAGCGCCTGGCAGAGCACCCCCTCGAGCACGAAGGAGAGCTGCGCCCGGACCTGCGCCTGCTGGTACGGGGGAAAGACGTCCACGATCCGGTTGATGGTCTGCACGGCCGAGTTCGTGTGAAGGGTCGCGAACGCCAGGTGCCCGGTCTCGGCGACGGTCAGCGCCGCCTCGATGGTCTCGAGGTCCCGCATCTCGCCGATGAGGACCACGTCCGGGTCCTGGCGCAGGATGTACTTGAGCGCATCCTTGAAGCTCTTGGTGTCCGATCCGACCTCGCGCTGGTTCACCACGCAGCCCTTGTGCGGGTGCAGGTACTCGATCGGGTCCTCGATGGTGACGATGTGTTCACTTCGATCCGTGTTGATGCGGTCGAGAATCGAGGCCAGGGTCGTCGACTTCCCCGAGCCCGTCGGCCCGGTGACGAGGATGAGCCCCCGCGGCTTGCGGGCGAGCTCGTGAACCACCTTGGGCAGTCCGAGCTCCTCGAAGCTCAGGATCCGGAAGGGGATCGATCGGAAGGCGCCGGCCACGGCACCGCGTTGCATGAAGATGTTGGCGCGGAAGCGCGAGAGTCCCCGAACCCCGAAGGAGAGGTCGAGCTCGTTCTGCTCCTCGAAGCGGTGCTTCTGGGCGTCGGTCAGGATCGAATAGCAGAGCTGCTTGGTCTCGGAGGCGTTCAGCGGGGGCATCTTGAGGGGATGCAGCCTGCCGTCGATGCGGAGCTGGGGCGGGCTGTTGGTGGTGATGTGAAGGTCGCTCGCGCCCTTCTCCATCATCGCCTTGAGCAGCTGGTGCAGGTTCGCCAACTTCCTCTCCTATCGGTCCGCCGCCGAGACCCGGCAGACCTCGGCGAGCGTGGTGACGCCCTGGGCGAGCTTGCGCAGCGCGCTCTGCCGGAGCGTGAGCATCCCCTGGCGCACCGCCTCCCGTTTGAGCTCGGAGGTGGTGGCGCCGTTCAGCACGAATTCCTTGAGCTCCTCGGTGAGCTCCATGACCTCGTAGACGGCCACTCGACCCCGGTATCCGGTGCTCGAGCAGCGTGCGCAGCCTCGACCGATCACGGGCGCGACGCCCCGCGCCTCCGCCTCGGCCATTCCGGCCTCGACGAGGGCTTCCGGGTGCACGTCCGGGTCGGGGATTCGGCACTCCTCGCACACCTTGCGCGCGAGGCGTTGGGCGAGGATGCAGTTCACCGAGGAGGCGACGAGGAAGGGCTCGATCCCCATGTTGAGCAGGCGGTTCACGGTCGAGGGCGCGTCGTTGGTGTGCAGGGTCGAGAGAACGAGGTGCCCGGTGAGCGCCGCCTTGACCGCGATCTCCGCGGTCTCGAAGTCGCGGATCTCGCCCACCATGATGATGTCCGGGTCCTGGCGCAGGAAGGAGCGGAGCGCGGCGGCGAAGTTGAGCCCGATGTCCTCGTGCATCTGGACCTGGTTGATCCCGGGCAGATTGAACTCCACCGGGTCCTCCGCAGTCGAGATGTTGTGGCTCACCTTGTTGAGCTCGGAGAGGGCCGAGTAGAGCGTCGTCGTCTTTCCCGAGCCCGTCGGCCCCGTCACGAGAACCATTCCATAGGGCCGCTGGATGGAGCGCTGGAAGATCTCGAGCTGCTCGGTCTCGAAGCCGAGCCTGGTCATGTCGAGCTGCAGATTGGACTTGTCGAGAAGCCGCAGGACGACCTTCTCTCCGAAAAGCGTGGGCAGCACCGAGACGCGGAAGTCCATCTCGCGACCGCGACCCATCTTGAGCTTGATCCGCCCGTCCTGGGGCAGTCGCCGCTCGGCGATGTCGAGGTCGGACATGATCTTGAGACGAGAGACGATGGCGTTGCGGAGCTTCGGGGGTGGCTTCATCACCTCGTAGAGGACGCCATCGATCCGGTAGCGGACCCGGAACTCGCGTTCGTAGGGCTCTACGTGGATGTCGGAGGCACCCTTCTTGATCGCGTCGGTGAGGATCAGATTGACCAGCTTCACCACCGGCGCGTCTTCCGATTCGCGCGCGAGCTCGCTGACGTCGACCTCGTCCTCGTCCTGGACGATGTCGATGTCCGAGTCGTCGAAGTCGCCCATCACGTCGGCGAGGGAGGTGGTCTGGTCGTAGTGCCGGTCGATGGCGGCCTTGATCTGGTCCTCGGCGGCGACCACGACCTCGACGTCGTAGCCGGTGAGGAACTTCACGTCATCGATGGCGTAGATGTTGGAGGGGTCGGCGGTGGCGATGACGAGCGTCGATCCCGCGCGGCTCACGGGCAGGATCATGTGCTTGGTGGCCACACCCTCGGGCACGAGCTTGATGACGTCCGGGTCGACCTCGAACTCCTCGAGGTCGATCGAGGGAACCTGGTACTGGCGGGCCAGGAATTCGGTGAGCTCGGCCTCCTTGAGGAAGCCGAGCCGGGTGAGCTGGCTTCCGAGGCGGCCTCCCGACTCCCGGAGACCCTGGCGGGCCCGCTCGAGCTGCTCCGGGGTCAGCAGGTTCTCCCGGACGAGGAGCTCTCCGATGCGCTCGCTCACATGCCGCTCCACCGGCTTCCGGCGCCCCGCCGGAAGTCCCTGCGCGCCGCGGCGGCGCGGACTTGCGCGCCGCCCCTGCGCATTCCAGAAAGCCCTTCAAACTCGATGGGTTATCGGCGTTCGGAGAGGGGAGCTTTACCCGGCTCCACGCCCCCGGCGGCGGCTTCGCCGATCTCTTCCAGGGAGGTGTGCCGGAGCCAGAGGATGCCGAGGCCGAGCGCCGTCACGCTGACCCAGAAGCTCGCGTGAACCAGCGTGCCGAGCGCGACCGCCTGCGACTCCGGGACCCCGAAGCCCGCGGTGAGCACCTCTCGACAGGCCCAGTGGTAGGTCCCGAAGAAGCCCGGCGCGCTCGGGACGGCGATCGCGAGCCCCACGGCGACGAGCGTGGCGTAGGCCGCCGCGATCCCCCGCGCCGGCGAACCGAAGTCCATGTCGAGGGCGACGAAGCCCACGTAGAAGGGAAGCGTCGCGAACACCATCCAGATCAGGATCGAGTGCCAGGCGATCCAGAACAGATGCATGCCGCCGCGCAGGGAGCCCAGGCCCTCGGCGAAACTCCGAAGCAGCCGGAGGACCCAGTCCGTCACCCGATCGCGCAGGAGTGGCCGCCCCAGGAGGTCGATCACGCGCACCAGGGAATCCGGGGCCAGGCGAAGCCACAGGATCCCCAGCAGCGGCGCCACCGAGACGCTCATCACCGGGATCAGGAGCGCCACGGCCAGGCCGCCGGGAAGCCGTGCTCCGTAGATGCCGATCAGCGCGGTCGCCATCCCCACGAAGAACATGGAATCGATGACCCGCTCGAGGACGACCGTCCCGAGCAGCGCACTGCCACTCGCCCCGGTCTCGCGGGAGAGGTACCAGGCCCGTACCACCTCGCCGATCCGAAGGGGAAAGAGGTTGTTCGCCATGAAGCCCACGGCCACGGCCCGAAAGAGCGGACCGCTGCCGATGTGCTGCACCGGATCCGTGAGATGGCGCCACCGGATGGCCCGCACCCACAGCGCCAGGATCTGGCTCGGCACCGCCACGGCGAAAAGCAGGCCGAGATCCGCCCTGCGGACGTCGCGGGCCACCTCCTCGAAGGAGACACCCCGCAGCGCGAGCCAGAGGGCGACGGCCGTGATGGCCAGGCCGAGCCACACCCGCCAGTCCCGGAACCTCCTCACTCCGCGCTCCCCGCCACCTCGCCTCGGCCGAGCCGCGCGAGCGCAGCCTCGCAGTCGCGTCGGATCTGGGCCCGCAGGGCCACGAGATCCGGGAAGCGGCGTTCGTCGCGCAGCCGGGCCCGGAAGCTCATCTCCACGCGACGCCCGTAGGCATCGAAGTCACGACCGGGCACGTGCGCCTCGGCGAGCACCCGGCCGGAGCGATCCACCGTCGGGCGGGTTCCGACGTTGATCACCGCCGGGAGCGCTTCCCGCGGGGGGGGATCACCCGAATCGAGGAATCGGACCTCTCCCGCGTAGACCCCGGCGCGGGGCAGCACTTCGCTTTCCGGGTCGAGATTCAGGGTGGGAAAGCCGAGCTCGCGGCCGCGGCGGTCTCCCCGTGCCACCCGTCCCCGGATCGCGTAGGGCCGGCCGAGCAGCCTGGCGGCGACCTCCACCCGCCCCTCCGCGAGCAGCCGGCGGATTCGCGTGGAGTTCACATCCTCCCCCTCGACGGTGACCTCGGGGACGATGGTGACCGCGAACCCGAGTCGCGGGCCGAGCTCGGTGAGGGTCCGCATCGACCCCTCGCGATCCCGCCCGAAGTGGAAGTCGTAGCCCACGTAGACCTCCCGGGGGCGGAACCTCCGGTGGAGGATCTCGCGGACGAAGACGTCTGCCGGCGTGGCGGCGAACTCCCGGGTGAAGGGCTCGACCACGACGAGATCCACCCCGAGGTCCTCGAGGAGCTCGAGCTTCTGCTCGAGCGTGGTGAGCAGCCCCAGCGGCCGGTCGGGGGCGAGCACCCGCCGCGGGTGGGGATCGAAGGTATAGACCGCAGCTTCGCCGTCGAGCGCCCGCGCCCGACCTGTCACGACGTCCATGATGGCCCGGTGGCCGAGATGGACGCCGTCGAAGTTTCCGATCGTCACCACGGCCCGGCGCGGCGGGCGCTCGAGCTCCTCGCTTCCGTGCACCACCCGCAATGCTAGACTCCGCTCCCGTGCGGATCCTCGCCCGCTACCTTCTCCTTCGCTTCCTGGTGTATGCCGGGGGCGCCTTCCTCGTGCTCTCGCTCGCGGTTCTCGTGGGCGAGCTCCTGCTCGGTTTCGACGACATCAGCGAGGCCGCGGGCGCCTTCGGAGAGGCCCTGCTCTACCTGCTGCTCAAGCTGCCCGCCGACTACCTGCCGCTGCTCGTGCCGACCGCCGTATTCGTGGGCGCCTTTGCGAGCCTCGGCCTCGCCGCCCGCCACAACGAGGTCCTCGCCGCGAAGGCCGGGGGCGTGTCGCCCATGACGCTGGTCCTTCCGGTACTCGCGGCGAGCGCGGTCCTCTCCGTCCTGTCCTTCGCGGCCGTCGAGACGGTCGGCGTGCGCGCCGCACGGGTGTGGAGCCATCAGTTCCGCAGCGATGAAGGAGAAATCGCCTTCCGCAAGGGGTCGTTCTGGTACCACCGGGGCCCCTTCGTCTTCAACGTCGCAAACGCCGATCCGCGCACGCGCACCCTTCACGACGTGCGGATCTTCGAGCTCGACGAGCAGGGCCGCCTCCTCCGCAGCATCCGGGCAGCCCGGGCGAAACTGGCCGAAGATGGGACCTGGCAGCTGTGGGATACGGTGATCCGCCGCTTCGATCCGGACGATCCCCGCCGCGCTCCGGCCTACGAGCGGCGCAGGGAGGTCATCTTCCCCGCAGCCGAACGCTCCGACCTCGCGCTCCTCGACGCCGACCCGACGGCGCTCTCGCTGGGAGACCTTCGCGAGTACATCGACGCCCGCTCGGACTTCGAGGGGGCGCAGCTCACGCGTCTTCGGGCAGTCCTCCATCAACGGATCGCCGACCTCCCGATTCCCCTGCTCTTCGCGCTCCTCGCGGTGCCCGTTGCGCTGCGGGTGGAGAAGACGCGAAGCTTCGCCCTGCCCACCCTCGAGGGCGTCGGCGCCACCACCGCCTTCTGGCTGGCCCGGAGCGTGGGGCAGGCCATCGCCTCCGGAGGGGCGGCCTCCCCGACAGTCGTTCCCTGGCTGGCGGTGGGCCTCTTCTCGGCCGCCGGCCTGGTCGCCCTGGCACGCATCCCGCGCTAGGGGCCCGCTCGCCCCGGAGCTCGGGCGCCCGCGGCCGGGTCCCTGAGCACGCGAAAGAATCCGCTTCCGGGCGTGAGCACCAGCGTGGTCTCGGATCCGAGCGTCTTGCGGTACGCCTCGAGGCTTCGCACGAAGGCGTAGAAGTCGGGATCCTTCTGGTAGGCCGCGGCGTAGATGGCGGTGGCCTCGGCGTCTCCCTGCCCCCGGAGGACCTCCGCATCGCGCCGGGCCTCGGCCACGATCACCCGGGCCTCCCGGTCGGCCCCCGCGCGGATGCGCCGCCCCTCGGCCTCCCCCTCGGCTCGGTACTTGCGGGCCAACCGCTCGCGCTCCGCGCGCATCCTCGCGTAGACGTTCTTGCGCGTCCCCGGTGGCATCTCCGTGCGGTTGATCCGGACGTCCACGATCGCCACCCCTTCGGAGCCGAGGGTCTCCTGCGCTTCGGCGGCAATCTCCCGCATCACCTCCTCGCGGGCGCTGGTTAGCACCTCGCCGAAGGTGTGCCTCCCGACCACGGCCCGGACATCCGCCTTCACCACCCTGGCGATGCGGCCCTCGGCCTGCGGGATTCCCTGCGGAAAGGACCGGAAGAACTGCGCCGGGTCGCGGATCCGCCAGATCACGTAGTTGTCCACCACCAGCCGCTCCTCGTCCCGGGTCTGGATCGGCTCCGGCTCGGTGTTGAGGTAGAGCGCGCGCTTGTCGAAGCGCACCACCTCTGTCAGCAGCGGCACCCGCAGGGCCAGCCCGGGCTCGGTCAGGACCGCGATCTCCTTGCCGAAGAGCAGCACGATCTTCTGCTCGTCCTCGTGCACGATGACCACGGGACCGTACCCGTACTCTCCCGCCCACAGCGTCCCCGCCGCGGCTGCGGCGAGCACGAAAAGGAGAAGCAGGGCGCGGCTCATCGCTCCCCTCCGGCAGCCTGCGCTCGGGGTCCCCTCGGCGCCAGCGGCAGGTACGGCACGATGCCCCGGATCTCCGGGTCCACCAACACCTTCTCCACCGGCCCGAGCACGTCCTCGAGGGCCTCGAGGTAGAGCCGGGTCCGGGTGACCTCGGGTGCCTTCGCGTACTCGGCCAGGAGCGCCTCGAAGCGCCGCGCCTCCCCGGTGGCCTCGGCAACGCGCGCCTCCTTGTACCCCCGGGCACGCTGGAGCAGCTCCTGCGCCTCGGCGCGGGCTCGGGGGAGGACCTCGTTGGCGTACCCCTGTGCCTCGTTGACGGCCCGATTGCGATCCTGGATGGCCGCAATCACATCGTCGAAGGCGTCGCGCACTGCGTCGGGCGGCTGCACGCGCTGGAGCTCGACCCCGAGCACGTCGAGTCCCGCGTGGTAGCGGTCGAGGATCGATTGGAGGAGGTCCCGCGACTCCACCTCGATCTGTCCGCGCTTCTCCGAGAGCACCCCGTCCACGCTGTGCCGGGCCACCACCTGCCGGACCGCCGCCTGGGCGGCGTCGCGCAGCGTGGCCCGCGGACTCGCCACCCGGTAGCGTGACTCGAAGGCGTCCTTGACCTTGTACTGCACGGCGAAGCCGACCAGGACGATGTTGTTGTCGCTGGTCTGCATGGTGGCCTCGTGCAGCTCTTCGGGACCGGGCTCCTCGACGTCGCCCTGAAAGCCGAAGTGCTCCTGCTGTACCGATTCTGCGGAGACGATCTCGTGGCTGCCGATGGGTGGGGGCAGATGGAGATGCGGACCCGATCTCGCTTCCGTCCGCACGTATCGCCCGAGCCGGAAGATGATCGCGTGTTCCCCCGGCTGAAGCGAGTAGTATCCGAGCGACGCCCAGGCCCCGAGTATCGCGAGCGAAATCGCGAGCACCAGGAGGGTGCCCACGGTGCGCGCCACGCTGCGGCGCACGGCCTCGTCCGGCGGGAGCTCGCCTCCTCCGGCCATCTACGCCCCGCCCCCCGCGGCGCGACCCGCCGGCCCCCGGGCGACCTCGTAGAAGGGTTTCAGGAAATCGATCGGAAGCGGGAAGACGATGGTCGCGGTGTTCTCGGCGGCGATCTCCGAGAGGGTCTGCAGGTAGCGAAGCTGGAGCGCAGAAGGCTCGGAGGCGAGGACCCGCGAGGCCTCGGCGAGGCGCTGCGCGGCCTGGTACTCGCCCTCGGCATGGATCACCTTGGAGCGCTTCTCTCGCTCGGCCTCCGCCTGCCGCGCCATCGCGCGCTGCATCTCCTGGGGGAGGTCGATCTGCTTGACCTCCACGGCCCGGACCTTCACCCCCCACGGTTCGGTCTGGAGGTCGATGATCTCCTGCAGCTTCCGGTTGATGTCGTCCCGATCGGCGAGGAGCTGGTCGAGCTCCGCCTGCCCGCAGACGCTTCGAAGGGTCGTCTGCGCGAGCTGGGAGGTCCCGTAGAGGTAGTTTTCCACCTGGATCACGGCCTTGTCGGGGTGCATCACGCGGAAATAGAGCACGGCATTCACCTTCACGGAGACGTTGTCCCGGGTGATCACCTCCTGCGGCGGCACATCCATCACGATCTCCCGGAGGCTGATCCGCACCATGCGGTCGATCCCCGGAATGATCCACCGGAGGCCCGCCTCCTTGATCCCGATGAAGCGGCCGAGTCGGAAGACCACACCGCGCTCGTATTCGGCCAGGATGCGGATGCCTGCGATGAAGAAGCCCGCCAGGATGCCGAGCAGGATCAGACCCGTAGACGCCATCATCCCTCCCCCGGCCCGCCGCGCGAGCGGGCCCTTCGAACCCGGAGACAGAGGCCTTCCACGCCGACCACCTCCACGGTCTCTCCTTCCTCGACCGGCTCCTCGGAGACGGCGTTCCAGTACTCGCCGTGGATGAAGACCCGACCCCGCGGAGAAAGCGGCTCATCCGCGCGCCCCCGGGCGCCGAGAAGCTCGCCCACCCCCGCCTGCGGCGCCGCCGCCCGGGCCCGACCGACCGCATAGACCACGGTTCCCGCGGCGAGGGCGAAGGCCGCCGCCGCCGGCAGAAGCACGGTGTAGAAGGAGACCTGGAGTCCCCCGAGCTCGGGAAGGTCGAAGATCATCGACCCCCCGAGCAGGAAGCAGATCACCCCGGCCGCGAAGAAGGCGCCGTAGGAGGTCACGAAGGCCTCGGCGGCGAAGAAGGACACGCCGAGGGCCAGCAGCAGGAGCCCCGTCCACGAGAAGGGGAGGATCTGCAGCGCGATGAATCCGAGGATCAGGCAGACCGCGCCCACCACACCGGGGAGGATCAGGCCCGGCTGGTTGAACTCCACGTAGAGCCCGACCGCACCGGCGAGGAGCAGCACGACGGCCACGTCCGGGCTGGCGAGCACGTGCATGATCCTGGTGAGGAGATCCATCTCGAGGACCCGCACCGGGGCACCGGCGACGGAGAGGGTCACCTCCCTGCCGCGCACCCTCACCACGCGCCCCTCGAGCTGATCGAGGAGCTCCTCCCGGGTTCCCGCGACGAGGTCGACGACGCCGATCCGCAGGGCTTCGTCCTGGGTGATGGCGACCGATTCCCGCACCGCCTTGACCGCCCACTCGACGTTCCGCCCCCGCTCCCGGGCGATCGACTCGATGAATGCGGCGGTGAAATTCTCCGCCTTCTCGGCGGCGAAGTCGCGCCCGCCCTCCTCGTCCTTCGCGCGTCCGCCGCCGATGCCCACCGGGTGTGCGGCACCGATGCTGGTGCCCGGCGCCATGGCGGCGACATGGCCGGCCAGGGTGATGAACGTGCCCGCGGAGCCGGCCCAGGCGCCTCGGGGCGAGACGTAGACCACGACCGGCACTCCTGCGTTCAGGATCCCCTGGATGATGTCCTTGGTCGAGGCGAGCAGCCCGCCCGGGGTGTCGAGCTCCAGGATCAGCGCCGCCGCGCCTTCGTCCTCGCTCTGGCGGATCGACTTCAGGATGAAGTCGGCGGAGGCCGGGTTGATGGAGCCGTCCACGCGGATCAGGTTCACGTGCCCGCCCGCGCGGAACACGGGCGGGGCGCCCGCCGGCTCCTCGCCCCGGCCCGTCGCCACCCCGGCTGCCGCGAGCAGGACCGCGAGCGCCGCAGCCCGCGCCCTCACCCTCGGCGCTCCAGGAGCTTCTCGATGCGATCGAGCAGGTGCCGGGCCACCTCGCGCTTGTCGAGGACCGGGAGCTCCTCGACCTCGCCCCCGGGCCAGACCAGGGAAACCGCGTTGGTGTCCACCCCGAAGCCCGCGCCCGCCCGGGA
>Ga0256839_1005132_pt1 | contig 12302 bp, 8 predicted proteins | sample 354166metaG_FD_185968 | JGI IMG/M metagenome (GOLD analysis project Ga0256839, IMG submission 185968) | Hydrothermal vent microbial communities from Mid Atlantic Ridge, Atlantic Ocean - 354-166 | ecosystem: Environmental > Aquatic > Marine > Hydrothermal vents | place: Atlantic Ocean: Mid...
AAATGTGGGTAAAGTCTTGGGCAATGTTAAAGCAGAGTTAGCACTCATTGAACCCATGCTACCTAAGGGGACAAGCATTGAGATATTTTACGACCGAACGCACTTGGTAAACTTGGCGACCGATACGGTCAAAAAAGCTTTAATAGAAGCAATTGTTCTCATTTTTGTTATTTTGCTTTTGATGTTAGGCAACTTGGCTTCAGCCCTCTCTGTGGCACTCATCTTACCTTTTGCCCTACTCATGAGCTTTATGGCAATGCAGTACTTTGGGCTTTCGGCAAACCTTATGAGTTTGGGAGGACTCGCCATTGCCATTGGTTTACTGGTCGATTCAGCCGTGGTCATGGTCGAACACATTACGGCTGAACTTGGAAACCCCAAAAAACAAAAAGAGTCTAAATTGGTCATCATCACCAACGCAGCCGTTGAGATGGCTCCTTCCATTGTGACTGGGGTGTTGATTATTATCATTGTCTTTATGCCCTTGCTTACGCTTCAAGGCTTAGAGGGAAAACTCTTTGCTCCTGTGGCATTGAGCATTGTCTTTGCCCTTTTTTCTTCACTCATTTTGGCTTTAACACTCATTCCTGTTTTGAGTTCGTTTATTCTCTCTAAACGTGAAGATAAAGAGTCGCTGTTGGTACGAATGTTGGTGTTTGGCTATCGTCCTTTGTTAAAAATAGCCATTCGTTTTTCTAAAACATTTATTTTGATTGTTTTGTTAATCTTTGGATACTCATTGCATTTGGCTTCAAAAACAGGGAGTATCTTTATGCCAACGATGGACGAGGGAAGCATTATCATAGGCGTTGAGATGTTGCCTTCTATCTCACTTGATGAGAGTCGTGAACTGAACCTAAAGCTCCAAAAGAAACTTCTAGCGAATGTACCTGAAATCAAAGACATTATCGCACGAACAGGAAGTGATGAGTTGGGGCTTGACCCCATGAGTCTGAACGACACCGACACCTTTTTAGTGCTTCACCCTAAAAGCGAATGGCGAGAACCCTCTAAAGAGTTTGTCATTGATGCCATAAGAAAAGTGCTTGATGGCATGGTAGGGATTGAAGCTGGGTTTACCCAACCCATTGAGATGAGGGTTTCGGAAATGCTCACAGGGGTAAGAGGTGACTTAGCCATAGACATCTTTGGAGAAGACCCCAATGAGTTAGAAAAGATAGCCGTGCAAGTCAAAGAGGTCTTAGAGAAAACCAAAGGAAGCTCCGATGTTTACAAAAAAGCCAATGAGGGAGTCGCCTACTTTGAGTTAAGTTTTAAGCGTCAAACCATGGCACGTTATGGGGTGAGTCAAGAGGAGATTAACCACTTCTTAACTAGCATGGTAACAGGCTCTAGCGTGGGGATTATCCAAGAGGGAATGCGACGGATTGATTTGGTCATTAAAGGCGAAAAGCAGTTTCAAAACTCTTTGGCAACCATTGCCAATCTCTACTACCCTCTAAGCGATGGCTCTAGCATTGCCATTAACCGTTTGGTGGCGTTTAAACAAAAGAGTGGACCTGTACAGATAGAGCATGAGAATGGCTACCGAAAAACCGTCGTACAGTCCAATGTAGAGGGGCGAGACCTGCTTAGTTTTGTCGAAGAGGTCAAAGCCACTGTTGCCAAAGAGATAAAACTACCAGCAGGGTACTACCTAAGCTATGGAGGAGAGTTTGAAAACCAACAAAGAGCAGCTGCTAGACTGCAACTCATTGTGCCTATCTCGCTCTTTTTGGTCTTTTTACTGCTTTACGTTTCGTTTGGCTCTATTGGTCAAGCGACCATTGTCTTTTTAAACGTACCATTGGCACTCATTGGAGGCTTTGCAGGGCTTTATTACTCTGGCGAATACCTCTCTGTCCCTGCTTCAGTTGGGTTTATTGCCTTACTTGGGATTGCCATGTTAAACGGCGTAGTGATGATGAACTACTTTAACTATTTAGCCCTAAGAGGTATGTCGGTCAAAGAGTTGGTAGTAGAGGGTGCAGTAAAACGGCTAAGACCAGTGCTTATGACAGCTCTCATTGCCTCATTTGGTTTAATTCCCCTCATGTTCTCCACAGGACCTGGCTCTGAAATACAACGACCATTAGCCATCGTGGTCATTTGGGGCTTGGTGAGTGCGACGATTTTGACGCTGTTTATATTGCCGATTTTGTATGGGATGGTTTATGGGGAGAAGCAAAAAAAGTAAAATCATTAATGTGGGATAGAATATTATTTAAGCTTTATCCCACTAACTTTTCTGAACCCCCATCTTCAAAATCAAAAAGTGAAGTCTGTTTAAAAGTTTTTAGAGATTGAGGTGAAGAGCTATTACTCTTTTCTAAAATCTGAAATTTAACCTCTTTTGCTATCGCTTCAACCATAGGAATAACAATAGAATTTCCAATACGATTATAGAGTTTAGCTTTTGAGCCAATGAATTTAAAGTCATCTGAAAAGCCCATAAGTCTGTAACACTCTTTTAGTGTCAATTTTCTTACTCTACCATCATGATAAATATAATATCGTCCTGCTGACTCTTGTGATGATAAAGTTGGGTGTGTTCCTTCTGATGAGTAGATACGATTTGGCTGTTTATGGACACGTGAGAGATGTTCTGTGTTTTCTCTCACCCCTTTTGTTCTTATGTTTTTGTTGAGATAGCCTACAAAAATAAGACCAGATAGTTGTCTTTTAGGATTTTCAATTAGGCTGTATTCACTCTCATCCAAATATTCAAAAGATTCACTTTCTTCTTCTAAAATATCTTTTATAGAGGGTACTTCTTTTTTTTCTAATTTAGAAAAATCAAATTTTATTCCATTTAGAGAAGCTACTATTATGGTTCGTTCTCTATTTTGAGGAACACCAAAATCTTTTGCATTTAAAACTTGCCAATTGGTCGTATATCCCAACTCTTGAAGTGCTGTCAAAACAACCTTTAGCGTATTGCCTTTATCATGACTTTTAAAGTGTTTTACATTTTCCAAAACAATAGCTTTTGGTCGTTTCTCTTTTAATATACGTTCAATATCAAAAAAGAGTGTTCCTCTTGTATCATTAAAGCCCTTTTTTTCTCCTGCAATAGAAAAAGGTTGACATGGAAATCCTGCCAATAAAACATCATGATTTGGTATCTCTTTTTCATCTACTCTTGTAATATCAGAAAAGAGTTCATCGTTATAGTTTAAAGTGTACATCTCTTGTGCATGTGGGTCTATTTCTGAAGAAAAAACACAAGACCCTCCATTTCGCTCAAAACCCGTTCTAAACCCACCAATACCTGCAAATAAATCTATAAATTTAAAGCTCATGATTTAACTCCTTGCTTAGCTCATTCCATTTTTGTTTATGAATGGCTTTTAGCTCACTATCTGTAGAGATTAAATCTGAATAAAGTCTGTAAAAATCTTCTAAATTATCAATGAGTCTCATGTAATATTTTAGTGTACTAAGAACACCATTGACAATAATTTGACATCCATGTTCTTGTTTGACTTCTTCAATAATCTTATAAATTTCATTTTCTTTAACCATTCCTTGATTAGACAATATATAGTATCGTTTAGGGTTAAAACGAACAATCTTCTCTTTGGCTATTCGTAAGATATTAGCATCAATTGGTTTATCAAGTTTTATTTCAATTGCTTCAAAAAGTTCTTTGCTCTTGAATACTTCTATGTCTCCAGCACTTTGAGAGGTTCTGTCACTTGCCGTATGACTACCTAACGCTTTTAGTTGGCATTGATTGTAACGAGATATTTGATTAATTAGTAGATTGTAAATAGCATAAAAAGCAAGTACAGGAAGTTTTGAACCATAAGATGTTTTGTAGTCAAAATTAAATTGTTTATCTAAAAGTTCAATGGTTTTTTCGATGGTTAATTTTTCAGGGTTTTTTAAAGGGATAATCTCAACTTTATTGACTTCTTGTAGTTCAATAATTAATTTAAAAAGCTCTACTAAAATATATTTTGGATTAACTTTTTCAATCTCAATAGTATTAACTAATTCTAAAAAAGCTTTTTTAACAGATTTATTACTGATTTTTCCTTCATAATCTAAACTGTAAGGATAAGGCTGTTCAAGTGAACGCGTAAGCCACCCACTCTCTGCCATTGAGGGTAAACCAAGTTTTTTAAGTGTAGGCGTGATATATTTAGTATCAACAGTTCTACCTGAAAACCCACTTTCTATCTGTGTCTGATGGTTTCGTATATCTTGATTTGGATGAACTATTTTATAAATGCCAAGAGTAACAAAAACAGTAAAAACACCTTTTTGATTAAATGATTTTTGAGCTATGGTTTCTATATTTTTTAGAGTTTGAGTATTTAAATTTTTTGTATAGAACTTTTTGTTTACTGCTTCTGTATGGATCTCTTCTAATATTGCATTATAGTTCATTTTTATCCTTGATTTTATTTTCTTGCTTTGGTACTTAGTGAGATTTTTCTTAAAATTTTGGCTATTTCTCCATGCTGATTTTTTTCTGCATAATCTAAAGGTGTTTTCCCTCCAAAATCCTTTATATTAGTATCTACGCCTAAGTCTATTAATAGTTTGACAATATTGGTTATTATAATTTCGACACTTTATTTCTGATTTATTATACTATTTTAGTTTGAATATAATAATTTTTTAGAAAAGTTGTTGGGATTAATTGGGGCTTGGTGAGTGCAATGATTTTGACCTTGTTTATATTGCCGATTTTGTATGGGATGGTTTATGGGGAGAGGGAGTAGGTGGCTATAATCGCTTTTTTGCTACAATCGCTCTTATTAAGGAGAGTTCATGGCAAAAAAACAACGTTTTAGAGACACCAAACAAAAAAGAGCAACCCCAATAGATAAAGTGGAGAAACCTACTATCCCTTTTGCCTCTTTGGGGCTGAAAGCCAAAGCCTTTCTAACCGATATTTTTATGTTGCTTATGCCTCTTTTTTATTTGAGTATTTATGTTGTTTTTGATGGATTAGAAGATGTGGCGAAGCATAGAGTAGAGGCTTGGGCATATGCCATAATTCCTTTTTTACTCCTACTCACACTCTTTATGCTCAAAGATGAGGGGCGAACCCCTGGGGCTAGGTCGCAAGGGCTAAAAGTAATTGAGTTTCATACTTTAGAGAAGCCCTCTTTATTCTCTACGGTATTTAGAAACCTTATGTTGCCTTTTTCAATGTTTATTCCAATTTTTTGGCTGATTCCTTTTTTTAGAAAAGAGAAACAGATGTTACATGATTTACTCTCGGCGACCTGTGTGATTGTTGACCCCAATCCACCAAAAGAGAAAGTCTTGAAAAGTAATTAATGCATCTATTTCTCTCTCTCTTCTACTTTTTTTACTTCTCTTTGGTTGGTGTCTATGTGATGTTTATGCCCCAAGCCTTAACGGGCTTTGGATACACGAATGCACAAATAGGCATTGTCTATGCCGCAGCACCATTTATGCGATTTTTACTTCCTTTTATTTTTAAGTATTATGTTAAGCTAAATGCTAAAATCTATCTCTTAGCACTGTTGTTTACTTTTTTGGCATCGCTTCTTTTTATTAGCACAGTGCATAACTTCTACTTACATCTGCTCTCCAATGCCATTTTTGGAGCATCTATGGGTGTCATTCTCCCTTATGTTGAGACCATATCACTGCATCAAGTTGCTAAAAAGACCTATGGGAAAATACGTCTTTGGGGGTCAGTAGGATTTATTGTCATTGCATTGTGGTTAGGTAAAATCAATGCAACACCCATGGAGACCATCTATTATCTTTGTTTAACAGCATTTCTCACGTGGATATTTGGCTATTTTGTTTTAGCTTATGAGACCCATAAAGAGGAACAAGAAGAGAGTGATAAAGGTTTCTCTCTAAAAAAATATTGGGCTTTTTGGGCAAGTATCTTTTTGATGCAAGTGGCATTTGGAGGCTTTTATACCTTTTTTACCATTTATGAAACAGAGCAGGGAGTGAGTAAAGCATTCATCTCTTATTTGTGGTCATTTTCGGTTATTTGTGAAATTGCAATGCTCTATTACCAAGGAGCATTGCTACAAAGAAATCTATTGACCCTCTTAAAACTTGCGACATTTATTACTGCCTTTAGATGGCTTCTGCTCTATCTCTACCCCTCTTCGTTAGAGATAACCTTTTTTAGCCAATCTTTACACGCCATAAGCTTTGCACTCTATCATACTGCATCAATTACTTACGTATTCTCTATCTATACACAAAAACGCTTAGCTCAACAGTTCTTTTTGGGTATCTCTTTTGGTTTAGGTGGAGGAGTAGGGTCATATATTGCGGGTCTTTTCTATGGGGAGTATCTCTTTTTAATCGAGTCAATCATTACGCTATTGGCATTGATGATGCTATTTGTACATGATAGACGGAAACAAAGCATAAGAAATTAAATCTCTTATGCTTTAATGCTTACGTCATAAAGATAACAGGTTTAATAATAGGGTAACGTTTTTTCGTTCTCACTACAAATTTACGGACAATAGAAGAGATATTATCTTCAATGTTCTTAACATTTGAGAGTTGTTTCTCTTCAGCAGAGAGTAAGAAAGTCTCTATGAGGTTTTCAATCTCATGCCCAAAGCGTTTGCTCTCTTTTTCAGGTACAAGCCCTGCTGAACTCACAACAGGTTTACCAATAAGTTTTTTAGTTGACTTGTTAATCTGTAAAGCAATATTGACAATACCATCTAATGAAAGTTTTTGTCTATCTTCTACCACATCAGCTTGAATCTCTTTGTTGTTTTGGTTGTCAATGTAACTTTTACCACTTTTAACCGTTTTTACTTTTTTAAGATATTTAGTGGCAATCTCAATCTGCTCTCCATCACTCATGAGTAAAATATTTCTAGGATCTACCCCACAGTCAATGGCTGTTTTTGAGTGCTTGTTGATGTGGTTGTATTCACCATGAACAGGCAAGAAGAACTTTGGTTGAATCAATCTTAAAATCAGTTGCTGTTCTCCTTTTGAAGCGTGTCCAGAGACATGAATGTTTTCAATGTCTTTGTAGTGTACCGTAACCCCTGCTTTAACCAATTTGTTCATGAGTGAAGAAACTGATCCCTCATTTCCTGGAATAGCATGGGCAGAGATAATAACCGTATCACTAGGTTTTAGTCTAATGTGTCGATGCTCATTGGCTGCCATTCGTGAAAGAGCAGCCATCGCTTCACCTTGTGAACCTGTGGTGACAACCAATACTTGCTCTTCTGAATATTTAGGTACTTCATGGGCTTCGATGAAGTGTTTGTCATCTAAATTCACATAACCGAGTCTTCGTGTGGTCTCAATATTACGCTCCATTGAACGCCCAATGACACACACTTTTCGCCCTGCTGCAATTCCTCGCTCCATCGCTTGATAGACACGGTGAGTATTTGAAGAAAAAGTGGACATAATGACACGCCCTTTTGCATTGGCAAAGAGTGAATCAAACGCTTTTCCTACAACTGCTTCAGATTTTGTGTAGCCAGGGTTATGAGAGTTGGTACTATCTGAAAAGAGACAAAGTACCCCTTTTGCTCCATAGTGGGCAAAACGTTGTAAATCCATCGTTTGGTTATCTATTGGTGTATGGTCAACTTTAAAGTCAGCCGTATGAATAAGTGTTCCTACCTTAGACTCAATCGCCAATGAACATGCATCAATAATAGAGTGTGTGTTATGCATCCACTCAATTTTAAAGCTACCAATGTCATACTGCGTTCTTTTGGTGACATAGTTAAAGAGTTTTACATTCTCCATAAGACCATGCTCTTGAAATTTGTTCTCAATCATCGCCAATGCCAAAGGTGTTCCCCAAATTGGAAACTGAAGCTCTTTAAACAGATAAGGCACAGCTCCAATGTGGTCTTCGTGTGCATGGGTAATAATAACAGCAACAATTTTATCTTTAATCGCATGAAGATATGAAAAATCTGGCACTAAAATATCTACACCGTGCATGGTTTCATCAGGAAACGACATTCCCACATCAATGACAAAGGCACACTCATCATCTTCCATGACAGCCATGTTTCCACCAATTTCACCTAAACCACCAAGAGGGGTGAAACGGACTTTATTATTGTTGTCCATATTAATCTGTTTCCACGGATTCATACGTGCATCATTCATGGCAACATTATCAGCAATGGATTGTTTCATTGCGTCACTCATAGGTCCTGGAACAAACTTCTTAGGTCGTCTTCCACCTCCACCATTACGGTTTGGCTTTTTATTGTTGTTATGTTGTGGCTTTGCCCCATTTTTCTTTTGGTTGGGGTTATTTGCATTGGCTTTATTTTGTTCAGGTTTTTTATGTTGTGGCTTTTTCGCATTTGGATTGCGTGGGGCTTCTTTTTTGTTACCATCTACCTCTTTAGGAACAACATTGCCATTTACTTCAGGTTTTTCATTATGGACATTACCACTGTTTTGTGTTGTTGCATTTTCAGTTCGTGGTCGTCTATGAGGGTTACCCGCTCTTTTCGGTCTGTCAGGTCGGTCTCTTCTTGGTTTGTCAGCTTGGTTATTTTGAGGCGTTTCTTTCGTTGCGTTCTCTTGATTTTGACTTTGCTTTTCGCTTGTTGATTGTTGGTTTGTTTGATTGTTCTCTTCCATCTATATTATCCTTGTTTAATTCATTATATAAGTGATGATACATAGATGTCTCAGCTTCGTGAGGTCTGATAGTAAGACTTACTTCAAGCTCTTGAAGTAGTGTGTCCACTTTATCTTTGTCGTAATGAGCAGATAAATTTTTTGAGAGTTTTTTACGTGGCTGTCTAAATGCTACTTTTAAAAACGCTTCAAAATTTTCATCATTTTCAGAACGGTTTTTTACAATTAAAAGAATAGAAGAGGTTACCTTTGGAGGAGGCACAAAGTTTTCTGCTCCCACATCAAACAGAAGCTCTCCGAAGCCTACGGTTTGTGTTAAAACAGAAAGACCTGAAAAAGCCTTCTCTCCTGATTGTGCTGAAAACTTTTCAGCGACCTCTTTTTGAACCATAACCAATACAGATTGGCAATGTTCATCTTTTAATGCTTTTAAGATAATCGTGGTGGCTATGTAGTAAGGAAGGTTGGCAACTAAATGATAATTTTCATTTAATAGTCTGTTGTTTTCCCAATTTTCTAGCACATCTCCACATTGTATTTTTAGTGTCTCTGTGTGGATAGCTTCACTAAAAGTACTTTGTAGATGTTCACATAATCTTGTATCAACCTCAAATGCTGTGACATTTCGAGTTAAAACTAACTCTTTGGTTAAATCACCTAAGCCAGGCCCAATTTCTGCAACGCGTAAGTTGTCGTTGGGAATCGATTGGATGATTCGTTGTATGATTGCATCATTTTTTAAAAAGTTTTGACCATATCTTTTGTTTGCAAATTCTGATAAATTTTCGATTTTGTTCATTTTACACCATTCTTACTTAATATCTAGTTAGCTCTTTTGACTATTTGGTTATAATTTTAGCATAAGTACCTGAACAATATTAATTTCAAGTTTTAACGTAAAGAGAAAGGTATAAATGCTAGGCAGATTTTTGCAGGACTAGCCTTAGCTAATTCAAAAAAATCTAACAACGCAGATATGCCTTTCTCTTTACGCCCTTTGGGTAAAATGTTTTTGCATCATCTTTACACTTAGAGAGACTCGAATTAACTAAGGCTAGTCCTTCGTCTATCTAAGCACAAATCTAATGCAAAAACATTTTATTAAAATTGAAACTAATATTGTTCAGGTACTTAATTATGTAGGTAACACCCTACATCTATAAGGAAAAATATGGAATATTTCGCAAAACGTATTATCCCCTGCTTAGACGTGGACAATGGTCGCGTAGTTAAAGGGGTAAACTTTGTAGGACTAAGAGATGCAGGTGACCCCGTGGAAGTGGCGAAACGTTATAACATTGAAGGTGCTGATGAAATCACTTTCTTAGACATAGGTGCTACACATGAAGGTCGTGCTACCATTGTCGATGTGGTTAAAGAAGTTGCTAAAGAGGTTTTTATTCCTTTGACAGTTGGTGGTGGTATTCGAGAGTTAAATGACATCTACAAACTTTTAAATGTTGGTTGTGACAAAGTGAGCATTAATTCAGCAGCCATTAAAAGACCCGACTTCATCAACGAAGGAGCAAAACGTTTTGGCTCACAATGTATTGTGGTGGCGATTGATGCAAAAAAAGTAAGTGACAACAAATGGAACATCTTTACCCATGGTGGACGAAATGACACAGGGATAGATGCGATTGAGTGGGCAAAAGAGTCTTATGAAAGAGGAGCAGGTGAACTGCTTATCACCTCGATGGACAGTGACGGCACTAAAGCAGGTTTTGCCAATGATTTAAACGCTCGTATTGCTGAAGTGGTAAACATTCCCATAATAGCAAGTGGTGGTGCAGGAACAATGCAACACATGAAAGAGGCGTTTACAAAAGGAAATGCAGACGCAGCTTTGGCAGCTTCTATCTTTCATTTTAGAGAAATTGATATTATGGATTTAAAACGTTACTTACGTGATGAAAAAATCCCAGTAAGGATATAAGATGTTTATTTGTGCAGGAGAGAGTGAAACATTTAGTTTTGCTAAACCAATGGGAATAGGGATGGTTGACATGAGCATTAACTTAACAAAGTTATGCATGGAGACAAAGCCCCCTTTTCTCTTTTTTGTAGGAACAGCTGGTTCTTATGGTGAGCATAATATTTTTGATATTGTTGAGTCAAAGACAGCTTCTAACATTGAGAATGGTTTTTTTAATGCCAAGGCTTATACCCCAATTGACAATGTTATTTCTGCCTACGGTGGTGCTGATAGCACATCACCTTCGGTTTCGAACCTACAAAGAAGCAGAAATGCTTCTTCGCTTGACGGTTCTCAGGTTTCACGTGAAACAATTATCAATTCGTCTAATTACATTACAACAGATGAAAGTTTATGTAAACACTATTTGTCAAATAACATTTACTTAGAAAACATGGAGTTTTTTGCTGTACTAAAAGTTGCCAAAGCCTTTAACATTCCAGTGGCAGGAATATTCATTGTGACAAACTATTGTAATGCAAAAGCCCATCAAACTTTTCTTGACAATCACACGGAAGCAATGATGCGTTTGACAAAATACATTCAAGCTTCACAAGAAGAGACCCCTATTTTGACAGAAGATAATGATGATGAATTTCCAGATTATCAATTTCCCTAAGGAAGAAAAATGAGAACAGAACCAAAACCATGCATACAAGACTTCACACGCGAAGAGTTGTCAAGTTTAATTAAACCTGCTTTTAGAGCCAAACAAGTTTACTCTTGGTTGTATCATAAATATGTAAACTCATTTGATGAGATGAAGAACTTACCTCAAGCACTCAAAGATGAGTTAAAAGAGAAGTACCGAATAGAGCCGTTAAAGCTTGTCAAAAAAGAGAAAAGTAAAGACGGAAGCATTAAGTACTTGTTTCAACTAGAAGATGGAAACACAGTTGAAACAGTTTTACTTCTTATGAAAAAAAAACTTTTTAATGAAGATGGTTCAGTCAAGCAACAAGAGAAATATACGGTCTGCATCTCTTGCCAAGTTGGGTGTAAAGTAGGGTGTGCTTTTTGTCTTACTGCTAAGTCTGGTTTCATTGCAAACTTGACAGCAGGTGAGATTGTAGAACAAATCCGTTACTTGAAAAAAGACAATAACATTGACGCAAACAGACGGCTCAATATTGTTTACATGGGTATGGGTGAACCTCTTGACAATTTAAAATCGGTAGCACAAAGCTCACGTGTATTTGCCGACCTTGATGGCATGGCAATCGCCCCACACCGTCAAACCATTTCAACCTCTGGTTTGTCTAGTAAAATTGTCAAATTGGGTAAACTCGAATTGGGTGTAAACCTAGCCATCTCTCTACACGCCGTTGATGATGAGTTAAGAGAACAGTTAATGCCAATTAACAAAGCTTACAATATTCAGTCAATTATTGATGCAGTTAAACTCTTTCCTGTGAATGAGCGTAAACGGGTTATGTTTGAATATTTGGTTATTAAAGATGTCAATGACTCGATGGACGCTGCCAAAAAACTCTTGTCACTACTCAATGGCATTAAGTCAAAAGTAAATCTTATTTACTTTAATCCTTATGGAGGAACTGAGTTTAAACGACCAGAAGAAAAAGACATGAAGAGATTTCAAGAGTACTTAACCCAACATGGTTTACACTGTACCATACGTGAGTCCAAAGGTTTAGATATTTCAGCAGCTTGTGGACAACTACGTGACAATGAATTAGAAGAAAGAGTTTAGTATGCCGTT
>Ga0256839_1005133_pt1 | contig 12298 bp, 6 predicted proteins | sample 354166metaG_FD_185968 | JGI IMG/M metagenome (GOLD analysis project Ga0256839, IMG submission 185968) | Hydrothermal vent microbial communities from Mid Atlantic Ridge, Atlantic Ocean - 354-166 | ecosystem: Environmental > Aquatic > Marine > Hydrothermal vents | place: Atlantic Ocean: Mid...
ATGGCCGACGGGTTCACCCGCGCCTCGGGCAAGATGGCGATTGCCATTGCCCAGAACGGCCCCGGCATCGCCAACCTGGTGACGCCGGTGAAAACCGCCTATTGGAACCACACGCCGATGCTTGTGATCACACCGCAGGCGGCGAACAGGACCATGGGCCAGGGCGGCTTTCAGGAAGTGGAACAGATGCGCATGTTCGCCGATTGCGTCGCCTACCAGGAGGAGGTGCGCGACCCGTCCCGCATGGCCGAGGTGCTGAACCGTGTGATCACAAAAGCCTTCCGCCTGTCGGCGCCCTGCCAGATCAACATTCCGCGCGATTACTGGACCCAGGTGATCGACATCGAGTTGCCGCAGATCGTCGAATTCGAGCGGCCCGAAGGCGGCTCCGACGCCATTGCCGAGGCCGCCCGGCTGCTTTCCGAGGCCAGGTTCCCGGTGATCCTGAACGGCGCCGGCGTGGTGATCGGCGGCGCGATCGAGGCCAGCCGCGAACTGGCCGAAAAGCTCTCCGCGCCGGTCTGCTGCGGCTACCAGCACAACGATGCTTTCCCCGGCAGCCATCCGCTGTTTGCCGGCCCGCTCGGCTATAACGGCAGCCGCGCGGCGATGGAACTGATCCAGCAGGCCGACGTGGTGCTCGCACTTGGCACCCGGCTGAACCCGTTTTCAACGCTGCCGGGCTATGGGCTGGACTACTGGCCGAAAGACGCGAAGATCATCCAGGTCGACATCAACCCGGATCGGATCGGCCTGACCAAGCCCGTCAGCGTCGGCATCGTCGGTGACGCAAAGGCGGTGGCCAAGCAGGCTCTGGCGCAGCTTTCCGAGGGCGCAGGTGACACGGGACGCCAGGAACGCCTTGATACCATTGCCAAAACCAAGTCGGCCTGGGCGCAGGCGCTGACCGGTATGGACCACGAACAGGACGACCCGGGCACCGACTGGAATGCCCGCGCCCGCGCCGACAAGCCCGACGCCATGTCGCCGCGCCAGGTCTGGCGCGCGATCCAGACCAGCCTGCCGAAAGAGGCGATCATCAGTTCCGACATCGGCAATGTCTGCGCCATCGGCAATGCCTACCCGACGTTTGAGGCCGGGCGCAAATACCTCGCGCCAGGCATGTTCGGCCCCTGCGGCTACTCCTTGCCCGCGATCATCGGCGCCAAGATCGGCCGGCCCGATACGCCGGTTGTGGGCTTTGCCGGCGACGGCGCCTTCGGCATTTCGATGAACGAGATGACGGCGGTCGGGCGCGACGACTGGCCCGCGATCACCATGGTGATTTTCCGCAACTACCAGTGGGGCGCCGAAAAGCGCAACACCACGCTGTGGTATGACGACAATTTCGTCGGCACCGAGCTGGACTATGACGTGACCTATGCCGGCATCGCGCAGGCCTGCGGCGTGAACGGCGTGCAAGTGCGCACGATGGACGAGCTGACCGAAGCGCTGGACCGGGCCGTGAAAGCGCAGATGGAGGCGGGCGAAACCACCTTTATCGAGGTGCTCTTGAACCAGGAAATGGGTGAACCGTTCCGGCGTGACGCGATGACCAAACCGGTCGCGGTCGCCGGCATCGACCCTGCCGACATGCGCCCGCAAAAGGGCGCCTGACCATGGGCGAAACCGGGCCGGTATTGGTGATCAATGCCGGCTCGTCCTCGATCAAATATGCGGTGTTTGATGGTGCGCTGGAGGAGATCCTGGCCGGCAGCGTCGAGATATGCCCAGAGGACAGCGCCCGGCCGCGGGGGTGTGCGAAGCGCCCGCCCGTGAGGGCGGCCGGGCGCTGTCCGGCGGTGCCGCCGGACGGGGCCTCTGGCCACGGGCAGGCGCTTGAAATCATCCTGGGGCGGCTCGGGCAATCCGGCATCCCGCTTGCCTCCCTTGCCGCCGCCGCCCACCGCGTGGTCCACGGCGGCGCGCGCCTGACCGCGCCCTGCCGCATCACCCCCGAAACGCTCGCCGAAATCCGCGCCTGCATCCCGCTCGCCCCGCTGCACAACCCCGCAAACCTCGCCGCCATTGAAACGCTCGCGGCGCTGGCCCCCGACCTGCCGCAGTTCGCCAATTTCGACACCGCCTTTCACGCCACCAACCCGCCCGTCGCCACCGCCTACGCCATCCCGCAAGACTGGCGCGACGCCGGCCTGCGCCGCTACGGCTTCCACGGCACCAGCTTCCAGGCGCTGGTCGAGAACTACCCCAAACCGCTGCCGGCCCGCCTGCTCGCCTTTCACCTCGGCAACGGCGCCAGCGCCTGCGCCATCGAAAACGGAAAATCCGTCGCCACCACCATGGGCTACTCGCCGCTCGACGGCCTGACCATGGGCACGCGCTCGGGCCAGCTGGACCCGGCCGCCACCCTGCGCATCGCTGCCGAGACCTCGCCCGAAGAGGCACTCGACATCCTCAACCGCCGCTCGGGCCTGCTCGGCCTGTCGGGCGAAAGCCCCGACATGCGCACCCTTCTGGCCAGCGATTCCCCCGACGCGCGCTTTGCCATCGACCATTTCTGCTACTGGGCCGCGCGCCATGCGGGCGCGCTGATCGCGGCCATGGGCGGCATCGACGCCATTGCATTCACCGGCGGCATCGGCGAAAACGCCCCGGAAATCCGCGACCGCATCGTGAAATTGCTGGCGTGGACTGGGGTTAGCCCGCAAGACATCGCCATCATCCCGGCCCGGGAAGAGCGCCAGATCGCCGCAGGTGCCATGGCGCTCATGCGTAAATAAGCCGCGCCGCGCAAAAAACTTCTCGAACACATGCAAAAATCAGAATAAAAGAACTCGACAAAGTTTCTGGGAGGAAGCCCCAAAATGAACAAACCGGTGCAGCCGATGCTGGACACCTCGCCCAGGGTGTCTGACGAAATCCGCCAGACCACCTGCTACATGTGCGCCTGCCGCTGCGGCATCAACGTGCACATGAAAAGCGGCAAGGTGGCCTATATCGAAGGCAACCGGAACCACCCGGTGAACCAGGGCGTGCTCTGTGCCAAGGGCTCGGCCGGGATCATGCAGATCAACGCGCCCTCGCGGCTGAAAAAGCCGCTGAAACGTGTCGGCCCGCGCGGCTCGGGCGCCTTCGAGGAAATCGAATGGGACGAGGCGCTGGAGATCGCCACCGGCCACCTGAAACGTCTGCGCGACGAAGCGCCTGAAAAGATGGCGTTTTTCACCGGCCGCGACCAGTCGCAAAGCTTCACCGGTTTCTGGGCCCAGGCCTATGGCACGCCGAACTATGCGGCGCATGGCGGGTTTTGCTCGGTCAACATGGCCGCGGGCGGCATCTACACCATCGGCGGCGCCTTCTGGGAGTTCGGCCAACCCGACTGGGACCGCGCGAAACTGTTCATGATCTTCGGCGTCGCCGAGGACCACGATTCAAACCCGATCAAGATGGGGCTGGGCAAGCTCAAGGCGCGCGGCGCCAAGGTGATCGGCGTCAACCCGATCCGCTCGGGCTATAACGCCATCGCCGATGAATGGGTGGGAATCACGCCGGGCACCGATGGCCTCTTCATCCTGTCCCTGGCGCATGAACTGCTGAAGGCCGGCAAGGTCGACCTTGATTATCTCGCGCGTTTCACCAACGCCCCGGTTCTGCTGAACGAAGACCCGGGCGGCCCCGAACACGGGCTTTTCCTGCGCGACAAGGACGGCAAGCCGCTGGTCATCGACCGCAAGACCGGCAAGCAGGTGGCGTTTGACAAGAAGGGGATCCAGCCCGACCTCGCCGGTCATTTCCGCAAGGCCGGCAAGACCTATCGCACCGTCTTTCAGCACATGGCAGAGCGCTACCTGTCGGACGACTACGCGCCGGAAAACGTCGCCGAGCGCTGCGGCGTCCCGGCCGAGCAGATCAGGCGCATCGCCGCCGAGCTGGCCCATGTCGCCTTTGAAGAGGCGTTCGAGCTGCCGATCGAATGGACCGATTTCCGCGGCGACAAGCACAAGACGATGACGGGCCGCCCTGTCGCCATGCATGCCATGCGCGGGATTTCGGCCCATGCCAACGGCTTTCAGACCGCGCGCGCGCTGCATGTGCTGCAGATCCTGCTGGGCACGGTGGAGGTGCCCGGCGGTTTCCGCTTCAAGCCGCCCTACCCCAAGCCGCCCGAGGCGCATCCGAAACCGCACGCCGGCCATGCGCCCGGCAAGCCGCTCGACGGGCCGCACCTGGGCTATCCGCTCGGCCCCGAGCACCTGCTGCTCGACGATGACGGCACGCCGAAACGCATCGACAAGGCGTTTTCCTGGGAAAACCCGATGTCGGCGCATGGCCTCATGCACATGGTGATTTCCAACGCGCACGCGGGCGACCCGTACAAGATCGACACGCTGTTCATGTTCATGGCCAACATGAGCTGGAACTCCTCGATGAATACCGAGGGCGTGATGAAGATGCTCACTGACAAGGATGAAAACGGCGACTACGTGATCCCGAACATCATCTATTCCGACGCCTATGCCTCGGAAATGGTGGCTTATGCCGACCTGGTGCTGCCCGACACCACCTACCTGGAGCGCCACGACTGCATTTCGCTGCTGGATCGGCCGATCTGCGAGGCCGACGCCATTGCGGATTCGATCCGCTGGCCGGTGATCGAACCGGATCGCGACGTGCGCGGCTTCCAGTCGGTGCTGATCGATCTCGGCGTGCGCCTCGGCCTGCCGGGGTTCGTCGATGAGGACGGCAAGGCGATTTACAAGGACTACGCCGACTACATGGTCAACCACCAGCGACGCCCCGGCGTCGGCCCGCTTGCGGGATGGCGCGGCAAGGACGGCAAGGGCGTCGGCCGCGGAGAGCCGAACCCGAAGCAGCTGGAGCGCTACATCGAGAACGGCGGCTTTTTCGTGCACCACATGCCGGAAGAAGCCGCCTATTACAAGCCGTGGAACAAAGCCTACCAGGACTGGGCGGTCGAGGTCGGGTTGTTCGATGCGCCTTCGCCCTATGTTTTCAACCTCTATTCCGAGCCGCTGCGCAAGTTCCAGCTGGCCGCCGAAGGTCACGGAGACCGCCAGCCGCCCGAGCATCTGCGCGAGCGGCTGCGCGAGACGATGGATCCGATGCCGATCTGGTACCCGAGCGCCGACGGGCTCTCATCGGCCCCTGGCGGCGCCTCTTCGAGCGACAACGATGAGCGCGCGCAAGCGAGCGAAGAGTTCCCGGTGCATGCGCTGACCCAACGCCCGATGGCGATGTATCACAGCTGGGGCACGCAAAACGCCTGGCTACGGCAGTTGCACGGGAAGAACCCGCTGTATCTGCCCACCAAATTGTGGGAACAGCACGGCTTCAAGGACGGCGACTTCGCCCGCGTCACCAGCCCGCACGGCTCCATTACCGTGCCGGTTGCCCATCACGCGGCTCTCAACAGCAACACGATCTGGACCTGGAACGCCATCGGCAAGCGCAAGGGCGCCTGGGCACTGGCCGAGGACGCCCCCGAGGCCACCAAGGGTTTCCTGCTGAACCATATCATCCACGAGCTGATGCCCCCCAGGGGCGACGGGCTGCGCTGGGCCAACTCGGACCCGGTCACCGGTCAGGCCGCCTGGTTCGACCTGAAGGTGAAAATCGAACGCGCCGATCCGCCGCCCGAAGAGTCGCAACCGCAGTTCCCGCCGATCAAGTCACCGGTCGGGCGTGGCCCGAAAAACCTGGCGTGGAAGGTCGGCAAATGATGCAGCAGAACCTCATATCGAATTCATATGCGAGTCATTTGGAATTCATATCGCCCATTTTCGCCCTTTCGGAGGCGCGCCCATGACCCAGCTTCCCACCAGCACCGAGCGCAGCCTCGGCCTTGTGATCGACCTCGATACCTGCGTCGGCTGCCACGCCTGCGTCATATCCTGCAAGGGGTGGAACACCGAAAACTACGGCGCGCCACTGTCTGACATCGACGCCTACGGCGCCAACCCGCATGGCACCTTCCTGAACCGGGTGCACGCATATGAAGTGCAGCCCGAAACCGGCCCGGCCCAGACCGTCCATTTCCCGAAGTCCTGCCTGCATTGCGAAGACGCGCCCTGCGTCACCGTCTGCCCGACGGGCGCCAGCTACAAGCGTGTCGAGGACGGGATCGTTCTGGTCAACGAGGACGACTGCATCGGCTGCGGGCTGTGCGCCTGGGCCTGCCCCTATGGCGCGCGCGAGCTGGACCAACTGGCTGGCGTCATGAAGAAGTGCACGCTCTGCGTGGATCGCATCTACAACGAAAACCTGCCCGAAGAAGACCGCGTGCCTTCCTGCGTGCGCACCTGCCCCGCCGGCGCGCGCCACTTTGGCGACCTGGCGGACCCTGACAGCGACGTGTCGAAACTGGTGGCCGAGCGCGGCGGCATGGACCTGATGCCCGAACTGGGCACCAAGCCGGTCAACAAATACCTGCCGCCGCGGCCCAGGGACCGCGACGACAATATCGACATCCTCGCCCCTTTCCTCGATCCGGTCATCGAAGAACCCACCGGGTTCCTGGGCTGGCTGGACAAGGCACTGGGCACCGTGTCCGGCGGAAAAACTGACAAGAAGGGGGCCAGCTGATGCATCCCGCACCGAGTGTTATTCTTTTCTCAACCCTGTCCGGGTTGGGGTTCGGGCTTCTGGCATGGCTCGGTTTCGGGCAGCCGGTAGTATTTGGCTGGACCGCGTTCTGGTTCTATGCGCTGGCCTATGCGCTGGCGGTTGGAGGGCTTCTGGCCTCGACGTTCCACCTCGGCAACCCGAAAAACGCGCTGAAAGCCTACACGCAATGGAAAACCAGCTGGCTCAGCCGCGAGGCCTGGCTTTCGGTTCTCGCCCTTGTTTTCATGGGAATTTTTGCGATCGGAGAGATCTTTCTTGGCACCCGTTGGAGCGTTCTTGGATGGATCGGCGGCCTGCTGTCCATCGCCACCGTGTTCACGACCTCGATGATCTACGCACAACTGAAGACCGTGCCGCGCTGGAACCACCCGACGACCTCGGTGTTGTTCCTGCTCTATTCGATCGCCGGCGGCGCCCTGCTGACCGGCCATGGCCTGATTGCGGCCATCCTGCTGCTGATCGCGGCGGCCATCCAGTTGCTGGCTTGGAGTGCTGGCGACAAACGCTTTGCCGAGCGCGGCTCGACCATTGAAACCGCAACAGGGCTTGGCTTCATGGGCAAGGTGCGCCAGTTCGAGCCACCCCACACGGGCACCAATTACCTGTTGGACGAAATGGTCTACGTGGTCGGTCGCAAACACGCGAAGACCTTGCGCCTGTTTGCCATCGTGCTCGCCTGCCTTGCGCCGGCGGCACTGCTTGCCTTGCCGTCAGCAGGGCTGGCCCTGATCGGGCTTGCCGCCGTGGTCCACCTGATCGGCCTGTTTGCCCAACGCTGGCTGTTTTTTGCCGAGGCCGAACATGTGGTCGGTCTGTATTACGACAAGCGCTGAACGGGCCGGGTCGAACTGGTCGGCGCGCCTGACGCGCCGACGCCTCCGGCGGGGATATTTTCACAAAGAAGAAGCCATGGAGTTGCCCGAACGACATGGTGCTGTCGCATTTCGCTTTGACAAGCCGGAAAGGCGCCTGTGAGAGTGGACCCAATCGACAGCACACCGGGTCCCGGGCTCGGGCTGTTCTGGCTAAAGGGGCTGACCCATGGCACAGGTTCCCGACCACGCACGCGTGGTCATCATCGGCGGTGGCGTGATCGGTTGTTCCGTGGCCTATCACCTTGCGAAACTCGGCTGGAAGGACATTGTCCTACTGGAGCGGAAACAGCTGACCAGCGGCACCACATGGCATGCCGCCGGGCTGATCGGCCAGTTGCGGGCGACGGCCACGATGACGCGACTGGCGAAATACAGCGCCGACCTTTACGCCGGGCTGGAAACCGAGACCGGCGTTGCCACCGGCATGCGTCGTTGCGGTTCGATCACCGTGGCCCTTACGCCAGAGCGGGACGAAGAACTTGCGCGCCAGGCGTCGATGGCGCGGGCTTTTGGTGTGGAGGTCGACCGGATCAGCCCGTCCGATATCAGCGCGCGCTATGAGCATCTGAACACCGAGGGCGTGGTTTCGGGCGTGTTCATCCCGTCCGACGGACAGGGCGACCCGGCCAATATTGCCTTGGCAATGGCCAAGGGAGCGCGGCAGTTGGGGGCCTGCATTCTGGAGCGGGTGCGGGTCACGGGCATCGGCTGCAACAGGCGTCAGGTGACCGGCGTTGACTGGGAAAGCGGCGACGATAGCGGGACGCTGGCAGCCGATGCGGTTGTCAATTGCGCCGGCATGTGGGGCCATGAGGTCGGGCGCATGGCCGGGGTCAACGTGCCGCTTCAGGCCTGCGAGCACTTTTACGTCGTGACCGAACCGATAGCGGGGCTGAACCGGTTGCCCGTGCTGCGGGTGCCTGATGAGTGCGCCTATTACAAGGAGGACGCGGGCAAATTGCTGCTGGGAGCTTTTGAGCCGAATGCCAAGCCCTGGGGGATGGCGGGCATTCCGGAGGATTTCGAGTTTGACCAGTTGCCCGAGGATTTCAACCATTTCGAGCCAATCCTGGAAGCCGCCGTGAACCGCGTGCCGCTGTTGGCCAAAGCTGGCATTCACACCTTTTTTAACGGCCCCGAAAGCTTTACGCCCGACGATGCCTATCACCTCGGACGGGCCCCGGAGCTCGACAACTACTGGGTTGCCGCGGGCTTCAACTCGATCGGCATCCAGAGCGCAGGGGGCGCGGGCATGGCGCTGGCGCAATGGATGGACAGCGGCGAAAAACCGTTTGACCTGGGCGACGTGGACATCGCGCGGATGCAACCGTTTCAGGGCAACCGGCGCTATCTGGTCGAACGCTCCCGCGAAACGCTTGGCCTGCTGTATGCCGATCATTTCCCGTTCCGCCAGAAAACCACGGCCCGCGGCATTCGGCGCACGCCCTTTCACGAACACCTGAAGGCCCGCGGTGCGGTGTTCGGCGAAAGCGCCGGCTGGGAGCGGGCCAACTGGTTTGCCGAGGCGGACCAGGAACGCGCATACCGCTACAGCTGGAAACGCCAGAACTGGTTCGACAATGCCGCGCGCGAGCATATGGCAACGCGCCAGAATGTCGGGATGTATGACATGACCAGTTTCGGCAAGATTCGCGTCGAGGGGCCAGATGCCGAACGGTTCCTGAACCGCCTGTGCGGCAACGATGTCGCGGTGCCGGTTGGGCGCATCATTTACACCCAGTTTCTCAACAGCCGCGGCGGGATCGAGGCCGACGTGACGGTCACACGGCTTTCCGAAAGCGCTTATCTGGTGGTCACACCCTCGACCACCCGACTGGCGGATCAGACGTGGCTTGAGCGTCACCGCGGCGAAGATCGCGTTGTGATCGTGGATGTGACCAACAACGAAGCGGTGCTTGCGGTGATGGGGCCGAAGGCACGCGGTCTGATGCAGGCCGTGTCGCCCAATGACTTTGGCAACCAGTCCAACCCGTTTGGCACCGCGCAGCAGATCGAGATCGGCCTGGGGCTGGCCCGGGCGCACCGCATTTCCTACGTCGGCGAACTCGGCTGGGAGCTCTACATCCCCGCCGACATGTCCGCGCATGTGTTCGAAACGCTGATCGAGGCGGGCGAGGCATTTGACCTCAGGCTTTGCGGCATGCACATGATGGACAGTTGCCGGATCGAAAAGGCATTTCGCCATTTCGGCCATGATATTTCCTGCGAAGACCATGTGCTGGAAGCAGGATTGGGCTTTGCCGTGAAAACCTCGAAACCGGCGTTCATCGGGCGCGAGGCCGTGCTGCGAAAGCGTGACGAGGGTCTGGCGCGCCGGCTGCTGCAATTCCGGTTGGCCGACCCCGGGCCGATGCTCTACCACAACGAACCGATCCTGCGTGACGGCCAGGTGGTCGGGCACCTGACATCAGGCGCATACGGCCACTTCCTGGGGGCGGCCATCGGGCTGGGCTATGTCCCTTGCGCAGGAGAAACCGTCTCGTCGGTGCTTGCGTCGCGCTACCAGATCGAAGTGGCCGGGCAACATGTGGACTGCGAAGCATCGCTGCGCCCGCTCTACGACCCGCAGGGCGAACGGATGAAAGCCTGAAGCGGGACCGTTGGCACCGGGGCCACGCGCGTCAGCCGCGGTTGTAGATATCTTCGTAGCGGATGATGTCATCTTCGCCGAGATAGCTGCCTGTCTGCACTTCGATCAGATACATCGGCTCCTGGCCCCGGTTTTCCATCCGATGCACCGCGCCAAGCGGGATGTAGACCGATTCATTGGCTTTCAGGGTCCTGACGTCCTTGTCGACCGTCACAAGCGCTTCGCCGGCAACAACCACCCAATGCTCGGCCCGGTGTTTGTGCGACTGCAGGCTCAGAACACCGCCGGGCTTGACCATGATCCGCTTGACCTGGAAATTATCGCTGATGCACAGCGATTCATACCACCCCCAGGGGCGGTGGAAACGCATATGGTCGTCGGCCTGGGCCACGTTGTCGGCCCGCAGGGTTTCAACCACATCCTTGACCTGCTGCGACTTGTCCATGTCGGCAACCAGCACCGCATCCCGGGTGGCAACCGCGACGATGTTTTTCAGCCCCAGCCCGACCAGGCGCATCCCCTTGTCTTCGGAACGCAGGACGGTGTTTTCACAGTCCAGCGCCGTAACCGGCCCTTCACAAAGGGTTTCACCGGGCTCTTTCACCCTTGCATCGTGAAACGACGACCAGCTTCCCAGATCGGACCAGCCCGCATCCAGCGGAACGACAGATATGTCGTCGGCCTTTTCCATAACGGCATAGTCGATGGATTCTGCCCGGACCGCACCATAGGGCTCTTTCGCGAGGCGCAGAAACCCGAGATCCATTTCGCCCTGCGCCAGCGCGGCTTCGCATGGCGCGACCATCTCGGGCGCATGGGCGCGAAAGGCGGCAATGATATCGGCAACCCGGAACAGGAAAATGCCGGCATTCCAAAGGTATCTGCCGGTTGCCAGCATCTCGACCGCCCGTTCGGCATCCGGTTTTTCGACGAACCGCTTCAAGGGTTCGGCCCCGCCGTTGTCCGGCGACGCCGCAAGTTCGAGGTAGCCAAATCCGGTTTCCGGCCGGTCCGGGGTCACGCCAAACGTCACCAGTTTTCCAGAGCGCGCCGCCTTTTCGCCGGCGGCGACGGCCGCAAGAAACCTGTCGGGCTGGTTGATCAGATGGTCCGACGGGGCCACAAGCATCAGCGCGTCGCCATCCTCGGCAAGCGACAGCGCCGCAGTCAGAACGGCCGGGGCGGTGTTGCGCCCGACCGGCTCAAGAATGACCCGCGTGTCATTGATCCCGGCGGCGTCTGCCTGATCCCTGCAAATGAACCGAAAGTCTTCGGTTGTCATGATCAGCGGCGCGGCGAAGGAACCGCCAGACAGGCGCCGCAGCGTTTGCTGATAAAGGCTTTCCTCACCAACCAGGGGAGAGAACTGCTTGGGGAAAGCCTTGCGTGAACTCGGCCAAAGGCGGGTTCCGGACCCGCCGCACAAAACCACCGGATAAATCTGCGACATAACCTCACCAATTCAGATCACATGGGCCAGAACCCGGAACGGGTCTGTCAGGGCCTGCATAGCGCGTCCCCGGCCGCCGGCCAAGACTTGATCCGTTGCCCGGCACTCTGCCGAGGCGACAGCCAAAAACCGGGGATTTCCGACCTTTTGCGCACTATACAGAAACAAAAACCGGGCGCACCCGACAATGCCGCAAGCAAGAGCGGAATTCTCTGGCCAATTCGTCGGGCTGCCGGGGGCAACATTCTTCGCAAAACCCGTGGCCAAGCGAAAATCGGTTGCGTTGGCTGCGGCTTCGCGGCACCACGGGAATGTCGCCAACCGACCTCGACAAGGGAGTTTCGCCGTGACCTACAAGGACGTCTATTCAAAATGGCAGTCAGATCCGGAATCCTTCTGGATGGGAGAAGCCGAGAACATCGACTGGGTGCAAAAACCCAGCAAGGCTCTGTTCGATGAAAACGCCCCGATATATGACTGGTTTTCGGACGGGTTGGTGAACACCTGCTACAATGCAGTCGACCGGCATGTCGAAAACGGTCGGGGCGAGCAGGCCGCGATCATCTATGACAGCCCCGTCACCGGCGTCAAAGACAAGATTTCCTATGCCGCACTTCAAGACAGGGTCGCACGTCTCGCCGGTGCCCTGGCGGACAAGGGCGTTGGCAAGGGCGACCGCGTGGTCATCTACATGCCGATGGTGCCCGAAGCCCTGGTCGCCATGCTCGCGGTCACCCGGATCGGCGCGATTCATTC
>Ga0256839_1005134_pt1 | contig 12292 bp, 10 predicted proteins | sample 354166metaG_FD_185968 | JGI IMG/M metagenome (GOLD analysis project Ga0256839, IMG submission 185968) | Hydrothermal vent microbial communities from Mid Atlantic Ridge, Atlantic Ocean - 354-166 | ecosystem: Environmental > Aquatic > Marine > Hydrothermal vents | place: Atlantic Ocean: Mid...
GGGCGTCACAGGTGCCTGCAGCACCACCGCGTCCATCACCCGCTGGTCTCCATGCCGCATCCGGACGACAACAGCCCGATCTGGAACACTTACGCACCGGAAGGCACGGATTCAGGCCATTATTCATTATACATACGAGACCGTGACCCTGTAAACCGTTTTCGTCCCTTCGCTGTCCCCGTCCGATCCGCGCCGAGGGCCTTTGGCCCATGGGGGTGAACCCCGCGCGGTCGAGGTACGCCCGTTCCGGGGCGCGCCCGAGGCGTGGACGCGGCGGGCCGCCGTCCAGGCCCTGGACCCGAAGGCCTATTCGCCGCCCTCGACGGAACCTCCGGGAACCAGCGGTTCGCGGAATCTCCAGGAGCCCCCCGCAACCCCACCTGCGCCCCAGCGTGAGCGGCACATCTACCCGAAGGACGGCGACTGGCCGTTCACCCATCCGGTTCCGCCTTCGGCCGTGGCCAAGGTGGACGCCATCCGCAACGAAGCCATGGCCAATGGATGGCGTGAGGCTCGCCTCTACCAGAACCGCGGTCGTTTCCGCTTCCCCTGCGGCGAAGATTACGGGCTGGTCTGTTTCGTGGACGGAGACGAGCGCATCGGCGAGGTCACCCGTCAGTCCATCGAGATCATCGGGCCGCCGCCGCGGGAGTCCGTCCTCCGCTTCTACAACCCGGACGTGGAGCAGCCATGGCACAGGACAAATCGACAGGAAAGGCGATTTGGACGCGCCGAAGGCGCGCCCGAAGGGTGCGAGCCAGGGATGGCGAGCGTCAAAACCGCAGGCACGCATTGACCAGGCCCTACGCCAACGCCCGCGACGTCCTCCCGCCCGACCTGCTCGAGGCCGTGCGGGAACACTTCACCGGTCTCCTGTGGGTGCCGAGCGATTCCGGGTTCTACGAGGAGCGCCGCAGGCTCGTCCTGGCCCTGAAGGAGCGAGGCATCTCCACCAACGAGGTGGCGCGCCTGGCCGGCATCACGCCCCGCCGCGTCCGCCAGATCGTGGCCGAGAGGCGATAATTGCCGAGTTCGGAGGGTAGTTCCGTAGGAGCTAAACATTTTTATCGCTGGTAAAGGCAATGCTCGCCGAGGACAGGACAACGACGACGGAGCCGATGTTGTGTGCGATCGCTCCCATGATGGGAGACAGAAGCCCCCATCCGCTGGCCAATATCGCTATGGCATTGAATGCCATGCCGAGCCAGTTCACGGCGGCTGCCCACGCAAGAAAAAAGGCGCCCCGGGCGCCCTTCCCCTCCCCGGACGAGGCGCGCGGCGGGTTCAGCGCCCGCCGCCAGCCTTGCCCTTGGGCTTGCCGCGGCGGCTCTCCCCCTCGACCGCCTTCATGCTGAGGCGGATGCGGCCCTGCTTGTCCACCTCCAGCACCTTGACCCGCACCACGTCACCCTCGGAGAGCTTGTCGCTCACCCGCTGCACGCGCTCCTCCGAGATCTGCGAGATGTGCACGAGGCCGTCGCGTCCGGGCAGGATGGTCACCAGGGCGCCGAAGTCCATGAGCTTGGACACGCGCCCCTCATAGACCTTGCCCACCTCCACCTCGGCGGTGAGCTCCTCGATGCGCCGACGCGCCTCCTCGCCTGCGGCCTTGTCGCTGGAGGCCACGCGCACGGTGCCGTCGTCGGCGATGTCGATGACGGTGCCGGTCTCCTCGGTGATGGCACGGATGGTGACGCCGCCGCGGCCGATGACGTCGCGGATCTTCTCCGGGTCGATCTTGAAGGTGATGATGCGCGGCGCGTACTCCGACATCTCCTTGCGCGGCGCGGGCAGAACCTCGGCCATCTTGTCGAGGATGTGCATGCGCGCCTCGCGCGCCTGCGCCAGCGCCGTGTCCATGATCTCGCGTGTGATGCCGTCGATCTTGATGTCCATCTGCAGGGCGGTGACGCCCTGGCGCGTGCCGGCCACCTTGAAGTCCATGTCGCCCAAATGGTCCTCGTCGCCGAGGATGTCGGTGAGCACGGCGAAGCGCTCGCCCTCCTTGATGAGGCCCATGGCGATGCCCGCCACCGGCGCCTTGATGGGCACGCCGGCGTCCATGAGCGAGAGGCTGGTGCCGCATACGGTCGCCATGGAGCTCGAGCCGTTGGACTCGGTGATCTCGGAGACCACCCGGATCACGTACGGGAACTCCTCCTGCGTGGGCATCACCGCCTGCAGGCCGCGCTTGGCCAGCCTCCCGTGGCCGATCTCGCGCCGCTTGGGCGAGCCCACCATGCCCGTCTCGCCCACACAGTAAGGCGGGAAGTTGTAGTGGAGCATGAAGGGCTCTTCGCGCTTGCCCTCGATGGCGTCGATGATCTGGGCGTCCTTCTGCGTGCCCAGGGTGGTGACCACCAGGGCCTGCGTCTCGCCGCGGGTGAACAGCGCCGAGCCGTGCGTGCGCGGCAGCAGCCCGGCCTTGATGGTGATGGGCCGCACGGTGCGCGTGTCGCGCCCGTCGATGCGCGGCTCGCCCGCGAGGATGCGCCCGCGCACGATGCGCTTCTCGAGCGCGCCGATGGCCTCGCGCACCTGCTGCGGCGTCCACTGCGGACTCTCGCCCCCGCAGAGCTCGAGGATCACCTCGGTGCGGATCTCGTCGAGGCGCGCGAGCCGCTCCTGCTTGCGCGCGATGCGGTAGGCCTCCTCGATGGCCGCGCGGGCGGCCTCCTCCACCGCCTGCTCCAGGCGCTCGTCCTTGGCCGGCGGCTGCCAGTCCCAGGGCTCGGCCCCCGCCGCCTCCGCCAGCGCCCTGATGGCCTGGATGGCCACCTGCATCTGCTCGTGGCCGAACATGACCGCGTCCAGCATCACCGACTCGGGCAGCTCGCGCGCCTCGGACTCGACCATGAGCACGGCGCGCTCGGTGCCCGCCACCACCAGGTCCAGGTCGGAGGCGCGGGTCTCGCTGAGCGTGGGGTTGAGCAGGAGCTTGCCGTCCTTGTAGCCCACGCGCGCGGCGCCGATGGGGCCGTTGAAGGGCACGCCCGAGACGGCGAGCGCAGCCGAGGCCCCCAGCATGGAAGCGATGTCCGGGTCCACCTCCGGGTTGGAGGAGAGCACCGTGGCGATGATCTGGACCTCGTTGGTGAAACCCTTGGGGAAGAGCGGGCGGATGGGGCGGTCGATGAGGCGGGAGGTGAGGGTCTCCTTCTCGCTCGGCCGTCCCTCGCGGCGGAAGAAGCTGCCGGGGATGCGGCCTGCCGCGTAGGTGCGCTCCTGGTAGTGGACGGTGAGGGGGAAGAAGTCCTGCCCCTCCACCGCCTCCTTGCGTGCCACCACCGTCACCAGCACCACCGTGTCGGACATGTTGACCAGCACCGCGCCCGTGGCCTGGCGCGCGATCTCGCCGGTCTCGAGGGTGACGGTGTGCTCGCCGTACTGGAAGGTCTGCTTTGCGGGTTTCACCTTGCGTTCCTCGGGGAATGGACCATGACGCAGGCCGGCGGCCACCTCAGCGGCGCAGGCCCAGACGCGAGATCAGATCCTGGTAGCGCTTGAGGTCCTTGCGCTTGAGATAGTCCAGCAGCTTGCGGCGCTGGTTGACCATCTTGAGCAGCCCCTGGCGGCTGTGATGGTCGTGCTTGTGCTCGGCGAAGTGCCTGCCGAGCTGCTCGATGCGGGCCGACAGCAGCGCCACCTGCACTTCGGGTGAGCCCGTGTCGCCGGGCGCGCGCTGGAACTCCTGGACGATGCGGCTCTTCTCTTCGGCGCTGAGAGGCATGGTTCGCTCGCTCCGGTTCGTCGTGTGCAAATCGTTGATCCGCCGTGCTTCGGGAAACGAATATTGTACCGTCACCTTCGAGGCGCCCACAAGGCGAACTACCCAAGGCGCAGCAGCCGCCGGGGCCCCACACGGCCATCGTCGAGGATCTCGCCCACCCCCAGAAAGCGGTCCTCGCCCTCGTAGAGGCGCACCCAGCCGTGGGTGGGGGCCCGCGGCACCAGCACCGGCTGGCCCTGGCGCACGTAGTAGGCGAGATCCGGATCCAGGCGCACCGCCGGCCAGCGCGCCAGGGCCGCCTCCACCGGCAGCAGGAAGGCGTCCAGGGCCTCGGGCCCGCCCTCGGCCGCACGCGCGCGCAGGGTCTCCAGGCTCACCATCTCGGGCTCGTCGAAGGGCTCCACGCCCAGCCGCCGCAGGGCGCAGACGTGCCCGCCGCAACCCAGGGCCTCTCCGATATCCTCGGCCAGGGTGCGGATGTAGGTCCCCTTGCTGCAGCGCACCTCGAGCGCTAGCGCCTCGGGATGACGCTCGATCAGCCTGAGCTCGTGGATGGTGACCCGCCGCGGCGCGCGCTCGACCTCCACGCCCTTGCGCGCCAGGCGGTAAAGGCGCTCGCCCTGATGCTTGACCGCCGAATACATGGGCGGGATCTGCTCGATCTCGCCGCGGAAGCGCGCCAGCACGGCCGCCACCTGCGCCTCGTCCAGCGGCGGCACCGGGCGGGTCTCCAGCACCTCGCCCTCGGTGTCGGCGGTGGCGGTGCGCACCCCCAGGCAGACGGTCACGTGGTAGTGCTTGTCCGCGCCCAGCAGGAAGCCCGAGATCTTGGTTGCCTCGCCCAGGCAGATGGGCAGCAGCCCGCTCGCCAACGGGTCGAGGCTGCCGGTGTGGCCGGCCTTGCGTGCCCGGTACAGGCGCTTGACCGCCTGCAGGGCCTGGTTGGAGCTCATGCCCACAGGCTTGTCCAGCAGCAGGATGCCGTGGACGTCCCGCCGCGATCCGCCCTTGCCCTTGCGTGCCATATGCTCCCGGTTCCCGGCCGGCGCCACCCTGTCCGGGCCGCCGGTCTGCGTTTGCACTGTGCGTGGCCTGACCTGCGCTCTACGATCCATCGTCGGCGGCTCATGGCCCGCGGCCGCAGCTCAGCCATCCTCGGTATCGGAAGAGCCTCCCCCGCCCCGCTCCTTCGCCACCACCTCGTCGATGAGGTGGGTCAGGCGCACGCCGCGCTCCACCGAGTCGTCGCGCAGGAAGCGCAGCTCCGGCACCGTGCGGATGCGCAGGCGTCGTCCGAGGCGGCCGCGCAGGAAACCCGCGGCGCGGTTGAGCGCCGCCACCGCCTCGTCCAGGTCGTGCGCCGGGTCCAGGCTGGAGACGTAGACCTTGGCGTGGGCGAGGTCGGCGCTCAGGTCCACGCCCATGACGGTCACCATCCCCACTCGGGGATCCCTGACCTCGGAGCGGATGAGCTCGGAGAGCTCGCGCTGGATCTGCTCCCCGACCCGCCAGGCCCTGGGATACTCCCTCGGCACGGCCGCTGCCCGGTCGCCGCCGTCAGGCGTCCACCGTCCGTGCCACCTCGACGCGCTCGAAGACCTCGATCTGGTCGCCCTCGCGCACGTCGTTGTAGTTGCGCACGCCGATGCCGCACTCCATGCCGGCCTTGACCTCGTTGACGTCCTCCTTGTAGCGGCGCAGGGACTCGAGCTCGCCCTCGAAGATCACCACGTTGTCGCGCAGGACCCGGATGGGGAGCCCCCGCCGCACCACGCCCTCGGTCACCATGCAGCCGGCGATGGCGCCGAACTTGGGGTGGCGGAAGACCTGCCGCACCTCGGCCACGCCCACGATGCGCTCCTTGATCTCGGGCTCGAGCAGGCCTTCGATGGCCTTCCTGACGTCGTCGATGACGTCGTAGATGACGCTGTAGTAGCGCACCTCCACGCCCGAGGACTCGATCGCGGCACGCGCGGCCGCGTCCGCGCGCACGTTGAAGCCGATGACGATGGCGCGCGAGGCCTGGGCCAGGTGCACGTCCGACTCGGTGATGCCGCCGATGCCGGCGGCCACGATGCGCACCTGCACCTCGTCCGTGGAGAGCTTGGTGAGGGCCTCGCGCAGGGCCTCCACCGAGCCGTGCACATCGGCCTTGATGATGAGGTTGACGCTCTGGACCTCGCCCTCCTGCATCTGGGAGAAGAGCTGCTCCAGGCTGGCGGCCTGCTGCGCGGCCTGCTGCGCCTCGCGCTGCTTGCGTGCGCGCATCTCGGCCACCTCGCGCGCCTTGCGCTCGTCGCCCACCACCACGAGCTCGTCGCCCGCCTCGGGCACGGCGTCGAGGCCCGTGATCTCGACCGGGATCGAGGGGCCGGCCTCCTGCACCTGACGGCCGTTCTCGTCGAAGAGCGCACGCACGCGCCCCCAGGTGCGCCCACACAGCACGACGTCGCCCTTGCGGAGCGTGCCGCGCTGGACCAGGATGGTGGCCACCGGGCCGCGCCCACGGTCGAGCTTGGCCTCCAGCACCACGCCGCGCGCCGGCCCCTCGCGCACCGCCTTGAGCTCCAGGATCTCGGCCTGCAGGAGGATCGCCTCCAGCAGATCGTCGATGCCCTGGCCGGTCTTGGCCGAGACGTTGACGAAGATGGTGTCGCCGCCCCAGTCCTCCGGGATGACCTCGTGCTGGGCCAGCTCGTTCTTCACCCGCTCCGGGTCGGCCTCGGGCTTGTCGATCTTGTTGACCGCCACGACGATGGGCACCCCCGCGGCCTTGGCATGCTGGATGGCCTCGAGGGTCTGCGGCATGACGCCGTCGTCGGCCGCCACCACCAGCACCACGATGTCGGTGACCTTGGCCCCGCGGGCGCGCATGGCGGTGAAGGCCGCATGGCCCGGGGTGTCGAGGAAGGTGATGGTGCCCCTGCCGGCCTCGACGTGGTAGGCGCCGATGTGCTGGGTGATGCCGCCGGCCTCACCGGCCGCCACGCGGGTGCTGCGGATGTAGTCGAGCAGCGAGGTCTTGCCGTGGTCCACGTGGCCCATCACGGTGACCACCGGCGGACGCGGCACGGGCTCGCCCTCCACCTCGGCCTCGGCCAGCAGGGCCTGCTCCAGGTCCGCCTCCTGCAGGGGCCTGGCCTTGTGCCCCATCTCCTCCACCACGAGGGTGGCGGTGTCCTGGTCCAGCGGCTGGTTGATGGTGGCCATGACACCGAGCCCCATGAGGGTCTTGATGACCTCGGCGGGCTTGACGGCCATGCGCTTGGCGAGCTCGCCCACGGTGATGGTCTCCGGGATCTCGACCTCGCGCACCACGGGCGCCGTAGGGCGCTCGAAGCCGTGCCTGGGCTGGGCGGAGACGGCCACGCTGGTGCGCACACGCTGGCGCTTGCGCCGCTTGCCGCTCTTGGCGGCTGCGACGTGCAGCTCCTCGCGGCCGTACTTGGTCTTGCGCTCGGGCTCGGGCGCGGCCTTCCGCACCTCGGCCGCCTCCTTCTCGGCGCGGGCCTTCTCCTCGGCTGCGCGCCTGGCGGCCTCCTCGGCCTGCCGGGCCGCCTCCTCGGCCGCCTGGCGCGCAGCCTCCTCCGCAGCCTGGCGCGCCGCCTCTTCTTCGGCGGCCCTGCGGGCGGCCTCGTCGGCCTTGCGCTTGGCGGCCTCCTCCTCCGCCGCGCGCCGGGCGGCCTCCTCGGCCTGGCGGCGGGCCTCCTCGGCGGCACGGCGCCTGGCCTCCTCCTCGGCCCTGCGGCGCGCCTCCTCCTCGGCCACCACGCTGCGCTTGACGTAGGTCTTGCGGCGGCGCACCTCGACGTTCACCGTCTTGGTGGTGCGCCCCTGGGCACCGGAGACCCGCAGCTCGCGCACCGTCTTGCGCTTGAGCGTGATCTTCCTGGGCTCGACCGCCTCGGCGCCCTTGCTGCGCTGGAGATAGGCCAGCAGCTTGAGCTTGTGCTCGTCGCTGAGGGTCGCGTCCGGGCCTGCGGCGGGCAGCCCCGCCTCCTTGAGCTGCTCGAGCAGCTTCTCCACCGGCACGCGCACCTCGGCCGCGAGCTCCTTGACCGTCACCTCGGGCATCGTCTCACCTGCTCCGCTCTGACTGCTCCGCCTCCTCAGGCGCCCTCGCGCGGCGCTCCGGCCCCGCCCTCGGCGGGCGCGGGCGCCGTTTCGGCCGCGGCCTCCGCCGCCGGCTCGCCCTCCGCGGCCGGGGCCGTGGGCTCCGAGGCCTCGCCGGAGGCCTCCGCCTCGCTCCCGGCAGCGGATTCCTCGAACCAGGGGGCGCGCGCGGCCATGATGAGCTCGCCCGCGCGCTGCTCGTCGATGCCGCTCATCTCCACCAGCTCGTCCACGGCGAGCTCGGCAAGGTCCTCCTGGGTCACGATCCCCTGCTCGGCCAGCTTGTAGGCCAGCGCCTCGTCCATGCCCTCCAGGGCGAGCAGGTCGTCGGCCGGGCGCGCCCCGCTCTTCTGCTCGGCCTCGGCCAGCGCCCGGGTCAGCAGCACGTCGCGGGCGCGGTTGCGCAGCTCCTCGACGATGGCCTCGTCGAACTCCTCGATCTCGAGCATCTCGTTGGCAGGCACATAGGCCACCTCCTCGATGCTGGAGAAACCTTCCTGCACGAGGATCTGGGCCACCTCTTCGTCCACGTCGAGCTGCTCCATGAACATGCGCACCAGGTCCTGCGTCTCCCGCTCGGCCTTCTCGGCGTACTCGGCCTCGGTCATGACGTTGATCTTCCAGCCCGTGAGCTCGCTCGCCAGCCGTACGTTCTGGCCGCCGCGGCCGATGGCCTGGGAGAGCTGGTGCTCGGGCACCGCCACGTCCGCCGTGCGGGTCTCCTCGTCCAGCACCATGGAGACCACTTCCGCCGGGGACATGGCGTTGATGATGAACTGCGCCGGGTTCTCGTCCCAGAGGATGATGTCGATGCGCTCGCCGGCGAGCTCGTTCGAGACCGACTGCACGCGCGAGCCGCGCATGCCCACGCAGGCGCCCACGGGATCGATGCGCGGGTCATTGGACTTGACCGCGATCTTGGCACGCGAGCCCGGGTCACGCGCCGCGCCGACGATGTCGATCAGGCCCTGGCCCGCTTCCGGAACCTCCAGCTTGAACAGCTCGACGAGCAGCTCGGGGCGCGTGCGGCTGCAGAAGAGCTGCGGGCCACGCGGCTCCGAGCGCACCTCGTACAGGTAGCAGCGCACGCGGTCGCCGGGGCGCAGGGCCTCGCGCGGGATCATCTCGTCGCGCGGGATGATGGCCTCGGCGTTGCCGCCGAGGTCGACGTAGGCGTTGCCGCGCTCGACGCGCTTGACGATCCCGGTGAGCATCTCGCCCACGCGGTCCTTGTACTGCTCAACCACGAGGGCGCGCTCGGCCTCGCGCACCTTCTGCACGATGACCTGCTTGGCGGCCTGCGCGGCGATGCGGCCGAAGGCCACGTTCTCCATGGGCTCCTCGACGTGGCCGCCCACCTCGACCTGAGGGTCGCGCGTGCGCGCCTCGCTCAGGTGGAGCTGGCGCTCGGGGGCCTCGAGCTCCGCATCGTCGGGCAGCACCTCCCAGCGGCGGAAGGTGCGGTAGTCGCCGCTCCTGCGGTCGATCTCCACGCGCACGTCGATGTCGCCGCCGTGCCTCTTTTTCGCCGCCGAGGCGAGCGCCGCCTCCAGCGCCTCGAAGATCACCTCCTTGTCCACGCCCCGCTCCGCGGAGACGACGTCCACCACGTTCAGGATCTCTTTGCTCATCGCCTTCTTGCCTCCGGGGCGCCGCCGGCCCTACAGCGCCGGCACCAGCCGCGCCTGCTCGATCCGCTCCATGGGGAGGGCATACTCGGTCCCGTCCACCTCGACGATCACCTCGCCCCCGCGCACGCCGCGCAGCACGCCGCGGAAGTTGCGCCGTCCCTCCAGCGGGACGTCGGTGCGGATGCGCACCTTACGCCCCGCGAAGCGCCGGAAGTGCGCCTCCTTGAAGAGGGGCCGGTCCAGCCCCGGGGAGGACACCTCCAGCGTGTAGGGCCCGGGGATCGGGTCCTCCACGTCCAGCAGCCCGCTCACCTGGCGGCTGACGCGCTGGCAGTCGTCCAGGCTCACGCCGCCCTCGCGGTCGATGTAGAGCCGCAGCACCAGCCCACGGCCGCGGCCGTGGAGCTCCACGCCCACCAGCTCGTAGCCGAGCCGGCTCACCGCCGGCTCGAGGAGGGCCTCCAGCGCTCGCGCCTCCATCGCCATCGCCTGCCGCAAACGAAAAGTGGGCCTGCGGCCCACCTCCTGCTCAGCGCGCTCCCGCTCCGCGCCCCGCCCGGCTGGCGGGCCGCCCGTTCCGGGCGCGACGTCCACGAAAAAGGCCCCGTGCGGGGCCCCTTCGTGCGGTGTCGTTGTCGCCCTCGCCGCACGTTCCCTCGCGCAGCGCATCCCACGGGACGGCGTAATTGTAGCCCCTTGGCGCGGCAGGGGCAATCGCCGGTCCCGGTGGACCGCAGAAGACCAGGGAGGCTCACGTCATGGGCCGGGCTCGCCCGTCTCCAGCCGCTCGAGCGCCTCGTCGTCCAGCCCCAGATAATGGCCCAGCTCGTGGAGGACGGTGCTGCGGATGCAGGCGGCCACGTCCTCGCCCGTACGGGCGCACCAGGCCAGGATCGGCTGGCGATAGAGGTGGATGGTGTCCGGCAGCTCCCCGTGGCCGTAACCCGCGCCCCCGGCCCGTTCCGGCAGGGGCACGCCCCGGTAAAGGCCCAGCAGGCCGAGGGGATCGCCGATGCCCATCTCCCGCAGGACCGGCTCCGGCGGCCGCTCCGCCACGAAGAAGGCCACATTCTCCACCCGCCCGCGGAACCAGTCCGGGAGCCCTGCCACCACGCCCTCGGCCTCGGCCACGAAGCGCTCCGGAGGCCATTCAGCCGCCAGCGCGGCGCGGCGCCTCTCATGGCGCCGTGACCAGGGACGCGCCGGCGGCAGGCCAGACCTGTGGCCGCCGCTAGCGCCCACGTCCCGGCCCCTCCGCCACCGCTTTCGCCAAGGCGATCATCGCCGCCGGCCTCGTTCGTCCGCGCCCGCGTATGCCGCCAGTGCGGAGCGGAGGCGCTCGGCCACCTGCCGCCGCAGCGCCGCCGGGGCGACGACCTCCACGTCGGGACCATACTTCAGGATGTCCATCACCAGCTCGCGCGGATCGCCGTAGGGGATGCGCAGCTCGTAGCGGCCGTCGTCGAGGGTCCGCCCCCGCTGCTCCGGGTGCCAGCGCTCCTCGGCCACCCACCGCGCCCGCTCCGCCGTGAACACCAGCACCGCCTCGTGCCGCGGCTCCCCGCCGAAGATCCCGTACGAGCGGGCGTAGTAGCGCTCCAGCCGCGCCTCCGGGACCGCCTTCGCCGCCTCCTCCAGCACCCGCACCCGCCGGATGCGGTCCAGGGCGAAGGTGCGCAGCCCCCGCCGCAGGTGGCACCAGGCGTCCAGGTACCAGTTGTCCCGGTAGTGCACCAGCCGCTGGGGCGAGACCGTGCGCTCCGTCTCCTCGTCCGAGGCGCGGCCGTGGTAGAGGATCCGGAGCCTGCGTCGGCGCGCCAGCGCGTCCGCCACCGTGCGGAAGGCCTCGGGGCTCGGCTGGCGCCGGCCGATGGGGGCGAGCCGCACGCGGCCTGCCAGCGCCTCGCCCCCGCCCGGCACCCGGCGCAGGAGCTCGCGGATGCGCCGCCGCAGCGGCCCGAGCTCCGGCTCCAGCAGCCCCGGCTCGACCTGCTCCAGCAGCCGCTCGGCCGCGAGCAGCGCATGGAGCTCGTCGGCCCCGAGCCACAGCCCCGGCAGCTCCCACGGGCCCTCTCCCTCGCGCTCGGCATAGCGGTAGCGCCGCAGCTTCGGGTCCCAGATCAGCGGCGCGCCGAGGTAGAGCCGCATGTGGGCGATCACCCGCCGGGCCGTGGCGCGTGAGCACTCCAGCCGCTCCATGATCTGGGCGAGCGTGACGCCGTAGCGTCGGTTCGCCGCGAGCAGCCGGTGCAGCCGGACGATCCGCTCGAAGCGGTCCATGCGGCGGGGCTCCCCCTCCTCCCCGGCCCCGGCCGCGGCACCGGCCGGGGCTTGCCTGCCGGCGCCCCTCCCCGGGCGTCGGCGTCCTCGTGGCTCGAGCCGTATCCAACCACACGAAACGCGGGGGCGTCCAGCCGGAGGGCAATGGGGATCGGGAGCCGGGAGACGGGGTGCGCCCCGCCGCGGCGTTCCCGCGCGGCACGGCCATGGCGGCTCGAGCGAGGCGCTGCCGAAGGCCACGAGGACCACCGCATGAGCGGCTCGCATATGACATGAAAAGGAAACTCTGATCGATCCGCTGCGCGGATCGATCAGCGCGATGGCGCTTCGCGGTCCATCTCGATTTTTAGGTTGTCGTCATCACTTCCCTGTGCATGGACCGTCCCGCGGCCGTCCCTGGCCGCGGGAAAGGTCTGAAAAATCGGATTTTTCAGACCTTTCGAACGAAAAAAATCCCTGCAAGCCATCTCGCCTGCAGGGATTTCCTTGCGTCCTCTGGTAGGCGCGAGTGGACTCGAACCACCGACCCCCACCATGT
>Ga0256839_1005135_pt1 | contig 12290 bp, 9 predicted proteins | sample 354166metaG_FD_185968 | JGI IMG/M metagenome (GOLD analysis project Ga0256839, IMG submission 185968) | Hydrothermal vent microbial communities from Mid Atlantic Ridge, Atlantic Ocean - 354-166 | ecosystem: Environmental > Aquatic > Marine > Hydrothermal vents | place: Atlantic Ocean: Mid...
CCACCCGGTTTGAAGAGATTCAGGAAACAGAAACCCAGGGCGGCAAGGGTGGTCCCAAAACCCACGTGACCTCTTACAGTTATTTCGCCAATTTTGCCGTTGGCCTGTGTGAGGCTGAGGCCGGGTGCATACGGCGGATCTGGGCCGATGGCAAATTGCTCGATCAAAACGATCTGACAATCCGCTTTCGCGATGGGCGAAACAACCAAATGCCCGATAGCCTGATTGAGGCCAAGCAGGGGGCGGGCAATGCACCTGCCTATCGCGGGCTTGCCTATGTGGTTTTCGAACGCTTGCCGCTGGAACCTTTCGGTAACCGGATTCCGCAGATTTCCGTCGAAATTATCAAACCGGTCGGCCAACTTGAAAAACACGTCAAGGCAATTTCGCTTTTGCCCGGTGCATCCGAATATGGCTATGACCCAGCACCAGTGGTGGAAAAAATTGACCAGTTGACCAGCCGCGCACTGAATAGCAATTCAACCATTTCTACGACTGACTGGCACACATCAATGGATGAATTGCAGGCGCTTTGCCCCAATTTAAACAGTGTGGCGCTGATTTCATCATGGTTTGGCACCGATCTTCGTGCGGGCAATTGCATCTGCCGTCCGCAGGTCGAAATCTCCAATCGCACCCATCTTGAGGGCGAGGAATGGCAGGTTTCCGGTCAGGCGCGTGCGCAGGCCGCACTGGTAAGCCAGATTAATGGTCGTCCGGCCTTTGGTGGCACGCCATCCGATGGCAGCATTATTCGTGCGATACAAGATGTAAAACAGCGCGGCCTGAAGGTGACCTTCTATCCGTTCATCATGATGGATGTGCCATCAAGCAACACTTTGCCCGACCCCTATGGTGGCACAAAACAGGCGACATATCCCTGGCGCGGGCGTATTTCCTGTCACCCGGCGGTGGGCGAGGTGGCAAGCACCAACAAGACGGCGGCGGCCAAAGTTCAAATTGATGCCTTTGTCGGCAGCGCTGCACCGGCAGATTTTGCTGATGGCACCAATACGGTCATTTATTCCGGCCCGGCTGAATGGTCCTATCGCCGTTTGATTCTGCATTATGCGAAATTGTGCAAGCTGGCAGGCGGTGTGGATGCTTTTCTCATTGGTTCAGAGCTGCGCGGGCTGACAAGAGTGCAGGATGATACGGGTGCTTTTCCCTTTGTTGCGCATCTCAAATCCATTGCCGCAGATGTGCGGGCAATTATGGGGCCATCGACGAAGATCACCTATGCGGCCGACTGGTCTGAATATTTTGGTTTCCAGCCCGAAGACGGCTCCGGTGATGTGTTTTACAATCTCGACCCGCTTTGGGCAGACCCCAATATCGATATGGTGGCGATTGATAATTACATGCCGGCAAGCGACTGGCGTGATGAGGGTGCACCAGATGGGGTTGGCGCCTCCGCCCGCGATTTGGATGTGATGGCCAACAATATCGCGGCGGGCGAGGGGTATGACTGGTATTACGCCTCTACCGCTGACCGCAATAATGGCACGCGTTCTCCGATAACCGATGGTTCCGGCAAGCCCTGGGTCTATCGCTACAAGGATCTGGTCAACTGGTGGTCAAATGTTCATGTGCCGCGCATAGGGGGCGTTGAAGTGGGGTCTGCAACCGCATGGTCACCGCAAATGAAGCCGCTTTGGTTTACCGAGCTTGGGTGTCCTGCCATCGACAAGGGGGCGAACCAGCCAAATGTCTTTGTCGATCCGAAATCATCGGAAAGCTACTTTCCTTACTTTTCATCCGGTCGCCGCGACGAGGCGGTGCAAGCGGGATTTATCGAAGCCCACCAGCGGCACTGGGATCCAGCCCATCCTGGGTTTGTTGCCGCGAACAATCCGCAATCTGTCAATTATTCGGGCCGCATGGTCGATGCGGATAATATCCACCTTTGGGCCTGGGACGTGCGGCCCTATCCGCAGTTTCCTGATAATGGCAACCTTTGGAGCGATGGCGAAAACTGGAGGCTTGGCCATTGGCTGAACGGACGCTTTGGCAGTGCCAGACTGGCAGATGTGATTGCAGAAATTCTGCAAGATCACGGATTTTCCGATTTCGACGTGAGCGGCGTACATGGCTATGCCGATGGCTATGTGGTGGCAAGTCTAACATCGGCGCGCGGCGCAATGCAGTCGTTGATCGACCTGCATCAGGTTCAGGTTCTGGAACACGGGGGCAAGTTGATATTCCGTACCCCTGACAATCGAGCGACCGTACAATTGCCGGAGGCTGATTTCGCCGAATATCAGGACGAGCCGCAATATGTGGCCAAGCGCATTCAGGAAACTGAATTACCAAATTCAGTGGTGTTGGAGCATGTTGATCCAAAACTGGATTTCCAGTCTACGGCCACCCATTCAAGACGTATTGAGGGTGGCAGCGAACGCCATGTTTCACTTGCTGCACCTTTAATGCTGGCGCAGGAGCTGGCCATGCCATTGGTTGAGGATTGGCTGCGTTCCGCCTGGATTGGGCGAAATTCAGTGCAATTGCGCCTGCCACGTCGCTATCAGCATTTGCAGGTTGGCGATCATGTGGAATTTGATGCGCCCTCTCTGTTTGGCCGCTGGCTGATTACCCGAATAGAAGAGGCCGATACGCTTTCGCTTGATCTTCGCTCGATCGAAACACCGGCCAGTCCCGCCGGATCTGCCTATATCCGAGAAATCGCCACCAATGATGTGGCCCGTATTGGCCTGCCATCCATGCAATTACTCGACTTGCCGCTTTTGACCGGGGATAATCCGTTGACCGCATCGCGTATCGCAGTTTCAAGCGATCCGTGGCCGGGTCCGCATAATCTGTTCTCTGCAGCTGATACGATAAGCTATGCCTTTCGTCAGTCAGTTCCCTTGCGTGCAACAATGGGCCAGCTTAAAACAGATTTGCCCGAAGGCGTTTCTGCACGTTGGGATAATGCTTCCAGTCTGGAAGTTGAATTGTTCAAGGGGACGCTATCGTCACAATTGCCAGCGCAGGTTTTGGGTGGGGGCAATGTGGCGGCGATCCGTTCAAACAATGGCGCATGGGAAGTGTTGCAATTTGCCAGTGCTGAACTTGTCGGCCTTAATACATGGCGGCTTTCGGGATTGCTGCGAGGGCAGGTTGGCACCGAAGATGAGATGCTGGCAGGCAGCAGCATTGGCGCTTCATTTGTGTTGATAAATCAAGCAGTTCAACCCATTTCCTATGAATCTTTTGAGGTGGGTCTGGCGCTTGACTGGAAAATTTCCCCGCCCGGCAAGGCGCTTTTGGACCCGGGAAATGCGGTTGAAAGTTTCGCGCCGGGATTGCGCGGCCTTACACCACTGAGCCCGGTTCACTTGCGCACCAAATTGCTTACCAATAGTGACTTGGAGTTTTCCTGGATCAGGCGCGACCGCATCAATGCCGATGGCTGGAGCGATGGCGAAATCCCGATGAGTGAAGCGGTCGAGCAATATGCCATATCGGTTAAAGCGGGCCCAATAACGCTGCGGCAATGGACCATCGGGGCAGGGCCATTGATCTATACGCAAGCAGAGCAGCTTTTGGATATTGCAAGTTTTCCGACAAATTTAACCCTCGAAGTCGCGCAAATTAGCGCCCTTTACGGGCCGGGGATTATCGCCAAACACCCCTTCGTTCTGAACGCATAAGTTCATCCGCTAATCCGGTCATTTAGCCGGACAACTTTGCCGAATAGGCAGAACTCTCCATGAAAGGAAAAAGCATGACAGGCAGTAAACCCTGGTACACATCGAAAACAATTTGGGGGTCTTTGGTCGCAATGGTTGCCGGCATCGGCAGCGCGTTGGGCTTTGATCTTGGTGCGCAAATTCAAGCCGATCTGGTTGATGGTATTCTTAAAATCATCGCGACCGCCGGTTCGCTTTTGGCCATTTACGGACGCTTCGCCGCCACAAGGCCGATTGATTGACGCGGAGTGCTGCGCATGAACATGGCCAGATTGATTTTTATTGTTCTGTCTTTGGTGAACCGGTTGCTTGGGCTGTTTCAAAACTGGCACATCCAACGGCAGGCAAGGAAAGTCTATCACAATGAACAGATTGCCATTCAAACCGAAAATACACGGCGGGCCAATAAGGCTCGCCGTGATGTGCGCAATGCTGCTGGCAACAGGCCTGACCAGCGGCTGCAAGACGACGGCTTCCGCCGTGACTGATGTAAATTGCTCGGCTTTTCGCCCGGTGCGATGGTCAAAAAATGATACGGTGCCAACCGTTTTGCAGATAAAAGAGCATAATGCGGTTTGGAAAACCCTTTGCCGCTAACAATCAAAAATCGTTCATGTTACATTCAGACGGAAAACGTTATATTTGGCAAAATCAAATCAGTCTGGGGTGTCAGATACTATGAAAATATCGAGATTGTTCCTTCCGCTCGCGGCAATTGTTTCAATATTGTTGTTGCAGCCAACCAAGGTTAGCGCAGCAAGTTGTGCAGAAAAAGCCAATGCTGTCGCCGCACAAAGCGGTGGCGAACTGCTTTCTGTGGCAACAATTGGCAGCGGCGCATCGGCCCAATGCAAAATTACCATTTTAATCAGATCAAGTGATGGCAGCCCGGCTCGAAAAAAGACCATTACTGTGCCAAAATAGGGCTGATCATTTATCGTTTGACTGATAAATCCAAATTGATTGAAAAACGGAAACTTACTCAATGCGCATATTGGTTGTTGAAGACGACAAAGATTTAAACCGACAGCTGGTCGAAGCTTTAACCGAGGCCGGCTATGTGGTCGACACGGCCTATGATGGCGAAGAGGGACATTTTCTCGGCGATACTGAACCCTATGATGCTGTAATTCTGGACATTGGCCTGCCGGAAATGGATGGCATCAGTGTTCTGGAAGCCTGGCGGCGTGAAAAACGGAAAATGCCAGTGCTTATTCTCACAGCCCGTGACCGCTGGAGCGATAAGGTTTCCGGCATTGATGCGGGCGCCGATGATTATGTGACCAAGCCTTTCCATGTTGAAGAGGTTCTGGCCCGTATTCGGGCGCTGATCCGCCGCTCTGTCGGCATTGCTTCCAGCGAAATTGAAATTGGCCCGATACGGCTGGATACCAAACTTTCCCGCGTTTCAGTTGATGGCAAGAACATCAAATTGACAGCGCTGGAATTCAGGTTGCTATCCTATATCATGCATCATCAGGGTAAGGTAGTTTCACGAACCGAGCTGGTTGAACACCTGTACGATCAGGATTTTGATCGTGATTCCAATACGATCGAGGTGTTTGTTGGTCGCTTGCGCAAGAAACTTGCCACCGATCTTATCGAAACTGTTCGGGGATTGGGCTACCGTATCCAATCGGCCGACAATGCGGATTAACTCGCTTGCCACACGGTTTTTGGCAATCTCGGCGCTTTGGTCAATTATTGCGTTGGTCGTCACGGCCTTGTTGCTGACAACGCTGTATAAAAATAATGCCCAAAAGAATTTTGAGGGGCTTTTAAGTGCCCATTTATACAACCTCATGGGGGCTGTTGACCGCGATGAGGCTGGTGTTCTTGTTGGTTCTCCCAATCTCGGCGATCCCCATTTTCAACAACCATTTTCCGGTTGGTATTGGTCCGTATTGCCTCTCGACAAGGCTGTCCAATCCAAAGGAGGCAATCATCTGGTCAGGTCTCCGTCAATGGGTGGGGAAAACCTGAATACACCGGATGCAGGGAAAGTGGCGTTCAAAGACGGGTTTCTTCGTACATTCCAGATGGCCGGTATTCAGGGCGAGAGTTTAACCGCAGTCGAAGCGCAAATATTCCTCGGCGAAGGCGACCATCTCTATCGTTTTCTGGTAACCGGAAATAACGCCGCGCTTGATCTGGAGACGAGTGAGTTTACAAAAAACCTGGTGATTTTTCTGGCGCTTTTTGGCCTGGGCATGGTGATTTCCACATTTGTTATCATCAAGTTTGGCTTGCGGCCGCTTAATCGGGCCAAAGGTGCGCTCAATGCCATTCGAAATGGAGAGGCAGAGCGCCTTGAAGGTGAGTTTCCAGATGAAATTGCTCCGCTGATTTCCGAAATGAATGCCTTGATCGATGCCAATAAAACCGTGCTTGAGCGGGCGCGTACGCAAGTGGGTAATCTTGCTCATGCGTTGAAAACCCCAATATCCGTGCTCAAAAACGAAGCCCGTGCACCGGGCGACGACCTTGCTCAGCTGGTCGACGAACAGGCTGACAATATGCAGGAACACGTTCAGCGATATTTAGATCGGGCACGGATTGCTGCTCAGGTCGGTTCGATCAATGCGCGGACCCCTGTATTGCCGGTTGTCGAGCGGATGCTGCGGGTGATGCAGCGGCTGAACCCTCAACTGCAATATGAGCAGATTGGCGATGATAGTGGGGCATTGATATTCCGCGGCGAACAACAGGATCTTGAAGAGGTGCTTGGCAATCTGATTGAAAATGCATCAAGATTTGCCAGCGAGCAGGTTCGTATTTCGATTAGTGGGCCCAGTCAAACAGATGCGAAGTCGAAATCCTCGATGATTGAGCTGGCAATTGAAGATGACGGCCCGGGCTTAAGCAAGTCACAGCAATCAGAGGCTTTGAAAAGAGGGCGGCGGCTGGATGAAAGCAAACCTGGTTCCGGTCTAGGACTTTCCATTGTTGATGATATTGTTCACGAATATGCCGGGCAGGTTGAATTATCAAAAAGCCAACTTGGCGGCTTAAAGGTTAGTATTTACTTGCCTTCGATAAAGTGAACGCATTGTCACAATTCCGCCATATACTCCCCAAAGTTCTGGCCTCCTTTATGGGCAAATTCCGTAATTGATGCCGGAGGCACCATATGTCATATTATCTTGAAATTAATTTGCTTTTTGCGATCCCTGTAATTGTGTTAGGTGCAAGCGCCCTTTCTGGGTGTACTGCTACAAGTTTACCCGTAAGCAAAAGTTTTGGTTCTGGGGCCAATACAAAGATTGAAAAATCACTGAATGTTGCCCCGGCACCTCAGGATAACATTTCTGGCCTTATGCATGGGCCAGTGGGTAAAAATGTCGGGCATGAGCTCAATCAGGTGGAGTTGCGACAGGCATTGAAAGCTGAATTTGAGGCGCTTGAATATTCACCCGCAGACCATCCCGTTGAGTGGAAAAATCCGGTTTCTGGTAATTCTGGAGTGGTAACAGCATCCAAGACTTATGATGTAGGCGCTTCCAATTGCCGGCAATATGTTCACACTTTAGAAGTGAACGGTGAAACCAAAACGGCACTTGGAACCGCCTGCAAAGAACAGGACGGCAATTGGGTTCCCCTTGGGGCAGGATATAGCTCGATTGTTTCATCTAATTGAGGTAATTTGATAAATTCTCCACTGATCCGGAGCCCCCTGTGACAATGCGTTCATATATTTGTGAGAAATGGCTTGTTGTAATCCTGAGATTCTCACTTATTAATGCACCATGACATTTTGGATATTAGCAACTGTATTAACTCTGATCGCGCTCTTGTCGATCGGCTACCCCCTGTTTTTAAGGAAGCGACCTTCTGTCGATGCCGATAGCTACGACAAATCGGTCTATCGCGAGCAGCTGGAAGAGGTCGATCGCGACCTTGAACGAGGACAAATTAGTGCCTCGGAAGCTGAGCTTGCCAAGGCTGAAATTGCCCGTCGGCTAATTGCGTTGGATGAGTTGGTTGAAGAAACCCAAAACTCCGACAAGTTTTCGACCGCGGCGCAAGTCACTGCAATCTGCACATTTATTTTGTTGCCGATTGCCAGCGTCGCTACTTATGTGGCCCTGGGTGATCCCCAGCGTGCCGATATGCCATTACAGGCCAGAATGTCCGCTGATCCCAAGACCCAGTCGGTAGAAGAACTGGTGGCGCGTGCAGAGGCGCGGGCCAATAATAACCCAAATGATGTGCGTGGTTGGAAAGTGTTGGCGCCTGTTTATTTAAGGCTGGGCCGAGCAGATGATGCAATTATCGCTTTTCGCAAGGTCATATCTCTGGAAGGCAGTAATTCCGAGAATGAGGCATCCCTCGGCGAGGCGATAACTATTGCTGCACAGGGCGTGATCACGGCAGAAGCCAAGCAGCATTTCATAAACGCTACGATTGCCAACCCCAAGAACATTAAGCCGCGTTTCTTTTTGGCCGTTGCCCTGGGGCAGGAAAACAAATTTGATGAGGCAATCAAGGCGTGGGAAACCATGTTAGCGCAAGGTCCAACTACGGCCGCATGGTATAAACCAGCTGAAGGTGAGCTGGCAAGAATTCGAAAGCAGGCCGGGCAACCATCGGCTCCTGCAATTGCCAGTAATTCCCAATCGCCCAAACTGGGCGGCCCATCCAAGGGCGATATTGCAAATGCTGCCAACATGAGCGCAGAAGATCGCACGGCGATGATTGAAGGCATGGTTGCAAATCTGGCAAGCAAGTTGGAAGAAGACCCTTCCAACATTAATGGCTGGTTGCGTATCATTCGCTCTTACTCAGTATTGGGCCGAAAGGATGATGCAATTGCCGCCTATTCGAAAGCCGTCATCCAGTTTGAAAATAATCCCGGCGCCAGCAAACAATTGAACGATCTGGCCGTAGCCATGAATATTCAACCGGTTAAGCCCGCACAAAAGCTGGGCGGCCCATCCAAGGGCGATATTGCAAATGCCGCCAACATGAGCGCTGAAGATCGCACGGCGATGATTGAAGGCATGGTTGCAAATCTGGCAAGCAAGCTGGAAGAAGACCCTTCAAATATAAATGGCTGGTTGCGCATCATTCGCTCCTATTCAGTTTTGGGCCGAAAAGGTGATGCAATTGCCGCCTATTCAAAAGCCGTCAAACAGTTTGAAAATAATCCCGGCGCCAGCAAACAGTTGAACGATCTGGCTGTTGCCATGAACATTGAGGCCATAAAACAATGACCCGAAAACAAAAAAGACTATCCTGGATTGGTGTAATGGGTGTTGTGCTCACAGTTGCAGTCGGTCTTGTGCTCTATGCACTAAGCAGCAAAATTTCGTTTTCATTAGACCCTTCAGAGATGCTGGCGAAAAAAATTGCCCCGGGAGAACGTATTCGGTTATTTGGTCTGGTCAAGGAAGGTTCCCTCATCCGTGGAGACGGCCTGGCGGTCAAATTTCAATTGACCGATACGGCCAATACAGTACAGGTTGCATTCAACAATATTTTGCCAGATTTATTTCGCGAGGGGCAGGGCATCATTACCGAAGGTGCACTGGATGAAAAGGGTGTTTTTGTTGCAGATACAGTTTTGGCCAAGCATGATGAAAACTACATGCCCAAGGAAGTTGCACAATCCTTAAAAGAAAAAGGCCTTTGGGTGGAGAAAGAAAAATGATAACCGAGCTCGGACATTATGCATTGGTTTTGGCCCTTGCCCTGACATTAATTCAGTCGGTCGCGCCTGTATGGGGCGCAAGAATCAATGATGAACGACTGATGGCATCGGCCAGCTATACATCTCCGATGATATTTTTTCTGTTATTTCTGTCATTTTCGGCTCTTACCACTGCCTATGTGACATCAGATTTTTCACTGGTGAATGTTTGGCAAAACTCGCATTCATTAATGCCGACAATTTACAAAATATCAGGAACCTGGGGTAACCATGAAGGGTCTATGTTGCTTTGGGTGCTGATATTAGCCCTGTTTGCCGCCCTTGTTGCATTGTTTGGCGGCAATCTTCCGCCATCGTTGAAAGCCAATGTGCTTGGAGTTCAAGCGTGGATACTGCTTTCGTTTCTGCTGTTTATTTTATTGACCTCCAATCCGTTTGAGCGGCTGGATCAAGTGCCGTTTGAAGGGCGCGATCTCAATCCCATTCTGCAGGATGTGGGTTTGGCCATTCACCCGCCAATGCTTTATCTCGGCTATGTCGGCTTTTCCATTACCTTTGCTTTCGCAGTTGCCGCCCTGATTGAAGGGCGTATTGATGCCGCATGGGCGCGTTGGGTGCGCCCTTGGGCTTTGCTTGCCTGGTGCTTTTTGACCGCTGGCATCTCAATGGGTTCCTATTGGGCCTATTACGAGCTCGGCTGGGGTGGCTGGTGGTTCTGGGACCCGGTTGAGAATTCATCGTTTATGCCGTGGCTTTCAGGTACTGCATTGTTGCATTCCGCTTTGGTGATGGAGAAACGCTCCGCATTGAAAATCTGGACTGTTCTATTGGCGATATTGACCTTTTCGCTCTCGCTATTGGGAACCTTCCTGGTGCGTTCCGGAGTGCTGACATCCGTGCACACATTTGCCTCAGACCCGGAACGGGGCGTCTTTATTCTAATGATTTTGGTTCTGTTTATCGGTGGCTCACTGGCATTATTTGCCTTAAGAGCCGGGCGTTTGCATGCCGGCGGAATATTTGCCCCGATCTCGCGCGAAGGGGCGCTGGTCTTTAATAATCTGATATTGAGCACCGCAACGGCCACCGTATTGGTTGGCACGCTTTACCCGTTAGTGCTCGAGGCTATTACCGGCAATAAAATCTCCGTTGGAGCACCGTTCTTCAATCTGACTTTTGGCCCGATGATGATTCCGTTGCTTATTGCGGTGCCATTCGGTCCGCTGCTTGCATGGAAACGCGGCGACCTCTATGCGGCCAGTCAGCGTTTATTTGCCGTATTTGGAGCATCCCTTCTGGTGATGGTTATTGCATTTGCATTCCTGTCAGATGGATTCAGTCTTGCGCCAATTGGAATTGGTATTGCCGCATGGCTTATGATGGGCTCAATGGCGGAATTATATCTGCGTTCTGGGTATCCAAAAACTGGCTTTAAGGTTGCAATGAACCGCTTATCTGGGCTTCCTCGTACAGTGTGGGGAACGGCTATGGCGCATTTCGGTTTGGGCATGAGCGTGCTTGGCATCGTTTTTGTAACCGCTTACGAAACTGAAAATGTTTCGATATTGAAGGTCGGGGAAACAACCGAACTTTCTGGTTATACCCTGCGACTTGATGAGCTAGGACCGCGAGCCGGCCCTAACTACACCGAGGATATTGCCAGAGTAACTGTGCTTGTCGATGGCAAGGTTGTTGATGAACTTGTGCCAACGAAGCGCATTTATACAGCCAGACAAATGCCGACATCGGAATCCGCAATTTCTACCTTTGGGTTTTCCCAGCTCTATCTGGCGTTGGGTGAGGTTAAGGACAAAGACACAGTTGTGTTGCGCATCTGGTGGAAACCTTTAATTACCTTGATCTGGTTTGGAACCGTTGTCATGGTCTTTGGTGGGGCATTCTCCCTGTCAGACAGAAGACTGAGGGTTGGCGCGCCGAAACCTTCTGTGCGAAGGGCAAAGGCAATCAATGCGTAAATTTGCACCCTTTCTTGCTGGATTGTTGATTGCATTGTCTGTAGCCCTGACACCGCTGCCAGCTCTGGCTGTTAATCCAGATGAGGTGCTGGATGATCCGGTGCTTGAGGCTCGTGCACGCGAGCTTTCTGTTCTGCTTCGTTGTCTGGTTTGCCAAAACCAGTCAATTGATGATTCTGACGCCGACCTTGCTCGTGATCTTAGAATTCTGGTGCGGGAACGGCTAACGGCAGGCGATGACAATGAGCAGGTGCTGGATTATCTGGTTGCTCGCTACGGCGAGTTTGTACTTTTGCGTCCCAGGGTTACGGCGCAAACCTATCTGCTATGGGGAATGCCGATAATTTTATTGGTAATTGGTGGTCTGGTTCTGGTGTCTTCACAGCGCAGAAGGGCCAATGCCAAGGCGACCTCGCTTACCAGCAACGAAAAGGCTGCTCTCTCCAAAATTTTAAGTGATCGTGAATAGCAGCCGTGATTAATTTTCCAAATAGACTGCTTCACAATCAGATCTGAAGATTTGCGCCTCCTGATCTTGCCCGGGGCAGGCTGGGGCAAAGTCTCAAATTACCTTGTGTGAACGAGTATCGGGAGAGATTCATTCGCATCGCCGCTCTTCGCAGCCTGACTGCTTCCATGTAAACATGACGTAGTCTAGTAGATCTTCTGGTAAAAACATTTGCAAACAGGAGGGCGGCAAGGGGATGAAAATGTTTGAATCGAACCACTAGGAGACAATTGCATGGCCGGGAAAGTTCAAAAAATTACGTTTAAGGGAAGTCAGGGGTTTGATCTTGCTGCAAGGCTCGATTTGCCAACCGGGCCGGTGCGCGCCTATGCGCTCTTTGCCCATTGCTTCACCTGCTCAAGCCAGGTATTGGCCGCAAAATACATTGCAGGTGAATTAGCCAGGCAGAATATTGCCGTATTGCGGTTCGATTTCACCGGTCTTGGTTCCAGCGCTGGTGAATT
>Ga0256839_1005136_pt1 | contig 12289 bp, 7 predicted proteins | sample 354166metaG_FD_185968 | JGI IMG/M metagenome (GOLD analysis project Ga0256839, IMG submission 185968) | Hydrothermal vent microbial communities from Mid Atlantic Ridge, Atlantic Ocean - 354-166 | ecosystem: Environmental > Aquatic > Marine > Hydrothermal vents | place: Atlantic Ocean: Mid...
AGAATGATGATGCTTCTGAGGCAGGGGTTTGAAGCTAATCCCTGGATTGCCGAAAAAGCAGGAAAAATACGCAAAAACCCTGTCAAGCTTTTTTTATGGTTTTTTTGCGCTGAGTAGTTACCTGAATAGTTACATATGACAATACCCGTCAGCCAGAAAAACATGGATGGATTGAGAGAATCCCGGCTGTTTCTCTGGCTTGCGTGGAATCTTCTCAGAAACAGCGGCTGACCAGGAGTGTATGGGGTGAAAGATATCGGTGTCGTGAACTTCCAGAGCAGAGAAAATCTATTTGATGAATGTAATATCCGATTCTGGGAGAAAGGAACGGTGCAGCTGGAGGGGGCAAGATAGTATGACAACGCATCTCCACGAGCAAACCAGAAACGCGTTGTCCCTCCGTCTCCACCGCGCCAACAGCTGGCTGACCCGTGCGCAGCGTGAGCAGGATGATCCTGATGCGCGCTTCATCTTTCTCTGGATCGCCTTCAACGCAGCTTACGCCAATGATCTTGGCGATGTCGGCGGGTTCAGCGAAACGCGGCTGTTTCGCCAGTTCGTGGCTAAACTTTGCGAGCTGGATTCGGAACGGAAACTCTATGATGTGGTCTGGAAAGCGTTTCCGCATTCGATTCGCCTGTTGCTGCAGAACCGGTATGTATTTCAACCCTTTTGGGATTTCCAGCGCGATCCCTCAGCGCGCGCCGATTGGGAGCGCGAATTTTCCCACAGCCGTGAGCGGGCGTTGAGGGCATTGGGGCAGGGTGACACAGCGACGGTGCTGGCGGTTGTGTTCGACCGGCTCTATGTGCTGCGGAACCAGCTGGTGCATGGCGGCGCAACCTGGAATAGCAGTGTAAATCGGGATCAGGTGCGTGATGGTGCGGAGATTCTCGCGCGCGTCGTGCCGATCGTTTTGCAGATTATGGCCGACAATGCGGCGGCGTTTCCGGGTGAGCCCTATTATCCGGTGGTGGATATCTGAGGAGGCAGGTTGCAAGGCCCTTGAGGTCATGCCTTGTTATTGCGTGAACGCCTCTTACCCTGGAGCAAATTGTCCTTGGTGCTGCTCAATTTCAGACTCGATACCCAGCGCCTGGATCTGTCGTAAATGGAATAGCATCACAAAACCGTCTCTTGAACATGGATATATTTGCAAGATTGCAAGAAGATGTGACAGATAAGGGCTTTCATCGTAAGACCGCTGATCACTCCCAGTGATGCAACGTTCGGCAAAGAAGGATACAAGTACCACATTAGGACAGGGAAAGGCCTGCGCTGATCGAAACAACGGGTGCCCCTATCTGAATGGGCTATTTTCTTGCTCGTTTGCGTGAGAATTGAACTCTTTCTCTGCCGATCTGTCACTAATTCTTAGAATGACTCCCTACTGACGACATCAGAGCTGAAGCGTTGCCATGAAAAAGAAGAAACTGCTCAAGACCACAGCCAAAGAGGTCAGCGGGGACACGAAGGCTTTCAGTAACAAGGTTTCTCGGGGGGTTGTTGATTCACTCGACGCTTCTACCGACTTGGCTGCATCAATGAGTGCCGGCCTTGTTGGCTTCATCGTTGCCACAGCCGGGGATATTCTGACCTGGACAGTACAGCATCCGTTAAAAACCGTCCTGCTCATCATGGCAGTATGGGGAGGAAGCATTGTTTATCACAATGTAGAAACCAGGGAGAACAAAACGGTTGTCAACTGGAGTCAGGTAAAAGCCGATGCTTCGGCGAGTTACCAAAGGATAAGGGCGAAACTGGATGAATACGGCGTGCCCGAGCTGAAGCTGCCGGCATATATTACGGAGAACCTGCCCTGGCAGGGCGATGAGCCCGCGCCTGAGCGAAACCTTGCTCCCGTGCGGGAAGCCAGCAGCTTGCCGAAACCGAAAGAGCGTGTAACAACCGCTCAGCCTCCTGACCAGCTGGGCGCTTTTCTTCAGCAAAAAGGCCTCACCCCACGGCGGTATACTCGAGTTTATACGGTGGAGCGCAACGCCTACCACACAGCCAAACGTAACAACCTTTCCTTTCAGCCAAACGCCAAGGTCACCCATGTTTTACGTGGCTGTGTCGATCTGCAAAAGGGGAGCAGAATCGTTTTTCTGATAGATGCGAATGGGCGGGTCGCCGGCTGCCGCAGAGTACGCTGAATCCTGCCTTCTCGATTCTCCCCTGTGACTAGCGCGGATTCCTCACCCCACCGTCATCCTGCCAGGGAAGGCGGTATCCAGCGCCATGGAGGGCATCCACCACCTTGGCCGCTCTCGCCCGAGCCGAATCCAAAGAACCGAACGTAAAAACAGACCCGATCCGCTCGCCATTTCCTTGGCAATCACCCCTCAAAACGCGGTAGCCTTTCGCAGTTAACCACTATCTCAGGAGCCCCATTACCACCATGCTCAGAATCTATCAGGGAAACCGGCTGGAAGCCTTGTCGCAGGCGTTGCTGGCGCATCGACAAGCGTTGTGGGGCGACCCGTTTGCGCCCGATCTGGTAGTCGTTCCCAATCCGGGCATGGGCCGCTGGCTGTTGCATGGCATGGCGGATACGCAGGGCATTGCAGCGAATGTGGCGATGCCGTTGCCGGCGACATTCTTCTGGCGCCATGTGTTGCGGGCGTGGTTGCCGGAGGCGGATTCTTCGGCTTTCGATCGCGATACGCTGGCGTGGCGGATCCTCGACGTGCTGCCGGGCTTGATCGACTCACCAGCGCTTGCACCACTGCGGCGTTATCTTGCAGAGGACGAGTCGGGCTTGCGACGCTTTCAACTGGCTGGGCGGATTGCGGATGTGTTCGATCAATACCTGGTGTTTCGTCCGGAGATGGTGCTGGCCTGGGAACAGGGTACCGACGCCGATAATGACATTGATGCGGCGCTGCGCTGGCAACCGCTGCTGTGGCGAGCGCTGGCCTCGCCGGGCACCGCGCACCGGGCGCGGTTGCTGCACGATCTGCTGAATGCGATGGCCCAGCCACCGGCTCAGGGCGCGCTGCTGCCAGATACCATTCATCTGTTCGGGCTCAATGCCTTGCCGCCGGTGTATCTGGAGATCACGCGGCGGCTGGCAGTGTACCGCGATGTTTGCATCTACCATCTTAGCCCCTGTCAGGAGTATTGGGGCGATATTCGCAGCGAACGCGCGCTGGCACACCACGATAATCCGCAGGAAGCCTTTCTCGAAGTAGGCAATCCGCTGCTCGCCTCTTTCGGCCATGTTGGCCAGGTTTTTCTCGAACAGTTGTTGTCACTGGACGACAGCGAGCCCGTCGATTGTTTTTCTCAGCCCGCAGAGAATGGCATTTTGCAGCAATTGCAGGCGGACATTTTCGCGCTGCGCGACGGGCGTGACGCGCCGTTTCCGCTGGAAAAAACCGACTGGCCGACGCTCCAGTTCCACGGTGCGCACACCCGTTTTCGTGAAGTGCAGGTGCTGCACGACAATCTGCTGCGCTGCTTTGAAACCTTTGAAGGCCTGACGCCGCGGGATGTGCTGGTGATGGCACCGGACATGGCTGCCTATGCGCCATTTGTGGAAGCCGTTTTTTCGGCGGCCGATGGCGAGCGGCAGATTCCCTACAGCATTGGTGACCGCAGCATCGGCGGCGAAAATCCGCTCGGCGAAGCGCTGCGTTGGCTGCTGCAACTGCCGCAGAACCGCTTCACCGCGTCGGAAATCCTGGCCCTGCTCGAAGTCGATGCGCTACGCAGTCGCTTGGGTCTCGATACGGAGGCGGTGGAGCGTATTCGGCGTTGGGTGCGCGAAACCGGTATTCGCTGGGGCGTGAATCAACAGCACCGCAACGAACTGGGTTTGCCCGGCGACGAGGATCTGCACAGTTGGCGCTTCGGATTGCGTCGCCTGTTCGTCGGCTACGCCACACCAGCAGAAGGTCAGGACTGGCTGTATGACGATGCGGTGGCGCCTTACCTCGATATCGAGGGCAGCGAACTGCTCTGGGCGGGCGCGTTGCAAAACCTGATCGACAGGCTCGACAGCTGGCGCGCCAGGCTGGCAAAGGCGCACAGTGTCGATGACTGGCGCCAGCAGTTACTCGCGCTGCTCGATGATTTTTTCGATGCCGCCGATGATGACGAGCGCTATCTGCTGCAAACCCTGCGGCAGCGGCTGGATGATCTCGTCGCTCAGGCTGAGCAAGCCGGTTTTTCCGCCGCGGTATCATTGCCGGTCATGCGCGAGCTGCTCGAATCCTCCCTGGACGATACAACGCCCGCGCGCGGATTTCTCGACGGAGGCGTCACCTTCAGTAATCTGTTGCCGATGCGAGCTTTGCCTTTCCGCGTGATTTGCCTGCTGGGCATGAACGACAGCGATTTTCCGCGCCGGCATAAAGCACCGTCTTTTGATCTGATGGTGCGTCACCCGCATCGCAGCGACCGTGACCGGCGCCGCGATGATCGCTATCTTTTTCTCGAAACCCTACTGTCGGCTCGCGACTGCCTGCTGATCAGCTGGCAGAGCCGGGATGTGCGCAGCGACAAACCGCGCCTCTGCGCCGAAGTCGTCAGTGAGCTGATGGAATATCTCGATGACTGTTATCTTCCTCGGGATGATGGAAAAACAGCCAGCCAGTGGTTATTTGTGCAGCACCCATTGCAGCCGTTCAGCGCACGTTATTTTGCTGGGAATGATCGCCGCCTGTTCACTTACGATGGCAGCTGGGCGCAGCTGCAAACCGAGCAACAGCCACAGTCGCCATTCGTTGCCAGCCCACTGCCGCTTTGCAATATCCCCGGCGAGATCACCCTCGACGACCTGATCCGTTTTTTCACCAACCCGGCCGCCACCTTCCTGCAGCAAAGCCTGGCGATGCGGCTGCCCAGCGACAGCGATATCATCGACGACAACGAGCCATTCAGCCTCGATGCCCTCGAAAGCTGGGACATCAGCGACCGGCTGGTACAAGCCATGCTGCAAACGAAACAGGATGCCGAGCGAGTGATCAAACGGCTGGAAAGCGAAGGCAGCCTGCCACATGGCCTGCCCGGCAAAATGCGCGAAGCCCAGCTCAGCCAGCAAGCCGGGGCGCTGGCCCAGAAAATCCAGCCCTGGCAAGAACAATACCCTTGGCTGGATACCCCGCAGACGCTCGACATCACACTCGCCGACTTCCATCTGACCGGCACCATCCGGCGCAGTACCGACGTTGGGCTGCTTGACTACCGCGTCGGCAAACTCCGCCCACAAGAGCGCCTCAGCCTGTGGCTGCGCCATCTCGCCCTCGCCACACAGCGCGGCATTGTGGAACAAAGCCACTTCATCACCGAGCAAGAGACCTTGCACCTGCACCCGATCCAGGCCGGAGCTGCCACCAAGCTACTCGGCCAACTGCTCGACCACTACCGCGCCGGCCTGCAAACACCGCTACAATTCTTCCCCCGCACCGCCTGGGCATACGCCTGCGGCGACAAGCGCTGGGAAACTGTCTGGTATGGCGGCTACAACCGCCCGGGAGAATGTGAACAGCCCGCTTATCAAATGCTGTTCGCCGACGGCAATCCGCTGGACAGCACATTCCAACAACTCGCCGAACCCATCTACGGGCCGTTGATTGAGCGAATGGAAGTGGAGGGGTGAGTGTCTGCGACATTGGTGGATGGCACTGGGTTTATCCGTCCTACAAACCTCCGTGCAAAGGTAGGATGGGAAGAGCGTAGTGAAACCAATCAAAGTCTCTGCTGATAGTCTTTCTCTGCCTGGGGACGTTTCCGCACACCGGGCATAACTGTTATTTCTGCTCCGCCAACCTTTGTCTGGTCTGCTTTTTACTGTCTTCGATGCCCAGCGGTAAGGCGTCACCGCTACTGATGTCTTGCGACAGATCATCTCAAAACCGATTGTTTTTATGCCGAGATTCCAGCAACCTGCACGCATCGCGGATCATTTCAGTGGCGGAGTGATAGCGTCCAGCGACGGTTTGCTGTTAGATGAACTCGTCAATGAAGTAGGGCGCTGACTGTCAATTGCGTGCGGGGTCGAAAGTAGGAAGGCCTCATTCAACACCGAATCCGAACGTAGCGTATCACCGATTTCGGCATCCGTGACGAACTGATAGGAAAGTGCGGGCCTATGTGCATCTCATCTCTACGCACTGCAATGCCAATCGATACGGCACCCGACGACGTTGCGAGTTGTTGCTGCATTAAGTTATGGTCCTCCCCGGGGCATTCTTGAATGTCGAAATTTAGGGAATGCTGCCCTATTCAGCGCTAGTTTGTGGAGTTTGACGATGCCAAATGAATCTACCGAAGAGCAACCACTGAAACCACTCGCCCATGACGACAGCGCGGTCATCAAACACATGGAGATGCTTCAAAGCATCATCAGCCGCATGGCGGGCAACAGCGCTGCCTGCAAGAACTGGGCGATTCTACTGGTTTCAGCAATTCTCGCGTTCATTGTTGAAGGCAAACAGTTCGAACTGTTCTGGATCGCGCTGATCCCGGGCATTATGTTCTATTTTCTCGATGCCTATTACCTGATGCTGGAGAACCGTTTTCGTGCGTCCTTCAATGCCGGTGCGGAAAAGCTGGCATCCGGCAGGTTTTATCGAAAGGATCTGTTCGATATCCGGGGGGAAGGCAATCAACCTGCATTATGGAAAAAAGCTTTACTGTCGCCTTCGACATTGCCTGTCTATCTCACGCTGCTGCTTATCCCAATCGTCATCCAGCAACTGGCCGGATAGCCATGACCGACCAGGGAACGGACAACCGCTATCAGGCTTGGCTCTCCTACCGCTGCAAGAACGAGCGGCACATTGCAGCGCGGGACAAGCTGGAAGCTCTTTGCAAAGATCAAGGTATTCAACTGATCTACGACGAAAAAGAAACCGGTGAAGGCGACGACCTATTCGAATTCATGCGCAAGCTCAGCGCCTCACGGATCATCTTTGTTTTTCTTGACAAAGATTATCTGGCATCCCCTTATACCGCCCATGAGCTGATCAGGATCAGTGAGATCGATTGCTTTGATCAGCGAGTGATCAGATTGTTGAGAATGGATGACTCAATCGTTGCTACCAGAGCAACCGAATTACTTGATCAATGGCGTTCAAGCTCCTGGATAGGGGAACTCGAGCGTCAAATCTCTAAGAAGGGCAGTGATTCGCTACCTAGCCGGATGAAGCAGGCTTGGGATAAGCTGGTATATCCTCTTTTGGATATAAAGAACACGCCACTGATAGGTGGCAAAAAGGATGACATATTGCGTGATCTGGTGTCCGGGGTTGCGAAAGAGCAGAAAGATTTTGTCAAGCAGGAAGACGGCAACCTCAAGCAGTTTCTGATAGATGCTATCGCCAGAATCATCGCCAATAGTAGTACCTTGTTGCCGGGGGTATTCAGCCGCGACCATAAACTGGATCTTTCGCCCAATCTTGGAGCGAAGGCGGTTGCCCGTGCATTGCTCGATACGGCCACGGTACGTGAGGCAGTTGCGGTGGTGACGCGAGTGGCCGGAGAGCGAAAGAAAAGTCTCGGGAAGGACTCAACTGAATGGCGAGAGTGTTTTGTCGATGCTGAGGATGTTTGTGGCTGGTTGCTGTTGAGCAGTGTCAATCCCGATTGGTGGTATCATAACGAGTTGAGGTTGTTTCCTACAAGGCCTTCTCAAGTCGCCCATGAAGTTCCGCTGGAAACGCCTGCATATATCGAAGTTGTCATTTCGCGTAGTTTCAAAGTCACGGCCAAATACCAGAGGGATGAGGTGGGCAAGGCGCGCCCACTGTATGCCGGAGATCAGGATCACCTGTTGTTCGACGCTCTTTCTGATGGAGCTACAGACACCTCGCTACTTGCAGAAATCTACAATGATCTTTGGCAAGTCGACTCTGGGTCGCTGAAGGAAAAGAAGCCACAAGATCTCATCAAAGATATCGTTGATGCAGCGAAAGCACGCTTTGAAGATACTGGTAAACCGGTATATTACCTGATGCTGCAAGACAAAATTCGTTTGTTGAAACAACGTCCCTGGTTCAAAGGGCTGGAAGCTGACTTGGCTGGCCAGGTCAGATTCATTTGCTGTGATGTTGAAGCGAAGGAAAGCGACATTCCAGCTTCGCGTGAGCCGCAATCGACGCTGCTGGCCCAACTATCGCGTTTTCTTGCGCTGGAAAATTGATTATGAAAACCATCCCCCAACCCCTTGAAAAGTTCATCCCCCAAAACCTAACGGTCAAGGCAGATGACCTCGCCCATATATTCACAGAAGAAGACTGCCATGCCCTCTGGGCAGCTCATGCCGCTGGACGACCCTTGCTGGTGCGGGGTAAGCCCGGTAGCGGCAAGAGCCAGATGGCGCGGGCGATAGCCGAGCAACTGGGTTGGGCGTTCGTTGAGGAGGTGATTCGCGGCAACACCGAGCTGGACGATCTGCACTGGCACTTCGACGCCATTGGGCGGTTGGGAGAAGCGCAAGTACGTTCCTTGCCGGGCGGGAGTCAAGCGGAAATTGGGGTTGGGAAGAAGCCTCAGTGTGCTGAAAATGAAAACACCCTGCCGCCTCTCGACCCGATGAATTTCCTCTCGCCCGGCGCATTCTGGTGGGCGTATCAGTGGAAAACGGCGGATGCGCAATATCTGCGATGTCGTACCCGCATGCGTCCTAAACCCCGGCTGCCGCAAAGCAAGTCAGACTGGAAGTCGGAACAGAACGGCGTGGTGCTGCTGCTCGATGAAATCGACAAGGCGGAACCCGACCTGCCCAACGGCCTGCTGCAAACCCTGGGCAATTATCAATTCACCGTGCCCTATCTCGATGACCGGCAGGGACAAAACCTGACTGGTAACCCGATCGAGGCCGATCCGTCCCGGTTGCTGATTATCATCACCACCAATGAAGAGCGTGAATTGCCGCAGGCCTTTGTGCGGCGCTGCTTCGTCCATACGCTGACCATGGGCAACGACACATCCTGGTTCATCGAGCGGGGCCGCCTGCATTTTGGCGCAAAGATCGACCACACAGTGTATGAAGAAGCGGCTGAGATGCTGCTGGAAGATCGCCGCGACAACCCCCACGGCCTCTATCCACCGGGTCTGGCTGAATACATCGACCTGCTCAGGGCATTGGCTCAACTCCCCCTCGATGAACAACAAAAGCGGCTGAAAACAATCCGCGAATACGCGCTGCAAAAAGAGCTGAAAGCGCTATCGGATAGCTGACCGATGACTTGGGCCCGCATTGCACTGCTGCACGCCGCCGGGGAAAGTGATACGGCGCTGGACAAGGTTGCAGACGTGTTCGGTTATGTATCAGAAAAAACAAAGATCGAAGGCAAAGAAAAAGCCCCGACCATCGTTACAACGATCGAGGTGCCGGAAGATGACGACCGGGTGCAGGCCACCGCCATGGTGAGCCGCCCCCCAGCTCGCTTTCTGCGTATCGTCCACCGGCGCGACAAGGGTGTGCCGAATACCGAAAGGCCAGCCTTTCTTGATGATCCTCAACTGGCCCAACTGTCTGATGGAACATCGCAGGGGGGAACCTGGTTTTTCGACCCGCCTGAACCGTTGTTGCGGTTTTCGCGTCTTGCCCCCCTGTTATTCAATGGCCTGGGCAAGGCGCGCTCAACCGCTCAGGTGGATGTGCGCCAGCTCACCCGTCGCCTGGCGCTGGGGCAGGCGAGCCATCGCCCTCCTTGTCTGCGCAGGCAGCGCTGGCCACAACGGCTCCAGATTATCGTTGATACCAGCCCTAGGCTGGAACCCTATCGCGGCGATTTTCGCCGGATTGTCGAGCGGTTGGAAAGCCTGCTTGGCGGAGAGGCAGTAGAGGCCATTGGCATGGACGAAGCGCAGCTTGCCGAGCAGCAGCCCCTGGTTTATCGCTGGCCGGGTCAGCCCACTGACCACGGTCGGTATTGGCATCCGCCGCCACCGGATACCGCCATACTGTTGCTTAGCGATTTTGGCGAATATTCTGACCGCTACCGGCCCGCAGTATTGTGGCAGCGTTTTGGCTCGCGGCTGGCCGCCCAGGCCGGTGTGCGGTTAAGTCTCAGCACGGCGGCATGTTCACCGGATGCAGGGACGGGCTGGCTGCAACGGTTACGGCCCGTGGCGCTCAATGACCAGCATCCCCCGCGCCGTAGTCCGGGCAGACAAGGTTTTGTCCTGCCAGCCGATGAATCAGAGCTACCTACAGATCACATCCTGGCGCTGCTCTCCGCGTTGCCGCTGATCGACGCCGGCCTGTTACGCCGCTTGCGCCTGGCACTGAACTGGGGCGGCAGCGAACGTGAGGGAGAGCTTTGGAACCATCCCGCCATGCAGGTCATTGCGCCGTTCGGCATTCGTTTGCATCCTGAACAGGGCAAGGGCTATCGAGACACGTACCAACAACGTTGGGCCGATAGCCCGGAGGCTAAAACGCTATGGAAGGAGGTTCAGCAGCATCACAACAATGCCTATCTGGGCCTGCGTCGTCAGGAGCTGTTGCAGCAAAACTTGCTCAGTGCCCAGCCGATACCCGATGACCTGCGTAACTATCTGCGCCGCCTCGCCGCCCTCACCGCACAGGGCAAGGCTAAACCCTTGCAACAGGATGCCCTGCGACACATGCTGCGCAGCTTGTTGTCCGGTTTGCCGTCGTCGGTTTGGCAAAGCGATTGTCAGGAAGAAGCCTACGCGCTGTTCGCGCTGGCCTGGGAGGAGGAACTTCGGCGCGGCGAGTGGCCGCAACAACTGGATGAAACTTTCGACCCTGACCGGTTGGTTTGGATGACGCGGGGCGACAGCCCGATATCGACAGAAACCTGGCGTATCGTGCAAACCGCTGGGCAGGGCCAGTGCCGCATTGAACCGGAGGCCGCAGCGCTGCCGGTGGCGCAGCCCATTGCGCGGTTTTTAGTATCCCGCAACACCCCCGTTATGCTGAACGGGCCTACGGGCAACCGCCAAGCCTTCCGTCAAGCATTTGATATCGCACTGTCACCCGGTCAGCGCTTACGGCTTGAAAGCGACCGGGTCGAACTGGAGCTTGAGGCCGAAGCCAAGCCCAGTTGGGCTAGCCGTATCTGGCAGGAAGAGACTGGATTGGTCGCCTGGATTTTATTGGGGGGGATTGAGTATGTAGCCCGATGGCGTAGTGATACCAATGGGGGGCGATGGGGTTGGCGAGTACCCGACCAATTTGGCTTTGATGACTACGGTATCTATGCTGACATAGAGTTCAAAGGTATCACCCAGCGCTTCCGCTGGATCGCGCCGGGTACGTTCATGATGGGTTCACCGGAGGATGAACCAGGGCGGCACGAGAATGAAAAGTTGCATGATGTGACATTGCCCCAGGGCTTCTGGCTGGCCGACACGACAGTTACCCAAGCATTGTACCAAACCATAACGGGAAACAATCCAGCGCATTTCAACGATAATCCTGACAATCCGGTGGAGCAGGTGAGCTGGAAGGACGCGGTACAGTTTGTGCAGCGTCTTAACTTTGAGGTTCACGGACTGGATGCACGTTTACCCACTGAAGCCGAATGGGAATATGCCTGCCGGGCTGGCACGCAAACACCCTTTTCTTTCGGCAAGAATATCACGCCTAATCAAGTTAATTACGACGGCGATAGGCCATATGTGGGCGGTGAGAAAGGATTAAATCGGAAGCGGACTGTTCCAGTTAAATCGTTGCCCGCTAATCCTTGGGGTTTGTACGAAATGCACGGCAATATTGGAGAATGGTGTCATGATAATCTTGAGGTAGCGCTTATGAAAAAACCTCAGGGTTCAAAGTCGCATAAAAGGAAAGTTGTTCGTGGCAGCTCGTGGCTTCACGCGGGTGAGGATGTGCGATCTGCTTTTCGGGACGCGCTAGATTTTTCTCACCGTATTCCCACCTTGGGGTTTCGTCTTGCCTTAGGGGGCAATGCCATTAAGTTAAGCGCCAAGCCATTGATTTACATAGCCCGTTTATAACAAGGATAGAATGGCTGCTGCCCCGTGGCCCGCTTTTTTCGGACGAAGCACCTGTCAGGGCGTATTGCCGTCAGCCCTTGGGCGAGCACTTTCAGCAGCCTTTCAATGCTTCGAGAACCAATCATACCGTACAGCAGCCTCACCAACGTATCCTTCATGGTTGATAACGCCTGGGCAAAGTTGATCTGGTAATGATATTTCCTTGCCGAAGGCAAATGCTGATTCGCCGCAAAGATCATGATGGCGGTTAAATTCAGGCTCAGTATCTTCGCATGGTAATCCTGCTCGACACTCAGTACCGACAAGCCGCTGAAGTTCTCAATCTCAAGCCATGATTTTTGCCGCT
>Ga0256839_1005137_pt1 | contig 12289 bp, 10 predicted proteins | sample 354166metaG_FD_185968 | JGI IMG/M metagenome (GOLD analysis project Ga0256839, IMG submission 185968) | Hydrothermal vent microbial communities from Mid Atlantic Ridge, Atlantic Ocean - 354-166 | ecosystem: Environmental > Aquatic > Marine > Hydrothermal vents | place: Atlantic Ocean: Mid...
TGATCCGGGTCAGGTTCGAAGGGTCTCTCTCAGCCCCCGCGACGGCGGGGACACCCCTAGCAGCTTGCTCAACATAATTCACCGCCTTGCGATTGGCAAGGATGGCCCGCAGACGGGAAGGTGAACGGCGGATCCCGTTTCCCAGGGACCCGCCGTCTTTCCATGAAACGCTACGGCTGTTGGAACTCACCGAGGTGTGGCGCGAGCTGGTAGACCACCCCGTCGCGGGCGAAACCGATGAAGTCGGCGCGGCCGTCGCCGTTGACGTCGCCCACCTGGCGCGGCATGTAGTACTGCCGGCAGAAGTCGATGGTGTGGGGGCCGGGCAGCCGCGGGCCGGTGAAATCGGCCAGGGGGAAGGCATCGGAGTACAGGGCGAAACCGGTGAACAGGCGGCGCCCAGCCTGGTCCGGGTCCCGGCGGTTGGAGGCGACGTACACCCCAGCGCCGCCGAAACCCACCACGTCGCGCAGGCCGTCGCCGTCCACATCGGCCAGGTAACGCGGATGGACGCCGTAGTGCAGGGTAGCCTTCATCGCGTCCGGGCACTCATCGTCGAACAGGCCGATGTCGTCGCGCCAGGCGCGGTTGAAACCGAACTGGTCGATCCAGAGGGTGAAATCGCCGAAGGTGCCATTTTCGCTGTCGTAGCGGGCCACTGTGACCCCGTCGGCGCCGAACAACACTAGGTCGGGGCGCTGGTCGCCGTCGAGGTCGGCCAGCCGGCGGGGGTGGGCGGGATCCCCCAGTCCGGGGGTGGGGGCATCGGTGACCAGGCGATAGGGGTCGAAACGGCCGTTGCACAACCCAGGGGTCAGGTGAGCGCCGCGTGCGTCGATGCCCACCAGGTCGGTGCAACGGTCGCCGTCGAGGTCCACCGCCAGCACTGGATTGCCGAGGGGACGCCAACCGGCAGAGGCCATGAAGGCGGCACTGTCGTCGACGATGACATCGCTGATCGTCAGGGCGTTGTTGAGGGTGCTGATCACCGCCGAGTCGCCCACCGCCAGGGGCTCGGGCAGGTTATCGCCATTGAGGTCGGCGATCAGGCGGTGGTAGTTGGCGCCGTAGCCCTGGGCGGGGGTGAATTCGGCGATCCAGGCGGTGAGGGGACCGAATCGGTCGCCTTCGTTGCGGGCATAGTAGAGCCGCTCGGCACCGTAGATCAGCAGGTCCAGGTCGCCGTCACCGTCGAGGTCGGCCAGCCGCCGGGGGTGCTGGCGCGGGTCGGGCCAGCTGGCGAAGCCCACTTCGGTGCTCCAGATGGCGGGGGTCTGGAAGACACCGCCCTCGGCGAGGGCCACGAAGGCACCGCTGTCGTTGATGCCGATGAGGTCGGCGTCGCCGTCACCGTCGATGTCGGCCACGCGGCGCCAGTGCTTGTCACTGCGCCAACCCAGCTCGTAGGAGAACGACTGTTCCAGCCGCCGGGGCAGGAATAGGGTGAGATCGGCGCGGAGGGTTTTGCTCATGCCCTCGCTGTCGGTGACCGTGACCTGGACTTGGTAGTCGCCGTCGGCCTGGTAGTGGTGGGTGATGGGGGGATCGAGACGGCGGTTGTTGTTGGCCCCGGGCACGCCGACGATTTCCTCGGGTTGACTGCCGTCGCCCCAGTCGATGACGATGCGCTGCGGGTAACGGCCATCGGGTACCACCACTACGCCACCCACACCCACGGTCATCGGTCTGCTCATCATCAGTTCCACGTTCATGATGATGACGGGGTCGGCGCCGGCGTTGGAGGCGTCGAGATCGTCGGGGATGCCGTCACCGTCGGTATCGGCCTCGTTGGGGTCAGTACCCTTGGCGCATTCTTCGGCGTCGGAGAGGTTGTCACCGTCGGCGTCGGCGAGCACAGGGTTGCTGTAGACCTCGGCCGGATAACGGTTGGGATCACCAATATGAATGGCCGTGACCAAGCAGGGGGTAAGGACCTCCTCGCGGTCACCGCGGCCATCCCCATCGGTATCGGCCAGATTGGGATCGGTGCCATACACCGCCTCTGCCCGAATGCCGAGTCCGTCACCGTCGGCATCCTCCAGGTAGAGGATCAGGAAGACATCACCGGCGCGAGCCGAGAGACTGGCCAGATCGTAGGGGTTTTCCTGGGGATCGAACAGGGTGTTCTCAGTGGCGGTACCGACATTACGGCTGCGAAGGATCACCCAGCGGGCATCGCTGTCTGCGGGCGGTGACAGCTCGCGCACGGCATACAGCCCTTGATCATTGCTTTGCAGGGGGATGCCGAGGATGGTCTCGAGAATGGCCTTCAGGGTGGTCCCGGGCCGTTGGGGATCGGTGTCGGTGGCGATCTGATAGAACTCGCTGGGCTGTCTGGCGCCGTAATCGATGGTGATCTCAGCGGTACGGGCACGCACCTTGGCGGCATCATAGGCGAAGGGATCACCCTCCAGGTCCACCAGTTCGTGTACCGGCGTCAGCGTGAGGCTGTTACTGTCCACCAGCAGATTGCGCAGGGTGGTGCCCACGTCCAGGTCCTTTTTCTCGAAGGTGAGCACCGGTGTCTTTTGCCCAGGCTCCAGACTGAGGCTCCCCAGATCGCCATCGGGCGATAGATTCCCCAGGGGCTGAAAGGCTTCGCCGCCGCCGGAGCGGCTGGCGGCCAGACTGATCTGCTGGATGGTGAAGGCCATCTGACCGTAATTGACCAGCCGTACCCCCGTGCGCAGAAAGCCACTGCTTTGGGTCACCGACTGGTCGCGGGTGATGGAGCGGACGGATTCCCAGGTGCTCTGGTTGGCGACGCTCTGCTCATAGCCGTAGCTGCCGGTGATCTCGACGCTAAAGGAACGACTGACACCGAGGTCCGTGAGGCTGGCGCTGATACCGACCTCGGTGCCGAAGGTGGCACTCATTGAGCCGCTGTGGCTCACCGTAGTGGCGGAGGAGCCGCCCGTGCTGTTGGTCTGGGTACTTTTGGTGCCATCGGAACGGGTATAGTTGAGACCGATCACCGGATCCCCCACCAGCTCGATACCCAACAGCGGCCGATCGGCCACCAGGGGATTGAAGCGCAGGCGATTGACGTCGGGCGCGAATCCCCACTCCAGGACCTCGGCGCCGTCGCTGAGCCCATCGCCGTCGGTGTCTGCCACCTGGGGATTGGTACCCAACTCGCGTTCGCGGGCATCGCTGAGGCCGTCGCCGTCGCTGTCCCGTGCGCCGGGATCGGAGCCCTCCGCCGGCGGGGCATCCTCCGCATCGCCCCCGGAAAGCGATAAAGGAATGCCTTCGGCACCCAAGCCACATGCACTCAGGGCCACCACCACTGGGAACAAGATCAAAAGTCGTCGATACATGATGCGCTCCTTGCCGTCACCGCCTGAGAGACCACGCCCGCACACCGCGGCGTATGGATGAAGGCGCATCCTAAATTGCGTCTGGTAACGCCTCAGTAACTTCCCCGGAAAAAACCACGCGTCACCCGCGATCCCGTCGATCACAGAAAGGGGGGCCCGGGCTGCCGGCGAGTCGCGTTGACATAAAGACCTTGCAATCCATACTCTGAGCGCTTACCCTATCCCGCAATATTAGCAAATGATAATATACGAGGACGCCATGAACGAAGCCGAATTCGAGCGCGCCCGCTTCAATATGGTCGAGCAGCAGATCCGCCCTTGGGAGGTGTTGGACCAACGGGTCTTGGACGTGATGATGGAAATGCCCCGCCACCTGTTCGTCGCCCCGGAATACCAGAAGGTGGCCTACAGCGACATCGCCGTGCCCTTGCCCCAGGGCCAGGAAATGATGCATCCCAAGATCGAGGCCAAATTGCTCCAGGCCCTCAACGTTCGTCCCAACGAGACGGTACTGGAGGTGGGAACCGGCAGTGGCTACCTCACTGCCCTGCTCTCCCGGCTGGCCTTCCGGGTGGTGAGCGTGGAGCTCTACGAAGAACTCTCCCGTGCCGCCGCCTCGCGGTTGGAGCAAGTGCAAGCCGACAATGTGGAACTGGTGGTGGGTGATGCCGCCGAGGGTTGGGCCGACAAGGCCCCCTACGACGTGATCGTGCTCACCGGTTCGGTGGCCCGACTGCCCGACGCCTTCCTGGAGCAGCTCAAACCAGGGGGGCGCCTGTTCGCAGTGATCGGCGAAGAACCGGTGATGGAGGCCCGGCTCATCAGCCGGGTGGGGCAACGGGAATGGGCCGAAGAAGGGCTGTTCGAGACCGTGTTGCCACCGCTGCATCACCTGGAGCCCGAACGGCGCTTCGCCTTCTGAGTGCCGGTGCTTCCCCCGCACGGGGGAAGCACCCTGGTGACACCCCGAACGAGACCCGCTGCAGCGGGCGACGATCCTGACGCACGATTCGGTGGGCGGGAGGGATGCCCAGGCCCCGGTTTCAACCTCAAACGTCGACACGAGCCTATGATGAACAGAGCCTACACCCTGATTCTCGCCTCCGCCTTCGCCCTGGCCACCCCGGCCGTGTGGGCGGAAAACCTGTTGGACATTCTGGAACTGGCCAAACGCAACGATGCCCAGCTCCAGGCCGCCCAGGCCCAATACCGCGCCGAGCGGGAGGCCCTACCTGCCGCCACCGCCGCCCTGCTGCCGTCGGTGAGCCTGTTCGGCAGCTGGAACAAGCAGGTCACCGAATACACCAAGAACGACTTCGGCTTCACCGGCACGGTGAAACCCAGCGCCTACAATCTCGGCCTCACCCTGCGCCAACCGCTGTTCCGTCTCGATGCCTGGGCCGGTCGTGACGCCGCCAAAGCCCAAGTGGCCCGGGCTGAAGCGGCCCTCAAAGAAGCGGAACAAGACCTGCTGCTGCGAGTGGCCGAGGCCTATTTCCAGGTCCTCTCGCGCACCGACGACCTGGAACTGGCCCGGGCGGAGAAGAACGCCATCGCCCGGCAACTGGAACAGGCCAAACAACGCTACGACGTCGGCCTGATCGCGGTCACCGACGTCCACGAGGCCCAGGCCCGCTACGATCTGGCCGTGGCGCAAGAGATCGCCGCCGAGAATGCCCTGGCCAACGCCCGCGAGGCCCTGCGGGTGCTCACCGGTCAATCCCACGAACACCTGCTGCGTCTGCGCGAAGACAGCCCGCTGGTGCCCCCCACCCCCAATGACATCGAGGCCTGGGTCAAGGCGGCCCAGGAAAACAGCCTTACCCTGCAAAAGGCCCGTCTGGCCCTGGAGAGCGCCCGCGCCCGCATCCGCCAGAAAAAGGCCGCCCGCTACCCCACCCTCGACTTCTCCGCCAGTTACCAATACGACAACCGGCAAAACATGTTCGGCGCCTTCGACCAGGAGCTCACCACCTCCGCCATCGGCATCGAGCTCAACGCCCCGCTCTATCAAGGCGGTGCGGTATCCGCCGGCACCCGCCAGGCCCGAGCCCAGGCCGAGGCCAGCCGCCACCAACTGGAGGCCAGCGAACGGGAAGTGCTGCGTCGTACCCGCGAGGCCTATCTGGGCGTGCTGGCCGGCATGAGCCACGTCAAGGCCCTGCGTCAGGCACTGGCCTCCAGCGAGAGCGCCCTGCGGGCCACCGAGGCCGGTTTCGAGGTGGGCACCCGTACCGCGGTGGAGGTCTTGGACGCCCAACGGGAGCTCTACCGCGCCCGCCGCGACTATGCCCGCGCCCGTTACGACTATCTATTGAACACCCTGCGCCTGAAACAGGCGGTGAGCGCCTTGACCGAGGAAGACCTCACCCAGATCAACCAGTGGTTGCGTTGAGACCGGCGGTCAGCACCCCCGGGCAACGGCGCTCGAACCAATCCACCGTCCGCTCCGCCGCCCCGCGGTTGGCCCTCACCACCGCGTGGGCCCGCTCAGCGGCCTGGCGGCGGCGTTCGGGATCCTGCAACCAGGCCACCACCTGAGCCCCCAAGGTCTCGCCATCGGCCACCGTCACCAAGCCGCCGGCGGCCTCCAAGGCCGCCGCCTCGTCGTTGAAATGGGCCCGATGGGGCCCCATCAACACCGCCAGCCCCAGTGCCGCCGGCTCCACCGGGCTGTGCCCACCGTATCGGGGAGAGAGACTGCCCCCCACGAACGCCAGATCGGCAGCGGCATAACACCCCGTCAACTCACCCAGCGTATCCAACAACAACACCTCGGTGGCCGCCGTCACCGCCTCCCCGCGGCTGCGACGGGCCACCGACACCCCCTGGGCCACCAACTCACGCCACACCGCCTCGAAACGCTGCGGATGGCGCGGCGCCCATATCAACAGGCTCTCCGGCACCCGCTCACGCACCCGACGCAAGGCGATCAACAGCGGCCTTTCTTCCTCCGGGCGCACACTGCCGGCGACCCACACCGCTCGCCCCTCGCCCCACAGCGCCCGCCAGGCAAGCCGCCGCGCCGCCACATCATCCCCGGGATCGAGATCGAACTTGACGTTGCCGGTCACCTGCAACACCGCCGGCCGCACCCCCAGTGCACGCCAGCGCGCGGCATCCTCCTCGCTGCGGGCGGCCACGGCGGCAAGCCCCGCCGCCACGGGAGAGAAGAGCGGCGCCAAGCGGCGATAACGGCGCACGGCCCTGGCGGACAACCGGGCATTGACCACCGCGGTGGGGATCCCCCGTTGTTGTGCCAAAATCAACAGATTGGGCCACAACTCCGTCTCCACCACCCACAAGGCCCGCGGCGTCACCAAATTCAGGAAACGCCGCATGACCCAGGCCCAATCCAGCGGCAAGTGATGGGCGGTGACTCCCTCCAAGGCCTCGGCTCGAGCCAGCCCCGTTTCGGTGAAAGTAGTGAGCAACAACGGCAGCCTGGGATGACGCGAACGTAGTCGCGCCACCAGCAACGCCGCCACCCCCACCTCCCCCAGCGAAGCGGCATGGATCCACAAAGGCGCCCGGGCAAAGACCGGGGGATGCAACGCCAAGCGCTGTGCCAGGCGCCGCCCTCGTCCCGCCCCCTTCAGGGTCTGAGCCACCAGCCAGGCGCCACCGGCCACACCCAGACCGGCGCCATAGAGCCAGCGGATGCTCAGGGTTCGAAGGCCTCGCACAACAAATGGATGATCAGGATGTGAGCCTCCTGGATACGGGCGGTGGCCTCCACCTCCACCACCAGGGCCTGGTCCACCCGTCGCCGCAGCCGGCCGCCGTCGCGCCCCAACAAGCCTAAGGTCTCCACCCCCAGCGCGGCGGCCGTCTCCGCCGCCGCCAGCAGGTTGGGAGAATTGCCCGAGGTGCTGATGAGCACCAACAGATCCCCCGCACGGGCCAACGAACGCAACTGACGGGCAAAGATCTGCTCGAAACCGTAATCATTGCCAATGGCGGTGAGGGCCGAGGTGTCGGTGGTGAGGGCGATCACCGGATAACCGGGACGATCCTTGACGAAACGACCGGTGAGCTCGGAGGCCAGATGCTGGGCATCGGCGGCAGAACCCCCGTTGCCGCAGACGAACACCCGTCCGCCCTGATCCAGCACCCGCCGCAGGCGTTGCACCGCGGCATGGATCCCCTCTTCCAGAGCAGCCACCCGATCCACCGCCGCCCGGTGATCGGCAAGCACAGCGGCAAAATCCACGGACACGAAAACACCTCGAAAAATGAAGGGCCTGCTGGCCTGAAGCGGCCGAGGCTCCTTATACTATCATGCCGCCTTCGATCCCTGAGCCCATGCCGCAACCCCGACTGCCCGTGCGCGCCTTCGTCCCCCGCTACTGGCCCCTGTGGACCGGCCTGGGCGTGCTGCGGGCGATCCACACCCTGCCGCTACCGAGTCAGCGCCGTCTCGGTGCCACTGTGGGCAGATTCCTCCTGCGTCTGGCCCGCGAGCGGCGGCGCATCGCCGAGATCAACCTGCGCCTGGCCTTTCCCGAACACAGCGACGCCTGGTACCGCGATCTGCTCCAGGCCCACTTCCAGGCCCTGGGCATCGCCCTGCTGGAGACCGGGTTATGCTGGTGGTCTCCCGCCGAACGCTTGCGCCCCTGGATCGACGTGGAAGGCTTGGAGCACCTGCGCACCGCCCACGCCCGGGGGCGGGGCGTGATCCTGCTCGGGGCCCATTTCACCAGCATGGAACTGGGGCTGCGGTTGTTGGACGTGATCCGAGACTTTCCCGCCGCCATCACCCCGGTCTACCAGATCCACAAAGACCCGGTGATGGAGGCCATCATCACCGGCCACCGCGAGCGTCACTCCGCCGGCTCCCTGCCCCATGACGATCCCCGCGCCATTCTTCGGGCCCTGAAGCGCGGCCACATCGTCTGGTATGCCCCCGATCAGGCCTACGGTGGCCCGGGCAGCGCCCTGGTCCCCTTCTTCGGCATCCCCGCCGCCTCCCACACCGCCACCTCCCGCCTGGCGCGCATCAGCCGAGCACCGGTGGTGCCATTCTTCATGCGCCGTACCCCCGAGGGGCGCTACCACCTCACCCTGCACGCCCCCTGGGACGACTTCCCCAGCGACGACCCCGCCGCCGACACCCGGCGTTATCACCAGTTCATCGAGAACGAGGTCCGTAAGGCCCCGGAGCAATACCTGTGGGTTCACAAGCGTTACAAAGACCGAGGCCCCCAACTGCCCGACGTCTATGCCTAAAAAAAACCGGGGCGAACCCCGGTCTTTTCGCTCGGTGAACACGGCAAACTCAACCGCCACCGCTCTCCAGCTTCACCAGATAATTGATCACCTTCAAGGTCTCCGCCGGCCCACCGGTCATACCGTTGTTGAGGCGGTACTTGCCGTTGACGATCACCGCCGGCACCCCGTCGATACCGTAGCGCCGGGTGAGCAGCTTCGCCTGGCGTACCCGGGTCTCCACCGCGAAGGAGCGGAAGGTCTTGCGGAAATCCTCCCGCGCCACCCCATGCTCCGCGAAGAAATCCTCCAGTGCCTGCTCATTGTCCAACCGGCGGCGCTCCAGATGCATGGCATCGAACAAGGGTTTGTGCAGTTTATCCCGCACCCCCAACAGCTCCATGGTGTAAAAGGCGCGCGCATGCAACTCCCACAACGGGCGGAAGACCCCCGGCATGTGAACCAGCTGGGCCTCCTTGGGCTTGTTGCGCAGCCAGCGCTCCATGTAAGGCTCGAAGCGGTAACAATGGGGGCAGCCATACCAAAACACCACCCGCACCTCCACCTTGGAGCCGGTGATGGTGGGTTGGGGCGGTTCGATGCGCTCATAGTGCACACCTTCGAGATACTCCTCCGCCTGCGACAGCCACGGCAGGGCCAGCAGGCAGGCGAAGACGGCGAAACTCCGAATCAATCGCGACATGTTCCATCCTCCATGGGGCATCCAAGACTAACCAAAAGCACGGCAGGCACTCAAGGGCCGTTTCCGCTTGTCTTTCCGACGGGTTGAATTATGCTAGGTTCCGATTTCACCGTCAGTCGCAGAAAACCCCTAGCAAGGAGCCCCCATGACCTCGGAGAAAGTGAGCCTCACCGAGTTTCTCAAGCAACAATACCTGGCCGAGTCGCTCACGGTGAAAGAAGTCCAGACCCTGCTGGACTTCATGGAACTGGTGAGCTGCCGTAAAAACGACATCATCGCCGACATCGGCGAGGTGGGCGAGGCCCTCTATTTCGTGGTCGACGGCACCATCGCCCTCACCGTGGAGGAATCCGGCGGGGAGAACGAGATCGCCACCGTGCACGCCGGCGACATGCTGGGCGAGATGTCCTTCTTCGACCGCCAGCCCCGCTCCATCCGCCTGCGCGCCAAGAGCGACGACACACGCCTGCTGCGCCTCACCCGCACCATGTACAACCGTCTGCGGGTGGAGCACCCCTACATCACCGTGACCCTGCTGGAACAGAGCATCATCAGCCTGGATCACCTGTTCCGCCATCTCACCGCCGAGGTGAGCACCTACGCCGATTACTTGTTCGGCAAGGGCAAGAAGTAGGCCGAGGCCAGGGGGAAAGGCCGGGGAAGACCTCCTCCCCTCGGCCGAGGACAGAGCGACTCAGGGTGCCAGAGTGGCGATGTACTCCGCCACCGCCTCGATGTCGGCATCCGACATCTGCACCGCGATCTGACGCATCATCTTGTTGGGATCATTGGCCCGTGCGCCGGAGCGGAAATCGTTGAGTTGCTTGACGATATAGGTCGGATGCTGGGCCCGCAACGAAGGCCATCCCGCCGGGGCATTGCCGGCCCCGTCCGGGGCATGGCAACCGGCACAGGCCGGATAGCCCTTGTGGGCATCCCCCCCGAGATAGATCTTCTTCCCCCGGGCGAGCACGTCCGGGTCGGCGCTGCTGCTGCCTGGCTGCAGGGGCTGGGCGGCGAAATAGGCCGCCAGATCCCACCGGTCCTGCTCACTCAACGCCGCGACCATGCCGGCCATGGTGGCATCCTGGCGAGCACCCGACTGGAAATCGGCCAACTGCTTCTCCAGATAACGCGCCCCCTGACCGGCGAGCTTGGGAAAGTTGGGCACGAAGCTGTTGCCATCCTCGCCGTGGCAAGCGGCGCAAGCCACCGCCTTGGCCTTGCCCGCCTCGGGATCACCAGCGGCGTGTGCCAGCGAACTCAAGCCCAGAATCAGAGCAGTGACGACGATTCGATGCATGATGCCTTCCTTGTGTGAATGGGCTCTGGGGTCCGGCCGCTTTGCACTAAGCGTACCGCCTGCCTTCCAATCTAATCCCGCCCACCCGCCTGCGCCACTCAAGAGTTACAATGGCAACATGAAATCCCTTTATCAAAAGGCCCGTTTTCTCATCGCCGCCGCCCATCCCAAGCAATTCCCAGAGGATCGGGGCTGGGAAGTAGCCTTCGCCGGGCGCTCCAACGCCGGCAAGTCCAGCGTCATCAACCGCCTGTGCCAACACAAAGGGCTGGCCCGCACCAGCAAGACCCCCGGGCGCACCCAGCAGGTGATCTTCTTCGACCTCGACGGCGAGCGCCGCTTGGTGGACCTGCCCGGCTACGGTTACGCCAAGGCCCCCCCGGGAGAGAAAGCCGCCTGGGCCCGGGTCATCGAGCGCTACCTCAACGAACGGCGCGCCCTGCAAGGCATCGTGCTGGTGGTGGACGCACGCCATCCCGGCAAGCCCTTCGACGTGCAGATGTTGCAATGGTGTGCCCACAGTGACCTGCCGACGCTGGTGCTGCTCAACAAGGCCGACAAACTCAAGCGCGGTGCCCTCGTCCAGGCCGTCCGTCACATGGAGGGATTGGCACACGAGACGGGGACCGCGGCCCGGGTGCTCCCCTTCTCGGCCCTGCGGGGTGAAGGCACCGAGGCGGCGCGGGTATGGCTGGACCAGCGACTGGAAATCGCTGCGGAAGACTGATTTCGAACGGGCAAAAAAACGCCCCGGCACCGAAGGGGGGAGGAGCCGGGGCGGAATACCCGATATCTGGGAATCGGGTCGCTGTCGATGCCCGCTCAGGGAGGGGGGAGCGGGAGACCGGTCGCTTGGCGACCGCGTCTGTACACTATGACGGCAACGGAAAGAGAAAGTTTCATCCTCAAGCGAATTTTTTAGCTTGCTCGCCTACCCCGTTTGGGGGATTCGGATGCATCAATGGGCCTCGTCCCAGTTCCTTCCCACGCCGGTCTCCACCTCCAGGGGAACTGCGAGTTCGGCCGCCTGGGACATGAGGCGGTGTACCTGCTCGGCCACGGCCTCCACCCGGTCTTCGCGGACTTCGAACACCAGTTCGTCATGCACCTGCATGATCATCCGCGCCGGCTCGCCGCTCTCGCATAGCCAGGCGTCGCAGGTGATCATCGCCCGCTTGATGATGTCGGCGGCCGAGCCTTGCATGGGGGCGTTGATGGCGGTGCGTTCGGCGTATTGGCGCCGTTGGGCGTTGCTGGCGTTGATGTCGGGAAGGTAGAGGCGGCGGCCGAACAGGGTCTCGACGAAGCCCTGTTCGCGGGCCTGCTGGCGGGTGCGTTCCATGAAGGCGCGCACCCCGGGGTAACGCTGGAAGTAAAGATCCATGTAAGCCTGGGCGGCCTGGCGCTCGATCCCCAGTTGCCGCGCCAGGCCGAAGGCAGACATACCATAGATGAGGCCGAAGTTGATGGCCTTGGCGTGGCGCCGCTGTTCGGGCTGGACTTCGTTGGGGGGGATGCCGAACACCTCGGCGGCGGTGGCGGTATGGATGTCTTCGCCGGCGGCGAAGGCGGCCAGCAGACGCTGGTCGCCAGAGAGGTGGGCCATGATGCGCAGCTCGATCTGGGAGTAGTCGGCGGCGAGGATCAGGTACCCCTCGGGGGCGATGAAGGCCTGGCGGATCCGCCGCCCCTCGGGGGTGCGCACCGGGATATTCTGCAGGTTGGGGTCGGAGGAGGACAGCCGCCCGGTGG
>Ga0256839_1005138_pt1 | contig 12288 bp, 9 predicted proteins | sample 354166metaG_FD_185968 | JGI IMG/M metagenome (GOLD analysis project Ga0256839, IMG submission 185968) | Hydrothermal vent microbial communities from Mid Atlantic Ridge, Atlantic Ocean - 354-166 | ecosystem: Environmental > Aquatic > Marine > Hydrothermal vents | place: Atlantic Ocean: Mid...
CATGCCAATATTCAAAAAGATGGTACTTATTCTGTGGTGCCGCGTATGTGGGGTGGGCTGACTACTCCGAAAGAGTTGCGTGCCATTGCGGATGTGGTGGATAAGTTCGATGTGCCGGAGATGAAAGTGACTGGTGGTCAGCGCATTGATTTGTTTGGCATTAAAAAAGAAGATTTGCCTGCCGTGTGGGCGGATCTTAATGCAGCAGGCATGGTGTCCGGTCATGCTTACGGTAAATCTTTACGCACGGTAAAAACCTGTGTGGGTAAAACCTGGTGTCGTTTCGGTACGCAGGATTCCACGAGTGTGGGTGTGGAGCTGGAAAGACTGAGCTGGGGTTCCTGGATGCCGCATAAATTCAAAATGGCTGTGTCAGGTTGTCCACGAAATTGTGCCGAGGCCACCATTAAAGATTATGGCGTAGTGTGTGTGGATTCCGGTTACGAATTACATGTCGGTGGTAATGGCGGTATTACTGTGCGCGTGACCGACCTGCTGTGCAAGGTGGAAACCGAGGAAGAAGTCTACGAATACAGCAAGGCCTTCATGCAGCTTTATCGTGAAGAGGCGCATTATCTGGAACGCACAGCACCGTGGATTGAGCGTGTTGGTTTGTCTCATATCAAACAATACGTGGAAGAAGATGCGGACAACCGCACAGCATTGGCGGCACGTTTTGATGAGTCGCAAAAATATGCGCAGGTTGACCCCTGGGCGGAACGTGTCAGCGAAGGTGTTGCGGAACACGAATTCACTTCTTTGAAAAAGATAGGGTAATTGTTATGTCAGACTGGATTGAAGTAGGCACCATTGAAGATATTCCGGTATTGGGTGCGCGAGTAGTGGAAACGGCAAAAGGTAACATCGGTGTATTCCGCACAGTAGACGATGAAATTTTTGCCCTGCATGATGAATGCCCCCATCAGAAAGGCCCGTTGTCGCAAGGCATCGTACATGGCAAACGGGTGACCTGTCCGTTGCATAACTGGAATATTGAACTGGATGGCGGCGCGGTAGTGGTCCCGGATGAGGGGTGTACGGCCAGTTATCCGGTAAAAATTGAAGGTGGTAAGATTTTTCTGTCGCTGGTTGCGAACGGGTAGTCGCAGTAATAACAACGGAGTGGAAAAATGCTTTTAGGACGCAAAAAGAAAAACCCGATAAAAATTGCCGACAAAAAAGTCGAAAAATGGATATACACGACGTGCGGTTATTGCTCGACAGGTTGCTCTATCGAAGTGGGCGTCGATGCACAAAACAAGGCTGTAGCGACACGCGGAGTGGGTGGTGCGGATGTCAATCGCGGCAAGTTGTGTATCAAGGGTATTTTTGAAGCGGATATCTTCGAGGCCAGTGGTCGTGGTAAAGAACCACTGATTCGTGACTCGATTCACGATGATTATCGTGACGTCAGCTGGGATGCAGCGCTGGATAAAGCCGGTGCCGATATTCAACGTATTCAGGAAAAATATGGCCGTGATTCTTTTGCCATTGTATCCACGGGTCAATTGCTCACTGAAGAATTTTACACGCTGGGAAAATTGTCTCGCGCGGTGATTGGTACCAACAACTACGATGGCAATACCACGTTGTGTATGGCCTCCGCCGTGTCCGGCTACAAACGTTCTTTCGGCTCCGACGGGCCACCCGGTTGTTACGAAGACTTTGAGAGCACGAATTGTCTGATGGCGTTCGGTTCCAATCTGCCGGAACAACACCCGATTATTTATTGGCGTATGCGTGAGGCGCGTGAAAAAAGACATTTTCCGGTTATCGTGGTTGACCCCCGTGTCACCATGTTTGCGCAGTTTGCCGATATGCACTTGCCTATTACACCGGGTACCGATGTGGTGCTGCTGAATGCATTGATGCACGTCATTCTTGACGAAGGTCTGGAAGATCGTGAATACATTAATCAACACACCAACGGCATTGAAGCCGTTGAAGCCTGTGTGAAAGAGTATGACCCGGTCAGTGCGGCAAAAATCTGCGGTATTGATGAAGATACTATTCGCACCGTCGCGCGATTATATGGCAAGGCCGGTGCCGCCATGTCGATCTGGACCATGGGCATTAATCAGTCCACTCATGGTTCCGATGGTGTTGTCGGTATCAATAACCTCAACCTGATTACCGGTAATATTGGCAAGCCGGGCGGCACATCGTTGTCTATCACCGGACAATGCAATGCCATGGGAACACGCGAATGGTCATCGTGCTCGGGTTTACCTGGTTATCGTTATCTGGAAAACCCGCAAGACCGTGAAGAAATCGGTCAATTCTGGGGCGTTGATCCCGAGTTTTTCCCCAAAAAACGCGGCCTCGCAGAAACTGATATTTTTCCAGCGATTGAGACCGGCGAAATTAAAGGTCTGTGGTTGATTGCGACCAATCCAATGACCTCAATGCCAAACACCGCACGGATTCGCAAAACACTGGAAAAACTGGAATGCCTCATTGTGCAGGACTCCTATCGTGATGTGGAAACCACCGAGTATGCCCATATCTTTTTCCCCGGTGCCGTATGGGCAGAAAAAGAAGGCGTGTTTACCAATACCGAACGCCGCGTGAACATTGTGCGCAAAGTAACGGAACCCTACGCTAACTCCAAATCTGACCTCTGGATTATCAACCAGATGGCCAAGCGTTTTGAACAGGGTAACAACGTTATTTTTCCGGACGCTCCGTCAGACGTGTTTGATGAAATGCGTGAATTATCCAAAGGGCGCCTATTGGATATGTCCGGCATGAGCCATGACAAACTGGAAAAGCAGCATGGTCTGCAATGGCCGTGTCGAGAAGGTGATGTTGATGCGGATGGCAACACAGTCGGTGACCGGCGTCTCTATATAGACGGCGGGTTCCAGTATGCAGATGGCAAAGCCAAACTGATCCCGTTACCGTTTATTGATAACAATGAAGTGCCGGATGAAGAATATCCTTTCTGGATGAACTCAGGGCGTCTGGTTGAACATTTTCACACACGCACCAAAACCGGCAAAGTGGGCAACTGCAATAAATACAGCCCGACGCCTTTTATGGAAATGAACCCGGATGCTGCGGCTGAACTGGGTGTGGAGCATATGTCCTATGTTCGGGTAGTCTCAAAGCGGGGTGATGCCGTGGTTCTAGTGCAATTAACACAGCGTGTACCGCATAACATGGTGTTTATTCCTTTTCACTTTCATGATTGCGTCAACCGGCTGACATTGGGTTTGCTGGACCCTCATTCACGCCAACCCGCCTTCAAGCAGAACGCGGTGCGTATTGAATCGGTGGATCAGCAGGAAGCCGCAAAAATGAATGTTGAACTGCGTAAATTTTAAATTTGGAGTAAACCATGTTTCAAGTCCGTGAAGATGAACCAAAATATGCCTTTCTCTCTGACCCGGATACGCAAGAGAAAAATGCGCACGGGAAATTTATTGAACTGGTTGAAAAGTCCAGCGCAATGCGTGACCAAAGCTTATACATCAATAATGATGCGGGCGTTGGCGACAACCCAAACCGTTACAAACAACACGGCTTTCATTTTACCGCAGACAACTGTATTGCCTGCCACGCCTGTGAAGCGGCGTGCAGCGAAAAAAATGACAATCCGGCACATATCGCCTTTCGCAGCGTAGGTTATGTTGAAGGTGGAACATACCCGGACTATCACCGCATGAATATTTCCATGGCGTGTAATCACTGTGACGACCCGGTTTGTCTGACGGGTTGCCCAACGCGCGCCTATACAAAATTTGCGGAATACGGTGCCGTGTTACAAGACCCGGACATCTGCTTCGGTTGCGGGTATTGCACCTGGGTTTGCCCCTACAACGCCCCCCAGCTTGACCCGATAAAAGGAGAAGTCTCGAAATGCAACATGTGTGTCGATCGCCTGGAAGTCGGTTTAAAACCTGCCTGTGTCTCAGCCTGCCTGGGGGGCGCGCTGGAATTTGGTGTCACTGAAAATACACCGGAAAACCGCGATCAAGCCAAACTGGATATTCCCGGTTTTCCCTCCACGGATATCACCCATCCCAATATTCGTTTTCAGCAAAAGCGCAGTTTGCCGCGTGAAATGAACCGCCCGGATTCCATGCCACTGAAATATCACCGTGATGACGCACAGGGAAAATACATCCCCGTGGTGGATGAAACAAAAGGCAAGTCGCAACGCCAATGGAATCTGCGTAAATTACTGGGTTCCCACGAAAATGCTCATATCGTTTTTACCTTGTGCGCACAAACGGTGATTGGCGCATTTATGTTACTGATGCTTGGGCCATGGCTGGGGCTGTCTGCCGTGAGCGAAACCAAATCCTCGGCCTTCCTGCCATTATTCATCACCCTGTTTGTCGTATTGTCTGTGGGCATGTTTAAGCTCAACATGCACCTGGGTAAACCGATGCGTTTTTATCGGGGGTTTAACAATTGGCGACTGTCACCGGTGAGCCGGGAAATTGCCGGCGTGTCATTGTTTTTTGGCGGCATGGTAGGTTACGGTTTTTTCACCACATTGATCAACTATGAACTGATCACCCTGCCGTTTATTCAATGGCTGGCGATGGCATCCGCAGTGGCCGCAACATTGGGCGGCGTAGCGGGTTTTTATTACATGTATAAACTCTACCGCATTCCAGCCCGACCTTACTGGGATCACTGGCAGACCGGCAGCAGTTTTGTCGCCACAGCACTGGTGCTGGGTTCAGCATTGATTCTGCTCGTGGGTGGGATTGTCTCAGGTGTCCCGTTTATGCTGAACGTACTGCCTCAATTGGCCTGGGTCGCTTTTGCTGGTGTTGTGCTGGAAGGTATTGGCCTGATTGCCCATGCCCGTGATCTTAAAAAACAAGGCGGAGAGGGTGCTGCCTCTCACTTTGAACAGCGAACTCGTTTTGGTTATGCGTATGTACTGCGTAATGTGTTGTTGTTGATAAACCTGGTATTGCTGGCCGTACTGGCAACGAGTATTACCCCGCCAATAATGACCGTAGTACTGAGCAGTGTGACATTACTGTCGTTACTGGCAACGATGATTATCAGCCGCGCATTATTTTATGTGCTGGTGATCCCCACCACAATGCCCGGCGCATTTTTCTGGAAAAACCGGGGATTTGAAGAACATGCCCGTGAAACGGGACTGGCCAATATGCCGCAAGTGGGTGTGGTGCCTGATTCACATTGATGAGGTGCGTTGAAGCGCCCGTATTACTTTCTGATGGTGTGAAATCAGGTTAACAAATAACGGTACAGCGTAGGTTGGTGGTGAGCCTGCGAACCCCAACGTTACCAATGCTGTTGGGGGGTTCGCAAGCTCACCACTAACCTACAACACACAGAATCTCCGGCTTAACTTAATGACATTGTTATAAACCTGTAATAAATCGTCTTGGGGTTGCGCAATATACAGGCGGAAAATATGCAGACATGTTTTTATCAGTGTACTGGTAAATGACAAGCAATGACTTTCTTAGTATGGAGTGAATTATGACAAGTAAAGAAGTGTGGATAGTGTTTACAAAAAGCAAAGCTTTGGAAGGTTGCAGCATAGATGTTGGTGGTTGTGATTTTTATTATTCCGAGGCTTATGTTCCTGTTGACCTTGACGAACAGGAGATGACTTCGCTTGAGATGGTTGTCAATCGTGCTAAAGAAGTTTTGCTTGAAAAACGATTGGTGCTTAGCGATGTATCCAAGTGTTTGCGATATCATAAAGAGGACTGGGATGTTGATACTGTCATGAATAAAGAGGTGTGCTCGATGGCAGCTAAGGCGCTATCTACTAGTAAAGTGGAATTTGGAGGGTTTAGATCCGAAGAAATAGAAGAGCTGGTTCAATGTCAACACAAACTAAAAGAATTGGACGTTAGTTTTCCCCAATATTAATTTGAAATATGGAGTTAAAAATGAGTCAGCATGACGGGGCAACCAGCTTAGCCGAAGGCCGGTATGCATTCAAAACTGATGTTAATTTAATTTTTGGTAAACAAAATCAGAAAAGAACCTATGTGTTACGTACCACATTGCATAGTTTGCCGATATGGAGAAATCGCAATCCTGGCGTGGGACTTTCCCTCTTTAAGAGTCGAGCGACAGAGATCGGTGTTGAAAAATATGCTTCCATAATAGATGGGGATTTATGGGTTTTTAGTATTAATGCATGCCTGGTGCAAGATATAGTGGCAGCGGTTAAAATAGCGTCTTGCTATTTTAAGGTTAAACCTTCTGTTTTTCTGAGTAATATTTATGCGAAAAATTTGAATGCTGATGATGAAAATGGCATGGCTACTCAAGTTCTAATTCGTGCTAACAAAGATTTATATACGAATACCTGTAAAGCACTTATAGATGCCGCTAAGCAACTGGGTGTTTCAAACGCTTTAAACTTTTATGTTTTCAGTCACAACAAGAACCCTAAAATTCCGAAAACGGACTTAGTTGATGCATTGCAATCTGGTGGTGCTGATTCGGTAGTAACGGATGAACGTGAGCCAATAGTAATCATGGGGGATAATCAAGGTATTGACCAACTTAAGCTACGAACGAACGTTCACTTAGCCATATTAAAGTCATGACAAATCCAGAAACTGTGAGTAACTAAAAAATTGCCGTACGAGAAGTAATATTGCCTTGTTTGCCATTGGATAACGTAAAAATAGTGGTGTTCATACCATTAAAATGGGTGGTACATAAATGTCTTTCGGGCTGTAAAAAATCGTCGTGGAGCTGCGTAATATACGAGTTCGCAATTGGAATATTGATGAAATGGTAAACAAGCAAATTGAAGACATAAAAAAACGACAAATAGGATAAAGGAGGGGTAATGACTAACCCAGCCTCGAATTCACAAGTGCAAGTGATTGAGATACAACCACAAGAGTTAATGTCGGGCTTGATAGCGGTAATCCGAGAAACTAACGAATCTATCGGCTATTATAAAATGAAGGCGATGAGCGGGAATTATCTTAACGACGTTATAGATGAAACCATTAATAAAGAAAATGAAAAGCAGAACATCAAACTAACCGAAGCTGAGGTTCATGCTTTGACGGGAAAATTATATACTGAACTTATGATGAAGGGCACAATCCAAGCGTTGTCCGCACTATCTGCTTACTGTGTCGATGCAAGGTGCATGAGTAGAGAGGAACTTCTAAAAGAGGAGCATAGCCCAAGCCGACTTGCGCGACACAAAAGAGCAACGGGAGCAAGAAGACCTGTTAATACGGCTGCTCATGCTATTGTAAGCGGAGCACATCCTAATACTGAAGCAGCAAGAAAAATTCTTGCGAAGTATAAAATTAGAGTGGATGACCCTGATGACGGTGTATTTCTTCCCCGGGACTCACGATATATTCCACATTCGGAATTGCCAGGTGCGGTTGATCATGCAGAAATTCATACAGAAGAGTATTATGTAAATGTTACAAATCTTTTACGTCAAACCAAGTCTGCGTTGGAATGTCGGATGGCGCTGAGGTTAATAGCTGGGAAGTTGCGAAAAGGAACAATGAGGTATTGAGTATGAAAATTTACGAAGTAACTCCCGATTCAAGCTATAGATTTATGTACCCAGAAGACAGCGTATATAAATCGAAGGAGTGGAACTTTAACGGCACTCCGTTAATTGAGGTGCTTCCGAAAGTGTTTAATGCATATTTTGACAAAAAAAGTGATGCTCCTGAACCAGATATTGCCTATATCGGTATGATGACATTTGCCTTCCGTAAAAATGTCGCTGCCGAGCTTGCCGATATATTGGAAGCTGCTGGAGAACTCCAGTCATTTTATGTAGGCGACGATTTGTGGTATTGCTTGAATGTAACAACTATAGCCGATGCAGTAGACGAAGCAAACAGCACATATGAGGTGGACGAAGATGGCATGAAATTCGGGTTGATAAAACCAGTTTTCGATGTTGAAAAAATTCCACAGTCATCATCGTTATTCAAAGTACCGAGTGATAATTTTACGATGATATATTGTGCCGACAGAAGGAGCACGGACGAAAACGTATTGAATAATTTCTTTTGTGCTGTTGCTGGACATAATTATACGGGAATTAAATTTGTAGAGGTTTATGATACCGATATGTCAGATTAAACTCGTAGCTATCGATAGGGCTCAATAAAGTTGAAGAAGTTGAACGTGTTGTTGAGGCACTGGGTATCGACGAGGTGCTATAAATTCCAAGGGAAGTTTTGTTTTTAAGTGGGAAAGCTTACCCCAAGTACAGGAAAAATAAAGGCACAAAATGTCACCATTACCTGATTTTTTTATTGGTGCTCATGCATCTGTATCTCAGTTTGGATTGGTGACTAGAGATTTAGCTAAATACAAAACTTATTTTCCACAGGCGCAACTAATTCATCCATAGCAGCATGGCTACGGCTAGCGGAATCAGAAAAAACAGTGCTTTTGTCATCATTATATCCTTAGTTTCCTCGTTAAACCTAAATTCCGCAGTTGACCGCTTAGAGGATGTGTTCACATATGCTTAAACATGATGTTTTGAGTTTCTAGCGGGTTAATTTGTTGAATGAGTCGCTACGACCGCTATAGCACGTTGCCTTTTGCGTCTGGCTGCGTTGAGAGCCGTCGCAATAGCGGGCTATTGCTTCTCATCGCGGCTTACCCCGTTACCAGCCACAAAATTCAGTGCACTCAGCGGCTATTCAATTGCGGATGTTAGGTTAAATGGTTAACGATGTTCGCGGCTATGCCATACACACACAATGACCGCCGCGTTATCATCGATTCTGTATCGTAATACATATGCTCCTTCAAATTTGACAAACCGCTCGCATCGCCGGGTGTTATCGTGAGATTAACCGCGCAAGTTGGCGACGCAGGTTGCTTCGCCACTGCATTGGGAATACTAAAGTTTCGCTCCTGTCTACCGCCTTACTAGCCGTAAATCTCTTTATTTTCCTGTGTGGGGCTTATGTTGCTGTGGCTAAGAAAAAGCCATATAACTCAAATAGTTATGTGTGTTTTGTTGTTGTGTTAGAGAAAAGCCCCGAAATATGCACAGTTGATTGGGATGTTTCTGGGTAAAAAACGGGTAACGACACGGGAAAATTTAATGAGCACAAACAAATCCATGAGCTTTGCTGGCCAGTATTCACTACGCACTAAGGTTAATTTGACCATTGGCCTAGTTTTTTTGGTAATGCTGATTTTAGTGACGACTGCCGCCGTGACCCATGAGCGGGAAAGATTAATGGCGATGGCTGAGAGTCAGGTGAAAGAAATGACTACGCTGTATTTCGATAGTCTGAATACCATGATGCTGACTGGCACGATGGGTCAGCGTAGTATCTTGCGCGATAAAATGTTGGCCAGGACACAAATACTGGAAGCTCGCGTTATTCGTGGAGAGCCTGTTGTCGCACAGTTTGGCCCCGGTTACGCAGATGAAGTGCCACTGGATGAGCTGGATAGGCGGGCGCTTTCAGGTGAGGAAATTATTAAAATTGAAGAACGTGACAGCGGGCGCATGATGACCGTTATTACTCCATTCAGGGCAACAAAAAATACGCGTGGAGTAAATTGTCTGAATTGCCATAATGTACCCAGTGGCGCAATAAATGGTGCTATTCGTATTGGTTATTCATTGTCAGAAATTGACGACGCAGTGGAACGTGAGTTCTGGATAACAGTTTTGTTTAATATCGGTTTTTTCTTTATTGGCCTGTTGGTGATTAATGCTTTATTGAAAATATGGATAGTGAAACCATTGGCCAGTTTGAATGAGGTGTTGATCAAGCGCGCACAGGGAGACAAGGATGTGCGCGCAATAATTGATCGTGAAGATGAAATTGGCCAAATGGAAAAAGCCTTTAATACCATGGCAGATAATGTGAATGCAGCGGTAGATAGAGAAAGTCAGGTTGCTGAAGATTTGCGGAAAAGAGTTGATCAATTACTGTCAGCTGTTAATCAGGTAGCTGAGGGTGATTTTAATGTAAAAATTGATTTACATGGTGATGGTGCGATAGGTGAGCTTGCCGAAAGCTTGCAGATAATGACGGGTTTCATTGCCCAATCGACGGAACAGAAACAGGAAGAGGTTGAAGTTTTAGAGAAAAAAGTAAGTGCCATTTTACAGGTGGTGACCATGGCTTCGCAGGGCGATTTAACCGGTGTGGTGGACGTAGGTGGTGATGATGCCATTGGTAAGTTAGCCGAGGGTGTTCAGGCGATGGTGGCAAGCTTGAATACATTGGTCGCACAAGTTCAGCGTTCGGGTATTCAGGTAACTTCATCTGCAACAGAAATTGCGGCAACTGCAAAGCAGCAAGAAACTACGATTGCAGAACAGGCAGCAACGACCAATGAAATCGTTGCTACGGCAACTGAAATTTCAGCTACCACTAAAGAATTGACCAATACCATGGACGAAGTTGCCAAAGTGGCAGATCGTACACGTTCATCGGCAGCCAGTGGCCATGAGGATCTTGGGCGTATGGAATCGACAATGCAGCAAATTGTTGAAGCTGCAAAATCCATTGCTTCCAGATTTGAGGTTTTGAATGATAAAGCAAAAAATATCAATAGTGTGGTAACTACCATTACCAAAGTTGCTGATCAGACAAATCTTTTGTCATTGAATGCCGCAATAGAAGCCGAAAAGGCGGGGGAGTATGGTCTAGGTTTTTCTGTGGTGGCAACAGAGGTTCGGCGTTTGGCAGATCAAACAGCGGTAGCGACGTTGGATATTGAGCAGATGGTAAAAGAAATGCAGATGGCCGTGTCATCGGGGGTGCTGAGTATGGAGAAATTTACAGATCAGGTACGTAGTAGTGCTGAGGATGTGAATCAGGTGTCTTCACAGCTTGCCGAAATTATTGAGCAGGTACAGGAATTTACCCCGAGGTTTGAAAATGTGCAGCAGGGTATGCATTTCCAGGCGCAAGGTGCACAGCAAATTACTGAAGCCATGGTGCAGTTGAGTGAGTCAGCGCAACAGTCCGTGGAGTCAATTCATCACTCTACATCAGCAATCGATTTGTTGAATGAAGCCGCACAGCTGCTGCAAAGCGGCGTGTCAAAATTCCGTGTCAGTTAGTGGCGAGATAAGGTAAATAACGTGCTGTGTGCCCAGTTTTTTATTGATGAGGATCGTTATGCTATTTCGGTAAAAGATATTGTTGAAATTGTTCCGGTTGTGATATTAAAAACAATTCCAATGTTACCAAGCTATGCAGCGGGATTGATGAATTATCATGGTAATCAGGTGCCAGTGATTGATCTTTGCCATTTATTATTGAATCGGCCATGTCAGAAAAAACTGAGTACAAGGATAATTTTGGTGGCCAGAACAGGGCAGTTAGAGGCGTCAATGATGTTGGGTTTTATGGTTGAAAAAGCAACTGAAATTATTACTATTGATGAAGGTTTATGTCGCCCCCCGGCAATGAAAAACCCTGATTCTCCAATGAATGGAACAGTTGTAGTCTATCAAGAAGTATTGGTAACAAAAATATCAATTGAGGATGTATTTGATAAGCTGGATAAAAGAATTTTTCATAAAATTGATGTTTCTGTTAATGAGATTACACCATAATGGCATTTTCCCAAATTAAAAAATTATTACACAAAGTTATTGGGTTGCATGTTGAAACCATAGGTGAGTCAAGTATTGATAGAGCAATAAGTCATAGAATGCATGAAACAATGTGTAGTAATTCAATCTCATATTATAAATTGATAAGATCGGATGGTTTGGAGTTGGACGAATTAATTGAAGAGGTTGTTGTTCCTGAAACTTGGTTTTTCAGGAATATTGCACCATTTGAAGTGTTGAGAGATAACGCACTGAAAATGCATGCGAGTATTGTAAAGTCTGGTTTATCAAGAAAATCCAATAAAGAAGAATATGATTCTCTTAAAGTATTAAGTCTTCCATGTTCGAGTGGTGAGGAGCCATATTCTATCGCAATGGTACTTAGAGAGGCGGGGTTGAGAAATAAAGATTTTATTATCGATGCTGTTGATATTAGCAAAAAAGCCTTGAAAAAGTCTTGCCTAGCTATTTATGGGAAACATTCTTTTAGAGAGAAAGAAATAAATTTTCAAAGTAAATATTTAAAATTAGTAAAATCAAAATTTCATGTTTTGCCCGATATTTGTGATTGCGTGTCTTTTCGAGAAGGGAATATTATTACTGACTCGATAAGCCCTATTGACGAATATTATGACATAATATTTTGCCGTAACCTTCTTATTTATTTCGACCGTGAAACACAACGAAAAGTTTTGAATAAATTGTCAGTAATGCTTAAATGTGGGGGGGTG
>Ga0256839_1005139_pt1 | contig 12287 bp, 12 predicted proteins | sample 354166metaG_FD_185968 | JGI IMG/M metagenome (GOLD analysis project Ga0256839, IMG submission 185968) | Hydrothermal vent microbial communities from Mid Atlantic Ridge, Atlantic Ocean - 354-166 | ecosystem: Environmental > Aquatic > Marine > Hydrothermal vents | place: Atlantic Ocean: Mid...
CAGCAGAAGATGGAGCAGTTAGGATTCGTGTCCAAAAAGATAGGACGGCTAGACCTATCAGGGTAAAAACATATGCTTTAACTGCAGGAGAGTATGTTTTTCCCCCAGTTGTGATCTACAGCGCTTCGGAATGGAAAGCTGTGCAGGGTCCTGAAAAGATTATAATCCGATAAAAGATCAAAATAAAGTTTTTTGCTTGAGTATATTCTGGTTTTTCTGATTTTTTTCCTGCAGAAAAGATAATTTATCCAGGCGTTTTAGCAAAGATTGCATCTGATACTTTTTAAAAAATTTTTTTAATTCATCTATTTTTATTTTTTTCAGTTCAGCTAATTGAATATCAACATCAAGATCTAAATCTTTTCTTATGACAGCCAGTTTTTTTGCTGTTTTTATATTCTCTTTACTTCTTTCAATGGTTTGTCTTAATTTTTCTGATTCTATTTTTTCTGTATTTTTTAAAAGATACTCTATTGATGGGAAACTATGCAAAAGATTAAGGGCTGTTTTTGGACCAATGCCTTCAGCTCCTTTATAATTGTCAGATTGATCTCCTGCCAATGCTTTAAAATCAGGGATTTGCTTTGGGTTTATTCCAAATTCTTCTTTAACTTTTTCTTTGGTATATTCTCGAATCTTTGATAGTCCTGTGCGAGGCAGGATTATTACAATATTATCATCAGCAAGTTGAAGCAGGTCTTTATCTCCTGAAAGTACAAATATCTTTTGGTATTTAGAGAATTTTTCCACAAGAGAACCTATGATGTCGTCAGCTTCAAATCCTTCTTTTGCAAGAACCTGAAACCCTGATTTCTCAAGTGCATTTTTTATAATAGGGATCTGTATTTTAAGCTCGTGTTTGGTTTCTGGTCTTTGGGCTCTATACTTTTTAAAGATTTTATCCCTAAAGGTTGGCTTTGGCACATCAAAGGCAATAAAAATATGTGTTGGCTGATAATTTTGCAGAGCTTTTATCAGCATTGAGAAAAATCCGTAGATTGCGTTGGTTGGGAAGCCGCTTGAGGTTGAGAAATTGGGCAGGGCATGGAAAGCTCGATGGATTATTGAATTTGCATCTATGATAAATATCTTTTTCATTCTTCTGCCTTTGGCTTTGGACCAACTATTTTTTCAAACTCATCCTCGTCTATTGATTCTTGCTTAAGCAAAGTCTCTGAGACTTTATCAAGTTCTTTTCTGTGTTTTTTTATTATATCTTTTGCTTTTTTATAACATGCAGAGATGATTTTTTCCACTTCTTCATCGATCTGAGATAATGTTTCCTGCGAGATATGTTCAGGCTGTACATAAGATTTTCCCCATTCAGTTATATCCATTGTTGGTCCAAAGTTTATTGGTCCTAGATCACTCATTCCATACTCTGTTACCATTAGTCTAGCTAATCGGGTTGCTTGGTCAAAATCATTAGCAGCTCCTGTGGTTATCTCATTAAAAACTGTTTCCTCAGCAGCTCTGCCGCCAAGCATAACAGTTATCCTTTCCAGAAGATGGGTTTTTGTCTCATGAAGCTTATCCTTCTCAGGCGGCACTAAAGTATATCCTAAAGCCATACCTCTTGAGACTATAGATACCCTATGTACAGGATCAGTATGCGGTTGGAAATGAGCTGTTATTGCATGTCCTGCCTCATGGTAGGCTGTTAGTTTTCTATCGTAATCAGATTGAAGTCTTTTCTTCTCAGGCCCAAGCTTCACCTTCATAGCCGCTTCTTCAATGTCTGCCATTGTTATTTTTTCTCTTGCCTGCCTAGCTGCCCGAATTGCCGCTTCATTGAGCATATTTTCAAGATCAGCTCCTGAAAATCCAATTGTTCTTTTTGCAACTCGATCCCAGCGCACAGATTTATCGAAAGGCTTGCCTCGGGCATGAATCTGTAGAATTGCTTTTCTGCCTTCAAAATCAGGGAAATCCAAGGTTATCCTGCGATCGAACCTTCCTGGTCTTAAAAGGGCAGGATCAAGCAAGTCTCCTCGATTGGTAGCCGCAATTACAATCACTTGATCATGAGGCTGGAATCCATCCATCTCAACCAAGATTTGGTTTAGGGTTTGTTCTCTTTCATCATGAGCTGGCATTGGTCCAAAACTTCTGGCTCTGCCTATGGCATCTATCTCATCTATAAAGATTATTGATGGGGCGTTTTTTTTAGCTGTTGCAAAAAGGTCTCTTACTCGGGCCGCACCTACGCCCACCAGCATCTCCATAAACTCAGATCCTGCAATTGAGAAAAAGGGTACGCCTGCTTCTCCTGCCACAGCTCGAGCAAGCAGTGTTTTTCCGCATCCTGGCGGTCCTATTAGTATGACTCCTTTTGGAGTTCTAGCTCCAAGTTTCTGATATTTTTTTGGATTTTTAAGGAAATCAACTATTTCCTTTAATTCTTCTTTTGCTTCCTCAACACCGGCAACATCTTTAAATGTGACTTTGGGCATATCTTTAGTAAATCTTTTTGCTCTTGATTGTCCGAAGGAGAATATATTTTCCTGAGCTCCGCGCGCCTGTCTGAATAAGAATATGAAAAATCCAATAATCAAGAGTGTTGGTACAAGATTGCTTACAAGCATCCAAATACCATCTTCTCCCGCAGTATTTTTTACTTTAATATCAACATCCTCTGGGTTTATGCCATACTCTTTTAGTATTGTTATAATGCTTTCTCCTTCTTCTTTGTATACAAATGAAGAAGACTTGTCTTTATAATTTGCTACTACTTTATTTCTCTGCACTTGGATATCTTTTATTTTTCCTGATTTTATATCATTAACAAGCTGGTTGAAGGATATTTCTTTTGCCCCTGATGTTATTTCTGGATTCGATGTCGCTTGTATGAAGGAATAGATAAAGAATAAAACAAAAAGAAATATAAAAAGATTTTTTACATTAATATCAAATTTTTTAAATATTTTAAGTTTTTTTCGGTTATTTGCCATAAGATTAAATTCTACCACAGCTTGTTTTAATCTGTTGGGTAATAACCTTTTTCAAGATACTGGCATTTTTGGCAGGGATGATAAAAAGGGCAGGATATTGTTGAACAGCCAACCTTTTTATTTTGCAGTATAAGAAGTACTCTTTCTATGTGTTTTAAAAGAGAGCTTTTAAGATAGATAAAGTCATTTGGTTTTATTATTTTCTTAAGAATTTCTGCCGCCTCAATTACATTCTTGGGATTGAAGACTCTTATTCTTTTGTTTTTTTCTCTTATTTTCTCTGTTGAGAACTTGTGCAGATCTCCTATTCCTATAAAAAAATCAATATTATCAAGAGAAGCTGTTATTTCTCCTATCTTCCTATGCTCTTTTTTGGCATAAGTCCCCAGTTCTCCCATCTCGCCCATTACAACCAATCTTCTGCCTTTATGTTTAATCTGGGAAAAGGTTATTATGCCCGCGCGGCTGGAAGCAGGATTCGCCCTTAAGGAATCATTTAGAATGATTGTGTCTTTTGGCCCTTTTTCAATACTCATCCTGCCTTTCAAAGGCGCAGTTTGTTCTACTGCTTCTACAAATTTATTGATCCAGTTTTTGGGAAAATAGTTTTTTCCCTGATATCGGCATATTGCCATCAGCACACCAAAAGCCGCCATAATATTGTATATATGATGAATGCCTACAAGAGGGGTTGTAAGGCTTACTTCGTGCCTTTTTGAGCGAGTATACTTGAAGAAAAAAGATATTTTTGTGCCTGATAAGGTAACTTCAGGCTCTTTTTTAAAAAAAATCTGGCAGTATCTGGGGTTTTTGCCGTAAAAAATTATTTTTTTAGTTTTCAGGGTTTTTTTTACAGCCCGCACATTTTTATCAGTATGATTTAAGACAACAAATCCAGAAGGCTTGACAGCAAGAGGAAGCTTATGTTTTTCCTTTATTATATTCTCAAGACTTCCGAGATGCTGATCATCTGCGTGTACAGGTGATATACCTGTTAAAACTGCTATAAAGGGATTGATAAGCTGAAGATGAAAATCCATCTCATTTTTTTTATCTATGCCTGTTTCAAATACAATAAACTTTGTTTTTGGAGAGGCTTTAAGAGCTGTAATTGGGATATTGTATATTGTATCAAGGTTTATATCCGTGCGGATAATCTCTTTTTTTCCCGGAAAGAATTTCTTAAGTATATTGTAAACAAGTGTAGTTGTGCTTGTTTTTCCTTGGCTTCCTGTTATTGCAATATGTTTGGCTGGAAGAAGAGAAAGCCATATTTTTGCCGCAGTTCTGCGGGTGAGGTGAAATGTTTTTTTCGCAAGATCTATCATCATCTTTTCCAAATTTTACTAAAAATATTTATAAAAACTCATTCCGTTTTGCATATTTAGAGTACTGGGATATGTTAGAATGTGCATATGAAAATTTTAGAGACAACACCAGAAAAAATCGCAGATTTTTATGATGAGATTCTTAAAACACTTAAAAATTCAGGCGTGGTCGTTTTTCCTTCGGATACTGTATATGGTTTTTTGGCTGATGCGCAGAGCAGAAGTGCAGTAGAAAAACTTATATCTATTAAAAAACGGCCCTTTGGCAAGCCTATCTCTGTTTTTATTCCTGGTTTTGAGGGTCTGCAGAGATATGTTGAGGTAAATAAGGAGCAGTTTAAGATTTTGAAGGGTCTTCTGCCTGGTCCTTTTACAATAGTTCTTCCTTCAAAGCATAAAGTAGTGTCTCTTTTGGAGTCAGAGAAAGGTACGCTGGGCATAAGGATTCCTGACTATAGACCAGTTCAGTCTCTTGTTGAAAAATTTGGCAGACCCATTACCGCAACCTCAGCAAATATGAGTGGCAAAGGACCTCATTATACAATAGAATCTTTTCTAAAAACTCTATCAGACAAAAAAAAATCCCAGATTGATTTGATTGTTGATGTTGGCAAACTGCCTTATAACAAGCCATCCACTGTTGTTGATCTTACAAGATCTAGAATCTCTATTCTGCGAAGAGGTGATCTTGTGCTGAGAGATCAGGATGTTTTTATATCAGAATCTCCTGCTCAGACAAGAAAGACAGCAAGATTTTTTATGAAAAAATATATAGCTGGAGTAAAAGATAGGGCTGTTTTTGTTTTTCTTCAAGGAGAGCTGGGAGTAGGAAAAACTGAATTCGTCAAGGGAATTGCTGAGGCTTTGAATATAAAAGATATTATTTCACCAACCTTTGTAGGTTTTTATGAATATGAGATTAAGGATCATCTTCACTTGAGGAAACTTGTACATTTTGATCTTTATAATATTGAAGATGAGACTGAGCTTGAGTATTATCGGATAGAGGATTTTGTTGAAAAATCAAATTTGGTTGTTGTCGAATGGGCAGAGAGGATATCTGGGTTTGTAGAAAAAGTAAAAGATAAAGCAGAGGTTTTTTATATAAAACTCTCATATGAAGATGAGAGAAAACGAAGGATTAAAATTTCCAGACCTTATCAGTTATGATTTTTGGAATTGAGACATCTTGTGATGAGACTGCGGCAGCTGTTGTAGAGGGAAGAAAGGTGCTTGCCAATGTGATTTACTCGCAGGCTGTACATTCCCGTTGGGGAGGGGTAGTTCCTTCGCTTGCTAGAAAAGAGCATCAGGAAAAACTGCCTTCAGTAATCTCTTCTGCATTAAAAAAACTTCATAGAAATTGTAAAGCAGGAATTAAAGATATCTCAGCCTTTGCAGTCACATATGGTCCGGGTCTTGCTATAGCCCTTGAGACAGGAATTAAAAAAGCAAAGGAGCTTGCGAAAAAATATGATAGACCCCTTGTGCCTGTAAATCATTTGGAGGGTCATCTTTACTCTGTATTTGTGCAAAACAGCAGAGGAAATCCTCAACGAGAGATAAAGTTTCCCTATCTTGCTTTGATAATTTCTGGTGGACATACTGAACTGGCAGTTTTTAAGGACCATTTTTCCTATGAAGTGATTGGAAAAACCCTTGATGATGCAGCAGGCGAGGCTTTGGACAAAGCAGGAAAAATGATGGGGCTTGGGTATCCTGCGGGAGCTGTTATTGAAAGGCTGGCAGAGAAGGTTGATAACAGAGATTTCTTTGATCTTCCAAGAACAATGATAAAGCATAATTCTTTAGATTTCTCCTTTTCAGGCTTGAAAACTGCGTTTTATTATTTTCTGCGAAAAAAAGAACCAAGGTTTATATCTGAAAACCTTGATAAACTTGCCTCATCTTTTCAGAATGCTGTTTTTGATTCAGTCTTGTTTAAACTTGAGAAAGCGATTCAACAGACAGATATTGCGAATCTTATTATAGCAGGCGGAGTGTCTGCCAATAGGTTTTTGAGAAAAAAGATCCGTGTTTTGGCAGGAAGATATAAGGGAAAAGTTCTTTTTCCGCCTTTTGACTACCTGACAGGAGATAATGCGGCTATGATTGCTGTGGCAGGTTATTTTAGATTTTCAGCAGGCTTCTTTTTAAAAGGGTCAGAGATTGAGCGCCTTGAGCGTGTGCCTAGATTATCGCTTGTGGACAATAAAATTTTTGAAAGTAAAAGATGAAGGGTAAAAAAATAGCGCTTGTTTATGATTGGTTTGATAAAACAGGTGGAGCTGAAAGATTGTTTAAAATTCTGCTTGATATTTTCCCTCAAGCTGATGTTTTTACCAGTTGGTGGGATGAGAGAAAGATTAGATTTCTCAAAGGTAGAGTTGTGAGACAGTCTTTTATTTCTGCTCTACCCTACCAGATTAGATCGCGTCGTAAATTATTAACTTTGCTTTATCCGTTTGTTTTTGAGAGTTTTGCTTTTGATGATTATGATTATGTAATCTCCTCTACTTCCTATTTTGCCAAAGCCGTGATTACCAAGCCCGGTACAAAGCATCTTTGCTATCTTTTTACTCCGGTGAGGTTTTTGTGGAGGTATGAAAGAGAGTATCTTGGTAGATATAGATTTTTGCTAAGCCCTATTTTATCTTATCTAAGAGAATGGGATTATCTTGCGGCAAAAAGACCTGACGGGTATATTTTTCTTTCGAGGTTTGTGAAAAAACAAGCTGAGAAGTATTATCGAGTCTCTGGAGATGTACTCTACCCTGCTTTTGATTTTGATTACTGGGAAGAGGTTGATGGTCAAATAAAAAAGAAAAGTTTTTCGGATTTCAAGCGGTTGGGTGAGGATTTTGTGCTTTTTGTGGGCAGGCTTGAGCCTTATAAAAGAATTGATCTGCTGTTGGATATTGTCAGGAGAATGAGGAATAAGAAATTCGTTGTAGTGGGATCAGGTTCTCTACGAAAAAATCTGCTGCGGGCAAATCTCTCGAATTTATACTTTTTTGAGAGTATATCCGATCTTCAACTGGGATATCTCTATAAAAAAGCAGGGCTTCTGCTTATGCCTCAGAGTGAAGAGTTTGGTTATACAGCTCTTGAAAGTCTTTTTTTTGGCACACCTGTTGTTTATCTTGAAGATTCAGGCACAGCTGAGATTGTAGGTGAGTTTGGCATTGCTGTACAAAGACCTGTTGCGTCAGAGTTTGTAAATAATATTGAAAAAGCTTTATATTTGTCATACAATCTAAAGATAAAAATAAGAAAAAAGCAGCAGGATTTGAGAAGAAGATTTTCAAAAGAAAGATTTAAAAAGAAAGTTTTTGAAGTTATGCAGGGTTTATGAAGGCAGTAATCTTTGCAGGAGGTACAGGTACAAGGCTTTGGCCTTTATCCCGCAAGAGAAGCCCAAAGCAATTCGAGAAAATCATCGAGGGCAGATCTACACTTCAGATTATGACTGATTTAGTTTCTTCCGTTTCTCCCAAAAAAGACATCTATATCTCAACCAGTTATCTTTATGTTGAAAATATCGCGGATCAGCTTCCTGATATTCCAAGGGAGAATATTATTACAGAGCCTGTACGCAGGGATACGGCTCCTGCTGTTGCTTATTCGTGTTTTTGGCTGGCAGAGAAGGATGCTGATGCTCCCATGGTAATACTTTGGGGTGATCATGTAATTAAAAAACCTAAAAATTTCAGAAATGTTTTAAAAAAGGCAGAAAAAGTGATTAAGGAGAAACTTGATACGATGGTATTTATTGGACAAAAACCAAGATATCCCGCCACAGCTTTGGGCTGGATTCAAACAGGCAGGGCAGTGGATAGCAAGGCTCCTTTTTTACTGGAGTTTGAGAGATTTGTGGAAAAGCCTGATTTGCAGACAGCAAAAAAATATATGGCAGAGGGAAATTATGCCTGGAATTTAGGTTATTTTGTCACCACGCCTAAATTTATTCTTTCTCTTTTTGAAAGATACGCGCCCAAGATTTATAAACTGGCAAAAAAAGCCTATGAAAAAAGAGAAAATTTTGATGAATTTAAAGAGATATTTGAGAAGATGCCGGAGATAAGCATAGATTATGCTGTGCTTGAGCATCTTCCTGGAAGATCGGCCTATGTTTTGGTGGAGGATTTGGGATGGACAGATGTAGGCACATGGGAGTCTCTTAAATCTGCCCTTGAAGAGGGCGCGGATGACAATATTACCTCAGGAGATGTTTTTCTTGAAGACTGCAGAGACACACTGGTTTATAACTTTGCCAAAAACAAACTGATTGTGGGTGTTGATCTTGAGGATATTGTTATTGTAGATGCTGAAGACGCTCTTCTTGTGGCAAAGAAATCCTCTGCGGTCAAAATAAAAAAGGTGGTCAAAATGCTCTCAGACTCCGAATATGAGAAGTTGACGTGATATTTTATTTTTTGTAAGATAATAAAAATATAAGTTTATTTTAGAAAGGGGGTGTTTATAATGAAAAAATTTTTAGCAGCAGGAGTTTTGGTTTTGACAGTGGCAGCAGTAGTTTTCGGATTTACTTGGTCCACTGGTGTGCCAGTTGAAGAGCCAGAGAATCCAGTAGCAGGCTGGACCTGGTCAGTATAAGATCAAAAAAAGGGTGGGAGGCTGGGGTTTTAGTAAACAATAAGATAAAGATAGTAAGCTGGGCAGGCTTCGTAAAAATATCAGTACTGCGGGTTTTAAATTTTGGTATAATTTGGAAATAAAGTTTCCAAAGCCCCCGTCGTCTAGTGGCCCAAGACATCTGGTTCTCAGCCAGAAGATCAGGGGTTCGAATCCCCTCGGGGGCACATAATTATCCTATATCTTCTTCATTTAGGAGATGTTGATGCAGAGTGAGAAAGTTTTAGAATTCACTTCAAAAGTGCGGTAAAAATTTAGATCGCTTTTTGTTTATAATTATATTTGTTTATAATTATATAAATGTATGGAGAATATTAATCCATTACTATTGAGTCTTTTAGCAGCGATTGTTGTCAGCTTGGTTTCTTTGGTTGGTATTGTTGCTTTTTTTCTCAGTCGGAAAAAGATCGATAATATTCTGTTTTACTTGATAAGTTTTGCCGCAGGTGCTTTTCTGGCAAATGTTTTTTTTGAGCTTATTCCTGAAGCTTTAGCCAGCATTTCTGATCAGAGTATAGTTTTTCTTCATGTGCTTGCGGGTGTGATTCTTTTTTTTATCATCGAAAAGATTATTTGTTGGAGACACTGCCATATCAATGCGCAGGAGCACAAACACTCTTTGGCTTATATGAATATTGTGGGTGATCTTTTGCATAATTTTTTGGACGGGATTGCGATAATGGCAGCTTTTTATATGGATCCTGTACTTGGTTTGGCAACGACAATTACTGTTGTTTTTCATGAGATTCCGCAGGAGATTAGTGATTTCGGCATTCTTTTATACTCTGGTTTTTCAGTAAAAAAGGCGGCCTTTTATAACTTTCTCACAGCCTTAAGTTCAGTGGCAGGGGTGGTTTTTGCAAGTTTGCTTTTGGAAGCGTTTACAAAAGCCTCTGCGTATCTTGTAGCAATAACGGCAGGAGGATTTATTTATCTTGCTGTAGCTGATCTTATGCCAGAGCTTCATAAAAAATCAAAAGCAAAAGATGGATTCTTGCAGGTGTTTTTGATTATTTTAGGGATTTCTGCTATAATTTTGCTTCAAAAGTTGTTTGATCATTAAATACACTTGACAAAAAATAAAAACTCAGATTTTTAATTTTCAGATGTTTTTTTACAGCGTTTATGTCAGACAAAATTAAGGTCACACAGAAAGGGTTGGAGAAGCTGAGAAGGGAGTATAAAGAGCTTGTTGAGGATAAAAGACCTAAAGCAGTGGAGCGTTTGCAGAAAGCGCGGGCAATGGGGGACCTGAGAGAAAATAGCGAATACCATGCGGCCCGGGAAGATCTTGGCTGGATAGAAGGCAGGATAAAGGAGTTGGAAGAAATCTTAAAAAAGGTTGAGATAGTTGAGGAAAGTGCAGATGATAATGTTGTTCAGATGGGGGATACTGTTGAGCTTGAGGTTTCAGGATTAAGAATAGAGATTACTTTGGTTGGTGATTTTGAGGCTGATCCAATGCAAAATCGATTCTCAGTAAATTCTCCTTTGGGTTCTGCGTTGGTTGGGAGAAAGATTAATGAAAAAGTTGTTGTCGATACCCCGGCAGGAAAAAAAGAATATTTGATTGTAAAGATAAGCAGGAGCTGATCATTTTTTCAGCAGATTTACTCCCTTTTTTAAAGCAGTCAGCGCAGGAAACAAATCTTTTGTTTTTACTACTGCAGAAAACTCTGTATAGCTTGAGAATATCTCTATTATAGTAATCTTATCAGTATAAAAGGATTGGAAAAATCTGTAAAACACTCCCGGAATATTGAATGCTTCTTCAGTCAGCTTAATAGTGATTATGGAGAGATTATCTATTATTTTCTTTGGTTTTGCAGTTATTTTTTGCAAAGATTTAAGATATATCTTTGGAATAATAATTGTGATTTCATTTTCTGTTTTGGTAAAGATGATATCATCTGTTTCTTTTATATATTTTTTCAGCTTTTCAAAAACTATATCTTTGTCTTGTGAGCTGAATGTGATTTCACAAAAATCTTCTTTTATCCTTATAGAGGGAGATGATTTGTATATCTTGCTGTCTTGATCAGAAAGTGTTTTTTTAATTCGTTTAAGCGCTAGAATGATGCTGATAAGCTTTACTGATTTTAAAAGTTTCTCTTCAACGCTTGGCTGGATTTCTCGAGCTAATGCGGATATGTTAACAAACCTTGAGGCAAGAATTATCTTAAGGTCTGGTCTTTGATTTAGTTCTTCTTCAACACGCTGCTTTATTGTTATCATATTAAATTAATAAATTTTACAAAATATACAAATATTTTACAAATTCTTTATTTTTTTGACATAGCAAAATGTTGCAGATAAAATGAGTGCTGTTTTTCAGTTGAGACCAAATTGGCAACCGCGTAGGTTGCCGCGGGTTGTTATAAGTTTCTTTTTTTAAAAAATATGAAAGGGCAGTGTCCGATTTGCGATGCAGATGTTCAGGTTGATAATCCTGAACTATCAGAGATTGTAAATTGTTCAGATTGCGGTTCTCAATTGGTTGTAAGCCAGATTTCAGATAATTCTTTGATTTTCGAGGAGGCTCCTGAGGTTGAGGAAGATTGGGGAGAGTAGTTTTGTTCGATTTTTAAAGATATGGTATTGGCTCTTTTTCACAGCACAATTCGCGGTGATGAGAAGTTGATTATTCAAGCGGCTAAAAAAAGAGGAGTTAAACTTAAGATTTTTGATATTAGAGATCTTGTTCTTGATGAGAGATTTTTTTACATAGATTTTGAAATAGCTTTGAACCGAAGTGTTTCCAATACAAAAGGAAGGTATCTAACTGCTTTTTTGGAGGAACAAGGGGTGAATGTCGTAAACCCTTTCCTTGTTATTCAGATTTGCGAGGATAAATACCTTACATCCCTTGCTTTAAGAAAAAACAATATTCCAACGGTGCCTTTTGCAATGGTGTTTACTATTGCGCAGGCTGAGCGTTGGATTCAGGAGAATGGGGGTTATCCTGTTGTTTTAAAGCCTGCGCTTGGATCTTGGGGAAGATTGATGGCAAAGGTAAATGATAGGGATGCTTTGGAGGCTGTTTTTGAACACAAGATGAGTCTGCAGGCTCCTTATCATAAAGCGTTTTATATTCAAAAATATATTGAAAAAAACGGTCGGGATATCAGGGCATTTTTTGTTGGGGACAGGGTAATATGTGCTATCTATAGAGATTCAGAGCATTGGATTACTAATACGGCCCGTGGAGGAAAAGCGAGTAATTGTTCTGTTTCAGATGAGTTGAATAAGATTTGCAGGGACGCGGCTGATGCTGTTGGCGGCGGCATCTTGGCTATGGATGTTTTTGAGACAGACCAAGGTTATCTTATCAATGAGATAAATCATACGATGG
>Ga0256839_1005140_pt1 | contig 12282 bp, 8 predicted proteins | sample 354166metaG_FD_185968 | JGI IMG/M metagenome (GOLD analysis project Ga0256839, IMG submission 185968) | Hydrothermal vent microbial communities from Mid Atlantic Ridge, Atlantic Ocean - 354-166 | ecosystem: Environmental > Aquatic > Marine > Hydrothermal vents | place: Atlantic Ocean: Mid...
TATCAAGTATTTCAAAGCACCCTTGCTAAGGCTGATATCTTGGATACAGAGAGTCAATAAGCTCTGCATATCTGTCTAGAATAGCAGAGCGTCTTATCTTGAGGGTTGGGGTGATCAGGCCATTCTCAATGGTCCAGGGTTCAGGGACAACGGCTACTCGGTGGATTTTGGCATAACCTGGAAAGCTGTGTATCTGTTTTTGAATGCGATCCCGAAGGGCTGACAGCAGGGCTTTATTCTTTAGAGTCTCTTTGTCACTTGGATCCAGCCCTAACCTGTTGGCCAATGCCGAGAATTGCTCTTTCTCAAGAGAGACCAATGCGCTAAGAGATGGCCTCCCTTCACCAATGACCATCACCTGCTCAAACAGGCTGTCGAGTGCAATGGCCATCTCCATATCCACCGGTGGCACTTTTTCGCCTGTTGTCAGTACGATGATCTCTTTTAGTCGACCTGTGATAAAGATATGGCCAGTCTCATCTATTCTTGCTTTATCACCTGTGTGCAGCCAGCCATCTGGCTCGATTATCTTCTCTGTTGCCTCTTTATCATCCCAGTAGCCCATCATGACGCTGGGGCTGCGGGTCAGCAGCTCATCCTGTTCTCCTATTTTTACTTCGATACCGGGAAGCAGGGTGCCGATGCTTGCTGGAATGTTATCGTTCAGCAGGTTGCCGGTAATAACCGGGCTTGTCTCTGTCAGTCCATAACCCTGCTGGATGCGAATGCCCAGACCTATGAACAGTTTTGCAATGTTGGGGGAGAGGGCGGCACCGCCACTCACAGCAAAGCGTAGTCTTCCGCCCAGTTTTGCCTGCACCTTGCTTGCCACCAGCTTGTTGAGCAGTGGCCAGAGCAGGAGTTCGGGTGACCAGGCTGTGCGCTTCTGTTCGTATTCAAATCGTTTCCAGCCGATAGATACAGCCAGGTTAAACAACTTGCGCAATGCGGGGGGATCATTTTCCAGCTTGGCTATGATCTTTCCGTAGACGCGCTCAAATATTCGTGGGACGGAGATAAGCAGTGTTGGCTTAATGTGCAGCAGATCCTCACCCAGCTCTGGTATTGAGCGCGCATAGGCTACACGGGAGCCAGCAATCATTGGCAGATAGTAACCAATGGTGCGTTCCAGGGTGTGAGACAGGGGGAGGAATGAGAGAAAGCAGTCCTCAGGGTAGATGTCATAACATTTCAGTGCTGCCTGGGCGTTCCACAGCATATTGGTGTGGCTTAGCATGACGCCTTTGGGGCGCCCTGTCGTGCCAGAGGTGTAGACAATAGTTGCCAATTCGTCAGGCTTGCACTCAAGCGACAGCAGTTCGCAGCTCTGCTGCGGCAACCACTTCTCAATGTCGGTAAGGTGCGGTTGTAATATCGCATTTTCTATTGGCTTTAGTGACAGGATCCGCAGCAGGCCTGCAAGCTGGTCATGAATCTCTGCCAGTTCCTCCCACTGCTCGCTGTTTTCAATCAAGAGCAGGCGCACCCCGGCATTTTGCAGGAGGTATCCCGTGTTCTCAGGGCGATCATTGACATAGAGGGGAACCACTACAAGCCCCAGCCCCAATGCGGCCTGATCAAATATCACCCACTCTTTGCAGTTGCGAATCATGAGTGCAATGCGGTCGCCCGGCTTTAACCCCTCCTTCTGTAGCGCCGCCTGCCACTTGGCAACATGCTCGCCCATCTCGCCCCAGGTCGTGTTCTCCCACTGCCCTGTTGCATGATTAAATTGCGTGTAGGCGATCTTGTCGTTGCTGTTCTCTATCCGTGCCCGGAATGCAGCGGCCAAGGTAGGTGCTTGATCGTAGGGGATTATGTCCATTTGTTTATCCATGGTTGTTAGTGCTCAAAGATATCAGCCCATCCGGCATCCCTGTCTGATTCCAGTGTTTGAATGCGTGGTTGCATCTTCTCTTTTCCCTCACTTTTGGCATAGTGTATTGGCCCGCCGCGAAACGGGGCAAAGCCGGTTCCGAATACGATGCCTGCATCCAGTAGATCGGCATCTGAAACTATGCCTTCACGCAGGCAGGCAACGGCCTCATTCAGCATGCGTATTATCATGCGGTCAGCCAAGCCTGGCAATAGATTTGCCTGCTCTGTAACGGCTGTTTTTTGTGCTTTCCCTTTGCTGTAAAGATAGAATCCCTGACCGCTCTTTCGACCCAGTTTGCCTTCTGAGACCATGCTGCGCAGCTTTTCTGGCACGTTGACGGGCAGGCTTTCTGCCAGTTTATCCGCTACTGCCAGACAGATGTCCAGCCCTACGGTGTCGGCCAGCTCTATTGGCCCCATGGGCATGCCGAAATCAGTTGCTGCTTTGTCAATGGCTGGGGCTGATGTCCCACTATCCAGCAGTATAATAGCCTCCAGCAGATAGGGCATGAGGATGCGGTTGACCAGGAATCCCGGGCTGCTCTTGACCGGCAGTGGCAACCGGCCAATCTGTTTGGCAAATGCAGCAGCCTGCTGAGCGGCATTGGGATCGGTGTTGGTGGCGCTGACGATCTCGACCAGTTGCATCTTGGCAACCGGGTTGAAGAAATGCAGCCCGACTAAACGTGCCGGATTCTTTAAGGTGCTGTTTAACACCTCAAGCGGGATGCTGGAGGTGTTGGTGCAGAGCAGGGCACCCTTTTTAAGCCGTGGTTCCAGCTGGGCATAGAGCTGCTGTTTGGCCTCGGTATTCTCAAAGATGGCTTCAATGACGACATCCGCCCTTGTAACCCCGGTTGCTTCGCAGTCTGGCATCAGCCGATCCAGTGCATCCCGTATCAGGAGTGGTTTTTTGAGCTTCTTTTTAAAGAGGCCATGTGCCCGCCCCATGGCCTGGGAGAGAAGCTCTGGCGCGCGATCCTGTAGTGTGACCCGCATCCCCTGCAGTGCACACCAGGCGGCAATGTCGCCGCCCATGATCCCGCCGCCAATCACATGCACATGGGTTGCTTTGAAATCAGATTTACGCCCCTGCGCCTTGAGCTGGTCTTGCAGCAGAAAGATCCGGATCAGGTTTTGGGCAGTATCACTGCTGATCAGCTTTGCGACCTCTGCCGCTTCACTGCGGTACATGGCCTTGCGGTGGTTGGCATGTTTTGTCCAGTGCCGGATCAGCGCATAGGGGGCAGGGTAGTGTGCCGGGTTTGCCTGCTTGGCCACCTGCTTCTTTAGAAAATGTCCCACCAGGGGGCGCAGCAGTCCATTGCCTGGCAGCTGTTGCAGCCAGGTGGGCTGGTGTGTTTTGGGCTGTGTTGAGAGCAGGTGACGGGCTGCGGCTTTCAGCTGCCGCTCCGGCACAGACATATCGACCAGCCCCAGCCGACGGGCAGCGCTGCCACTGAGCGCTCTGCCGCTGAGCATGATATTGAGTGCGGGCAGGTGGCCGATCAGGCGGGTGCTGCGAACCGTTCCGCCAAAGCCGGGGAAGATCCCCAGCCGCACCTCGGGCAGGCCGATGCGGGTGCCGGGGTCGTCACGGCTGACACGGTAACGGCAGGCCAGCGCCAGTTCGGTGCCGCCACCGAGGCAGAAGCCGTGGATCATTGCTACCGTGGGGCATTTCAGCCGCTCGATGCGATCAAAAATGGCATGTGCCTGGAGTATCTGCTGCCGGGCCTCTTCCGTCTCTGTGATACGGCTGAAGGCCTTGACATCTGCACCAGCAATAAAGCCGCTGGGTTTGTCTGAGCAGAAAACCACCCCTGCCGGGCTGGCCTGTTCGATCTTGCCCAGTTGCTGATCCAGCTCATCCAGTGCCTCTACGGTCAGCACATTGGCGCTGCTGTCAGCCTGATTGAAGTGCAGCCAGATGATGCCATCCTCGTCCTGTTCTATGCGCCAGTGTCTGCTCATGCTATCTCTCCTCCTGACGTTCAACCAGTATTGCGCCACCCTGACCGCCGCCAATACAGAGGCTGGCAATGCCGCGCCGGGCATCTTTGCGCTCCAGCACCTTTAAGAGATGGAGTACGATGCGGGTACCGCTGGTGCCTACCGGGTGGCCGATGCTGATGGCACCGCCGTCTACATTGAGCCGATCCATGGGGATCGGCTCGAACGGCTGCTCCTGATGGAGCTGGTCACGGCAGTAGTCGGGGTCTGTCCAGGCCTTGAGGCAGGCCAGGATCTGCGCCGCAAAGGCCTCATTCATCTCCCAGTAATCGATGTCGGCTACAGAGAGCCCGTGCCGATGCAGCAGTGGAGCCATGGCGTGTAGCGGCCCCAACCCCATAGTGGCGGGACTCAGCCCGGCCCATTGGCAATCGACGATACGCCCGAGGACGGGCAGTTTGTATTTTCTGACGGCAGCACTGGATGCCAGCAGCAGAAGTGCGGCTCCATCTGTGATTTGTGAGCTGTTGCCTGCAGTGACCTTGCCCACCGTTCGGTCGAAAAAGGGTTTGAGCTGCCCTAGCTTTTCAACGCTGCTGTCGGCGCGCAGCCCTTCATCGGTGCTGTAGAGTGTGCCGTCTGGTGCATAGAGGGGTTCAATCTCGCTCAAATAGCCTGCCTTTTGTGCCGCAGCCAGCCGGTGGTGACTTTGGGCGGCGTAGCTGTCCATCTCTTCCCGGCTGATATTGAATTTCCAGGCAAGCTCTTCGGCGGTCTGTCCCATGGAGAGCCCGACAACGGGGTCGGTCAGCCCGCGCAACAGTGCGATAACAGGCTGGAAGTAGGAGGGGCGCAGTTTTCCCAGCTGGCGCATCCGCTCTATTGTGGTGAGTGTCTTGTTCCAGCTGGCAAGCCAGGTGACCATCTGCTCATTCAGCAGCACGGGATGGTGGCTCATCGCCTCGGTGCCGCCCGCCAGTACAAGGTCAGAGCGTCCTGTGGCGATATTGGTTGCGGCGCAGTCAATTGACTGCATGGCGGAAGCGCAGTTGCGTTGTACCGTCCATGCAGGAACCTGCTCGCCACACCCCAGCCGGAGTGCAACAAGGCGGGCAATGTTGGCCTCATTGGGGCCGCTGGAGACGCAGCCCAGGATCACCTCATCGAGGGTATTTGCCTCAATGGGCTGGCGCGCCAGAAGCTGGCGTCCGGCCTGCACGGCCAGATCCGAGGCGTAAAAAGGGCCGGGTGGCCCCATTGCGCGCAGGAAGGGGGTGCGTCCTCCATCGACCACGTAGACGGCACGCCCTTTCAGGTTGGTTTTAGCGTTCACCATGAGCCAGCTCTCCAGTTGTTTTCTGTTTTTAGCTGCTGTTCCAGTTATTCTTGAGGAAAACAGTTGTGTTTATCTTTATAAGTGTAGACGCTGCCTCGTCATGCCGAGACGGTTTGCGAGGCAAACGTGAAAGGCAGCAAAGCCAGTGTTGCCATTTTTATATTAAAAACAAGTGGTAATGGGGTGGTTTTTGAGTCAGTTATTCAGCTCTTTTTAGCACCAAAGTGATCAAAGGCATCGACCTGGATGACTTGGCTCCGCAGTCTCTCCATCTCTTCAAGCAGGGCAACCTCTTCACGTTGGATAATGCCTCTCTCCTGGGCATCAGCCGCCAGCTCACAGATGGTTTTGCCGGTGATCAGACCATCACGTCGTGCCTTGCTCAATGCCTTTTCGATGGGGGCGACCTTCTCTGCCATGGCCAGTGCCAGCTCGTAGCGTCCAACGGCCATTGTCGGGTTGCGGTTGCTGTAGATGTCCGCCGTCAGACGATCCCTTGCTTCAGAGGGACGCAGCAGAAGTCGAGCCGCCAGATGGCCTTTCCGGTCATCAGGTTCGACATAGGGCAGTCCGGTTGGAAAGATCAGGCGACGAAGCAGCCAGGCCAATGGGCGAAAAGGGAGGTTGCGCAGGAGTGAGCGCAGGCTCTCCTGCATGCGATAGAGGCCATCATCCAGCGCCCAGTGCAGCAGGGGGCGATCCGCCTCCTGGCACCCCTGGTTTTCGAAGTGTTTGAGCACTGCTGAAGCAATGTAGAGTTCGCTGAGGACATCTCCCAGACGCGCGGAGAGACGCTCTTTGCGTTTCAGGGTGCCGCCCAGGGTCATCATGGCAATATCAGCGCAGAGTGCAAAGGCGGCGCTCATCCAGTTGAGTTGTTGGTAGTAGTGTTTGTTTGTACAGGTTGTGGGGGAGGAGGAGAATTTTCCACGGGTCAGACCCAGGAAAAAGCTACGCACCAGGTTACTCAGCAGAAAGGAAGCGTGACCAAATACGGCATCATCAAACTCTTTTAACGCTTTGCCATCATCACCGGCCTGTGCGGCCTTGAACTCCCTGAGCACATAGGGGTGACAGCGTATTGCGCCTTGTCCAAAGATAATCATGCTGCGCGTCAGAATATTTGCCCCTTCCACCGTAATGCTGATGGGGATGGCCTGGTAGACCCGTCCCAGCAGGTTGCCTGGCCCAAGGCAGATGCCGCTGCCGCCATGAATATCCATCGCATCATTGATGACGGTTCGGTAGCGCTCGGTCAGGTGATATTTGATGATGGCGGATACCACCGAGGGCATCTCGCCTTTGTCCAGTGCGCCCAGGGTGACGGTGCGTGCGGCGTCCATCTGATAGGTGAGGGCGGCGATACGGGCCAGCGCCTCCTCCACGCCTTCAAAATAGCCAATGGGCATGTTGAACTGGCGGCGTACCCGCGCATAGGCTCCGGTGTAGCGGCAGGCTGCTTTTCCGGCACCTGTGGCCAACGCTGGCAGGGAGATGCTGCGCCCTTCAGCCAGGCTGTCCATCAGCATGCGCCACCCTTCACCGATGCCTTTCTGTCCGCCAATGACCCAGTCCATTGGGACAAAGACATCCTCGCCATAGTTGGGGCCATTTTGGAACGGAATGTTGAGCGGGATATGTCGTTTGCCGATATGAACCCCTGGGGTGTCTGCAGGAATGAGTGCGACGGTGATGCCCCGCTCCTCTTTTTCGCTGAGCAGGTGGTCTGGATCAAACAGCTTGAAGGCCAGGCCGATCACTGTGGCAATAGGCCCCAGGGTGATGTAGCGCTTATTCCAGTTGATGCGGATGCCCAGCACCTGCTCGCCTTCAAATTCGCCATAACAGACAATGCCGCGATCAGGCATTGCCCCGGCATCACTGCCGGCATCCGGTCCAGTCAGGGCAAAGCAGGGGATCTCCTGGCCTTTTGCCAGCCGTGGGAGGTAGTAATCTTTCTGTGCCTGGGTGCCATCATGCAGCAGCAGTTTGGCCGGCCCCAGGGAGTTGGGAACCATGATGGTCACCGCAGCGGTAACGCTGCGGCTGGAGATTTTCATCACGATCGTGGAGTGAGCCAGTGCGGAGAACTCCAGTCCACCATACGCCTTTGGGATGATCATGCCGAAGAAGCGATGCTCCCCAATAAATTTCCATACCTCTGGGGGCAGGTCGTAGTCTTCGTGTGTGATTTTCCAGTCATCCAGCATGCTACAGAGTTCATCGACTGGCCCGTCAATAAAGTCCCGCTCTTCCTGGGTCAGTGTTGGGACAGGTTCAGCCATCAGCTTGTTCCAATCGGGCTGACCGCTAAAAAGTTCGCCATCCCACCAGACCGTTCCTGCTTCCAGCGCCTCACGTTCTGTATCTGACATGGGGGGTAAAACGTTGCGAAACTTCTTGAGCAGTGGGCGGCTCAGATAGCGCTGACGTAACTCAGCCTGCCCGAGCAGACCACAGACAATGATGGCAACCGCCCAGGTTAAAAAGAGTGGAACCCCGTCGACAGCACCCGATGAGGAGATGATTATGAGCAGTGCAGCAGTGCCCAGCAGCCAGGTTCGTCCAGATACACGCTGATAGGCCAAAACCCCAAGGGCAGTGATAACAACTGCGGTAACAAGTATTTCCACTACAAACCCCCTTCTGTGAAGCCAATAATCTCAGTATTACAAAAAACAGTTACAGATAGTATCGGATAAATCCCACAAATATATTTTTAATGGTGCTTATTCCATGTAATTATTGAGGATTTCCATTGCGCTATGGATATGCTCTGCTGCCGTGTAAAAGTGGGGGGAGAAGCGGATACCACCACCGCGTTGTGCACAGATAACACCATTTTGCATAAGATAATGGTAGAGCTGTGTATGATCTGCGCCTGCAATGGAGAAGGTTACAATACCGGATTGGCGTCTTTGCTCTCTTGGGCTTAATAGTGTTGCTCCGCCAATGTCATCAATTAATTCAATAAGCAGGGAGACATTATCAGCTATTTTGTTGGATATAGTCTCCAGTCCCACCTCCTCGATCAATGAGAGGCTGGCCTGTAGCGCATGGATGCCCAGCATGTTCGGGCTGCCGCACTCGAAGCGGGTTGCCGTCGGGGAGGGCTGCCACTCGGTAGTGTCGTAATTTCCTGGTCTATCCACCATGTGCCAGCCGAACTGATTGAGGTTCAGCTGTTTACGAACCTCAGCCCGGCAATAGAATAGAGCCAATCCTTCTGGAGCCAGCATCCATTTGTGTCCATCGGCCATTACAAAGTCGGCCTGGCATCTGCGCAGATCAAAGGGCAGAGCCCCAAGGCTTTGAATGGCATCCACGCAAAACAGGATATTGTTTGTGCGGCAAAAGGCACCAAGTTTGTCGATATTGATGCGCAATCCGCGTGCATATTGCACAGAGCTGACGGTGATAAGCCGTGTATGCTCATCGCAACGTGCAATGAGCTCGGCTTCGGGCTCTGCCGATGCCGTTAGCTCGGCAAGCCGTAACTCAACGCCTTTGCTGGCAAGTGACTCCCACACAATGCGGTTTGAGGGAAATTCATCTGCATAACTGACAATGTTGTCACCGGGTTGCCAGTCAATGCCATAAGCTACCACTGAGAGTGCTTCAGAGGTGTTTTTTAGCAGGGCAATATCATCAGGGGATGGCGCATTGAGCAGTCTGGCCAATGATTTGCGCAAGCTGCGTTCACTCTTTAACCACTTAAGATAGTGCTGAGCACCATGAGACAGGTTCTCCTGAGCGAAGGCAGAGACGGCCTTGGCGGTTCGCCGTGGCCAGGGGGCAACAGCGGCATGGTTCAAGTAGTAGATGTTATCAGCGAGTGGAAACTCCTCGTTATACGGGGAGATGGCAGTGCTGTCTTCTGGTAGCTTGCTTCTCATGGGAAACAGTATAGCGACTACTCTGCTCAGCCGTTTATTTTTCACAATAAAGTTTAAAGCCCCTGTATAGGGGGTTTTAAACTAGCCGGGTTGGGCATGCTTTAGAGGGTGTCAGTGTAATGTTGCTAACAAAGTGTTATTGATACTGAGCGATCTGAATTCAATCAGATCCTGATTTAGCTCATTGAGTTGCCTGGTGACATCGTGTAGCTGACTTTTTACTTCAGCATGGCGCAGTTTAATGATGGCGGCATAGAGCAACCCGCCAGGCAATATTATGCTTATTGCGCTGTCTTTGGTGGTGAATTCCCTCTCTTTTTCGGTTTTTGATAAAGCGGCTTTGCGTCTGCTTAAAACTGACCTGGTACTATTGATCTGTTGCAATATCTCTGTTGTTGTTGCATAAGGCAGGCTGGTGATGAAATCAGAATGTTGGCTCTGTTGCGCTTTGTGGCCTATTTTTTTATGGGTTGTAAGCAGGCTGTTTGCATGCGACAACTGTGCGCAACAAAACAACGCTATAAAAAAAATCATCATACTAAAATGCGAATGCAACATGATCTATCTCCAGACATCTTTAGTGATGCTGAAAGTCTAGTGAAGTGGTAATAAAAAATTGTGAATGGGTTAACCATTGGCGCCTGTCGGTTAAATTATTGAGGTGATATTGCCTGAAATGCTACCTGTGGCACGCACCAGCTGTGCTTGAGTGCGCATAAATAATGAACTTGGCTCACTCTATCCTGGGAGGGTGTTTCCGGCCAAGAAAATACTGGACTAAGCGCGAATCTGGGGGTAGTTTCTAAATACGCCCTGATTAGATGGTCAGGCGATGTTTTTTAATGGGATTGAATTTGCTCAGAATATATGCCAGTTGCAATGCAAGACAATAGGTTACAAGAGGTTTCTGCCATGCAGGCAAGCAAGCTGCTTCTGCTGATTGTGTTGATGTGCGTCTCTGCTGTGCCTGCGGTTGCGCAAGAACAGGGGTTTGAGCCGAAAGGTGGATTAACCGATATATGTAAAAACTTTTTGGGTACCGAATGTGATGCAGAGCAGGAGTCGTTGCTGCGGTTGTATGTTGGCAATATAGATATCTATAGCCTGTCAAAGGATCTGGACGTCTTTGCTGGCGAACCCACTGCTTTTGAACTGTTGCCTAAGGATCATGCGGGTTTTGTTAACTGGAATAAAGCGGTAACAGAAGGCATTATTCGACCTAGAGCCTCTCTTGCAGAACAAAAAGAGGACGAATATGAAGGGTACTTTGCAAACCTTATGGTCTTTCAGACAAAGGTGCCGCAGATACCGGATGTGATCTTCCCACATGGTATGCACACCTATTGGCTAAGTTGTGATAGCTGTCACCCCGAGCCTTTCAAAAAAGCTGTGGGCGCTAATAATTTCACAATGGGCGATGTGATTGCAGGAAGATTTTGCGGAAAATGCCATGGGAAAGTATCCTTTCCAGCGGCTACATTTAAAAACTGCAACCGCTGTCACATGCTTAAAAAAACAAAGGCTCAGGTATGGAGTGGAACGCCATAGCAAAGCTGTGACCGCAGGTTATCTGCTCTCTCCATCATCATCTGCTGTGGACTGGGTAAAATTAAACCCGGTCATCTCCTCTTCAGTGCTCTCGGCTTCGCTCTCATCCTGTGGTTTTTCTATGGTTTCAAGGCTGAGTCCTGTGTTATCTGCATCGGCATCCCCTGATTCAGAGAGGCTGATACGCAGCCTGAGATTGTTGGGTGAGTCGGCATTTTTGAGGGCCTCATCCAGGGTGATTCTTCCCTCTTTATAGAGTTTGAAAAGTGCGCCATCAAAGGTCTGCATGCCAATCCCTTCTGATTTTTCCATGATCTCTTTAATTTGGGTGAAATCACCTTTTTTGATCATGTCCTGAATGGTTGAGCTGCCCAACAATATCTCAATGGCAGCGGCTCGTTTGCCATCGACAGTCTGCACCAGTCGCTGGGAGACGAAGGCTTGCAGATTGCTTGATAGATCCTGAAACAGCTGTGACCGGCGCTCTTCGGGGAAGAAGTTGATGATGCGATCCAATGCCTGGTTGGAGTTGTTGGCGTGCAGGGTGGAGATTGCCAGATGGCCGGTTTCGGCAAAGGCCAGGGCATGTTCCATGGTCTCCCGGTCGCGGATCTCACCGATCAGGATGACATCGGGTGCCTGCCGAAGTGTGTTTTTCAGGGCGTCGGCGTAGGTCAGGGTATCAACCCCCACTTCACGCTGATTTACAATGGAACGTTTGTGCCGGTGTACGAATTCGATGGGATCTTCAATGGTGATGATGTGGTCGCCACTGTTGGCGTTACGGTGGTCAATGAGGGCGGCCAGAGAGGTTGATTTACCAGAGCCGGTGCCGCCCACGAAGAGTATCAACCCCCGTTTGACCATAATGATGTCAGTCAGTATTTTAGGGAGGTTGAGATCCTTTACTGTGGGGATCTCTGTTTTGATGTTGCGTATCACCATGGATACTTCGTTGCGCTGCTTGAAGATGTTGACCCTGAACCGCCCGACGCCAGGTTCAGAGATCGCCAGATTCATCTCCAGGGCGGTCTCAAACTCCCTGCGTTGATCCTCATTCATCACCTCGTTGGCTATCTGCTTGATTTTCCCCGGTTTAAGTGACTCCTTCTCCAGGGGGCGGAGCACGCCGTGAAACTTGGCGCAGGGTGGGGCACCCGTGCTCAGGTAGATGTCAGAGCCGTCTTTAACAGCCAGGATTTTAAGGTAGTCTTTGAATTCCATTAAGGTGCCTCACTTCTTGATCGTTGATACAGCTTGTAGCGACGGAGAGAGGAAATACATTAGTGCTGCGCTATCTCTTCAATGTGACTGAAGATTCCAGAGCAGTGCATAAAAAAAGGTCTGCCGAGGAGAGCGAGGCAGACCAAATCAAAGGGAGAGTGCTTAAGCGCAGATTTGAAGGTGTTCTCTGTGTCTCAAAACCAACCGCTTGCTAATAAGCATGGCAAGCAGAGCGAAAGGCGGCTGTGAACTGTGTCACAAAATGGGCTAATGGCAATTTTTTATGGCATCCCCGTGTGCCATCCCTGCTGAAGGAGGTGGGCTAGGAGCCTGTCCGAGAATAGGAGCCACAGTGAGGAAAAGCTGGATTTGGCCAGATTCCTCCATTATTTTCGTTAAATATGCCCAATATTCGCCTCAAATAATGAAAAAACCTGACTCAAACCA
>Ga0256839_1005141_pt1 | contig 12281 bp, 6 predicted proteins | sample 354166metaG_FD_185968 | JGI IMG/M metagenome (GOLD analysis project Ga0256839, IMG submission 185968) | Hydrothermal vent microbial communities from Mid Atlantic Ridge, Atlantic Ocean - 354-166 | ecosystem: Environmental > Aquatic > Marine > Hydrothermal vents | place: Atlantic Ocean: Mid...
CCAGCACCACTATTGATGAGATCATCACCGTCCTCACCATACAAGGCATCGTCACCATCGCCACCTAACAAATGATCCGCACCGCTCCCACCCCAAAGCTCATCATTGCCATCATTTCCATTCAGCACATCATCCCCCAGATTGCCATAGATGAAGTCATTCCCTGCACCACCTGAAACAGTATCTGCGCCAGCACGACCGAACAAGATGTCTGCGAGACCACCCCCCAAAATTGTATCATTATAATCGCTACCAAGAACACGTTCGATTGAAATATAACTATCGCCCGTAGCATCACCCAATGTGCCGCCAGAGACCAACGATAAGGTTACTGCGGAACTTGCCAGCGAATAAGAAGCCGTATCGATTCCATTGCCACCATTTAAAATATCTGCACCAGTACCACCAACGAGGAAATCATCATTGTCCCCACCGTTCAAAACGTCATCACCAGCTCCGCCGTCCAAGGTGTCATTACCTGCGTCGCCGTTAAGAGTATCATCACCATTGCCCCCATTTATGGTATCATTGCCCCCAGCGCCCGACACAACATCATCACCGCCCAAAGCATTTAAAGTCTCGTCTGTCGCGTCTCCTGTGAAGGTGTCAGCGCCTTCTGTAAATGTCGATCCAGACGCTGCCAATTCCACATCCCCGTCAGAAAAACGGGCAAATTCTATATTGCTTAAAGTGTCAACACCATCTGAACCGCCGCCATTGTGGCTGACAGTCCAAGTGCCATCTCCATTATCGGTAATTGTATAATTCGCCTGCGCACCTGAATATGCCGCATAATCTGTGCCAAGACCACCGTCCAGAATATCATTACCTGCACCGCCCGTAAGCACATTATCGGTATCATTGCCCGTGATTGTGTCAATGCCAGATCCGCCAATAGCATTTTCAATAATGACGCCGCGAGCGATAGAAATAACGCCGCTTATGCCATCAACATCAGAAAATGCCTCCGCCCTGAGGTCGATGCGCTGGGCGACTGTATAGCCTGAGAAATCCAGAGTATCATTGCCGCCTGTATCAAAAATACTGAGAGACGGGGCACGGGTGAACTGGGAAAAATCATGTACATCCGTTTCGGTTGAGTTGAAGCCGTAGACCGTGTCTCCATTTCTTGCCGTTGTATTGGCGCCATATAAATCCTGAATGGCGACAATATCTGCGATTTGCGGCCCTAATGTAAATCGTAAATCTCCAAAATAACCGCTTTCGTTTTGGTCAAAATAGGACATAACCGTATAGGCCCAACTATCATTCAGATAGGCATTATCCAAATTGTAAGTCGCACTCCCATTATAGGGCCCCGCATGCCCCAAACCTAACGCATGGCCAATCTCATGTAAAAATGTCTGATATGTATAACTATCAACATTAAGATTGCCGCCGTTCCAATCGGCGGCAATATTAAGATCTGAACTTTGAATGACGCCGCCAACCGTGGAGTTGGCATTAAATGCCCCATCGCCATTATTGCGAAAAACAATCCCTCCGGCACCTTCAACAAAATTGATATTGGCAACATCCGCCCATGCATCCAGAGCCCTGCGCGCCAAAGCTTCTGCTCCAGCGCTTAATGAGTTGGCGCCACTATCAAAACTAAAATTGATTGTCGTGGCTCCACCACCGCCAGTATTATAGGATTGGCGGGCACTGAACTCATCGGTTAGAAAATTGGCAATGCCATCAATATCCCGTTCCGCAAGCAAAGGAACCTCTTCCACAGTTAGGGCATAATCCCCAGTATTATTACCAAAAGCCGAAGCTGCGACATAATACGTACCAGTTGTCGTAATATTGTATGCGAGCCGCGCATTACTGCCAGGGCCGCTATCGTCATCAGATGCAATCTGGTTGCCATTCGCATCAAAGAGGGTCAGAAACGAATCTGACAAAATTGTATTACCTGCACCAGTATTAGAAATGATATAACGGCTGTCGGCGGTCAGGGTAATAGCATACCAATCCGCATCCCCGGCAGTTTCAATACTGCCTGATATGGAACCGTTCATGATTGCCGTTCCAGCAGTGCCCGCCGTATCACCAATTTCCCCGGTTTGCGCCTCAGTCAGAGACAGGGTATAGCTGCCCGTATTATTGCCAAAGGCGCTGGCATTTATGTAATATGTACCAGTCGTCGAGGCAGTAAATGTTAATAACGAATCACGGAAATCACCAAGAATAATATCGTCATTTTCCGCGAGCTGAGTGCCGCTGGCATCCATGAGACGAACATATGGATCCGTTAATCCGCCGCCTGCACCCAATTGGGAAATGTCATAAGTAACACCTGCCTGCAAGGTCACTTCAAACCAATCCTGGTCTCCTGCAAAATCGATAGTTTCATTTATTTGCGCGCCAACGGCCAAAGTCGCCGTTGTCGAAGTGTCTCCGGGAATTGAGTTTTCAAGTATGTCGTCCGCTGCAACAGTTGGGTAAAGACTACCTAAGTTAAAGGCAGGAATTTCCACGAGCCCGTCCAACATGGTCAGCAGCAAGGATTTCACATCTGCATGCTGCGGATCGCAACTACCACACCCGCTCACGCTATCTTGCGTTTCCAGTGCAATAGCAAGAGCGCTTTCAAGGTTATTAAAAAAATTGGGCGTATGGGTGACCCCAGAAGACGCAAGATTATCAACACTCATAGCGAGATATGCTTGGTCAAACAATATGTCTGCTCGAGAAAAGGTAAAGCCGTTCATGTCAGCAAATGATAATGAAAAATCCATATCGTCATGTACTATTGAAAAATTATTCACAAAAAACCGCATATTTAATTCCTTAATTCCCTTAGACCCTTATTTCAAGTTACATATAGACCATATGCCAGACCTATAGCAAATACAAATTACTGCCATTGCCTATACTATTCGCGTGAGAATTATCACGAGCCTGTGAACAATGAAGCGGCAAAATGGGGCGGGGAAATTCCATTGCCTACCAACCAATAAACGAACAAGCTCGTTACAATACTCCCCGACATTAGATGTTTTTTGCTATTTTTACTTATAGTGAGTATTTTTTACCCTTTTTTGCCCCTTTTCTTCATTTTACGCAAATTCTTTCTTGTCATGCGGGTATGACTTGCGTAAAAGATTTCGGGAACTGAACTTAAGATATAGCTATGCACAACACATCAAAATCCAAGGCCAAAGTTTTGGCGGCGAGCCTATCCAAGTCTGATAAACTGGCAATGCTTAACACTCTGGTACTCCTTGGTGGTCTTGTGGTGCTGATTATTGGCATACAAAGCATGAGCGGGTTTTAAGAGTTAAACATGGATTTTTAAGCGCCCGCTCCCAGCCAGAGCGGGTTTTTTTATACGTAAAATAAGAGACGAATGAATGACGAAAAATAGCGACCATATATTCAAAGGCAATGCCCGCGCCCCGGCTCGCGCCATGATGCGGGCTGCAGGCATGACTACGGAAGATTTCGACAAACCTGTCATCGCCGTGTTCAACACATGGACCAATATGGGGCCGTGCAATATGGATTTGGATAAATTGGCCGTGCCTGTGCGGGCAGGCATCCGTGCGGCGGGTGGTTGGCCTGTAGATTTCAACGCTATTGCTATTTCAGACGGTATCACCATGGGCAGTGAGGGTATGCGCGCCAGTTTGATGTCGCGCGAAGTCATTGCCGACAGTATCGAACTAGCCGTGCGCGGGCACTCCCTAGACGGGGTTATTGTCTTGGTGGCTTGCGATAAAACTATCCCTGCTGCGGCTATGGCATTGGCGCGGATGAATATTCCGGGTGTTGTGCTTTACGGCGGTTCCATCAAACCGGGACACCACAAGGGCAAGGACTTATCCGTTCAAGACGTATTCGAAGCCGTGGGCGCCCATGCGTCCAACATTATTGACGACGCAGAATTCGAACAAATTGAAAAAGCTGCCTGCCCGGGTGCAGGTGCGTGTGGGGGGCAATTTACCGCCAATTCCATGGCTATGGCTTTGACGTTTTTGGGGCTTTCCCCCATGGGCGTGAATGATGTTCCCGCGACAAATGTCGCAAAAAATAACGCAGCTTTTAAGTGCGGCGAGATTTTAATGGACGCTGTGCGTGAAAACCGCTTGCCCCGTGACATGATTTGTGAGGCATCTTTGCGCAATGCTGTCACCGCCATGACGGCCACGGCGGCCTCGACCAATGCGATTTTGCATTTACTGGCCATAGCCCGCGAAGCCGGGGTAGCCTTTGACATTGATGTGTTCGATGAAATCTCCCGCACCACGCCCGTGATTGGCGATCTCAAGCCGGGCGGGCAATATATGGCCTTTGATTTATACGAAGCGGGCGGTTCGGCCTTGGTCGGCAAGCGCTTGAAAGACGATGGCCGCTTGAAAAACGTCCCAACAATTACCGGACGCACTATGTTTGAGGAAGTTGACGACGCAATGGAAGCTGCGGGTCAAAAAGTCGTGCGCACTTTCGCAGACCCGGTTAAATCGCGCGGCGGCTACGGTATTCTGTACGGCGATATAGCGCCAGAGGGCTGTGTGGCCAAACTTGCGGGACATGGCGCCTTACAATTCTCTGGCCCTGCACGCGTATTTGAAAGCGAAGAAGACTGTTTCGCCGTAGTTGAAAAGGGCGGTATTCACAAAGGCGATGTTGTTGTCATTCGGGGCGAAGGCCCGGCGGGCGGGCCTGGCATGCGCGAAATGTTGGCCGTGACGGCGGCACTTGTTGGCCAAGAATTGATAGATGATGTGGCGCTCATCACCGACGGGCGCTTTTCTGGCGCGTCTTATGGTTTTGTTATCGGACACGTCGCCCCCGAAGCAGCCCACGGCGGACCTATCGCATTTGTTAGGGACGGCGATATGATTTCCATAGACGTAGAAACCCGCGAAATAAACGTGGCCGCAGATCTAAAATCCCGTGCAAAAGCCTGGACACCGCCCGCCCCCAAATACCCAAGTGGGGCTTATGCAAAATACGCCAAGCTGGTCGGTTCTGCCTCCAAAGGCGCACTGACAAGTTTTCCATTTTCAACAGAAACAAACAAATGACGCCATTAGATACACAACCAACCGAGCATAGCGAGGCAAGGCCGACTGGCCGTCGGCGCATGTGCGCCGCGCCCGCGCAGCGTTCGGGGCAGAGCCCCGTTAGCGTGAGCGATATAAATTCCGCACTGACAAGTTTTCCATTTTCTGAAACCTAAAGAAAGACACTGATAATGACATTACAAATATCCTACGACAAAGACTGCGACCTCTCGATTATCAAGAGCAAAAAAGTTTGTATTATTGGCTATGGCTCCCAAGGCCGCGCCCATGCCCTAAACCTGAAAGACAGCGGCGTGTCCGTAGTTATTGGGCTTTTGGAAAGCTCTGCCACCCGCAAGAAAGTTATCGCCGACGGGCTCGCAGTTAAAACCCCTGCTGAGGCGGTCGCGGGCGCAGATGTGGTCATGGTCTTGGCGCCCGATGAATATCAAGCCAAGATTTACCGCGAAGATATTGAGCCCAATATCAAAGAAGGTGCAGCGCTTGCGTTCGGTCACGGCTTTGCCATTCACTATGGTCAAATCGTCCCGCGCCGGGATTTGGACGTGATTATGGTCGCCCCCAAAGCCCCAGGCCATACCGTACGCTCTGAATTTGAGGGTGGGCGCGGTATTCCTGATTTGATTGCGGTCGAACAAGACGCCAATTCCGGCTTTGCTGTTGAGCTGGCCAAATCTTATGCCTCAGCTATTGGCGGTGGGCGCACGGCCATCATCCACACCACATTCAAAGACGAAACTGAAACCGATTTATTCGGCGAACAAGCCGTGTTGTGCGGCGGCGCTGTCGAGCTGGTCAAGATGGGTTTTGAGACTTTGGTCGAAGCCGGATACGCACCTGAGTTGGCCTATTTTGAATGCTTGCACGAGCTTAAGCTTATTGTCGATCTTATGTATGAAGGCGGTATTGCCGATATGAATTACTCGATCTCCAACAATGCGGAATACGGGGAATATGTCACGGGCAATAAGGTTATTAACGAAGAAAGCCGCGCCGCTATGCGTGAGGCTTTGGCCAATATTCAAAACGGCGAATATGCCAAATCTTTCATCATGGAAGGCGCGCTTGGCTACCCGTCCATGACCGCCAGACGCCGCCAAAATAAAGCCCACCTCATCGAAACCACAGGCGAAAAATTGCGCGACATGATGCCGTGGATCAAAGCGGGCAAAGTTATTGATAAGGATGTGAATTGAGATGTTGAGTACAAATAATATTCCCTTTTGTTCCGCTCATTCCCGCGAAAGCGGGAATCCAGTCCAAATAATAATGTGCGAGCTTTGCTCGCTCTTTACGCGCTGGATACCCAGTCGAGCTGGGTATGAGCGGGATTGTAGAGGATGGTTTGGAAAAAAGGTTTATTGACATGACTTACCCTTCCAAATCTGGCGCACAGCTTCTTATCGACAGCTTAAAGGAACAAGGCGTTGATCTTATTTTCGGCTATCCAGGCGGTGCTATCATGCCTGTCTATGATGTGCTTCCGGGTTCTGGCCTTAAACATATTCTTGGCCGCCATGAACAAGGCTGCGCTATGGCCGCCATTGGTTATGCGCGGGCCACAGGGAAAGTCGGCACATGTTTGGCCACGTCTGGGCCTGGCGCCACCAATCTCGTGACAGGGATTGCCGATGCTTATCTGGACAGTGTCCCCGTCGTGTTTATCACCGGACAAGTCCCGTCGGACTTGATGGGCACGGACGCGTTTCAAGAGGTCGATATTTTCGGCATTACCCTACCCGTGGTCAAGCACAGCTATATCGCCCGCGACCCGGCGGACATACCCGGCATGGTTGAAGAAGCTTATTATATTGCCGCCGAAGGTCGCCCCGGCCCCGTCCTTATCGACCTGCCCAAGGACGTAGCCAATGCCACCACGACAAAGCGCCACCGCTGGCGACCTTACCCAAAAGTCAAACCAAAAATGGGCAGCTCAGAACATATTAAAATCTGCGAAGACATGATGCGCGCGGCCAAGAAACCGCTGTTTTATATTGGCGGCGGTATAGCCCAAGGCGACGGGGTTAAGGAATTACGCGCCCTCGTGGAGCGCACAGAAATCCCGGTGGTCTCGACCCTAAAAGGTCTAGGTGCTATGCCGTCTGACCACCCGCATTTCCTTGGTATGCTCGGCATGCACGGGCTGAAAGCGGCCAATTTTGCCGTGCAAGAAGCAGACTTGCTTATCGTGGCTGGTGCGCGTTTCGACGACCGCGCCACGGGCAAATTGGACACTTTTGCCCCCCATGCAAAAATCATCCATATGGATATTGATATTGCGGAGATTAACAAACTCAGGAAAGCCGATATTTGGCTGGAAGGCTCGCTCAAGAAAAATCTGGCCGCGCTTAATCCAGGTAAATCAAACGCAGATGATTGGCGCAAATTATGCTATGGTCGCCGCGCAGAATTTGCGGTGGATTACAACGCGCCCGGCGATAATGTTTACGCGCCAAAACTCCTGCACGACTTAACAAGACGCGCCCCTGAAAACGCCATCATCACCTGCGATGTGGGACAGCACCAAATGTGGGTGGCGCAACATTGCTATTTCGACGACCCCAAAGACCACATCACATCTGGCGGTCTCGGCACTATGGGTTTTGGTATGCCCGCAGGCCTCGGCGCACAATTGGGTTGCCCCGAACGTACGGTTATCACCGTGTCGGGCGATGGTTCTATCATGATGAATATCCAGGAACTGGCCACCCTAAACCGCTACCAAATCCCCCTGAAAATCGTCCTGCTCGACAATGGTGTGCTCGGCATGGTGCGGCAATGGCAAGAAGTGTTCTTCGATGAAAACTATTCAGAGGTCGACCTCTACGACAACCCGGATTTCGCCGAAGTCGCAAGAGCCTTTCAAATAGACGCGTTCACAGTCACAAAACGAAGCGAGGTAGACGCAGGCATAGATAAATTGCTCGCCGCAAAAAAACCAATCCTCATGCACGTAAAAATCAGTGCCAGCGAAAACGTCTGGCCGCTGGTTCCGCCGGGGCGAAGCAATGCAGATATGATGGAGAGATGAGATGAAAAACCAAAATCCAGATGCGCTGGATTCCGTGTCGGGGCACGGAATGAGCGGGACGAAAAGGAAAACTAAATGACCCAACTCCAAGCTGATAAAACCTTTGAGCGTTCTGGTGTTTCTGGAAAATTGAAAATCGTTTTGCATGATGTTTCCGGCACGCTGTTGCGCACCCTCGGCACCATTGAGCGGCGCGGCTATGACTACCGGGATGTGCATTGTACCCAGCGGGTGGACGGAGATTTTGATCTTTTGGTGGCTATAGAGGACATTGGCGGGCCGCGCAATCTTGATACTTTGTGCAAGCAATTAGAGCGGCTTTATAATGTTGTTTCGGCGGAGAAAGTCGGGCGGAGGACACGGGCGGAGTGGGCGAAATAGTGCGTAGTTCTTAGAGCGTAGCATAATATTTTCTACAAACTACGCACTAAGCACGACGCACCATATACGGAAAGAAAAATGATATGAAAGTAATGGATCAAGTAAAAATCTTCGACACCACCTTACGCGACGGCGAGCAAGCGCCGGGCTTTTCTATGGACGGCGGGCAGAAATTGCGCATGGCGCGGGCTTTGTCTGAGCTTGGAGTGGACATTATCGAAGCCGGGTTTGCCGTAGCGTCGCCCGGTGATTTTGAAGCCGTACAAACCATTGCCCGGGAGATTACGGGCACGACGATTTGCTCTTTGGCGCGGTGTAATCCGGGCGATATTCGCGCAGCGGGGGAAGCCATTACACCCGCCAAAAAATCGCGCCTGCATGTGTTCATCGCTACCTCGCCCTTGCACCGGGAATACAAATTGAAAATGTCCAAGGAACAGGTGATAGAAAAAGCCGTGGCCGGCATCACGCTGGCGCTTGAATATACGGACAATGTCGAATTTTCTTGCGAAGATGCCATTCGCACCGAACGAGATTACTTAAAAACCGTGGTCGAAGCCGCCATAAGCGCAGGTGCCACCACCATCAATATCCCCGACACGGTGGGCTATACTACGCCTGAAGAAATCACCGATTTATTTCACTTTCTAACCACAGAGGTGGACGGAGCGAACGCGGTCGTTTTCTCGGCACATTGCCATGATGACCTTGGTCTGGCTGTGGCCAATTCCTTGGCGGCAGTGCGCGGCGGGGCCAGGCAGATTGAGTGCGCTCTTAACGGTATCGGCGAGCGGGCGGGGAATTGCGCCCTCGAAGAAGTGGCCATGGCTCTGCGCACAAGGGGCGATTTTTATGGGCTGGACACAAACATCAACACCCAAAAAATTAGCATGGCGTCCAAAATGCTCGCCTCCATTACCGGCAATCCACTGGCGCGCAATAAGGCTATTGTTGGCGCCAATGCCTTTGCCCACGAAAGCGGTATTCACCAACACGGCATGCTCGCCAACCGGGAAACCTATGAGATTATGAAGCCCGAAGATATTGGCTTGGAAGCGGACAATTTGGTGCTGGGCAAGCATTCAGGCCGCGCCGCCCTGAAACACCGGGCAGAGAAATTGGGCTTCACCCTGTCGGACAACCAATTGCAATCCGTGTTCGTGGATTTCAAAACCTTGGCCGATAAAAAGAAAGAAGTGTTCGACGCCGATGTGGAGGCACTCATTCTGGGCGAAGCGATTGATAGCGTCGGACCGTGGGAGATTGATAGCCTATATGTGTCGGCAGGCTCACAAGGGGATAAAAGTCCGGAAGCTACAGTCTGTCTCAATCATGAGGATGGACGCACCGTAGGCACCAGCCTTTGCGCTGGTGGCCCTGTCAATGCGGTGCTGCTTGCCATCAATAAATTAACTGGGCACAATTTGCATTTGGACAGTTTCTCCGCACGCTCTGTGACCGAAGGCGAAGATGCTATGGCTGAAGCCGACATTAGAGTGAGCGCAAATGGTGAAAGCTATAATGGGCGCGGCACATCTACGGACACAATCCTAGCCGCTGCGCGCGCTTATCTTAATGTTATCAACCGCATAGAACGCCGCGCCAAACGGCTCGGCAAAGACGATAAACAACCTCCAATCGCGGCGCAACACTAGGAATATGACGATGCCAAAATCACTTTTCGATAAAGTCTGGGAACGACATGTGGTGAGCGCGGAGACGCGCGATCGGCCTGCAACTGTGTTTATTGATTTGCATCTCATTCACGAAGTGACCACACCGCAAGCTTTTACGGTACTGAGGGAACGCGGACTTAAAGTGCGCAGGCCGGATCTGACTTTGGCGACCATTGACCATTCAACGCCGACACTTGTGAACGCGGACGGCTCGCGGCCTTATGTGAGCGCGCAAGCAGAAAAGCAGGTCGAGATGCTCTTGGCCAATACCAAAGAACACGGCATCACCACCCACGGATGGGACAGCCCGTACCGGGGGATTGTGCATGTGATGGGTCCAGAACTGGGCGCGACCCAGCCAGGCATGACCATTGTTTGCGGCGATAGCCACACCGCCACCCACGGCGCATTTGGGGCGCTGGCTTTCGGCATCGGCACCACCCAAGTCGGGCATGTATTGGCTAGCCAGTGTATTTTAATGCGCAAGCCCAAATCCATGTGTGTGTGGGTGGACGGAGAATTGGCGAACGGGGTGTCTGCCAAAGATGTTATCCTTGCCATTATAGCCAAAATTGGGGTCGGCGGCGGCACGGAACATGTGATTGAATACCGAGGTAAATGTTTCGAGGACATGAATATGAGCGAGCGCATGACCGTGTGCAATATGTCCATCGAAGCGGGCGCACGAGCGGGCATGATTGCCCCTGATGCGACGACCGTCACATATTTCAAAGGTAAAGTCATGGCACCCGCCGATTTTGAAAAAGCGGCGGCGGATTGGATGTCTCTGGCCTCTGATGCGGGCTGTGTTTATGACAAAGAAGTGCGCTTGGCCGCAGCCGACATAAAGCCCATGGTCACATATGGCACCCATCCTGGCATGGCCATGCCTATTGACGGCTTGGTGCCTGATGATGACGCCAAGGCACTGAGCTATATGGATATGCAAGCAGGAACGACCATAGCGGGCACCAAAGTCGATACGGTGTTTATTGGTTCATGTACCAATTCCCGTATAGAGGATTTCCGAATAGCCGCAAAAATCCTTAAGGGGAATATCGTAGCCGATAGCGTGACCGCCGTATTTGTGCCTGGTTCTGAACAGGTCAAAAGAGAGGCCGAAGCCGAAGGTCTACACAATATATTCAAAGCCGCAGGGGCGCAGTGGCGCGAACCGGGTTGTTCTATGTGTATCGGCATGAACGGCGATATTGGTAAGCCCGGCGACCTTATTGTCTCCACCTCCAACCGCAATTTTGAAGGCCGCCAAGGCCCCGGCGTACGCACGGTTCTGGCCTCTCCGGCAACGGCAGCCGCAAGCGCCATTACCGGCGTGATTACAGATGCGAGGAACATATAATGAGCTTTGAGAATATTCAAAATGAAGGTTGGGATTGGTGCCGGGGCTATTATAACGCAGTTGAGTTTTATCACTGGGAACCGGAATTACTCAACCGAGTTAGTGTGGCAGGAATACGAAAAATAAAGTCCGGTAAAAAAACAGCAGATGAAATTCTAAAAAAACTTGATACAAAAAGTGGCTCTTGTCGTCGTACAATGGATAAAATCAAGCGAACCGAAGAACCGTTTAACCACATATTAGAGCTGTTCACCCGTCTATCTCCGAAATCTATTTTTGATAAATTGGCACAATATTCCAACTTAGGTGTTTTCCAAAATGAACCACGCGTCATAACTAGAAAATTTGAATACACATATAAGAATGCGACACAACCTGATTTGTTGTTGTTCACGCCTGAGCAGAGCTTATTCATAGAAGTGAAGCCCCCGCACGGGTATTCATCACCAGAGCAATTTGCAAAATATTGTTATGCAATGCTTCTTGTTGAATCAGACTATCCAGCTATCGTTTCTACACTCCTGTATTTAGCAAATGGAAATGTGCAGGAAAACTTCAGAAAGAACTCTATGGAAAGCCTAAGAGTAGCAAGTATCGCCTGGGTGGACAATTGTAAAAAGGGGGAAATCAAAAACTTGAACAAACAAGACCGGATTAAATTAATTCATAAAATTAAATCAACAGATATTACATTTCTTGACTTTGGTTCTTTTCTTAAACTCATCAAGCCATGCTTTGGCAAAAGTGAGACAGAGCAAAAATTGCTTAAAGGTATTGAGTGTGAAATTATTAGGCGA
>Ga0256839_1005142_pt1 | contig 12275 bp, 11 predicted proteins | sample 354166metaG_FD_185968 | JGI IMG/M metagenome (GOLD analysis project Ga0256839, IMG submission 185968) | Hydrothermal vent microbial communities from Mid Atlantic Ridge, Atlantic Ocean - 354-166 | ecosystem: Environmental > Aquatic > Marine > Hydrothermal vents | place: Atlantic Ocean: Mid...
CGTGGCGGATGGCGTAGGCCTTCGTGGGTTCAAATCCCACCCCCTCCACCAAATAAGCCGGGATGCCCGAGAGGCCCAAGGGGTCGCCGCAGCGGCCTAGGCCTCGAGATCCCCTCGGGCCAGCCGATGGGGCTCTGCCCCGCGTGGGTTCAAATCCCACTCCCGGCGCCAATAACTTTGGGTGTAGATTGTGAAAATAGAGGAGGTAATTGAAGTAGCAAATGAACTAGGGTATATTATTCCGACAAACATAATAGGGGTGTTTAGAAACAAAGAAATTGAAATTTTAAAAGATGAGTTGATTGATTTTTTAAAAAAACAAAATTCAATTTTAATTGATAAAGAAAAAATTATTGATTTTCTAAAAAATAGGGTTATTGAGGAGAAGGAGGAGAATATTAATAGTGATATAGAAGTAATCTATGGCACAAGTTATTCATCAAAAGTAAAGGGGGTTAATGACTTTAGAAATTACCTTGTTAATAGGTATACCAAATTACACAATCTACTGATAAAGAAAGTTGGATCTGCATCAATACCAAATATTTCAACATTAAGAAGTCAATTGCTTGGGAAAAATCCTCCAAAATCAGCATATGTAATTGGAATGATATATTCGAAGAAAATATTCGAGGAGTATATCATATTAGAGATTGAAGATACCACTGGTAGAATAACATCTACACTTTATAAAAGTAGAAATCAAAATCTCTATGATCTGTTGACGAAGATTCCGCTTGACATAGTTGTGGGATTAAAAATCTCAGTCTCTAAAGAAAGAAGACTATTTATAGATGATATAATACTTCCTAGGCAAAAAATTCAAACAAAAACTAGAAATAAGGATCAAGAAGAGCCTATCTATATCGCTCTAATATCAGATTTGCATGTTGGAAGCAAGAAATTCAACTCAGACTTATTCGATGATTTTATAGATCTTATGAAAGGCGAAACCGATAACGAAGATATCAAAAATATAATAAGACGTACTTACTACGTGTCAATAGCTGGAGACATAGTAGATGGTGTTGGTGTTTATCCTGGCCAAGAAAAAGATTTGGAGATAGATAATTTATGGGATCAGTACGACGAAGCATATAGGCTTCTAAGAAAAATTCCCAATAAAATGACCGTAATTGTTATTCCTGGTAATCACGACGCAAGTAGAAATTCATTGCCTCAACCACCAATATTCAAGAAATTTGCAGGTAAATTTTATTCTGACAGTAGGTTTCAAATGCTGGGAAATCCTGCAAACATATGTTTACATGGTGAAAACATGATCGTTTACCATGGTGATTTCATTCAAGACATTCTTTCATCTACTCCAGGATTAGACATGGAAGACATCAAAAAAGCTTCAAAAATAATGGTGGAAACCTCACACTTAGCACCTACGCTTACATTAAATACAAAACTCTTCCCAGAAAAACAAGATTGGTTGATAATCCCACCTAAAACAAGATTCATTCATTTTGGTCATACACATAAGTTTGACCTTGCTAATATTGGAGGAATTTACGTGTTTAATACAGGGACATTTCAAGAACAAACAAATTACCAGAAAATGTTGAAGATAGTGCCAGATCTTGGAAAGGTAGTCTTCTTTGACATCGTTAACTTTAAGCCAATAGTTGTCGAACTAGGTTCATAAAAGCCCTTCCAATAATGGATCATCTTTCAATGTATCAATAATGTCCTTGTAATCAATGTTCAATCTAACAGAACTCGTCCTTCCTCCCTTTCTACCAAAATTATATATCCTCCTTGTAACCAATCCCATTATTGATAATTCTGATATCAAACTATAGAATCTTCTATAAGAAAGAGGTTCCTCACCAATCATTTTACACATCTGAGAATAGTATGAATATAACTTTGAAGACTGGATATTCCCATCCCCCTGTCTTACAAGTGAGATTAATATGAGCTTCGAATGTAATGGAAGTGTCCTTACAACTTCATGTGTTTTCTCAATGTCTATTCTCTTATAAGCCTCCCTCACATGATCTTCTGTAACCCTGTTATCTCCTTTTTCTTCAGCTATTTCCCCCGCTACTCTAATGATGTCTAAGGCCTTTCTAGCATCTCCATGCTCCGATGCTGAAAAGGCTGCTGCCAGTCTTATGGATGCATCATCAACTACTTTTTCTTGAAACCCTACTCTAACACGATCTCTCAATATGACTTCAAGTTCAGAGGCAGTATAGGGTTTGAACACTAACTCTTCTTCACTAAGGCTGCTTAATACTCTAGGATCAAGATTCTCTTTAAATCTTAAGTCGTTTGATATCCCTATGATCATATACGGTACATATCTATCATTGTAATCACTTCTAGTCAGAAAATACAGAAGCTGATCACCATACCTAGTTACAAGGACATCTATCTCATCTAAAACGATAATCAGTGGTCTCGGATTTTCGAATATCCTTGTTTGTATTCTAGATAGTGCTTCCTCAACAGATAGGCCGGTGAAAGGAAGTGATATCCCTATATCAGAACCTATTTTCAATATCACCCTGTATTCAGTACCGGCCAATCTACAATTTACGTATGTTACATAGGCCTCCACATTATTAGAAACTAAGAAATCACTCAATCTCTTCAACACATATTTAGTAACAGCAGTCTTACCTGTCCCAGGTTTACCATATATAAATACATTAGAACTTTTCTCTCTTCTAATGATAGGAGAAATTAATCTACCTAATCTAGCTATTTCATGATCTCTAAAAGGAAGTTTATCTGGTATATAATCATGATATAAGACCCGCTTGTCTCTAAAGATTGGGCTATTAGAAACGGCTGATTTGAATATTTTATCTAGGATGTCATCGGTCACTTAAGACCCACCTATGTAATTCATATGTTTCAAATGAATATTTGTTTACTGTACCTTTATCGAACAATGAGACATAAACATTTGACTAAGTGTTTACAATAAGGAACTAATTTCTAATTAGAAATTATATGGTTATTCATATGGAAACATTTGAATCTTAGGGGTGGGGATATTCATATGATTCACAATAATTCACTAATTCAAATGAACCCGTCTGTTTCCAGTGAATCATGTGAATAACTATAAACTTTTAGAAAATTTTGTGGCTCTTAACTATTGCATTTAAACATATATTATTTATTCACAATCTTATTCATAATTCATTATTGTATGAAGAGAAAAGTGAAAATAGAAGTTGAGAACGCTGATGGTGTAAAGATAAAGATCGAGGTTCCTGAATATGATCCCGATAAAATCTATGCATACTTGAGGGCATTAGAAATGGCAGATGGATATAAGGATTTCCATGAAATCCATTTGTCCAATGATGAAGGTTCTCAACTAGTTATAGATAAAGTATTTAATCTAATTAAACAGGAATTTGGCCTAGGTCTTTTCTCGCTCAATGATATTTACAAGGCTTATACCATCAAATATGGTGAAGATATTTCGAAGTCTACCCTAGCCACATATCTATCAAGATTCGTTTCAGAAGGAAGGTTAGAAAGGATAGGGAGAAGAGGAAGATACAGCTATAGAATAAAAGACATTGGATCAATAGAAGCCTACTTCAAGTGATTCAATAGATTATAACTCTATGATTCTATCAATTTCAGCGATCCTTTCATTGTTTAAGGTGTATCTAAAAGGTTTTACAGATTCTATCCTGTTTACATACCCCTTTCCATATAATGATTTAAGAGTTCTCGAAACATGTTCTCTGGATTTACCTAAAGCCTCACCAATTTCAGACGATGTAGCCTGACCGTGTTCTCTCAGATATTTAAGGATCTCTACTTCAAATTTTGACAGTTTTATATTCTCAATTATCTGAGGTGGAGTAGACTCAACCTTTATCGTTTTAGTTTCCTGCTCAACCTTTTCAATGTTCTTCTCCATATTTCCAAATCCTTTGATAATGCCTTCAAGATTACTTATCTTTGCATCTAATAAGTCTAATTTTATCTTGTGTGAGGAAAAATCTCGTCTAATTTTTTCAATATCATCTCTTATCTCGTATATATCGGAGTAGCTCAATCCTTCGACCTTTCTATAGATGTAAATTACTACTTTAAATATCATGATGATCGTGATGACTGTGGAAATTGTAAAAATTGTAATGATGACATCCATCAATGATATCATGATAACCAAATATTATCCGTGATATTGTAATAAATACTTGTTGTTTAGTTACATCAGTGTACCTACTAAGATACCAGGCTTATTATAATCATGAAATATCTGTTATGGCCTTTCTCACGAGGGTGTAAATTTTCTCTAAATCAACTTCCTCATCTAATAGATTTGCTATTTTTGTGATTATCATGTGTACATCATTAGGATGTATAATATCACAGTGAATCATGACTGCCAATGTCATGATAGATCTTGTGATGTTATCAAATCCTTGTGATCTTATTGTGTAATATGTACTTTTTGTGACTGTTTTTTCACCAAGCGCATAATTTTTCCTTTGTTTCTTTATGATTGCCTCCAATTGTCTATCAGTTAAGTGTGTAAATTTCTTAATTTTTTTAAATCTATGTGTAAATTTATCGCAGCTCATTTAATCTCACCGTCAACTCTGCATGGTACTACAAATTTGTAGACTGTTATATATTTATGAATAAAATCTGTCTTCATTAAGTATGTGGTGCTAATCATGGGTAGGAGGAGAAGAAAAAAGATTATCAAACCATACAAACCAAAGATACCTAAAGTGTTCACATGTCCTGTTTGTGGATCTACAGCACTAAATATCATTATTGACAAAAAAAGTAAGGAAGCAAAGGCCATTTGTGTAGCATGTGGACTTGAATGGAAGACGCATGTTAAAGAACATGAGGAAAAAATCGACGTTTATCACAGATTATTTGATGAATATATAGATACTGGTGAATAATGTTGTCTCAAATTGGTAAAGTAGAATCATATTTAAGAGATTCAATAAAACGATATGGATCTATACATTTAAGCCTCATAGATCCTGAAAATTTTAGAGACAGTGATAGTTTGTCTGAAGTAGTTAGGAAATGTGAACAAGCAGGAACATCAGGTTTTATGGTTGGTGGGTCTACAGTATTTGATCAGAAGATAGTTGATGATGTTGTGATGATGATTAAAAAAATGTCATCATTACCTGTCATCCTATTCCCGAATGATATCACAGGATTGTCACGTCATGCGGATGCCGTATGGTTTATGTCGTTACTAAACAGTATGAATCCATACTTCATAACGGGGATACAAATGAAAGCGGCCTTTACTATTAAATCCATGAATTTGGAGCCTATTCCTATGGCATACATCATTTTAGGTGAAGGTAAGACCGCGGGATATATGGGATATGCTCATAACGTGCCTTTAGACGAACCAAAAATAGCAGCGGCATATGCTTTGGCCGCTGAATTTATGGGATTTAGATTTGTATATCTGGAATCCGGGTCAGGAGCATCAACTTCAATAAGGGAAGACATAGTTAAAATAGTGGATAATGTGTTGAGTAGATCATATTTAATTATAGGTGGTGGCATTAGGAGTTTTGAGGAAGCGTATTCGTTGGCGAAGGCCGGTGGCGACATTATTGTCACTGGAAATATCCTTGAAGAGAATATAGATAATGTCTATAAGATCATTGAGGGTGTTAAAAAAGGTGGAAAGGATAGAATCGGAAAAAGTAAAGTTCAAGAACAAACTTAACGAGCTTCAAATAGATGAGAAACTTAGGAGATATTTTGAAACTATCTTGAATGGTGTTTATTTTGAATATGATTTAGCAAGAAATGCAAAGAAGAGAGGACCTGATATTTCACCATATCCAGAAAGTAAACTAGTTTGGGATATGGCAGATAGGGTTGAACATCTGATTGACCTTCCAGGTGTAGCTGATTTTATCAGGGAAAATAAGAGGTTAAGTAGGGAACATCTTGCACTAAAAGCTATTGACGAATTGATATTGGGTTCATTTGGTAATTTCAGTATGGGTGAACTTGTTGATATTGGTGTTAGGCTTCCTTTAGCAATCTTAACGGAGGGTATGACGGTAGCGCCTACTGAAGGCATAAGGAAAGTAGTCATTAAAACTGGTAGATTTGGTAATTATCTATCCATATATTATTCCGGTCCTATAAGATCAGCTGGTGGCACAGAAACTGGCTTATCTGTTATATATGCAGATTATCTTAGAAAAAAACTTAATATAGGAAGGTATTACCCCTCAAAACTTGAGATACATAGATTCATAGAGGAAATTAGGTTATATGAAAAAAATGTATCAAGATTTCAATATACTCTATCAGATGAAGTTCTATATTACATTTTAAGTAATCTTCCTGTAGAAGTTACTGGAATAGCTACGGATGACGTGGAGGTTCTCTCATATCGTGATGTACCAGGTATAGAAACAAATCAGCTTAGAGGTGGAGCCCTTAGAGTAGTTAATGATGGGTTGGGGGGTAAAGCTAAGAAACTTGTTAAAATCGTTAGTGAACTTAGGATAGAAGATTGGAATTGGTTGAGAGATATTACAACACAACATGTAGGTAACAGCATCAGAGATCATTATTCAGACAAGGTGTTGAATGAACTGGTTATGGGAAGGCCCGTATTTTCCCTACGGAGCTCTAATAGGGGTTTAAGGCTTAGATATGCTAGAGAACCACACATAGGTATCTCAGCTCTAGGACTTAATCCAGCTACTTTTGCAATTCTGGATTATTTTATCGTTGTAGGTTCCCAAATAAAGTTGAATCTCCCAGGTAAAGGAGGTATAGCTGTAGCCTCTAAGCTGGCCTTTCCTCCTATAGTGGAACTAGAAAGCGGAGATATAGTTGAAGTTACAGATGAGTTAGAAGCAAATAAGATAAAGGATCATATAAAGAAGATCCTTTTTCTTGGAGACATAATTATATCATATGGCGATTTCCTCGAAAATAATCATCCCTTAATGCCCTCTCATTATTCACCTGAATGGTGGGTAGCCGAGTTATCTTCTAAGATAGGGAGACGGTTAAACGTGGAGGTCGCCTATAATATTGACTATTCCAAATCAGTAGAATATTCACACAAGTATAACATTCCGTTAAACCCCTTATTCGTCCCATCTTTTGAGTTTTTGTCTTTAGAAGAAGCAAGGATTCTTATAAAGTCGTTATCGGACGAATATCTGGAAGGAGAGAAAGATTATATCTGTCTCCACTATGATAAAAAATTATATGGTTTGCTTAGGAAATCTAGGATACCTCTTGTCATTGATGATGAGGGAGATAAGATAATAATTCGACACAGGTATGCTAATCTGTTAAATGATTTAGTCAGAGGATACAAATCACTTTTCCTTAAACCTCCAACTTTCTCAAAAGCAGAGGATCTATTCTCATTCTATCTTGGTTACCGAATTAGACTATTAAAGGGAACATACGTTTCAGCGAGGCTGGGTAGGCCTGAAAAAGCTAAAATGAGGGAGTTATCTCCACCAACTCACGTTTTATTTCCGATAGGTGAGTATGGAGGTAGTCAAAGAGACATCATTAAAGCTATCAGTGAAAACACAGCGTTTGTCCTAGAGTTATCAATATTGAAATGTCCGTATTGCGGCCGATATACCTATGAAAACATTTGTAGTGAATGTGGAATTAGAACTGTTCAAGCATATTACTGTAGAAATTGTAAGAAAGAGATGGATACACTTAAATGTAGCAGATGTGGTGAGAATGGGGTTGCGTCTAAGTATTGGAATGTAGATATCGGCCACCTATACAATAGCATAATAAGTAGATATAATATTTCTACTGTAAAGAGGTTAAAAGGAGTAAAGGGCCTCCTCAATTATAAGAAGAGATATGAAGATCTATCAAAAGGTATTCTCCGTTCTAGGCATAAAATCTCTGTTTTTAAAGACGGCACTTGTAGGATTGATATTACTAATGCACCTTTAGACAAGGTAAGATTGAGTGATATTAAATTGTCAGTAGATAAAGCAAGAGAGCTTGGATATGATGTGGAGAATCATGATGATGTGATCGACATATTTCCCATGGATATTATAATTCCTGAATCGGTTGGTGACAAGATAGTAGATATTTGTAAATTTATAGATGAGGAACTAGAGAAGATATATGGTTTATCAGCTTATTACAAGGTAAAAGATAGAGAGGATTTGATAGGAAAATTGGTTGTAGGCCTCTCTCCACACACTTCATCAGGAGTGATTGGCCGTATTATTGGATTCTCTAAAGCAAACGTTCTTTATGCTCACCCCTTGTGGCATGCAGCTAAGAGGCGAGATTGTGATGGTGACCAGGATGCCATCATGATGTTGATGGACGTATTTCTAAACTTTAGTAGAGAATATTTGCCATCGTCATCAGGCGGTAGAATGGATGCACCCCTATTTATTACAATCATTATTCACCCAGAGGAAGTAGATACTCAGGTTCATAATCTTGATATCACGGATAATTATCCCCCTGAATTATTCAAAGAGTCTCAAAATGAAGGTTCTCCGAAGGTGGTTAAGAGTGCCATACTTACTGTGGAAGATGTTCTAGGAAATAGTAGAAGCTACTATAGATATGGCTCGTTCATTAATGTTCCTCAACTGAATATTGGGGCCAGTGTTAATCAGTACTCTAAACTTGGGTCTATGGATGAAAAACTAGAAAAACAGTTGTTGGTGATGGATAGAATTTTCGATGAGAACGAGAAATCAACGATAGTAGAGAATCTACTTAAGAACCACGTAATAAGGGATATTATGGGGAATTTAAGAAGCTTCTTTCAGCAGAGGTTCGTATGTAAAAAATGTGGAGCTTCATATCGCCGTATAACATTATCTGGAAACTGCATAAGATGTAATATGAAGTTATCTCCAACAGTACATATCAAATCAGTGACAAAATATATGAGTCACGCTAGGAAACTTGTAGAGCACACGAAGAGCAATTTTGTAAGATCTTATATAGCTTTGATCGAATCCATTATAGATTCTACATTCGAATTATCTGAATCAGGGGGAATAACTATCTATGATTTCATATGGAGTAAGACTACTCAACAAAGTAAAACTGATCAGTCACATCGATAAACTTTATCGAACCATTCTCAAATGTCATTTTATACACATTATTAACGTTAAATACTATTCCCAACGATTTTTCTTCATCTGGCATAAGATATAATACCATTTTTAGGTTTCTAATTTGTTGAAATGGTAGTAACATCCCCATATTTTTGAGTTGGTTAACCATTTCTCTAACCATTTTTACCTCTGGTGATTGATATCCCGGATCGTCTTTCCTCTCTACAGTTGCAAATTCAATCTTTTTTCCTCTTCCTCCTTTAGGATCTGTATACGACTCTATTCTTGTTACGATTATATATGTTTCCATCCTCATTTAGATTCCTCCCCACCTTTCTTTATTACTCTAATGTCTCTTATCCCTGATTCATAAAGGTTTACTATAGTGTTTGGACTCGCCTTTCCAAACAACTTTCCAAAATTTTTGTAGAACTGCCTCCATTTCAATTGTGTCCTGCCACTTTTCGAGATATATTCAACACCTAAAACATTTTCAACCTGGACAATGACGATATCTTCAATCTCTTCTATATCTCGTTTGCTTTCTGCTTCTATATACACCTTTCCAACTTCATTCCTTCTCTCAAACATTATTCTTGGGTCGTTAAGGTATTTTTTCGGAAATTTTGTTTTACCTGTACTCTCTATTAAAAACCTCTTCAGTTCTTCAAGGGTACAATACACTTCTATCTCCATATCCCCATCAATTCGTATGGATTATGCTAATCAAATATTTAATCTAGATGTGGTGCTTCATCAAACAACAGAATAATTATAATGTATGCTTGTTTGAATCCTTATGATGGGGCGATGACCGGGTTGGCCGCGATGATATTAGGATGACTGAGATCTTGAGTTGGGAGCCCCTATAAATTTATTTTTGAGTTGTGTTGATTGGTAAAATTAATTGGATAAATGTGACGTGGATACAGAGGTGTAGCGAGTGGAGATCCAAAGGCTAATAAAGGATATCAATAAATTAAGGCTTACCAACCTGGTTATCGACTCTGAGAAAGCTTTATTCTATATCTCTCTCTCGGTATTGGTATTAGTCACTATTGTGATAAGGATATTGCCATTGAGGTTTGGGGCATATATAAATGAATTTGATCCATATTTCCAATATTATGCTACTAAAGTCATAGTCTCTGCTATTGAAGAGAAGGGTATAAATGGTATATTCGAATTCTTCTACCATAAGATCGACCTTACTTGGTATCCGTATGGAGTTGAGATGGGGAAGAGTTATAATTTTGGAGTTCCATATTTTGGGGCTTTCATGTATTTCTTTCTTAAAGCATTGGGTTTGCCTGTAACAATTTATGATGTTGCGGTCTATGTTCCTCCTCTACTCGGTGTAGTTACAGTTTTGATTGTATATAAAATAGCAGAAAGATATGTTAGGTCTCGCTTCATCTCCCTCCTATCCGCCCTCTTCTTTTCGATGTCCATAAGTGTGATCTCAAGAAGCGATATTGGTTGGTATGACACGGATGGTTTGGGAATGACGTTATTTGTCGCCTCCATATATTTCTTTTTAAGAGGGATCGAGGTCTCTAGACCTGAGTTTAAAGCATTATATGGCGTTTTAGCAGGATTGTTTACCGGTGTCTTGGGAGCCACATGGGGTGTCCATCAATATCCTTATACAACAGTAGCAATTTTCATCATATTATTCACCTTATTCGGTCTAAAAAATGAGAAGATAGAAGCTCTCTATTTCCCATATGTTGCAGTGTCTACAATTTCGCTACTGTCAATACCCAACCTAGGATTAAGCTACTTGGTAGGCGCTATAGCCGTTATACAATTCCTGGCTCTTGGAGTCTTGTTAATAAAAAATATAATCGATATCAATAGATTCACAGGCTACATAAGTAGGATTATAGGTGTGAGTGTATTTGGATTTTCAACGATGCTGTTAGCTGTGAATGTCCTTCCTGATATAGGCATTAGATCAAGGCAACTTATCACTATTCTGCCGTTTATGAGAGAAGCTTTTGTAGTTGCGACCACAGTACAGGAGCAGGCCGGGTCTACCTTCATAGTATTTTTGAGAGACTTGCACATGTTGATCCCGTTTGTTATTGGCGGTTTCTATATAACTCTTAAAAGATGGAGAGAACCAAAATACCTCTATCTCCTGATATTATCCATAACGTCTGTATACGTGGCCAACTCTTTTGTAAGGCTTCTCATCTTGTTTGATGTATTTGCCGTTATATTGGCAGCTATATCACTCAATGAATTGTTTAAGTACCTAGTATCTAATCTGAAGAAATCGGATACCAACTTCAAAGTTCTCACGTTTACATTCATAATATTATTCCTAGTCTTATCATCGGCTATGGTATATCTATTTACTGTAAGGCCAAGAGTTAATTCAGCACCCACTATCATCCTACATGGTTCTCCATTAGCTCAATCACCAATATCTTATGATTGGATAGAGGCTTTAGAATGGATTAAGAATAACGTTGGTGACGATGAGGTAATTGCAAGCTGGTGGGACTATGGATATTGGATCAGCTTCATAGCAGGTAAGAAGAGTATGGCGGATAACGGAACACTAAATGCTACTAGAATTCAAGAGTTGGCTGAGATGTTCATGGCTATGGATGAGGAAGAAGCTATTATGATGCTTAAGGAGATGGGTGCCGATTACGTTCTAGTATATGTAGGTGCGTCACCCATCAATCCCGATAATAACGACCTCGTATTTCTAGCTGGCTTTGGAGAGGATGGGAAGTTTACAGCTATAGCTAAGATAGCTGGTGTTAATTCATCAATATTTATTAATAATGAGGGTGATGGGCCTCGTTTAACAGACGCATTTTGGGAGACATTTTTGGGAAGACTTATCCCATATGAATATCAAACAACCCAGAATGTAGGACCTTTCAGCATTGATCTATATGTGTATTCACCTAAATATCCCGAAGCGTGGTCTAACGTTGATTTAGATTCCAAGCTGATAATGGTGTTTAGGTCAACAGATCCATCTCCAGGAGAGATTGTAATTTACAAATTAGTAGACGATGAAGAGTGATAAAGTCATTTAGATACCCATTTATCTATGATAGATTTAACCTTTAAATCTAAATATGGGTCGTCTGGTGAGAATTTGGCCGGATGTGCTATTTTCGTATCGATGTTGCATCTATAACATTTTAACTGTAGTGTATAGTT
>Ga0256839_1005143_pt1 | contig 12273 bp, 8 predicted proteins | sample 354166metaG_FD_185968 | JGI IMG/M metagenome (GOLD analysis project Ga0256839, IMG submission 185968) | Hydrothermal vent microbial communities from Mid Atlantic Ridge, Atlantic Ocean - 354-166 | ecosystem: Environmental > Aquatic > Marine > Hydrothermal vents | place: Atlantic Ocean: Mid...
ATCTATCATTCATGACAAGCTACTATTATATAGCGTAGCTAATTAACAATGAATCATTAGTGGCAATCTGCCCTCATAATGGATGTTAATAAACTACACGTGACGCAAAAAAAATCCAAGCATCTTTCGACCCTTGGATTTTTTGTATTAAGTTCAGTACTTGAGCTAAAATTAACGCTTATAGACTTTGGTAATAATCAATCAAAATCTTAGCGACTTCAGGACGTGAGAACTCTTTTGGTGGCGCTTCGCCATTACCTAGCATTTCACGGACTTTCGTACCCGAAAGCAGTACAAAGTCATCTTTTGTATGGTCATCCACTTCACGCATCATCACTACTTTGTTTAATTTCTTAGACCAGGCCGTGTGATCCGCCATAAACATTTCGATTTCCATTGCTCCTTCTGGCACTTCATCATCGAAGATAGTCTGTGCGTCAAAATCACCGTAGTAATCGCCAACACCCGCATGATCACGACCAATAATAAAGTGGGTCGCCCCCATGTTTTGACGGAAGTACGCGTGCAATACGCCTTCTCGTGGACCTGCATACAGCATATCATAGCCGTAACCGGTGACCATTGCGCTGTTTGGAGGGAAGTACACTTCAACCATTTTACGAATTGCAGCATCACGAACCGGTGCAGGAATATCACCTTCTTTCAATTTACCCAGTAACATATGGATAACTAGACCATCACAGCCAAGGCGCTCCATAGCCATATGACAAAGCTCTTCGTGGGCTAAATGCATAGGGTTACGTGTTTGAAATGCAACCACTTTTTCCCAGCCGTGTTCTGCAATTTCATTGCGAATTTCAACTGCCGTACGGAAAGTGTCAGGAAATTCAGTTTGGAAATAGCTGAAGTTCAATACTTGGATAGGACCAGATACAGCGATTTGCCCTTGTGTGTTAAAAGCCTGAACACCAGGGTGCTCCATATCATCGGTTCGATAAACTTTATCTGTCATCGTTTTCATTTGTGCATCGCTAACGTCTTCAATTGCATCCACATCCATCACTGCAATGACAGGGTTACCGTCTACATTAGGGTCGCGTAATGCGATACGTTTTGCATCACCGATATCACCGGTATTTTCAAGCAAGCACAAAACAGGAACGGGGAAAAATGAGCCGTCTGTTAAGGTCATTTTTGTCGCAGCACCCATTGCATCAGCCACATTCATGTAACCTTTTAATGGATTAAAATAGCCACCTCCCATCATGACAGCATTAGCGGCAGCTTGTGAGCTAACGACTATTGATGGTAGCGTTTCGGCTTCTTTAGTAAGTTTTTCATGTTCAGCAACGTCATAGACAAAGCGTGGTTGTAGTTCATCAGAACCAATTGGTTTAATCATCCTTATTTCCTCGTTATTTACGACCCAAAAAGGGGGGCAGCGGTTTGTTAAAATTTGGGAATTACGCAGACAGCTTTGCTATTGAGAGGCCTTTTCAGGACTCGGATGACGAGTAAAATGTCTCATTACATAATAGCGATGAGCACACTATATTTTATTACTCATTTCGGCTGCGACCAATGCGTACTACCCAACTAGCTATTAAAGACTACTACCATTACCCTCTCAAGTACAGAGCAGAAAAACCTCTATAGAGATAAACTATAATTATTACCGTCTATTAACCCGTTGCATTTACCCTACCCCTCCCTAACCACCCTATAGAAATGTGAACGAGAGCCGTTTCCCCCGTAGATTAATCAGGAATTGTTGGGATATTCTATGGAATCAAAGTCTTGTATTATCGTCGTATTTTCTATCTGGGGATTAGGGTTACAGTGTAACTGGCTTTTTTATGCCTAAGCCCCTATTATTCCAGCATGAATAGGAGCTAGAAAATGTCCACCATCACTACCATAGCAGTCGTTTCAGATACACACTCACATCTTGATGAAAATATTATTGAGATTGTAAAAGACTGTGATATCGCCGTTCATGCAGGGGATATTTGTGGCGGTGATATTATTGATGCATTGCAACCAAAGTCCGGCAAGGTTTATGTGGTCACAGGTAATAATGACCCTTATTGTCATTTAACCGACACCCAACTACCCAAAGTACTTAGCTTCGATGTATTTGGTGAAAAAATAACCATTGAGCATGGGCACGAGCATGGTTCACACAAGCCCGATCATCAATCATTAAGGCAAGCTCACAGTGAATCTAAGTTAATTATTTATGGGCACACCCACAAGCAAGTGATTGATAAAGAGGCTACCCCTTGGGTGCTTAACCCAGGCGCGGCAGGTAAGACACGCACGCATGGTGGGCCATCTTGCCTTGTTATTACCTGCTTTAAAGAAAAAGAATGGCAGATCGATAAGTTTCGTTTTAGTGATAATAGTTAGACGACAAACAGAATGTGCGTAGCTATAAATCATGACATTAGTAATATTAATTTGTATTATAAAAAATACCTAGGCATTATCGCGCAACTTAATTAGTATGTAACAATTTACTAATATAGATACGCAATTATTTAAAGGCTTCTTATGAAAACTATCCCCATTGTTAATAAAACGGAAGGTGTCGAGGTAAAAACAACGACGTGTTATATGTGTGCTTGTCGTTGTGGCATCAAAGTAACCATTAAAGATGGTGAAGTTCGTTACATTCAAGGTAACCCTGATCACCCGCTTAACAAAGGTGTGTTATGCGCCAAAGGTGCTTCGGGCATTATGAAGCAGTATTCCCCTGCTCGCTTAACTAAGCCTCTTCTACGAAAAGCGGGTACTGAGCGTGGCGCGGGTGAGTTTGAGGAAATCTCATGGGATAAAGCCTTCGGCATCATGGAAGAGCGCCTAGGAAAGCTGCGTGCAGAAGATCCTAAAAAGTTTGCACTTTTCACAGGCCGTGATCAGATGCAGGCACTGACGGGCATGTTTGCCAAGCAGTTTGGTACGCCAAACTATGCGGCGCATGGTGGTTTTTGCTCAGTAAATATGGCGGCAGGCATGATTTACACCATTGGTGGGTCATTCTGGGAATTCGGTGGCCCTGATTTAGAGCGCTCTAAACTGTTTTTTATGATCGGCACTGCAGAAGATCATCACTCAAACCCGATGAAAATCGAGCTATCGCATTTTAAACGCAACGGTGGTCGCTTTGTTGCAATTAACCCCGTGCGTACAGGTTATGCGGCAATTGCCGATGAGTGGGTTCCAATAAAGCCAGGTACTGACGGCGCGTTCCTTTTAGCGGTTATCCATGAGCTTATTAAGCTAGGTCTTTATGATCGTGACTTCTTAGTAAATTACACCAATTCAGCTGAGCTCGTTGACTTAACACCAGACAGCCATGAAGAAGGCATGTTCCTTCGTTACGAAGTCCCTGAAGAAGAAGGTTGTTTTGACCCACAAAATAAGCTTTGGTGGGATAGAGATTTAGATATTCCTATCTCGATGCGAACAGAAGGTGTAGACCCCTATCTAACCGGTGAATTTACGCTTGAAGATGGCACACCCTGTAAACCTGCCTTCCAATTATTAAAAGAGCGTGTTGAAGATTATACGCCTGAATGGGCGGCTGGCGTTACTGGCATCCCTGCGGAGACTATTCGTCGTCTTGCTCATGAGATGGGGATTGTGGCTCGTGATCAAAAAATCGAGCTTCCGATCCAATGGACCGATGCTTGGGGTAAAGATCACGACAGTGTTATTGGAAATCCAGTTTCATTCCACTCTATGCGTGGTTTGGCCGCTCACTCAAATGGCTTCCACACCATTCGCGCCTTAAGTATTTTAATGACATTACTAGGTACGATTGACCGCCCCGGTGGGTTCCGTCACAAAGCACCATTCCCACGCCCTATTCCTCCTTGCCCTAAGCCACCTAATGGTTGGGATGCTGTTAAGCCAAACACGCCACTCGATGGTATGCCACTAGGCTGGCCGTCAGACCCTGATCATTTATTTGTCGATGATGATGGTGAGGCGATTCGTCTTGATAAAGGTTTCTCGTGGGAGTATCCATTATCGGTTCACGGCTTAATGCACAATGCAATTACCAACGCATGGCGCGGTGACCCTTACCCGATTGATACACTCATGATGTTTATGGCAAACATGGCATGGAACTCATCCATGAATACCACCGAAGTGCGTAAAATGCTAGTGGATAAGGATGATGATGGCGAGTACAAAATTCCGTTTATTATTGTGGCAGATGCTTATCATTCAGAAACGGTTGATTTTGGTGATTTAATTCTTCCTGATACGTCTTATTTAGAACGTCATGATGCGATGTCAGTGTTGGATCGCCCTATTTCAGAGTATGACGGACTAGTGGATTCAGTGCGAATCCCCGTTCTCCCTCCAAAAGGAGACTGTAAGCCATTCCAAGACGTTATTGTTGAAATTGGCACGCGTTTAAAACTTCCTTCGTTTATTAATGAAGACGGCAGCCGCAAGTTTAAAGATTACTGCGATTTAGTGGTAAACTTTGAGACAGCCCCTGGCTCAGGTATCGGTTTCTTAGCAGGCTGGCGTGGTAAAAGTGGTGAAAAATCACTAAAAGGCGAACCAAATCCTAACCAATGGGAAATGTACGAAAAGAACAACTGTGTATTCCAGCATAAGTTACCCAAGTCATTCCAATACATGCGTAACTGGAACCGTGGTTATTTACATTGGGCGCAAGAGCACAATATGATTCGCTATGATGAGCCGATCAATATTCATATTTACTCTGAGATATTACAAAAATTCCGCCTTGCTGCACAAGGTAAAACCAATGGCAGACAACCGCCTGATCGTTTACGTAAACGTGTAGAGACTTATTTTGATCCATTGCCGTTCCATTACGAACCGCTCGAATCACAATTAACGAATACTCAAAAATACCCATTAAATGCGATAACCCAACGCCCAATGGCGATGTACCATTCATGGGATTCGCAGAATGCGTGGCTACGCCAAATTCACACACATAACTATTTATACGTTAGCCCAATTCTAGGTCGTCAGAACGGATTTAAAGATGGCGACTGGGTGTGGATTGAATCAATGCACGGCAAAGTCCGCTGTATGTGTCGTTTTTCTGAATCACTTGAACCAGGAACAGTTTGGACATGGAATGCCATTGGTAAGGCATCAGGCTCATGGGGTTTAGATCCTAAAGCCAATGAAGCGAATAAAGGTTTCTTACTTAATCATGTAATCTCCGAAGAGTTACCCGCGCATGATGCAGGTGAACATATTTCAAACTCCGACCCTGTCACCGGTCAAGCAGGTTGGTATGATGTGCGAGTGCGTGTTTACAAAGCCGAAGATAATGAACCCGAAGTAACATCGCCCCAGTTCAAAACCGTTGACCCACTACCTGGAATGGAGCCACAGCGAAAAAATAAGTGGCAAGCGTTCTTTGCCGGTAACTTTAGAAAAACCATGGGTAAGAAACGCATTAGCGAAAAGCATGTGAAAAAAGGAGGGTCTAAGTAATGACTCAGTTAGCCTTAGTAATTGACTTAAATGTCTGTGTGGGCTGCCATGCCTGTGTAACATCTTGTAAACAATGGAACACATCAGGTTTAGCAGGCCCCATGGTTGATCAAAATGCCTACGGCGAAGACCCCACTGGCACTTTCTTTAACCGTGTGCAGTCTTTCGAAATTGGCACTTATCCGCAAACAGAAACAGTGCATTTTCCTAAAAGTTGTTTGCATTGTGAAGAGCCACCCTGTGTGCCTGTTTGTCCTACCGGGGCAAGTTACAAACGTGAGCAAGACGGGATTGTTTTGGTTGATTATGATAAATGTATCGGTTGTGCCTATTGCTCTTGGGCATGCCCTTACGGTGCACGGGAAATGGATGCACAACAGCGCGTGATGAAAAAATGTACACTATGTGTTGATCGCATCTACGATGAAGCTTTGCCAGAAGATGAGCGTAAACCTGCTTGTGTGATGTCATGTCCAACTAGCGCTCGCTTATTTGGCGACGTGCATGATGAAAATTCAGACGTATCAAAAGCCATTCGTGAACGTGCCGGCTATCAATTAATGCCGGAGTGGGGAACAAAACCTGCCAACCATTATTTACCACGTCGTAAAACAGAAATCACCATTCACCCTGATGAGCTTGAGCGTGCGGATAACCCGCTCAGCAAGGAAGAGCGTAAGCAACACAACGCTCCAAGTACCGGCCCATCATTGGATGATATGACTTCTTGGTAAAAAAAAACCGTTTTCAATTAATCCAATGCCTCTAATAGCAATGCTTTAGAGGCCTTACTTAGTAAAGATAAAAAAGGTAACGCATTATGCATCCTCCATTTTCTATGGTTTTTTTAACAACACTTATTGGCGCGGGTCAGGGATTATTTCTGGCTCTGTTTACTGGGCAGATTTTCTCTCAGTTTAAACTTTTACAAGCACATGACTCCCAGTTCTTTGTGGTTGGTACAGCGATTTCAATCATTTTATTGTGCCTAGGTTTATTCTCAGCATTTTTTCACTTAGGTCGCCCAGAAAGAGCATGGCGCAGTGCAGCACGCTGGAAAACCTCTTGGTTATCGCGTGAAATTATCGCCTTGCCAACGGCCTTAGGCGCAGTAGCACTTTACGGCTTAGCGCACTTTTTAGGTTACACCGAACCACTAATGATCACCGCAGGCGGCACTCAAATAGATCTAACAATCTTATTGGGCCTACTCGCAACGATTACGGTCTATATATTGTTTATTTGTACCGGCATGATTTACGCAGGCATTAAGTTTTTACAAGAATGGCACACTCCTTTAACGGTAATTAACTACACGCTATTAGGTACAGCTTCAGGCTTCACTATTGCCACAGCATTAGCGGCTTATTTTGCTACCAACGAAAGTAGCTTGGTTCCTTTTTATGCGACCTGGGCGATTATCTTTACCCTATTAGCACTCATAACACGCTCTGCCTCATTGATACGCAATCGATTCTTTATAAAACCGAAATCTGATATGCGCTCTGCGATTGGTATTAATCATAAAAATATCAAACAAATTGCCCAAGGTTCAATGGGCGGTTCATTTAATACTCGTGAATACTTTCATGGTAAAAGTGAAGGTTTTGTTAATGCCATGAAAATTGTTTTCTTGGTGATGGTGTTTGCTATACCGCTCGTTTTATTAGTATTCGCGTTCAATCTATCGGGCCTAATTATCCCTTTAGTTGCCGTTGCAGTTCAGTATTTCGGGTTAATGGTCGAGCGTTGGGTATTCTTTGCTGATGCCAATCATCCGCAGAATCTTTATTATCAGCAGATCTCTTGATGTTCATTCAGTTTCAGGCATAAAAAAACCGAGGCAAAGCCTCGGTTTTTTTATGCCTGTGGTTTAAAGCCCTAGCTTGTAGAACAAGTCATATCTTTACCACAACAAAGTGGTGACTTAATTTTACCATGACCGTTCGGACATTCAGATACCTGTACTTCTGTTCCGTCATCTAATTTTAATGAACCATTCTCAAGTGGCGCATCACACTCACCACAGCTTGCGTTAACACTCATGCCACATACATCACATTTATAAGTTGCCATTTTAGTATTCCTTTGGTTATCTCGATAAAACACTTATCAGAGTCACTTAAGCTTATAAGAATTTTTCCACTTTGTAACGACAATCACTACTTTTTACAAAACTATTTCGCATCGATCTAAATCCCTAAAAGCGTATTTAGCCCTGCAATTAACCTTCTATAACAGTCGAAAAGCGCATTGCCTGTATAAGAACAGGTTTTTTCAGTGCTAAATTCTAATCAGTGCTTTTAGTTGGCAGCCTCTTTATCAATCGACATTTCTTTATCATTTTTAGCAGCTGAGCCTTTATTTTCACCCTCCAAAATCAACTCCCCAAATACACGTGGATCTTTCCATGCAGTATCGGTATTTGAATTCCATGCGATTTTAGCATCGCGTGAGCTTCCATCATCATCATCATTCACTTGCACTTCAAAGCCGATTTGGTGCTCAGGTTTCGGCACAACCCGTAATGTCGTCCACGGAATAGAAACAGTTAAACTATAGCCCGCTGGATTTTGTCGGACAGCATACTTAATATCTTTAATATCTTCCCTCGGAGTTTTACCACCCAGTGTGATTTTAGGGTCACCTAAACGAAAAGTCAGTTGGTAGTCGTTAAACTCATCATAGGCTTCATAACGACTGGCATCCGCATCAATATAAATTTCGATCGAATCATCTTTCCACAGCTCTTTTGAGTCAGACACATGCGTATCATCAATAATACCCACCCAGATATGTAGATACTTATCGTCCCAGTTGGCGCGCCACCTTGCAGTTAAATCACGTGGATTATCCGTCGTTCCTTGAATCATGGTATTGATATTTTTTGCTGGAACTTGATGTAAGGTATTCGCACCTAAGGCTTGTTTGGGCACAACCACAAACTTAGCATTAGCTTTGTTCCGCTGCCCTGATATCAAATGTTTTGGGATACGTTGAGGCTTGCGCAAACGAGCGACCGGACCTCCCGAACAACTTGGCCACCAACAGGGGTTGCCATGAGAAAAACCTAACAAAGCTCGATATTTAGGTGCTTTTGCCAGCGACTCAGTTATATACTCTTTAATCCCCCAGCTACCGTGCCAAGTGGAAGGACGTGGTGCAGAAAATGGAATAAATAACTTACCACCCATTTTTTTCCAGCCAGACAATAATTGGTAATATGCCTGAGCCATACGCGGATCTTTATTGGCTTTGTAAAGATGTGGGGTGGCGCCCTCTTGCATCGAATGTGTTTTATGATGCAATAAATGTTGCCCGCCTTCATAAGCGATTAAATCAACGCCAAAGCCCTTGGTGACTTGCGCTTGTTTTTGTACAAAATTCAAAGTGTTTTTAATCGAATAACGATTATCAGGTGCATAGATTTCTTTAAACACATCGTTGACACTACGAATACCGGCCATCTTCTTCTGAGGAAAATGAAAGTACGGTGCTATCGCAATCGCATCCACATATTTATAGGCACTTTGAAAACCAAGTAGTGTTTCTGTGAGACGCGTATTAGTCGTCATACCGCCCATAACACGCACTAAGCGCTGCGTACCCCCAAATACTTTCTCAAAGGTTTTAAAAATTTGCACACTGCGTAAAGAGTAATATTTAGAACCTGCAATATCACGGTTTTTATCCAACTTTAGCTTATAACCGGTTTGCTTCATGTGCTCCGCCTGTGGGACAAAAACATTATTCCAAGCCTCATTCGTATATTCCAAATACAGGCGTAAATTAGGGCGCAGTTGTTGCTTTACCATCTGCGCATAACGGTAAATAAAAGTATTATCAGCATTATGCGGAATATTAAACCAAGGATCAGCATTAAGGATGTTTGCAAGCTTAATCATTATTTCTAACGGCACGCCACGTACACCTTCTTTACCGCCCCAAGTAGCCTTTTCTAAAGTAGGTCGCTCGCTCCATGAGCGCAAATTATTACGGGTAATGCCTGCCATATTCATAAAACGAATGACCTTAAAATCCTTCATGAAATTTAAAAAATCGGGATTAAACGTAATCGCTTTGCCATGCTTTTCAAAGGATAAGAAGTGACCTGGCGGACAATGATTAGCTGCGTTTACTCGCTTGAATGGATTGGTTTTACAAATCCCACCCGGCATTAAAATTTGAATATTTCTAATTGGGTTGGCTGGATTAGTTTTCTCAATAAATAAGGTCGCCGTATAAGAAGGGTAAAGCTCGCCTTTTTGTGGTTGCGGCTTTAAGCGAATAATATCTTTACCCTTTTGATGCTTAATGAGTTTTGCGCTGGCGGCATAACGAATTACACCCTCACCTTCATAAAGTACCGTGTATTCACCCTGAGGCAATGCTTGAATCGGCACATGGCTTAAAAAACGTGTACCCGCTTTACCACCATTTAAATTTTGTGGCCAACCGTTTTTATCAAAGCGCACATTACCTTTAGTAAACCAAGGTCGCGCTTCATCAAACGGTAAGGTATACCGAAATAAATCAATAAAAGGTACGCTCGAATCGACCTCCAACGCCTCATTAGTATTCATTCCTAAGGGGACCGTTCGATTAGCAGGGTTAGCAAATAGGCTCGTGCAAAGTAGCAATACACCACACACAGCAACAAACCGAGTCAGTTTTCTTGTTATGAATCCATTCATATTTTTAATTTTTCTAAGTGTAAGAAAGTTATTGAGCTATAAGACCAAAGCTCTGTTATTTGGTTCTTATTTTTACAACTTACTTAGAATAGAATTTAAGCCCCTAATTTTTTATTTGAATCTCAGCAATTCTATCATCTACGTTACTGAGATCACGCATTATAGCTTAATTAATTCGTTTGATAAGTGGAAGTTTGTCAAATATTTTAAGGTTGTAAGCGCCGAATATCCCAACTATCCCCAGAGCGCTTATATTCAAAACGATCATGCAATCGGTTTACACCGCCTTGCCAAAATTCAATAGTTTCAGGCACAACACGGTAGCCACCCCAAAAGTCAGGCAAAGGAATATCACCTTGGTTAAATTTATGTTTCATTGTATCAAGTTGGCTTTCAAGAATTTGTCGAGATGATATAGGCGAGCTTTGTAATGATGCCCATGCGCCCATTTGGCTGCCACGAGGGCGAGATACAAAATATTTAAGCGATTCAGCCGTGCTGATTTTTGTTGCAGTGCCATTAATTTCTATCTGGCGCTCTAAAATTGTCCAAGGAAATAGCAGAGAAACATTTTTATTCTCATTAATCTGTTGTGCTTTTTGGCTGCAGTAATTGGTGAAGAAAACAAAACCCTCCTCATCAAATAGCTTTAATAAAACAGTGCGTTGGCTTGGTTTTCCACCCGCTGATACCGTTGCCAAACTCATGGCACTAGCATCAGGAATATCAGCCTGCATCGCTTGTTTAAACCATTTTTCAAATAACTCAAACGGCGCATCGCTCAGGTCTTTTCTATTCAAGCCGCCTTTAGCGTATTCGCGACGGTAATCTCCAATATCCATAGTGTTAACTCTAGCTAATTTTTGTTAATTTAGCATAGAGTCGGATCTATTTGGATTTAATCCATGCTTTCTTATACAAAAATAACTGAAAAAAACGATAGCCAACCCAAAACGATTAAAGCTACCACTAGACCCATTGGAAAAGTAAAACCCCAAAAATTAGACATGATGTAACCCTCATTAGCAAGATTATAAAAAGACACGTAAGGTCTTTAGATGAGGCTAAGTCTATCTATTCGTAATAACTGGGCTATGATTTAAATCAAGAGAGTATTTGTTTTTTTTGTTCATTCATACTATTTGGTATCAGCTTATAGAGGCAACCTGATACCAAACAAAATAATTATGACTCTAAAAGCACAAGCCTTCAGCTATAGAACATTAACTTTCTAATTCTTCCCAGCGGTTATATTTCACCTTAAGAGTGGCATTAATTTCTTGTAACTCATCCGTCACTGCGGCAGTGACTTTATGCTCTTGTTTGTAAAAATTTGGATCAGTCATTTGAGCTTCAAGATCACTAATTTTACTTTCTAATTTTTCAATTTCTTTAGGTAGGTTGTTTAGTTCTTGCTGTTCATTAAAGCTGAGTTTTTTAGTCTTATCTGGCTTTGCATCAGTTGTCTCAGTATTGCTAGCAACGCTTTCTACTTTCTTTTCAGCAGGCTTTTCTGTTGCATCTTTAGCTAACTTTGGCTTAGATGCGGTAGGGTTTAGGCGCAACCAATCATCGTATCCACCGGGAAAATCAGTGATTTTTCCATCACCTTCAAACACAAAACAACTGGTCACGAGATTATTGACAAAGGTACGGTCATGACTCACGATTAAGACCGTGCCTTCGTAGTTAAGCAATAATTCCTCCAACAAGTCGAGTGTTTCCACATCCAAATCATTGGTTGGCTCATCCAACACCAATACATTAGCAGGTTTTGTGAAAAGCTTGGCGAGTAATAAACGATTACGCTCGCCACCGGATAAGGCATTAACCGGTGAATTTGCTCTGTCGGGCGTGAACAAGAAATCTTGCAAATAGCTAATGACATGCTTTTCCTGACCATTAACCGTGACTTTATCAGCACCGCGATCAAGGTTATCTTTAACGCTACGCTTCTCATCTAATTGGCTACGCAGTTGATCAAAATAAGCCACTTGTAAATTTGCGCCTTCGATAAACTTGCTATCAGGATTCGCATCCGGCTCTAACTCACCCAATAATATTTTTAGCAAGGTCGTTTTGCCCACACCGTTAGGGCCAATCAAGCCAATTTTATCGC
>Ga0256839_1005144_pt1 | contig 12271 bp, 10 predicted proteins | sample 354166metaG_FD_185968 | JGI IMG/M metagenome (GOLD analysis project Ga0256839, IMG submission 185968) | Hydrothermal vent microbial communities from Mid Atlantic Ridge, Atlantic Ocean - 354-166 | ecosystem: Environmental > Aquatic > Marine > Hydrothermal vents | place: Atlantic Ocean: Mid...
CTACTTAAATAAAAGAGGCCCGCGGATATTTATCCGCGGGCCTTTTTCTTATTTTACGCGATAATGTAAAATTCATCGATTGCGCATGCCTTATGGCTACACTGCTATTTTCAGAAATTGACCTCGCACAGCTTTCACACTCTCCCGTCGAGCAGTCCTGTGAGAGATAACCCTTTCCCTGCAAATATAACCTTTCATGTAGTTAGAGCGTTTCCAGGATAAGTGGGTACCGGTTATCCGTCCGGCCCTTCGCCTTGGCTCAGGAGCGTCAAAACAAAGACTTAGAGCCCGGTTTTGATTCCATCAAAACCGGACAGGCTCTAAGAAAACCATACAATTACTACCTCTAAATAGGTATTTGCGCGAACCGCGTTTTATAGTAGGATACCAAGCTATATGTCATGGAGTAGGAATTCACAAAAATGAAGATTTTTCGATCAATTGCCCTTTTTCTTGCGGCAAGTCTGGCAGCTGCCCTTTCAACCCTCGGCATGGCTGCGGCAAAGGTAGAGCCTTATCCGCTCGATTATTTTGCTGTTCGCGCACAAATGTCCGGCGTGGAACTATCTCCTGACGGAAAATATGTGGCCTATCAGCAAATTCTCTCCAAGGAAGGCAATCCGGTCATCCGTATTCATAAAACGGAAGACCTGACCAATGGGAAAACAGAGCCCATGCGCACCATTGGCGGTGACAGCATGGAAGTCACAGGTTTCAGCTGGGTTGATGAAACTGCGATGATTGTCTCCTTCCGGGCGCAGGTCAGCAACAAAATTGATGGCTTCAATGAAGGTGCCTATCGCGGCCGATTGGCCCTGTATAATGTTGCAAAAGACAAATTCAGCAATATGAGTGATTCCACCAGTAAAACCGGTTTCTCTATGGAGCTCGTCAATGTCCTCCCTCATGAGCAGGGTAAGGTTCTGATCAATTTGAGTGAAAGCGGCGAAGGCAAGACATCCCGCTCCAACTATTACAAGCTTGATCTCAAAACATTATCAAAACGTCTCGTCTTGAAAGGTAACCGCGATGTTGGGGGAATCCGTTTCGACTCCCATGGCAATCCGCGCTTTGCCTTTAGCTTTGATCGCGCCGCTTCAGAGTTCATATATCTCTATCGCAAGCCGGGCGCCAAGAGCTGGGACGAGATTTATCGCCATCCATTGTCCAGTTTTGAAGAATTTGACATCCTCGCTTTTGACGAAAACAACCCCTCACGCCTCTATGTTCGCGCCCATAATGGGGCGGACAAAGCAGCGCTTTGGTTCTTCAATGTTGACACAAAATCCTTTGGCAAGAAAATCTTTTCGCACCCAGTTTCCGAGATAACGCGCCTGCGCCGCCACAGTAATTTCTGGACCAATCCGGATACTGTAGTTGGAGTCGGCTATTTCACAGACAAAAGCCACATCGTCTACTTTAACAGCGAGGAAGCCGCGATTGAAGAGGCGACCTATGCCCAACTTGAAGATATAGTCCCCCATGCCTCTCAACCACGAATGACAAGTCGTTCACGCGATGGGCAAACCCTTGTCGTCCTCAATTTTGGCCCACGCGACCCAGGTTCATATTACCTTCTTGCCAATGGCAAATTCCAATATCTTGGGGGGCGTTACCCATTATTGAAAAACGAAGATTTAGCCGAGGTGCGCTATATCAATTACCCTGCCCGCGATGGTCGCAATATACCGGCCTATGTCACCATTCCAAAAGGCGAGCCTCCCTTCCCGCTGGTGGTGATGCCCCATGGTGGCCCTTTTGTTCGCGAAACCGTCACCTATGATGAATGGGCGCAATTATTGGCCAATAATGGCTATATGGTCTTGCAACCGCAATATCGCGGTTCACGCGGATATGGTCTTGATTTTTACAAATCCGCTTTCATTGAACGCGGCCAAGGCGGCTATAAAATGCAGGACGATAAGGATGATGGTGCGCTTTATCTCGTTCAGCAGGGATTAGCGGATCGCGATCGCCTCGGCTTTTTCGGCTGGTCCTATGGTGGCTATGCCGCCCTTATCGCTGCGGCACGTCCTGACAATATTTACCAATGCTCCATTGCCGGCGCAGCGGTTACCGATAACCAGCTTCAGGTTAACTTTTACCGCAATGATTTGCGGGGATCGTCTAGAACAGAACAAATAAAGTTCTGGGATGAATCCATCAGCCCGATTGATCAAGCCGACAAGGTGAATATTCCTTTGCTGGTCGTTCACGGCTCTATCGACCAACGGGTTCCCCCTGAGCATGCCAAACGCTATCTCAAGGAACTGGACAAGCACGGCATCCCCTATCAATATCTTGAGCTTGAGGGCGCCGATCATTTCTACGATACTCTATACTATCGTCACAAAATCAAATTCTTTACCAAAATGATCGATTTCTTTAAAAATGATTGCGGGCCGGGTGGCCTCTAACCCCCCTGCTCTCAATTACAAAAACAAAAGCCGCGCCGATCAGGGCGCGGTTTTTTATTCCCAGAGCTAAAAAAGAAAACTAGATCAATCCCGCCAATGGCGAAGACGGGTCGGCGTATTTCTTGCGCCCCATACGCCCGGCGAGATAGGCTTCGCGCCCGGCAATCACCGCATATTTCATCGCCCTTGCCATGCGAATCGGATCTTTGGCCTCGGCAATTGCCGTATTCATCAACACCCCGTCGCAACCAAGCTCCATGGCAATAGCCGCGTCCGATGCCGTGCCTACGCCGGCATCCACCAATACCGGCACCTGCGCTTGCTCGACAATCAGCCTTATATTAACCGGGTTTTGAATCCCAAGACCGGAGCCAATGGGCGCGCCCAAAGGCATGATCGCGCAACAGCCGACATCTTCCAATTTGCGCGCATAAACCGGATCATCGGTGCAATAGACCATCACCTCAAAACCATCCGCAATAAGCTCTTTGGCAGCGCTCAAAGTTTCTGCCATATCCGGATATAATGTCTTCTGGTCCGATAAAACTTCCAGCTTGACCAAATTCCACCCTCCCGCTTCACGGGCAAGGCGCAAAGTGCGCATGGCATCAGCCGCCGTAAAGCATCCGGCGGTGTTGGGCAGATAGGTATATTTTTCCGGTGATAAAAAATCCATCAACATTGGCGCATCGGGGTCGGTCAGATTAACCCGCCGCACCGCCACGGTTACAATCTCAGCGCCCGCAGCTTCTGCGGCAGCGGCATTTTGCGCATAATCGCTATATTTACCCGTGCCGATAATCAGCCGCGAGGTAAACCTCCTGCCGGCAATCGTAAAACCATCATCATCCACAATCTGACCTTCCGCCATATTTATCCGCCTCCAACGAAATTAACAATTTCCAGCCTGTCACCATCTTCAAGCATCGTCCTGTCATAAGCCGATTTCGAGACGATTTCCCGGTTAAGCTCCACCGCCACTTTCAAGGAAGGCACACCAAGCACCGCCAGCAATTCCGCCACGCTCATCGGCGGATCAAAGCTTTTTTCATGACCATTAACAACCAGACGCATCATCTGCTTCCCTTAAACACATAGCACCCGCGCTGCTCTTGACTTGCAGGAATTTTGCAACCGCGATAGTGCTGGAATAGCCGCGCCATGCTGATATAAGGGGTATAGTCCCGGCCCGCAACAAGACCAGAAAAAAGGCCAAAATTTCAGGCAAAACCAATGATCATGACATGACCAAGACCCTTTTTTACATCGTGAATGGCCCCAATCTCAACCTTTTGGGACAAAGAGAGCCGGAAATTTATGGTCATGAGACTTTGGCTGAAATTGAGCAATCCTGCCGGGACTGGGCCAAAAAACGCGACATCGCCCTGACCACCCATCAGACCAATTCAGAAGGCACGCTGGTCGACCACATTCAGGCGGCAGCCAAGGATGCAGACGCTCTTATCATCAACCCCGGCGCCTATACCCATACCTCCATAGCCCTTCATGATGCTCTTGCTGCTTGCAAACCCCCCAAGATAGAGCTGCATCTGTCCAACCCGCATGCAAGGGAGCCTTTTCGCCACCGCTCTTTTGCCAGTTCAGTAGTCAATGGCGTGATTTGCGGCTTTGGGGCCCATGGATATATACTTGCGCTAGAGGCCGCATATGGCCTAACACATGGCCTGACATCGGACCTGACATTAGGCCGAAAATCGTGATATCCGCCATTTGGCCGCTTCGGCCACAATAGCGCTAAAATGACCAACAGGCCCAAAGGATAAACAGGAAAATTTCATGGCTGACAAGAAATCCAATTCCCAATTTGAAAAAGAATTAGCTCTGGTGCGAGCAATGGCCCAGGTTCTCGAAGAAACCGGCCTCTCGGAAATTGAGATCGAACGAGAAGATGTCAGCGTTCGGGTCGCCTGTGGAACAAAAACCGTATTGGCCGCTGCCGCAGCGCCAAGTGCAGCAGCCAGCCCTGCGGCACAACCAAGCGATCCCGCCAGTATCGCCCAAGGGTCGGCGGCCTCTGCAGCCTCGGATCCCGGCGCGGTCAAGTCTCCCATGGTTGGTACCGCCTATCTCGCCCCGACACCCGGCGCGGAGCCTTTTGTTAAAATTGGCGATCAGGTTAGCGAGGGCCAGACCTTGCTGATCGTTGAAGCCATGAAAACCATGAATGAAATCAAAGCGCCAAAATCAGGCACTATTCGCCAAATTCTGGCCCGCGACGCCGAGCCTGTCGAATTTGATGAGCCATTGGTCATTATCGGTTAAATTCGCGCCTCTTTTTTAGCGCCTTAAAAAGAAATGCAAGATGTTCAAAAAAGTCCTCATCGCCAATCGCGGTGAAATCGCTCTTAGAATTCATCGTGCCTGCAAGGAAATGGGCATTGCCACCGTTGCCGTTCATTCCACGGCTGATGCCGGTGCCATGCATGTGCGCCTTGCGGATGAAAGTGTGTGCATTGGGCCTGCTGCTGCCCGCGACAGCTATTTGAATATTGCTGCAATTATTGCCGCCGCAGAAATTACCGATGCCGATGCCATTCATCCGGGCTACGGGTTTTTATCGGAAAATGCCCGCTTTGCAGAAATTGTCGAAGCCCATGACATCACTTTTATCGGCCCCAAAGCCGAGCATATCCGCACCATGGGTGACAAAATCGCTGCCAAGGAAGCCGCAGGCAATGCCGGCATCCCGCTCGTTCCCGGCTCCGATGGCGGGATAAACACCATTGAAGAAGCCCGTAAGGTCGCCAAAAAAACCGGCTTCCCCGTGCTTATCAAGGCAGCTGCCGGTGGTGGTGGCAAAGGCATGAAGCTGGCCCGCGATGAAAGCGAGCTGGAAATGGCCATGAGCACCGCCAAACAGGAAGCCAAGGCCGCCTTTGGCGATGATGCCATCTATATCGAAAAATATCTGACATTACCGCGCCACATCGAAATTCAAATTGCCGCCGACAGTTTTGGCAATGTCATTCATCTGGGCGAGCGCGATTGTTCTTTGCAACGCCGCCACCAAAAGGTTCTGGAAGAAGCCTTATCGCCTGCTCTGACGCAAAAAGAGCGTGAGCGTATTGGCGAGACCACCAGAAAAGCGATTGAAAAACTTGGCTTTCTTGGCGTCGGTACGGTTGAATATTTATATGAAAATGGCGAATTTTACTTCATCGAGATGAATACTCGCCTGCAGGTCGAACATCCCATTACCGAACAGGTGACCAATGTCGATCTGGTGCGCGAACAGATCAATATCGCCGCCGGGAAGAAGCTCTCCATTCAACAAAAAGATATTACCTTTCGCGGACATTCCATTGAATGTCGCATCAATGCAGAAGACCCGGTTCACTTTCAACCTTCTCCAGGCAAAGTGGTTGAATTTCATGCCCCTGGCGGGCCGGGCGTACGGTTCGATTCTGCGGTCTATGCGGGCTATACGATCCCGCCCCATTATGATTCCATGATTGGCAAGCTGATCGTGTTCGGGGATGACCGCGCATTATGTCTTGAGCGCTTGCGCCGGGCTTTATCAGAAACCGTTATTACCGGCATATCCACGACCGTGCCTTTGTTTGAGCGCTTGCTGGACGAGCCGGATTTCCAAACCGGGGATTATAATATTCACTGGCTGGAAAAATGGCTGGAAAAACAGAAATAAGCGTTTGTTTTGCTCCCTGCCCTAGAGCCTTTTCGGTTTTGATACCAATCAAAACCGGGCTCTAAGTCTTTGCTTTTGAGCACTTCTTATCCGAAAACCGGCCTCACCCTGAGCTTGTCGAAGGACCCACTTTTCGCAGAAGTGCTCTAGGGTCAGGACCTTGGAAACCCTCCAGTAAAATTTGAACAATTTTTAATAGACCCTGATGGCTAAATGGGTTCATGCTGGGCGCATGCGTAATATGAGCCTATCCAGCATCACCTATGAGGATGTCCTCAAGGCTTATCGCCTTGGCTATTTCCCCATGGCCGATAGCCGGGACAGCGAAGAAGTGTTCTGGGTGCTACCAAAATATCGCGGCATATTACCACTGGATGATTTCCATCTATCAAAATCCATGCGCAAACTTCTTCGCAATCATGATTTTACCGTCACAGTGGACAAGGCCTTTCGCGCCTGCATGGAGGCCTGTCGCGCCATCTCTACCACGCGTGATGATAGCTGGATAAATGACCAGATTGTCGAGGTTTATTGTCAGTTACACAAATATGGCCACGCCCATTCCATCGAAGTGTGGCAAGGTGAAACCATGGTCGGCGGTCTTTACGGGGTATCCATAGCTGGTGGTTTTTTCGGCGAAAGCATGTTTTCCCGGGTGTCCAATACCAGCAAGCTGGCGCTTGCCTATCTGGTCGCGCGGCTCAAAACTGGCGGCTATCGATTACTGGACACGCAATTTATCACCGATCATCTCGCTTCACTCGGCGCTGTGGAAATTGACAAAACCAGCTATCAGAAATTATTGGAAGACGCGCTCGCGGAGGAAGGCGATTTTTTTCGCCTGCCGGATCATTCCGATGGTTCAACCATTTTGCAATCAATCACCCAGACATCATAGACCGGATGGTCTACGGGGTTGAGCGCCGGGCTGGAAGCGAACATCCAACCACGAAAAATTGCCGGCACCTTGGTAAACTCTTCCGGCGTTTCCATGCCTGTTGCATTTTCTGTATCCGCAACGCTCTCGTTTGTATCCGCAGCCATGTCTTCAACGGCCACAGATGCCGCCTCGCCTTCCCCAGAATCCCCAGCCATATCAGCCGCATCCAATGCTATTTTCTCGGCCAGTGCATCGGCCTCGGCTTTTTCAAGCCGCTCCAAAGCATCCAGATCGATGATTTCAAGAAAGGCGGAAGTTTCCGGCACTTCTTCTGGCGGACGCTTATTGCAGCTGCGTGGCAATATACGCAATTTGCCGAAATCCTGCACTTTGCCAATATCAATGGTCAAATCCGTATACTGGGCGGTAATCTTGTCCAGTGCGCGCAATGTTACGGATACCGGAAGCAAAGGATTATCCGAAACAACATTATAAATGGCATCAACAAAACCGGCTCCGGTACTCGATTGCGATAAACGCTCCAACTCGTTCAAGGGGCGACCCAGATCTTCGGCACTGACCGGCGGGGCCTGCATTGTCCAGCCATATTTTTGACCGTCTCTTGTGGAGTTTCCCGTTTGCGCGGCCCCGACTGACAGCAATAGCAGGCCGGCAGTGGCGATCATGGCAGGGGTGGAAACAACAAGACGGCGCATCTGGCCAAACTCCTTTTACGATGATTTGTTATCGGCCTCTGGTGACCATGGCTGATAGTCTTTCCCCTCATCTACACCATGGGCATTTTGATATAGAGATCCTTTCGGATGATAGGCGAGCGGTGTGCCGGTCATATTCGGCAGATGATCTTTTTCAAATTTCTGGCGCGGCAACCGCCCTTTTTCTGGCGGTTCCGCAAAGGTATGGTGCAGCCAGCCATGCCAGTCCGGTGGCACCCGCGAGGCTTCGGCTACCCCGTGATAAATCACCCAGCGACGATGGCGACCATCGGCAAAGCTGGGCTTGTCGGTTTCTTCAAAATAACGATTGCCCTGCTCATCGGTGCCGATGAGCTTGGCTTTACGGCGCATCAGGGTGAACAAGGTTCCCCATGTCGCGCTATCCCACCAGACGAAAATTCGTCCCAGCATGTGATTCTCCACTTCGTTTCAGCCAGTATACACCTTATCCTTGCGGCGGGAATATGGCCTGTCTCGCCATTAAAAGTCCAGCCGGACAGGCCGCTAATGCCTTCTTATTTATGACCTTTTGGCAAGCCTTGCAGGGCCTCCTGTGGCAAATATCATTTTTTTGCCCGAAACCACAAATTATGGTAGAATATAGTTTCAAACGATACCATATATGGGGTCATGAACGAATAGCGGGTTGCGAGGACGCTCCAATTGCTCCAACCCGTAGAGGTGCTTGTTACACCCGTTCATCACCATAACCGACCCTTAAAACCGCCTTTTCGTGGATGTCAAATTATGAAAATCAATCGCTATTTCACTGCCGATAAAATCGGTCCTTATGATGACATCGCCTTTATCGAGGCGACCAGCCATGTAAAGGCCCACGCAGACATGAAAGAGCAGGTTTTGCATCTCACCGTGCCAGAAGGCTGGAGCCAGACGGCGGTTGATATCCTTGCGCAAAAATATTGCCGCAAAGCCGGAATTCCCAAAGTGCTGAAATATGTGGATGAGCCGGATATACCCTCCTTTCTGGCGCGCCGGGTCGCAGATGAGGACGCCCTCGCCAGATTACCGGAAAATGAGCGCCTGACGGGTGAAAATGACGCCACGGCCATATTTGATCGCATGGCTGGCGCCTGGGCGTGGTGGGGCTGGAAAGGCGGTTATTTTTCCAGCGAACAAGACGCCAAAAATTATTATGACGAAATGCGCTTCATGCTGGTCAGCCAGATGGCCGCGCCCAATTCCCCGCAATGGTTCAATACCGGACTACACTGGGCCTATGGCATTGAGGGCCCGGCGCAAGGCCATTATATTTGCGATTTCAAAACCGGCCAATGCAAAACCGCCCCCAATGCCTATGAGCATCCGCAACTGCACGCCTGTTTCATTCAATCGGTCAAAGATGATCTGATTGCTGTCGGCGGGGTCATGGATTTATGGCATCGCGAAGCGCGACTTTTTAAATATGGCTCCGGCTCCGGCACCAATTTTTCTTCCCTGCGCGGTGCAGGAGAACCGCTTTCCGGTGGCGGTATGTCGTCCGGTATTATCTCCTTTTTACGCATTGGCGATGTAGCCGCCGGGGCGATTAAATCCGGCGGGGTCACACGGCGCGCGGCCAAAATGGTCATTCTTGATGTCGACCATCCAGACATTGAAGAATTTGTCGACTGGAAATTGAAAGAAGAAATGAAAGTCGCCGCGCTGGTTGTTGGCTCGCGTCAATTACGCCGCCACATCAACGCCATCATGACCGCATGCGACGCAGACTCTGGCGCAGATGGCTATGATGTCAAAAAAAACGAGACCCTGAAACTCGCCGCCGCCAAGGCCCGTGCCAATGGCTTGCCGGAAAGTGTTATCAAACGCGCCATTCAATGGGCCGGGCAAGGCTTGAAAGTCCTGCCGCTTGATGACTACACCACTGATTGGGACAGTGAATCCTATCGCGCGGTGTTCGGGCAAAACGCCAATAATTCCATTCGCCTGTCCAATGATTTCATCGAGGCCGTGGCAGGCAATAATCAATGGATGCTAACCAAAAGGGTTGATGGTTCCGAGGCCAGAACTCTGCCGGCACGGGAATTATGGGAGAAAATCTCCGAAACCGCCTGGGCTTGCGCCGATCCGGGGATACAATTTTCCGACACCATCAATCAATGGCATACCTGCCCTGCGGGCGGCGAAATTCGCGCCTCCAATCCATGCTCGGAATATATGTTCCTTGATGATACCGCCTGTAATCTGGCTTCCATCAATTTGCTGAAATTCCTGCGTGACGACAACAGCTTTGACAGCAAAGGCTTTGTCCATGCTTGCGAGCTATGGGCGCTGACATTGGAAATTTCGGTGATGATGGCGGCCTATCCGTCAAAAACCATTGCCGAAAATTCTTTTGCCTATCGCACGCTTGGTCTTGGCTTTGCCAATCTTGGCGGCCTGCTAATGTCGTCAGGCACTGCCTATGACAGCGAGGCGGGTCGGGAAACCGCCGCTGCCATTAGCGCCATGATGACTGGCGCCGCCTATCGGCAGTCCGCGCGCATTGCCGCAGAGATTGGCGCTTTTCCCCGCTTTGAAGCCAATAAAGTGCCAATGCTGCAGGTTATTGAAAACCACGCCGCCGCTTGCGGGGTTGAGGGCATCACCGCCAAAGGCCTGACCCATCCCCCGACCCCGATCCATGGCAGTAAATGCCTGTTTGACGATATGATCGCCCAAGCCAGAACTATCTGGCAGGACGTCATCACCCTTGGCCATAAACACGGCTTTCGCAATGCGCAAGTGAGCCTGCTGGCACCAACCGGCACAATCGGCCTAGTCATGGATTGTGACACCACCGGCATTGAACCAGATTTTGCGCTGGTTAAATTCAAGCAATTAGCCGGTGGCGGTCACTTCAAACTGATCAATCAATCCGTGCCCCGTGCTCTGCGCTCCCTCGGTTATACAGACACGCACATTCGCGACATCACCGATTATGCCACAGGCCGCGCCACTTTAGAGGGTGCCCCGGGGGTCAGCTTTGACGCCCTGCGCGATGAAGGCTTTGGCGATGAGCAAATCAGGGCCCTGCAGGACGCCCTGAAAGACGCTTTTGATGTCACCTATGTCTTTACCAGGGAGGTTCTCGGCGAAGGGTTTTTGCGCGGTACGCTCGGGCTTGATGATGCGCATATCAACCAGTCCGGCTATGGCATATTGCGTGATTTGGGCTTTAGCGATGAAGATATCCACGCCGCCAATCTGTTTTGTTGCGGGGCCATGACTCTGGAAGGCGCGCCCCATTTGAAAGCCGAACATTTACCCATTTTTGATTGCGCCTCTCCTTGTGGCCGTATTGGCACGCGAAGCCTGTCGATTGACGCCCATCTCGGCATGATGGCCGCTTGCCAGCCTTTCCTGTCGGGGGCAATTTCCAAAACCGTCAACCTGCCGAACAGCGCCTCTATTGCCGATGTGCAAAAGGTCTATCAACAGGCCTGGAAAAGCGGCTTGAAAGCCATCGCCCTTTATCGCGATGGCTGCAAATTATCGCAGCCGCTGGCGGGAGCCCTGCTTGCCGATGAAGATTGGCAGGATTTGGAAGAGGCAGAAAACACGCCGGAAAAAGCCCGTATTTTTGCCGAGCGTGTGGTCGAGAAAATTATCGAGCGCGGCCCCGGTCGCCGCCGCCTGCCGGACCGGCGCAAAGGCTATATCCAGAAAGCCATTGTCGGCGGCCATAAGGTCTATCTCCATACGGGCGAATTTGATGATGGTGAATTGGGTGAAATTTTCATCGACATGCACAAGGAAGGCGCAGCCTTCCGCTCGCTGATGAATAATTTTGCCATCGCCATTTCCCTTGGCCTGCAATATGGCGTGCCCTTGGAAGAATATGTGGATGCCTATCTGTTCACCCGCTTTGACCCGTCAGGACCGGTGCAAGGCAATGACCAGATTAAAAACGCGACCTCCATTCTGGATTATATTTTCCGCGAACTGGCCATTTCCTATATGGGACGCGATGACCTTGCCCACCATCCCCTTGGCGAGGAAGGCTTTGATGCCATAGGCAGCGGCGTTGACAGGGAAAAAATTCAGGAGGACGCCACCAGCCTCGTCTCCAGAGGGTTTGGCCGATCTTCCACTATGGATAATCTGGTTGTCCTGCGTGGCGGTGAATTTGATCGTCTGCGCCAGGCCTCCAATGGCGATATGGCGCCGTCCAATGATATAGGCGAGATAAGTGACAATAATACCGACAGTCCAATTTCACGAAAACCAAAAGCGCCCCCGGCTGGCAAGCTTGCCACGCCAAAGATGGACCCGCTTAGCCCCAGCGAGGAAGCCCGCATCAAAGGCTATGAAGGGGACGCCTGCCATGCCTGCGGACAGTTCACGCTAGTGCGCAATGGCACCTGTTTGAAATGCGATAGCTGCGGCGAGACCACTGGCTGTTCGTAAGTCTCGCGTTAAAATACGCGAGCACTTCTGCGAAAAGCGGGTCCTTCGACAAGCTCAGGATGAGGCCGGTTTTCGGATAAGAAGTGCTCAACAACAAAGACTTAAGATCCCGGTTTTGATTGGTATCAAAACCGGATAGGCTTTAAGGCGCTTTGCGCTTCAA